>Ga0182740_1001485_pt1 | contig 15760 bp, 19 predicted proteins | sample eDN5th37CKraftBY_FD_128872 | JGI IMG/M metagenome (GOLD analysis project Ga0182740, IMG submission 128872) | Enriched backyard soil microbial communities from Emeryville, California, USA - eDNA 5th pass 37_C Kraft BY (version 2) (version 2) | ecosystem: Environmental > Terrestrial > Soil >...
ACCATGATCTACGTGACGCACGATCAGGTGGAGGCAATGACGCTCGCTGATCGGATCGTGGTGCTGAACGGCGGGCGGATCGAGCAGGTCGGCACGCCGCTGGAGCTCTATCATCGGCCGGCCAATCTCTTCGTCGCCGGCTTCATCGGCTCGCCGCAGATGAACTTCATCGAATGCGAGGTCGCGGGGGTCGGACCGGACGAGGTGCTGGTGGGCCTTCCCAGCGGCGGAACCCTTTCGGTCCCGGTGGCCCCGGAGGCTCTCCAGCCGGGCGAGACCGTCACTCTCGGCGTCAGGCCCGACCACGTGCGGGTCAGCCCCCAGGGCCCCCTCGCGGGACGGGTCGAACTGGTGGAGGAGCTTGGCGAGAACCACCTCCTCTACGTCGATGTGGGCCAGGGCCGCCGCCTGACCGTCCGCGAGCCGGGCGACGCGCGCCACGAGGTGGGCACGACCGTCAGCCTCGACCTTGCTCGCGTGTCCTGCCACCTGTTCAAGCGCTCCGGGGAAGCGCTGCCGTCCCGCGCCGGCAGCCCGAACCCCGCCCCGTCATCGCCGGACCTGACGAGCGCGGCTTGAGACACACCGGTCCATTCCCGTCTCGACGCCGGCCCGCTTCCCCTATACTGGCTGGGACCCGGCAGGGATGACGAGGAGGCCGCCCATGATCTCACGCGACGACGAACTGGTCGCCTTCATCGACGGCCTGCCGCCCCGTGCCCGGCTCATGGGCCTCGACCTCGGCACCAAGACCATCGGCCTTGCCCTGTCGGACGTGGAGCGGCGCATCGCCACCCCGCTCGAGACGATCAAGCGGGTGAAGTTCACCCCGGACGTGGGCCGCATCAAGGATCTCGTCGCCCGCTATGAGGTCGGCGGCCTCGTCTTCGGCCTGCCGCTCAACATGGACGGCACGGAGGGGCCCCGCTCCCAGGCGACCCGCGCCTTCGTGCGCAACATGAAGCCCCTCCTGCCGCTGCCCGTCCTGTTCTGGGACGAGCGCATGTCCACCATGGTGGTGACCCGCACCCTGCTGGACGCGGACACCTCGCGGGCCAAACGGGCCGATGCCGTCGACAAGATGGCCGCCGCCTACATCCTCCAAGGCGCCCTCGACCGCCACGAGCGCATCGCGACCGATGCGCAGGACGCCGCGGACGAAGCCGCCCTCCGGTCCGGTCTCGACCTGGACGCCCCGCCGGAAGGCGGGTCGCTCGACGATTAGCGGACACCTCACACGTATCCCCATTTCAAGGCTTGACGCGCCGTCAAAAGCCCCCTATCTCACCGCCAACCGCGACGCCGGTTCCGAATCCCCGCCCCCGATGCTTGAGATAAAGCCTCAGGAAAGGCCAAGGGTTCGATGGCTTCGGTGGGGGATAGTTTAATGGTAGAACAGCGGACTCTGACTCCGTTAGTCTTGGTTCGAATCCAGGTCCCCCAGCCAGCCTCAAACGCCCATCTCCGCAGATAACCCGTTGAAATCAGACGAGAGAGCGCTCTTCGCACGGCGAAACGGGCGGTTTTTTCGTTGCGCAACAGAGTGTCGTCGCAACTGTTCGAATGGCTTCCTCACCGCCAGGGTGACGTATTCCGCCCAGCGTTCTTGCCGCCTCGGACGAGGTGATCGAGTGAACGCCTCGCGAGGGCGGAGCCAAGGAACAAATTGCTGGCGAGGCGCCGCTTCCGGCTTCATAGTTGATCGAATGGGATTGCTCCCGGTCGAGGGCCTTCGATGATCGCCTTGCCTTCCGTCTTGTCGCGCCCCGCCCGGCACCGCTGAGATGGGCTGAAGCGCGTGTCGTCATGACCAGGCACCGTCTCCGGTTCAGCGGCCTCTTTCAGAAGTACTTTCTCGTGCTGTTCCTGGCCGTGGTGATTCCATTGGCGACCAATGGGGTCAGCGAGGCATGGTTCGGCTACCGCGATCAGAGGGCGACGGTCGACCAGATGCTCGGTGTCGAGGCGAGATCCGCGGCGGCCAGGATCCAGGGCTTTCTCGACGGCATCACCAACCAGCTCGGCTGGCTGATCCAGCTCCCCTGGACCGAGGAACCGGACGAGCAGCGGCGGATCGATGCCCTGCGTCTTCTCCGGCAGGTACCCGCCATCGTGAGCCTCACCCTGGTCGATGGCGCCGGACGGGAACGCCTGTATGTCTCGCGGATCGGCCTGAACCGCACCGATAGCCGGACGGATCTCTCGACCGATCAGGCCGTCACCGCCGCCCGCTCGAGCCGGCTCTGGTACAGCGAGGTTCGCTACTATCGGGATTCCGAACCCTACCTGACCATCGCGATTGCCGGTAACCGGCCTTCGGTCGGCGTCGTGGTCGCCGAGGCGAACCTGAAGCTGATCTGGGATGTCATCTCGGCCATCAAGATCGGAAAGACGGGCTACGCCTTCGTGCTCGACGGTCCGGGACGGCTCGTGGCCCATCCGGACATCAGCCTCGTCCTGCGCGGGGCGGATGAAACCACGCTCGCTCCCTTGCGGGCGATCCGGGACGCGATCACGCGGTCCGGGGCGGATGTCACGACGACCCGGGACGCGCAGGGACGTGCCATCGCCGCCGCCGCCGCGCCCATCGCCGGTCCGGAATGGACGGTCGTGGTCGAGCAGCCCATTTCAGAGGCCTTCGGGCCGATCTATGCCGCCCTGTGGCGAACGGCGGGTCTTCTTCTCGCCGGCATCTCCTTCGCGGGCCTTCTGGCCTATGTCCTGGCAAGCCGGATGACCGAGCCGATCCGGCAGCTCGAGGAAGGCACAGAACGCATCGGTGCCGGGCAGTTCGACCACCGCATCCATATCGCGACCGGCGACGAGCTTCAGCGGCTGGCCAACAGCTTCAACATCATGGCGGCCGAACTCGCCATCTCCCAGGAGCGCCAGGAGCGTATCGCCAAGCTCAAGCGGTTCCTGGCGCCCCAGGTCGCCGAACTGGTCGACCGCAAAGGCGACGACGGCGTGCTGGAGGGCCGCCGCGCCGAGGTGGCGGTGGTGTTCTGCGATCTGCGCGGGTTCACCGCCTTTTCCGTGCGGGCGACACCGGACGAGGTGATGAGCGTGCTGTCGGAATATTACGAGGCCCTCGGCCGGATCATCACGAAACATGCCGCGACGCTGACGAGCTTCTCGGGCGATGGTCTGATGGTCCTCGTGAACGCTCCCGTTCCGGTCGAGGAGCCGGCCCTCCGGGCGCTCGATCTGGCGGTGGAGATGCAGCAATGCGTGCAGGAACTCATCCTCCACTGGAGCACGCGGGGGCACCGGATCGGCTTCGGTGTCGGCCTGGCGATCGGATCCGCCACCGTGGGGCGGATCGGATACGAGAGCCGCTTCGACTACACCGCCATCGGCACCGTGGTGAACCTCGCCGCCCGCCTGTGCGCCTCGGCGGCGGATCGGGAGATCCTGGCCGATCGGGCCATTGCCGAGGCCGCGAAAGGCAAACGCGCCCTGGTCCCGCTGGGACTGCGGCATATCAAGGGCTATGAGGAAGACCTCCCCGTCTACGGCATGCCGTTCGAAGGGCAGACCGACGTGGCCTGACTCGGACAACTGTCTCACGCAACCGGCCTTCGGCCGCGACGGGCGCTTTCATGAAGGAAACGACAGCATCTGCAAACATTTGCCATCATTGGACCCGACAAACGAGGCCGTATGCGGAGTAAGTCGCCGGTTTCATACGCGCACATCAAGGGGATCGCCCGATGGCCGTTGGAAACAGACCGAACCTCGGGCTTCGGGTCCTCGCTCGCACGAGGAGGCCGATCGGATGAGACGGCGCGATGCCCTCGTGCTCGTCTGCGGCGCCGCGGCGTCGGCACTCCCGTTCCGCGTTCGATCCCAGCAGTCCGTGCCGGTCATCGGATATCTTGCTCCTGAATCGCCCGAGCCCTTCGCCAGCCGCCTCAAGGCCTTCCACGACGGTCTCGCCGAGAGCGGGTTCGTCGAGGGTCGCAATATCGCGATCGAATACCGATGGGCTGAAGACCAGTACAACCGATTGCCCGCCCTCGCGGCGGACCTCGTGAGCCGGAAGGTCGCCGTCCTTGTCGCCACGGGCGGCGCGCCCTCGGCGCTTGCGGCGAAAACCGCGACGACCACGACGACGGTTGTCTTCGAGATGGGCGGTGACCCGGTGGCGCTCGGCGTGGTGGACAGCCTGTCGCGGCCGGGAGGAAACCTCACGGGCGTATCGAGCCTGAGCGTGGAAGTCTCCCGCAAGCGCCTCGAATTCATGCACGAGCTGCTCCCGGCTGCGAGGGAGTTCACCGTCGTCGCGAACCCGACCAGTCCGACGACCGACTCGCAATTGAGGAACCTCCGCGCGGCGGCCGAGGCGCTCAAGGTCCGGCTTTATATCCTGACCACCAACGATGAGCGGGAATTCGAGACCATCTTCGCATCCGTCGCGCAGCAGAAGGTAGGCGGGATCGTCTTTACCTCCGATCCCTACTTCGCCTTCCGCAGCCAGCGACTTGCCACGCTGGCCCTTCGCTACGTCGTCCCTGCCGTCACCCAATCGCGCGACTTCCCGGTTGCAGGTGGCCTGATGAGCTATGGGGGCGATTTCACGGAATCGCATCGTCGCGCCGGCATCTATACCGGACGCATCCTGAAGGGTGAGAAGCCCGCTGATCTTCCGGTCCATCTGGTCACGAAAGTCGAAATGTTCGTCAACCTGAAAGCCGCCGCAGCGTTGGGCGTCACCGTCCCGCCCTCGCTGATCAGCAGCGCCGATGTGGTGATCGAGTGAATTCATCTTGAACATCCGACACGCGGCCATGCGCGGATATTCCACACCTCACGTTGCGCTCGATGCTCTGGCTCCCACGCTCACCGGCACTACAATGATCGGATGCCGACGACCTTGCGGGCCCAAGGCCCATTCATGCCGCGTGGTTTGCGAAGACATTCCGCAACAACCGCTCCCCGGAGGTGACGACCTTGAGATGGCAATATGACATGAAGGAAATCATTGCCGACGGAATCGTGCATGCCGTCGGCGTGACGATCGGGATCGTCTCCATCGTCGCCCTCCTCGTCATGGCCGCCCCCGCCGTCGGAGCATGGGAGTTCACGTCCCTTCTGGTCTATGGCATCGGGCTTCTGACGGTTCTCACCGTATCGGCGCTCTATAACCTTTGGCCGGTCTCGCCCACCAAATGGATCCTGCGGCGCTTCGACCATTCGGCCATTTACCTCCTGATTGCCGGCACCTACACGCCGTTCATCACGCAGATGAAGGCGAGCGCCGAGTCCCTGGTGCTGCTGGTCGGCGTGTGGCTCACCTCTGTGCTGGGGATCACCCTGAAACTCTGCTTCCCGGGCCGCTTCGACCGCCTTTCGATCCTGCTCTACCTGCTCCTGGGATGGAGCGGCGTCATGGCTTACGAATCCGTGTTCGGAGCGCTTCCCGCCTCAACCCTCTGGCTGCTCGCCATCGGGGGCATTCTCTACACGGCCGGCGTGCTGTTCCATCTCTGGGAGAGCCTGCGTTTCCAGAACGCCATCTGGCACTGCTTCGTCCTCGTCGCGGCCGGCTTCCATTACGGTGCCGTGCTGGACTGCCTGGTGCTGGCCCGGGCCTGACAAACATCAGCCGGACATGTAGCGCTGGCAATCGAATGATCGTCGCGGGTTATTCAGGAGCCTGATGCAGCGCATGCTTGCTCCTGAGAATGTCTTCGGCGCACCGCAGAAAACTACGATCCCTGAGGGCCCTGCATCATTTCCGTGATGTGCCGCACGAGAGTGGCGCCATGGTAAGGCTTCGGCACGAAATGGCCGTGATCCGGGATTTCATCGGGATCAGGCCGGGCATGGCCGGAGGAAATCAGCAGCAGCACATGCGGCCAGCGCCGATAGACCTGCTCGGCCAAGGCCATGCCGTTCATGGAACCGGGCATGTCCACATCCGTGAACAGCACCCGCACCTCATTGGAATGCGCTTCGAGCAGCGTCAGCGCTTCGTCGGCATTCGCTGCCTCGAGCACCTGGAATCCGGCCTCGTCCAGCTGATCCGCGGCCGTCATGCGCACCAGCGGCTCGTCATCGACGACGAGGACCACGGGTGGAATGAAGGAATCCTCGTGGCTCATTCAGGTCACCGGCGGCTGTGGTTCGCGCACGGCCTTGTCCGCCTCGATCAGCACATCGAGTCCGCGCCAGGGCTTGGGCATGAAGGTGACACAGTCGGGCCAATCGTCCCGCCGATCGGGCGTGGCCCCGGAGGTCAGAACGATTCGAATCGTCGGCCAGAGGGTGCAGGCCGCCTTGGCAAGCTGCACTCCGTCCATGCTGCCGGACAGGCGGATGTCGGCGAAGATCATCGCCACGTCTCCTCCGCGCTCCTGGAGACAGTCCAGCGCGGCCTCGGCGCTCTCGACCTCCACCACGTCGAGCGCGGTTTCCTCCAGCAGGGCAGCGGCGAGTTCCCGGACATGGGGATCGTCCTCGACGATCAGGGCGATGTGCGGCTCAGGCTGCGTCATGCTCATGTCCAGCGTCTTTCCTTTCCATGCGCCGCAGGATCGCCATGAGCGGCTCGGGAACAGGTTCCGCAAGAACGTCGCGATATGCCTCGGCAAAGGCACGGGCGATCATGAAGGTGGCGACGTCCGGACTGACGTCGGTGACACGGGGCAGGCGCACGTCGCCTGCGGCGTCGTGGGACATCATCATTCTCCTCAATTGTGGTTTTCAGCCCTTCGGATCGGCTCTGGTTCGCTCGGGCTAACATGCGTTAATCAAGGGAACCGCCGTCATGCCGGCTGGTTTCAGCGTGGCGGCAAAAAACAATGCCGGGCGGACCACAAGCGTGACCATTGCATCGCCCCTTTTTAGCCTTCGCCGTTGGGGCGACACGTTCTGGAAGATGCGATATGATGCCTAGGTCAGCACAAGGATAAAGCTACTTGCCATCGGCCCAGGGGGCGATCACGGGAGAGTGTCGTGACGCGTTGGCAACCAGATCCGAGTTTCTACCCTTCACCCCGCCTGGCCGGAAAAAGCCCGCCCGAGACACTGGCCTACGTGGCTATGTTCGACCCGGACCGGCAGCAGCCCGACGGCATCGCGGTCGTCGATCTCGACCCGGCCTCCCCGTCCTATGCCGAAATCGTCGGCTCGGTCGCCATGCCGAATACCGGGGACGAATTGCACCATTTCGGCTGGAATGCGTGTTCGTCCTGCCTCTGTCCGAACATGCCTCACCCGCATGTCGAGCGGCGCTACCTCGTGGTGCCCGGACTGCGCTCGTCGCGCATCCACATCCTCGACACCAAGCCCGACCCGCGCCATCCCACCATCGTGAAGGTCATCGAGCCGGAGGTCATCGCCGAACGGACCGGGTACACGCGGCCGCACACGGTTCATTGCGGACCCGACGGCATCTACGTCACGGCCCTCGGCAACGCGGAAGGTCAGGCACCGGGCGGCATCTTCATCATGGACCACGAGACCTTCGAGCCGCTCGGCCGCTGGGAGGTCGACCGGGGACCGCAGCAACTCGCCTATGACGGCTGGTGGCATCTCGGATACGACACGCTGGTGACCAGCGAATGGGGCACGCCCGATACCTTCGAGAACGGCCTCGTGCCGGAGGTCCTGCTCGGGTCGAAATACGGCCGCCGCCTCCATTTCTGGGATCTCCTGAAGCGCAGGCACCTACAGGAGATCGACTTCGGCGAGGAGCATCAGCTCGTGTTCGAGCTGAGGCCGGCGCACGATCCGACGAAGGCTTATGGGTTCGTGAACTGCGTGATCAGCCTCAAGGATCTCTCGTCGTCGATCTGGACTTGGTATCGCGAAGGCGATCGCTGGGCCGTCAAGAAGATCATCACCATCCCGGCCGAGCCCGCGAGCCCGGACGACCTGCCCGAGATGCTGAAGGGCTTCGGAGCGGTGCCCCCGCTCGTCACGGATATCGATCTTTCCATGGACGACCGGTTTCTCTACGTCTCCTGCTGGGGCACGGGGGATCTGCAGCAATACGACGTCTCGGACCCGATGAACCCCAAGCTCACCGGCAAGGTGCGGATCGGCGGGATCGTGTCGCGGGCCTCTCACCCCAAGGCGAAAAACGGGCATCTGACGGGCGGGCCGCAGATGGTCGAAATCAGCCGGGATGGCCGACGGGTCTACTTCACCAACTCGCTCTACGGCCCCATCGACCAGCAGTTCTATCACCGCGGCTTCGAGGGCTGGATGGTGAAGCTGAATGCTGACCCGGAGGGCGGCATCTCCTTCGATGAGGATTTCTTCATCGAGTGGCCCAAGGGACAGCGGCCACATCAGGTCCGGCTCGAAGGAGGCGATTGTTCGTCCGACTCCTATTGCTATCCATGAGGCGTGCCGCGTCCCAGGCGGGACATGGCACGTGACCGGAATGAATGCGTTCTCATCCGCTCTCTGGCCCTGGCTGGCTCTTGCGGGGCTCGGTGCCTTCCATGGCCTGAACCCGGCCATGGGCTGGCTGTTTGCGGTCGCGCTCGGCCTTCACCGGCAGAGCCGGGGCCTCGTGGTCCTCGCCTTGGCGCCGATCGCCCTCGGCCATGCGGCGGCGGTCGGCGCAGTCCTGCTGGCGGTCGTGCTCTTCGGAACGATCCTGGACGCGGCGCCCCTCGGGCGCTGGGCCGGAATTATCCTGATGATCTGGGCGGCCTTGCATATCCTTTCCGGCCACCGCACGCCGGTTCGCATCGGGATGCAGACCGGCCTCGCAGGATTGGCCTTATGGTCGTTCATGATGGCCGGCGCCCATGGGGCCGGCCTCATGCTGATCCCGGCGCTCCTGACACTGTGCGTGTCTCCGGGCATGGGGGGCGAACTCGCCGCCTCGACCTCGCTTCCGGTGTCCCTTGCGGCGCTCGCCGTCCACACGGGCGCCATGCTGGCGGTGATCGGAACGATCAGCCTGATCGCCTACGACCAGGGACTGGGTTTCCTCAGGCGGGGCTGGATCAACATGGACGGCCTCTGGAGCCTCGGTCTCGTCGCGGCGGGCATCATTCTGCTGGCCGGCTAAAGTCGGGATCCGGATGCCGACAGCCATGAAGCGCGCTTGCGGACGAGCCGAAGGGTGGGCGCAAAAGGGGAATGTCCGTCATCGGCCCGATGCGCTAGACAGGTCGCCATGACGCCCAAGATATTTTTCCGCTGGGTCGCATGGCTTCTCGTCCTTGCGATCGCAATCATTACCATTGCGCCGATCGAGTTCCGGCCCGTCACGGGAGCGTCGATCAGCCTGGAGCGATTTGGCGCCTTCGTGGCGATCGGAGCAATGTTCTGCCTAGCCTATCCGAGCCACCGCCTCCGCATCGTCGTTCTGCTGATAGGGATCATCGCCCTCCTCGAGGTCTCTCAGAACTATGTGCCGAGCCGGCATGGCCGTCTGCCGGACGGCGTGGTCAAAGTGTCGGGAGCCTTGATCGGCGCGGCCTTTGCCATGTTCCTGACCCGTGGGAAGCGGACCTCGTAAGCGGCCCGGTCTCAGGACGAGTGACCGCCCTTCCCTGTTTGCGCAGGTGCTCCGGTATGGCTCCCGATATCCTTTTGATCGTATAACTCCCTCTTCATCCCTCCATGCCATGGTTCCGCCCCTGGCGCATCGTGCGAGAAAAGCGGACCCGGTTTTTCGCCAGGAACGATGCTCCAGAACGCGGCATGCGGGAAGCAGGACAGGATCGGTGGCGATGATGAACCGTCTGATGATCGGCATAGCCGTGGCAGGGTGGGCCCTGTACGGCTTCACGGTCCTGATGCCCCGGTCATCCGACACCGATGCCCAAGCCGAGATCGCACGATTGCTCCGAGCCGCTGAATCGGCCGGCGCCGAGCGGGATGCGCTGGCCGCCGAACTGGAGCAGCTCAAGGAGAGGAACCGGGACCTGCAGCATGTCCAGAACCGGATTGCCGCCGCCACCCAGGAGTTGAAGCACCTGGAATATCTGCGGTCCAGGATCAGCGGTGAGATCGACGTGATGCAGCCCCAACCTACGAAAGCATCACCGCGAGCCTTGTCTCCGCCCGAGAATCCAGGCCCTGCGGACATGGCCGGCGCGGCTCCCTCGAAAGAAGAGATCGGCTTTGCGCAACAGGCGCTGACGGCTTTGGGCTTCGGCCCTTTGAAAGCCGACGGTGTCTTCGGCCCGGGCACACGCCGCTCGATCGAGGCCTTTCAACAGGCCCATGGGCTCCCCGTCACGGGAAAGCTCGAGTTAGCGACCCTTCGGGCGCTTCAAAGCCGCTACGCTGCCGCGCAGCCGTGATCTTGGGAATGCAGCCCCTTCATCCGCCCCGGGGCGCTTTCACGCCTATGCATGATCGTGGGACGCGAGCCGGAGTTTCCGCTCCAGATCTTCGACCTGTCTGGCCACGGCATTGAGATTCGATCGGATCACGAACAGATCCGAGGCGGATACGCCGGACGAGCCGATTGCCGATTTCAGGTCGAGTTTCGGCTCATCATCCTGCTTCTTCGGCTTTGATCCGCTCCCGGCGATCCAGCGCCCGATGGCAAGAACGAGCCAGGCGACCAGGAAGAACAGGATCAGGCCGATGGCCAGGACAACCCCCAGCGTCACGGCAGAGCCGAGTTGATCACTTCCAACCATTGAACACCCCCCACGTCTTCAGCAAGAAATTCCTAAAGCATCGATCCCGAAAGTGGAATTCACATATGCGAACGATGCCTCGTGCCGCCCCTGTCCGGGGCCGGACGCTTGGCCTTCCCGTGCTGTGAAGGGAGGACGAGAACCGGCACGCTCATCGTCTACTACTTTTGTGCAAGATCAGGACGCCGCTTTTCTGTTGCCGGGTTATCGAAGCCTGAATACTCTCCCCTCACAAGAAAAAGGGCCGCAACAATGCGACCCGAAGTTTAGGGAGGAAACGCCCAAGAAGGGCGAGCAGGACGGCAACGCCAATTACCGTGCTGCATTGCAATAAAGTAGTCTGTGCCGCAAAAAGCGGCAAGCATCAAAGGGCAGCGCGGCTGCCTTTTCTTTTTTCTGTATCCAATTGGTCACAGTTTGGAGCCGCGCGACGCGCTCAGCGGATACACTCGACCGGAACGCGGACGTTGGAGCCGCCGACCAGGACGGTCCGGCACGGTACGCCGTTGATGATCTGGACCTCGTTGGGCGTCGCATAGGGGAACAGCGCGTTGGGGGTGCCTGTCAGTGGCCGGCTGCCGACCATCCGACCTCCTCCATCCTCGATACGGATGCTCCCGGTCGTCCCCGGATCGAAGGTCCCGGTCGGGGCTTGACCGGCGCATTCCACCGGAACGCGGACGTTGGAGCCTCCGACCAGAACGGTCCGGCACGGCACGCCGTTGATGATTTGGACTTCGTTCGGAGCCGCATAAGGGAACAGCGAGCCCGGGGTCCCCTGAATGGGGTTGGGCTGCGCCTGCGCGGCCGCCAACCCGGCCATGGACGCAATCCCGGCAATGGACAGGATCGTCAGCGTTCTCATGGAGGCCTCCTCTCCGCAGTCTGCGAAAAGTGCCGCATGCAAGAGGCGCTGCGGCCCGCCCCTGTTGCACGAGGTTGACGATGGTCGTCCGCCATGCCCGAGGGCACGCTCCGAGGCTCCGCACGAGGCGAAACCGACCGGGTTTGCCACCACGCACGGCATTGCGGGCCTCAGCTGAAACGTGATGGAGACAGCCCGACAACTCACCGCTTCGGACATTGGACAAGCGGCCACGATCCCGAACTCGCCAGGAGCGGGACGCGCGAGACAAACAGGGCGTGCTTCATCAGGTGCCAGTGAGTCCGCGAGGTCAATCATAGCCCGGCCAATGTGGCCTGCTTGATCGGTTGAGCCATTCCCTTACCAGATCGGGACAAAGCCGATGCGCGCCCGGTGAATTCGCTGCGGAGAATGGGCGCCCTGAAGATCGGCCCACATGAACGACGTCGAACGATGGATTCGATTTTCCAAAGGGCCTGAAGCTCTCACGCAGGAATACCTACAAAGGATGAGCCGCACCCCCACCGCCTTGACGCCGGATGGCGCCTCGGCTGCTATGACGAGGCAGGGGATCGGGCGGTCAACAATCCGAGGGGGAACGATGCGTCACCTTCCGCAATGGTTGTCATGCGGCCTCGCGGTTTCTGCCGGCCTTCTCTTCGAGGGCGCGAGCAGCGCGCATGCCGCAGACCTGAGCCCGCCTCCTCCGGTGATCGAAGCCCCGGCACTTCCGAGCTGGACTTATCGCTTTACGCCCTATGGCTGGCTCACGTCGCTGAATGGGACGTCGGCCGTGCGTGGGCGTTCGGTGAAGGTCGATGCAAGCTTCGTGGACATCGTCAAGGACTCCGACACGCTCGTGGCCCTGATGGGAGACTTCGAAGCCCGCAACGGTCCGTTCGCGCTTTTCACCGATGTGGTCTGGAGCAAGATCGGCGTCGACGGCAACAGAGTCAGGAGCCGCACATTGGCGCCTGGCGTGACGGGGGCCCTTGCCACCTCCCTGAGCCTCGATATCGAGATGGCCATCGTCGAAGTCGGCGGCGCCTACGAGGTCTACCGCTCGGGGCCGCTGGCCCTGGACCTGCTCGGCGGGGCGAGATACTGGCACCAATCGGCGGATCTCTCGCTGGCCGTCACGGCCGCAGTCTCGACGGCCGATCTCGACGTGGCGGGCTCCCGCGCATTCGCCCGTTCCGGGTCCGTCGACTGGCTCGATCCGATGATCGGCGCAAGGCTGCGCTACACCGTGGCACCGGGTCATGAGCTGCAGCTGCGCGGCGATATCGGCGGCTTCGGCGTCGGAAGTGATTTCTCCTGGCAGGCCATCGGCGCTTATGGGTTCGAGCTCGGCACCTACCAGGGCATCACGTTCTCGGGCGTCATCGGCTATCGTGCGCTCTACGTGGATTACGTGCAGGGCGAGGGTCGGCAGCGCTACCAGTTCGACATGCTCCAACACGGACCGGTGCTCGGCATCAGCGCGAAATTCTGAACGCGCTGAAATCCTGTCCCCTTTTGTCAAGCAAGGCCGCTCGATTGGTGGCAGTCTCTCATGCACTCGTCTGGGAGCAGGAGAGAATGATGCGACGTCACGTTTTATCCCTAACGCTCGCCAGCCTCGTGGCGGCATCGTCGGCCATGGCCCAGGGACAGAAGCCCCCGCAGCCGCCGGTCCGCAATGGTGAGGTGGTGATCCCGTCGGAGAAGGCCCTGGAGCGGGATGCGGTGACGCAGCCGCGAAACGATTTTTCGACGAATGATGCGACGGCCACCCAGCAGATGAACCGTCAGAACAGGCGGATCGACAAGCTGCTTGAGAAAGGTATCTGCGCAGGTTGTCAGTGAGCGAATGCCGGCGCCGCCGATCATCGCCTTTGTCGCACAGACGACCATGTAGGAGCGTTCGACTTCCTCGCGGAGCCGAAGCGGATATCGCGTGCCCACCCGAGCGGCGTTGACGACGGGTTGGAACCGTTATTCATTCGTCTCATGACCACCAGCGATGCGTCTCCCGATTCCCATTGTGGTAGAATGTCTCCGTTCGGAACAGGATCCACACGGTGACTCACATTCGAACGAACAATCCGCATCATGGCAATCGGCTCCTGGCCGCTCTGAGTGAGGAGGATTTCGCCTTTCTGGAGCCGCATCTCACCCTGGTCGACTTCCAGCGGGGTCAGGTGGTCTACGAGGCCGGGGAGAGGCTCGAATACACCTACTTTCCCCACAATGCCGTGGTCTCTCTCGTGACCGTCATGATCGACGGGAAGTCCGCCGAAATGGCGACATTCGGGTGCGAGTCCCTCATCGGCCTCGTCAGCGCCTTCATTTCGCGCAACTCGTTCGGGCGCTATATCGTGCAAATCCCAGGAACGGCGTCCCGCATCGATCTCGAGCGGATGCATGACGCGTTCAGAACGCGGCCCAACGTCCAGCAGCTCGTTCTGCGCTTCACCGAGGCGCTGCTGGCGCAGACCCTGCAAAGCGTCGCGTGCAATGCCACCCACAGCGTGGAGGCGCGCTGTTGCCGCTGGATCCTCAGCACACGCGACCGCTGGGCATCCGACGAGTTGCCCCTCACCCATGAATTCCTCGCAGAGATGCTGGGCGTTCAACGCTCCACCGTCAGCGCCGTCACGCGCGCGCTCCACGGGGCCGGGCTCATCAATCAAAGCAGAGGCGTCATCACCATCGTCGACAGAAGCGGCCTCGAAGCGACGGCCTGCGAATGCTATGAAATCATCCGCCGAAAATTTTCACAGCTCCTGCCGCCTTCGATGCTCTAGCATAATCGAAAGTATGAAGTTGACTTAACGGCAGCCTGCCACAGCTGAGTCAGCCTGGATCGCCTGGATGAGCCGTGACTTGATCAAGCGCATGCCACATCGCACTGTCCTGCCGGGCCATGTCATCGACAAGGGGCTGATCGCCACGGCCGTGACGGCTGCGCTGGCGGCCTTTCTCCTGTGCTGCCAGCTTCCATGATGCGCCGTGATCCGGCGACCTGATGTTCCTTGCGGAACTTCACTTGATCTCCGAGCATGGGATGATCAGGACCGGACGAAGATCCTCGCCCACGATTTCGACCATGATCTCGCTGCTGTAATGCGGCAACATCCCTGCCCAGCTCTTCAGAAGTCTTTCGGCGACCTTCATGGCCTCAACCCTGGCGGCCTCCAGATCCGGCAACTCGATTCCGATCGGATCCTCATCCGTGCCGAAGTGGCTTCTGAGATCAATGTAATATCGAGGCACAACACATCCCCTCGACAACGCAAATTGATGGGACGGCCCATCATGATATTCACCTATGTTAATTTGCAATGCCGAAACCGGAAATCAGCGCTCACTATTCCGGACAGGTCCGATTTCGCGAAACTTTATGTCGCCACTCTGATTGTATAGACCTGTTGTTCTTGCGTTCGGCGAACCGCGTGGCATGACCGGAACCGCCGATCCGCCGCACCCTTCAGGAGTTTCGATGCTTTTGCCTTGGATGAGACTGGCGACCGACACCACGATGCTGGCCGTCGAATCCCAACTTGTGATCTGGACCCGCCTGTCCCAGGCCGCCATGGGGCAAGGCTCCGCGAGCGAAAACCTGCTGATGATGACGGAGAAGGTCACAGCCTTTGCGGAAGCGGCAGCGACACTCGCGACGGGCGGATCCGCCCACAAGGTCGTCAGGGGATACCGCCGGAAGGTGCGCGCCAACGTGAGGCGCCTGAAGCGCTAGACAGACTTGGCACTGGGTGATCTCACCATCCCATGCGCAGCAGGAATTACCTGCGACGAGAACGCGCACCTGGTCTCAAAACCTCAAGCAAATCATCGCTGTTGCTCATTCACAGCCATGAAAAGCCGAACTCGATGACTGCCAATACGTAGTTTCCACTATTTTCGGCACCAATACGCTCGCCTATAGCCTAATTCCATTGATGCGGGGCAATTCAAAACAACATTCACCAAAGACATTTTAGACATCTACCGTGCCTGAGGGGGCCAGAGCACGGGTTCAGGCCGCTGCACCGATCGAAGTATCGGGCGCGGCCTTTTCTTTTTGCAGTTCAACGCCCCGCGAAGCCCGCAAGGGCGAGTTCGAGACGTCGCCAGCTCTCCGCCGAACCCGGCAGCCCGAAGCGCAGGAGACGGGGATCGGTCTGGAAGCGGCGAACCCAGATCCCGTGATGGCCCAGGTGGGAGAACAGGTCCGGTGCGCGTCCGCTGCTCATGAGACGGTAAAGGATCGTGCCTCCGGTCGCCCGGTCCG
>Ga0182740_1001487_pt1 | contig 15753 bp, 11 predicted proteins | sample eDN5th37CKraftBY_FD_128872 | JGI IMG/M metagenome (GOLD analysis project Ga0182740, IMG submission 128872) | Enriched backyard soil microbial communities from Emeryville, California, USA - eDNA 5th pass 37_C Kraft BY (version 2) (version 2) | ecosystem: Environmental > Terrestrial > Soil >...
GGTTAAGATGCATCGCAGCAGTGCCGGCCGCAAACTCAAGGTGAAATCTGTCGTCGACATGTTGCGAAAGCTGGAGCTTCTGAAGCTTTAGCCACCCTACCACCTTCTAATGGCGCCGGCCGCGGCTCCAGGCTGGTGCTACTCCTTCACTTCTCCATGGCAGCTGCCTCAGGATCAACGTCGACAACCCCAGGGTAGACAAATCCTATCACGGGCAACGCCAGCAGCGCTCCCAGCAGTTCCGCAATCACATAGATGGGCGTTATACTGCCTGGCAGGGCGACCGGTCCGGATGCAAAGTAGGCGCCCACCGCCACGGCCGGATTGGCATAGGACAGAGATGGTGTCGCCACGATCGCAGCGGCGAGCCAAGCCCCGACCGCAAGCGGCCCAACTTCGCTCCTGCCGCCGCGCGAGCAACCAAAGACAATGAGCATCAGACCTGCAGAGGCGAGCAACTCGCTCGAAAACAGGGTACTGATCGGGAGGACCGACGGGCCAGCCGCCGGGACAGGCCCGAAAGCGTGTGATGCAAGGACGCTTCCGCCGCCTGCACCGAGCAGTTGCGCGGCCACATAGGCCACCGTGCATGCTGCGTCGCGCTCACCACGCACCCACTGCAGCAACGTGATCAAGGGATTGAAGTGCCCGCCCGAGGCAGCACCGAACGCGACGATCAGGCCGACCAGTGCGCCCGCCGTCGCGCACGCGGCAAAGAGCAGATTTACACCCGACGACGCGCCGGTGAAACGCGTCGCCATCTGGCCGGATCCCACGATCGCGAGCATGAGCAGCAGTGTGCCGATCAACTCGACGCCAGCACGTCGAAGGATCGCAGTCTCAGCGTCCCGTTCGAAGAAGCAGCCGTCCCGACACGGGGTGTTCTGTCGATCTATTCGACTGCTGTGATCTATGTGATGTCGTGACATGTTCACAAGATACCTCGCCTACGCATCCATCGGTCCAGATGATGCTTCTGTTCGCGTGAGCCGCCGCGCCTCCAACCCTAGACGCCTTCGTAAACCAACTTGACGAAGAAATCCGGACCGATGACGAACTTGCCCCACTTGGCATCAAACGAGCAGGTGGGTTTTGCCGATATGATCTCGTCCAGGGACTTTCCTTGCGCCTTCGCTGTCGCAATCCGGTCGCGGATCGCGACCAGCATGTCGCGATAGGCCTGCAGTTCCGATCTGTTGCTCACTGGGTTGCCATGGCCGGGAATGATGATCGTATCGGCATCCGCGATGGCAAGGATCGCTTCGGCGGCCTTTATGGTTCCGTTGACGCCACCACCGGTTGAATGATCGATGAAGGGATAGATACCGTTCCAATAGATATCGCCGGCGTGGACGACATTGGCGTTCAAGAACGTGATCGAGATGTCGCCATCAGTGTGGGCAGCTGGATGGTGCTGAAGCAACAGTGTCTCGCCGCCAAAATCAAGCGACCGTGTGTCCGACATGACCTCGGAAGGCGTGGCGGCCAGCGGAGATGGCGGGAAATCGAAATCCCAGTCGTCTACCCGTTGCGCGCTGAGCAGATGCTTTCGCGTGTTTTCGTGCGCCAGGATGGCAGCACCTTCCGCGTTCAGCCACTCATTCCCATCTGCATGATCGAAGTGCCAATGCGTATTAATGAGTTGGCGAATCGGCTGATCACCGAGCCTCGCCAAGGCATCAAGGATCCTGGGCCTTGAGGCGGTAATTCCCGCGTCAATCAGAAGCTTGCCATCGGGGCCGACTAGCACGGCAATGTTGCCGCCCGATCCTTCAAGGACACTGACGCCGCCGCGCAAGCCGTGAAGGTTGATCGGCGCCTTGGCCGCGTCGTCGCGGATCATGTCAACAATGCCTTGCGCTTTTGCAAAGACTTGTCGCGGGCTCAACCAACCCCCGCTGGTGACAAAGGTCGCTGAAGCGACGCAACACAGGCAGAAGTTGCGCCGGGACAAGAGGTGTTCGTAGCTGGTGGTCATTGATAGCTCTCCCCTGGGCTCAGTACCGAGACGTTTGGATCGGTGTGAAGGCGCCGCTGCAGCGGGCTTCGCATCTGAACCCAGGATGGCTCGCAAAGTATGCGGCAGCCACTCTACGAGGGTATGCTTAACGTCGCCTCAGTTATTGTGGCTCCATACCAAAGTCGCTGCGGTAACTGCCACGTCAGAGCAGACTCATCCTAGGTCTCTGCAATCCGGTCACTCGTCCTGCCCGGCCAGAAGCGGCAGATCGAACGAGAAGCTCGCCCCTCCTCCCGGCACGTTGGCAACGGTCAGTTGCCCGCCCATTCCCTCGATGGCCGAACGGCAGATCTGCAAACCCATGCCAATGCCGGTTGGCTTGGTCGTGAAGAACGGCTCGAACAGCTTGTCGAGATTTTCCTCGGGAATTCCTGGTCCGGTATCGATGACTCGAACCCGTACCGCTGCCTCTTCCGCAGTAATTTCGATGGCGACGCGGCGAACTCCCGGCTGATCGCGCATCGCATCGGCCGCGTTGTTCACCAGGTTCACGAAGATCTGCTGCAACTCAACCGGATCGCCGCTAATCATGGGGACCTTGTCGCCGCAATTGATCTCCAGTTCCACTTCCGCTCTCTTGAGATCGTGGTTGAGAAGATCGCGTGTTTCGGAGGCCAGGCGGCATAGATCTATCGGCTTCTCGATGCGTCGCGCGGCAACGATATTCTCCCGGGTCCGTTGGACGATGTCGGCGACACGCTGGGCATTTCTCTCGACGCGCTGCAGCATGCGGCCCAGAGCATCAAGGTCAGGATCCTCGCGCCCAAGGAGGCGCACCCCCATCTGGGCGTCGATAAGCATCGAGGAGATCGGCTGGTTCAGTTCATGAGCTATGGATGCGGAAAGGGCACCGACGGTGGCGACGCGGTTCGCGCGGGCCAACTCGGCCTGCGCAGCCCGGCGCATCTCGTCGATGCGCTCCTGATCCGACAGGTTGACGTGGCTGGACAGGTACAGGCCCTCAGGGAGCCTTGTCACCGTAAAGTAGACAGGAATTCGCCGCCCACCCTTGCCCGTAAGCGTGGTTCGACCGTCGATGTGATCTATACCGTAGAAATACATCTCGAGCTGCCGCAGGAGTACCTCCGGACCATCGTCAGCGTTCTGCGCGGGTGGGTTGGCAACGAGGTCGGCGACGTCTTCATAACCCATCAGCCGCGCCAGAGCCGCGTTCACGCGGGTCGTCTTGACCGCGCCCAGGGCGCGCGCCAGTTCTTCAGGGTGTGCCGCCATGTAGGCACGAAGGTCGATCGCCCCGCTCGCCTTGATCGCGTCAAGGATGGGCTCGGCCGCGCTGAAGTCCATCTCCGCGAAGGTCATGTTGCTGACGTCGAACAGCCCGGCATAGCGGCGTTCGGTCCGCATCAGCTCGGCTGTCCGCTCAGCGACACGCTGCTCAAGTGTTTCGTTGAGTTCGCGGATCTTCTGGTGCGCGGATACCTCGTCATGGATGTCCGAGACGCCGCCATAGTAGCGGATCTCGTCCGACTCCTCCCCTATTCGAACCGGACGGCCCACGATCGACATCCAGCGATAAGTGCCATCGGCATGCCGCAGGCGAAAGGTATCACGCAATTCCTCACCGGCGGCGAAGCTCTTCCAGAGATTCGTCAGATACCTCTCGCGATCATCCGGGTGAAAGTCCTCAATCCAGTCTTGCCTTTCTAGGACGGCGTTCAGGTCACGACCTGTCACTTCGGTGAAGCGCCTGTTATAGAAGTCCACTTTGGCCTGTCGGCTGGCTCTAAAAAGTATCTGCGGAACCGAATCCGTAAAGTTAATCAATTCTTTCCGGCTCGCTTCGAGTTCCGTGCGCAGTCTTTCAAGTTCCTGCCTTGCCAGAATTTCGTCATGCTCGTCTGACGTTCCACCGTACCAGTGAACAGTTTCACCGTCTGCAGACACCACAGGACGTCCCACGAGAGACATCCAGCGGTAAGTGCCATCGGCGTGGCGTAGCCGATAGTTCATCCGCAACTCTGTGCGGGTTGCGGCTGCCTCGCCTCGCAGCCGCAGAAACTCTTCCCGGTCATCTGGATGAAACCCATCCAGATAACTCTGATGCTCTATCGTCTCGCGATGGTCCCGACCGGTTACTTCCGTGTATCGGCGATTGTAGAAGTCGATGCGGCCATTTTCGTCAGCGCGCCACAGGATTTGGGGAACTGAGTCAGTGAAGTTAATCAGTTCCTTCCGACTCTCTTCGAGTTCCGCGCGAACTTTATGAAGTTCTTCTTTCGCCATCACCTCGCTGTGTACGTCCGAAAGGCCGCCGAAGCGCTCAATCTCACCGGTCAGCGGCGAAAGCACTGGATTGTCGTAGATCTGCATCCAGCGGTATGACCCGTCCGCCTGGCGTACGCGGACTTTGAGATCGGTTAGGGTTCGGTTCGCCACGGCTGCGGTGACCGTCTCGACGAGCGCCTCCATATCATCCGGGTGCACGACGTCATTGTAGCGCTGCCCCTCGAGCACACTCCATCGGTCCAGCCCCGTGACCTTGGTCCAACTCTCGTTAAGATACATGATCTCGCCGAGCGGGTTGGAATGCCATAGGACGAATGGAACGGAATTGGCGAAGAGTTCGGCCTCCGCCCGACTACGTTCAAGATCCTGCTGCGTTGCCTCAAGGCGTTTTCGGCTGACCAGCAATGCAGCTGTAACACCGATTGCAACGCACGCGAACAGGCCTCGCGCCACATTCTCCAGGGAAGGCTGGCCAGAATGGGCGATAGCCCAAGCGCAAACTGTAAGCGCCACACACACCTGCGCTGCGCGAGTAACCTCTTTTGCGTTTCCTTGGGTCGAAACGAGGACGAGAACTGCCAGATAGAGGATCGAGATGGAAAAGTTGTGTGCAGGGTTTGCGTCGATCCAGAACACGAGTACGGCCAAGATAGTAGCCAGGGCGAAAAGCAGGTATCGTTTCAGTCGCTCATTCATGCGAGCCGGCCTTTCGTACAGCCGGTTCCATGGCTGCAGTCACACCGGCTATATCGCCTCACGTTTCCCCTTTCGGCAAGTCGTGGCGCTAGACAACGTGCTCTTGGGGCGAGCGTCTGATACACATCAGACATGGGGACGGGGCCTCCACCAAGGTTCTACCATTGGTGCCACCTTTCAGGGGTCATCTTCGAAACACGCTGGCCACACACCCTTGATGTATTACGTTATAGTATTGTGTGAGAACCCTTCTACCCAGGTGCTACAATGCGAGGCGCATGGCCTGGAGCTTTCGCTCGCACCAAGGTGACTACCTCCGTATAGTTGCCGAAACGCCCACAGACCGGCATCAATGTTTAGCAAATTTGAAAGTTTCAGTTAGTGTCTCCCCGTCCACCGAATGCAACGCCTCTGATCGCAATTGTCGATGATGAGGAGGTTGTCCGCGCAACGTTGGACGATCTTCTGAAGAGCCTGGGCTACTCGACCTTGCTGTTCGAGACGGCGGATAGTTTTCTGGCGTCCGGCCTTGAAGGTCCCGTTGACTGTATCATCAGCGACATCCAGATGCCGGGGACGACTGGTCTTCAACTCGCGCGCTTGATGAAGTCCAGAAAGGTGCCGATCATCCTGATCACCGCCTTTCCCACACGGGAGGTTGCGCAACAAGCCAAAGCCGCCGGCGTGCAGCGAATATTAGTCAAACCGTTCAATTCGGGTGACTTGGTAGCTGAGTTGGCAAGACTGCTAGCCTGAGCACGTTTCCCGCTGCCTGCCGGCCGACTTGCAGCGGGTGCATCCTGATCGTGGAATGGCGGACAAAATATGTCGCCCTTTGGCTGTCCGAATGCTTTGGACGGCAGGTCACCAGCTTTGGATCTCTGATGGGCTAAAGCGGACCTCTACGCAACGACCCTGGCCATCTCTAGTCCAAATCACATGGCCTAGATTGCTGCTCTGTACCGCAGTGGTTCGAACTCGAACAGAGAATATCCGAAAGACACTTCTTGGCGATGCCAAGGCGTCTCCCCTGCAAGATGGCGACGGGGACATTTAAGCAGAGTCTGGGGCGATACTGGTCGTCAAAAGCTCCGAGAACATACGTTAGAGTCCGATGGACGGCGCATGGGTTCGGTTCTCCAGAGAGTGTGCATCAGGCCAAAAGCCATTCCTGTAGTTCTTCAAGACACGAACATCATACGTTTGGTCAGGTCTGACTGCAGCGTGTCCATACCTACGTATGGGACGGGTAACCGTTACTCCAGTTTATCGCACGGCCCGTGAGGCGTACCTTCTCGTCATCGGCCATGACTCTGATCAACTTCATGTGTCGGCTGCCAACCCGGAGATAGGATCATGAACAGCCTTGCCGCCATAGGTTGGCTCCGCGCACATCTTTGAAATCTACCAAATGAGGATCCTACGATGACCAGCGCAACTCAGGCGCAGAGCCTACAATGGGAGCTTTTTATTAAGAAACGTGCCAGCGCAACGCGAGGCATTCCGCCCGGCAAAGAGACTTTAGCATGGGTTGCAAATACTGTGACATTGCTGTGGGGCGACCATGATGCCGTTCTGGTCGACACTTTCTTGAGCGACGCCCACAATGGCGAGCTCGCTGATTGGATCGACAGCAAAGGCCGAACGCTACGCGCGATTTATCTAACGCACGCGCATCCAGATCACTTCTTCGGGCTCACTCTGTTGCTCAACCGCTTTCCCAAAGCACGGGCTATCGCAATGCCGAATGTTGTTGCAGCGATGAGAATTACATCGTCGGCGGAAGTCGTCGAGAGTAACTGGAAGCGGAGGTTCCCGGGACAGGTTCCCCTGCATCTTACAGTCGCTCAAGCCCTCGATGCTGAGAGCTTCGAGTTGGAAGGACATGAACTCCGGGTCATCCCCATGGGCCATACGGACACCGACGACACAACGGCCCTGCACATTCCCTCGCTTGACCTCCTGATGTCGGGGGACGTCGTCTACAACGAGACGCACGCTTTTCTAGTGGAGACCGACCGATGTGGCCGCCAAGCGTGGCTTAGGGCCCTCGATCTGGTGACAACGATTAATCCAAGCACTGTGATCGTTGGTCACGGCCCTCTCAATCCGGATAATAGCCCAGATCATATTGATGCAACCCGCAGGTACATTGCGGATTTCGCTGATCGTGAGCAGCCGTTTCACGCGATGGTGAGCGCTCATTTCATGGGATCGTGAGCAAGCATTTCACACGATCATGAGCGGTCGCGTCGACCGATGGGGTGATGGAGTCAGGAGTTTTGGTCGCCGTCAAGTCGACGGGCTCTGGCACTCTGCTTTCTCATGCTTTCTCCGGTGAGTTGAAGGCGGTGGGCGTTGTGGACAAGACGATCCAGGATGGCGTCTCCGAGAGTGGGATCCCCAATCAGGTCATGCCAGGCGTCCACGGGAACCTGGCTCGTGACAATGGTCGATGAGCGGCCGTGGCGGTCGTCGAGGATTTCCAGGAGATCGCGCCGCTCGGACCCGCTGAGCACCGACAAGCCCCAATCGTCCAAAATGAGAACCTGAACCCGGCCGAGGGCCTTGAGCAGGCGGCCATAGCGCCCATCGCCGCGCGCGAGCGCCAGCGCCTCGAACAGGCGCGGCACACGGTGGTAGAGCACTGAGCGGTTATCCCGGCACGCCTTGTGGCCGAGTGCGCAGGCGATCCAGCTTTTGCCCAGGCCAGCCGCCCCTGTGATCAGCAAGTTCTCATGCCGCTCGATCCACTCGCCGGCGATCAAGCGGGCAAAGACCGCGCGATCGATGCCGCGCGGGGTTCGCCAATCGACGTCCTCGACGCAGGCATTCTGGCGCAGCGCCGCGAACTTGAGCCGGGCGGTAAGACGCTTGGTGTCGCGCTCGGCCGCCTCGCGGTCGACCAGCAGCCCAATGCGCTCCTCAAAGGAAAGAGCGTCGAGGTCGGGCGATCGTCGCTGCTCCTCGAAGGCTTTGGCCATGCCGGTCAGGCCAAGCGCGATCAGGCGCTCATGGGTGGGATGGGTCAGCATCGGTTGGGTCTCCTGGTGGGGTCAGTGGAAGTAGCCCTGGCCGCGGATGTTGCCGTGGCGCAGGGGTTCGTGGTCGGGCGTCTCGTCAAGGACGGCACGGTCGAGGCCATTCTTGAGGATCGACCGGATCGAGGCGACTGAGCGCGCCTTGATGAGGATGCCGCGCCGGCAGGCGGCCTCGACGCGGGCATCGCCGTAGCTCCTGGCCAAGGACAGGATGCCGAGGCAGGTCCGGAAGCCCTGCTCGGGATGCGGCCGCTCGGCGATGACGGCCTCGAAGAAGGCCGCGACGGAGGGACCGACCCTCTCGCCGGCGGCGATCAGGCCCCTCGGGGTCCACTGGCCATGGCGGCGATGGGCGCTCGGCATATGGTCGGCGATCGTGGTGTGGCCGCGCCGGTTGGGCGCGCGGGCATGGCTGGCGACCCGCTGGCCCTTGTGGAAGATCTCCACCGTCGCCCCGGCGAGGCGCACGTCGACGAAGTCTTTGATCAGGCGGTAAGGCACGGAGTACCAGTGGCCATCGACCTCGACGTGATAGTCCGGCGCGACGCGACAGCGCTTCCAGCGGGCGAAGACATAAGCCTCGTCCGGCAGCACTCCCAGCAGGGGCCGGTCGATCTCGGCGAAGAGTTCGGCCCGGCTCGAGCCGAAGCCGCGCATCTGGCGGGCGTTGAGTTCGACGACCAGGCTGCGAATGGCGCGATTGAGCTCGGCGAGCGAGAAGAAGCGATGGTTGCGCAGCCGGGCCAGGATCCAGCGCTGGGCGATCTGGACTGCGACCTCAACTTTTGCCTTATCCTTCGGGCGTCTCGGCCGCGCCGCGAGAATGGCGGTCCCGTAATGCGCGGCCATCTCGGCATAGGTGCGGTTGAGGCCGGGATCGTAGCGGTCGGGATTGGTCACCGCCGCCTTGAGGTTGTCGCAGATCACGAACTTCGGAACCCCATTCAGGAAGGCGAACAGGTTGGCGTGCACGGCAATCCAGTCCGGCAGGCTCTCGCTCGCGCAAGCCTCGGCATAGGTGTAGTTGGAGGCGCCCATCGCGGCGACGAAGAGCTTCATGGCATGCGCTTCGCCGGTGAGCGGATCGAAAACGTCGATGGTGTCGCCGGCAAAATCGACAAAGACCTTCTCGCCGCCCATGTGGGTCTGGCGCATCGTCGGGCGCACGCGCCCCTTCCAAGCCTCATAGGTGGTGCAGAACCAGGTGTAGCCGAAGCCGTCGGGATGGGCGGCGCGATATTCCTCCCAGAGCAGCACGCGCGTCACGCCACGGCGGCGCAGCTCCTTCTCGACATAAACCCAGTCGGGGACCGGGCGCTGATCGGTCTGCGCGGGGGATGGTGCTGGAAACAGCAGGAGCTCGAGCGCCTCGTCATCGAGCCCGTCCGGCAGCGGCCAGCTCAGCCCGGCCAGACGGGCGCGGCGCAGGTAGCCATGAACGACGCCATTGCTGACCCCCAGCGTGCGCGCGATGACGCGTTCGGTCAGGCCCTGTTGGTGTCTTAAACGAAGAACGTCTCGAATCCGGCGCATCGACAATCTCTGGGTGGGCATCGGGCCTCCTCATGGGTTGAAGAGACATCCCGTAGCCGGTTGAGTTGTCGGTCGAAGCTCCCGGCACCTCCGAAAAGGTGCTCACGATCCTCTGAAATCGTTGCTCACGATGCCGCGAAATCGCTGCTCACGATCCTCTGAAATCCGCTTGGTTGATGATTTCAGCGGGAAAGCGGAAGCCGCGGTACGGGTTGGACGTGGTGCTCATGCCCGAGACCCTGCCATAGGAACCGACCTACGCCAACTTGACAGTACCCTTGAGCATCCCGCGTCACCGTGACGGGAGCTGAGAGCTCACGCACCGCAACTCTGCCTTCAAGGGCGGGAAGGCTGGCGCGCAACTGCCAATACTCAGATGCGCCCAACGTCAGGACGGCAATCGCGATCAGGCCTAAACACGTTAGTGCCCCGCGAATCCAGAGTTGCGTCTGAGAAAGGTTTCCGAACAGCCGCATCAGAGGTCCTGCCACAACCTGACGACCTGGGAGGCTTACGTGAGACACGCGCCTGAACTGTTTTGGTTCTAACGCTTTGTGTGAAAGCCACCAGATGAGACGGTGGTCAAAGGGTCCTAAACTATAGAAGCAGCAAAGGGTCGGCCTAACGAGCGTAAATGTACTCAGGCAGCGTTTTGTGGTCAGCTCTGCGGAGGAACCGCCATGGACGTTTCCCAGTCAAGCTTTACAGTCGCCGATTGGATCGCTTTCGGATTGCTTGCTCTGATGCCTGTCCTGATGATCCTGGGTATTCTGGTGATCCGCCGCGAGATCCATGCGGAGGCGCTACTTCGGGCGCAGTCCATCAAGCTGAAGACAAGCAAGGATCAGCGGCAGCACTGGCGGAAAACAGCCCTCTCCCAGGATATGATCGACCTACTGGATGATGTGGATACTCTCCTCTACGCGAGGGCAGCCGATCAGCTGACAGCACGGCAGCAACATCGCGAAGCGGTCCGCTTATCCTGGGCCAGCCGCCATATCCCTTTGCGTACGCTTCTGCTGGGCAGCGTGGCCGTAGCGGGCGTGCTTTCTACCATCCTGATGGTGGTCGCCCAAGGACCCCGCAATCCTATTCCCTGATGGGCGTTGAAGCGTACAATACCGGGCCTGATCGGGTATGGTAACCGTTCGCCACCGGCTGCAGGAGCACACTCGATGTCCTTTGCCACCAAACAGCTCGGCACGTTGCCTGACGCGACTGCCCCTGACGGTTCCAAGGTGCGGGTCATAAATCTCTAGAACTGGTCGGAGGCATACGTGGAACCGAGCTATTGGTGGGTTTGCGACAGTTCCGATTCTTCACAATATGCTCAAGCTTTGTTTTTTAACATATCCTCTACGATTCCCGGAAAGCTCTCACCATGCTGTCCTTAAGCGGTTGCATCAGGTATTGCAGGAAGGTGCGCTCGGCTGTGGTAATGTAGACCTCTGCCGGCATTCCGGGCGTCGGGGCGAAGTGTTTGATGTCGTTCGCTTCGACCTCGTCGAGCTCCACCCGCACCACGTAGACGTCATTGCGGATGCCAGGTGTCCTCTCATCGGGCAGGGCATCGGCCGAGACATACACGACCTTGCCGTCGACCATCGGGGTGATGCGCTGCCTCAGCGCCGAGAGGCGTATGGTGGCCGCCTGCCCGGTGCGAACGTCGTCGATGTCCTGCGGGCGAACGCGTGCCTCGACCACGAGCGAATCACGCACCGGGACGATCTCCATGATGCTCTTGCCCGGCTCGATGACGCCGCCCGCAGTGTGGTAGCGCATCTTCACCACCACGCCCTTGACTGGAGCCGCGATGGTGCCCCGCTCGACGATCCGGGATGCTGAGCGCATGCGCTCGCGCACGTCGTTGAGTTCGGCCTGCGCCTCCTGAAGCTGCTCGGAGGCCGCTTTCTTGGACGCGTTACGCAGCCCGAGGAGCTGCTCGTGGATGCGGACAATGCGCTCACGCGAGTCGCCGATCTCGCCGACGAGCCGCCCGGTCTCGCCCTGCAGGCTGGCCTGAGCGCGCTGGAGGGCGAGTACCTCCGGCTTGCGCACCATGCCGCCCTTGAGCAGCGCCGTCTTGGTCTCCAGCTCCTCCTCGATGATCTTGAGCTGGCGCGCGACGGCATCGAGCTGGGTGCGTCCGCCCTTGATGCGCTCCTCCAGGGCGTCAATGCCGGACCGCAGGGTAGCAGTCTCGCTGCGCAGGTTGTTGCGCCGGGCGTCGAAGGCGTTGCGCTGCGCGGCTAGGATCTCCGACAACTCGCGGTCACCCTGTGCAGATTGGAGGAGTTCGGCAGGGAAGGTGAACTTGTCCTCGTCGCGAGCCTCGGCCTCCAGGCGCGCCTCCATCGCGGTCAGCCGCGCATGGCGCAGCACCAGCCGGCGCAGCTCCACCTGGGGTGTCGTCTGGTCGAGGAGGATTAGCGGCTGCCCCTGTTCGACGGTGTCGCCCTCGCTCACAAGGATCTCCTTGATCACGCCGCCCTCAAGGTGCTGCACCGTCTTGTTCTGGCCTGTGGTCACGAAGGTTCCGCTGGCGACCACCGCGCCAGCGATAGGGGCAGTGCCGCTCCAGAAGCCGAACCCACCCAGAGCGACCGCAATCACCGCGATCCCGTATAGAGTCGGGCCCCGGGTGCTGCGCGGCACGTCCGCGTACCATTCCTTGCTCTCGCTCATGGCTATCCCCCCTTGTCCTCACACGTTCCCAGCGTCCTGGCGGCGGCCCGCCAGGATCGGCAGGATTTCGTCACGCGGCCCGAAGGCCTGCACGGACCCATCCTTCATGATCATGATCTTGTCCACGCTCTTGAGCAACGCCGGGCGCTGGGTGATCGCAACCACCGTGATCCGGCGCTCCTTTGCGCGCTTGAGTGCTAGAGCGAGGGCGACCTCCCCCGGGTTGTCGAGGTTGGAGTTCGGCTCGTCGAGCACGACAAGGCGGGGGGTGCCGAAGAAGGCGCGGGCCAGGCCGATACGCTGCTTCTGGCCACCCGAGAGCGGGCTGCCGTCCATTGCCACCACGGTCTCGTAGCCCTGCGCGAACTGAGAGATCATCTCGTGCACGTCGGCCATCTCGGCGGCTTCGAACACCTGCTCATCGGTGGCGTCACCCCGCATGCGGGCAATGTTGTCCTTGATTGTGCCCGGGAAGAGCTGCACGTCTTGAGGCAGGTAGCCGACGCTCTCGCCAAACTGGCGCGGGTCCCAGTTGCGCAGGTCCATGGCGTCGAGGCGAACGGCGCCGGCGGTGGGAGTGATCGAGCCGACCAGCATCTTACCAAGCGTCGACTTGCCTGTTCCGGATGCGCCGACCACGGCGAGTGACTCGCCTGGTTCCAAGGTGAAGTTGATGCCGTTCAGGATCACCTTCTTGTTCGGCGGCGGCACGTAAAGTACGCGCTCGACCGTGAGCCGCCCTTCAGGCTGCGGCAGGCGCAGGCGCTCTAGATTGAGCGGCGAGTTGACCAACAGGCTCCTGATCCGGCCATATGCGGTCCTGGCTCCGACGAAGCTGCGCCATCCCTCGATGGTGCCCTCCACAGGGGCAAGCGCGCGCCCCGCCACGATCGACGACGCGATGACCATGCCGCCGGTCAGCTCGTGGTTGAGCGAGAGCCAGGCGCCCCAGCCCAGAATGCAGACCTGGGTCCCAAGGCGCACGATCTTGGACAGCGCCGACATCATGATGTTGCGATCCTGCGCCGTGACCTGCGCCTTCAATGATTCCGCAGTTTCGCGGCCCCAGATGACCACACTCTCAGGGATCATGCCCATGGCGTTGATCACCTGCGCGTTGCGGGCCATGGCGTCGGCCTGCAGGTTCGCCCGGGAAGAGTAGGCGCTGGCCGCCGAGAAGGAGGCATGGGTGATGCGCTGGTTGATGTAAGCCACCAGCAGCAACAGGATGCCGGTGGTCGTGACGATGAGCCCCAGGTCCGGGTGGATCAGGAACACCACGAGCAGGTAGACCGGGGCCACGGGCGCGTCGAGCATAGTCAGCAGCACCGGGCCGGGAAGAAAGCTGCGGACGTGCTGCAGGTCGGCCAAGGTCTGGAATTCTTTGCTCGACCCGGCCTGCGAGGCCTTGGCCGCCGCGGCGAGCACTGGGGCGCCGAGCCGGCTCTCGAACTCCACCGCCACGCGCATCAAAATAAAGCGGCGCATCATGTCCATAATGACGTGCGCAACCACCGCCCCGACCACCACCAAGCTCAGCATCACAAGGGTGTCGACGCTGCGGCTTGTCATTACCCGGTCCGAAAGCTGGAACAGGTAGATGGGCATCGCCAGGATCAGGAGGTTGACTACCAGCGAGAAGATCCCGACTGTGACGAGGTTGCGGCGGCAGCGGGCCAAGCCCTTGGTCAAGGCCTGCCGGAAGTCGCCGTCGCCTGTACGGCGCTGCAGGGGCGCGCCGCCGCGGGTGCCACTCCCGCTTTCGCCCGCCAGGCGCTGGTCGCTCGTGGGCTCCTTGCGGATCCGCAGGATAGGTGCGCCCGCGGGAGGGGATCCGGCGCGCCCCTGCGGCGCCTCGACCCGTGGCCGCGTCACGATGGCCGCGTCTGTGCTCATGGTGCGTTCCTCTTGGTCTTTTCTTGCGAGCTCGGCTCTAGGTGAGCACGGCACCCATCATGTCGTCGTGGCCGACACGCCCTAGGACGGTATCCGGGGAATCGTCCGCCATTGGCTGGTCAAGCAGGCCGGTGAACGCCACCGCTTCGGAGACCAGTGCCATCGTGTCGGGATTCATTACCGACGCTGTCGCGTCGATGTATTCGGCCTGGATCATCACCGCGTCGCTGTAGTGCTCGCCACCCAAGTACTGGTCGAAGATGCCGCCCATATCGATGATCTTGGCGACGTTGTGGGCTTCATTGCCGCCGGTGTTCAGCCACTGACTACCCCTGCCACCGGCGAGGTGTTGCAGCGCGACGTCGGCGTCGACGATCACGTTGGTCTGGGAGATCACGTTGATGTCCCAGTAGTCGCCGCGCACCACGAGAACATCGAGCCGCCCTGAGGCGCTGCCGGCAAAGTCCGCCCAGTCGTCGAGGCTGGGGCTCTCGTGCCGGTCGAGGGTGGCGATCAGGTCCTCAAGCGCGTGCGGCACGTCCCTAAACCCCGAGGTGCCATGGTTCTCGATTGAGGCGTCGTTGACCAAGTAGTTGCGTCCGCCGTGCTGGCTCCCCCCGCTGCTCCCCGCGCCAATGCCGGTGGCCCCGAGGATGTCGTCGTCCAGGATCACGTTGGTCTGGGAGATCATGTTGAAGTCGTGATAGTCGCCCATCACGATAACGACATCGTAGTTGGCGAGGTCCACGAACCGCGCAACGTTGGCCTGGGTGTTGCCGCCGACATAGACGCCGCTGAAGGCCTCAGACGTGGTCTGGATCGCCTCGTCGTTGTCGGAGATCCAGTTGCGTTGTGTGAGCGACTTCACGTCGAAGAGGTCACCATCCGCGATGGTGACGTTGACGTCGAGCCCCTTGGGGCCGATCCAGTCGCCCTTCTGCCCCGCGACCTCCTTGGCCAGCAGGGTGGCGATGTTCAGGGAAAGATTGTCACCCGTGGTGGCCTGAGTAGAGTTCGAGGCCCCTGGCAGGACCTGGTCGTTGTCGCTGTAGACGTTGGCTTGGATGATGGCGTTGGTTTCGCAATAATCCCCCAGCACGACCAGTGTACCAGTCGCCTCGTTGAGGTCCGCGATCACCGCGGCGTTCACCGCCTTGTTGGCGCCCGTCTCCAGGACCTGGGTGCCAGCTTCGCCCTCTTTCGGCATCTCGGGGCGAGTGGGGGCCTCGGGCGACTTATCCTCCACCGCCTCCCCGTTGACGTAGGTCCCGTCCTCAACCGTCCGACCGCCCTGCTCCTTGAGAGCGACGTCGTGGCCCTCCACAAGCTCCCGCCACTGCAGCGGCGCGTGCCCCTCGGGAGATAGGTCGACAGGGACGGCCGCCTGCGCTTTCTGCAGGAGGCCGGAAAGTACCCCCGGGACGTCCGTAGTGTGCATCTCGCTCAGGCCCGTCGCTGCATCGGCGATAAGCGCGTCGTCGTCGTCCATGAGGTTCGTTTGGACCACCATGGCGAGCTTGTCGTTGCCACCATCCCCGAAGGTCACCTTGTAAGGGGGTGTAGGCGGCTCGCCGTGCGTAGGCGGCTCGCCATGCGCCAGCTCATGGGGCAGCGGGCCAATGGAACTGCTCAGAC
>Ga0182740_1001490_pt1 | contig 15744 bp, 9 predicted proteins | sample eDN5th37CKraftBY_FD_128872 | JGI IMG/M metagenome (GOLD analysis project Ga0182740, IMG submission 128872) | Enriched backyard soil microbial communities from Emeryville, California, USA - eDNA 5th pass 37_C Kraft BY (version 2) (version 2) | ecosystem: Environmental > Terrestrial > Soil >...
CTCGCCCGAGCTGCGCGACCGCGCCGTCCACCTCGGGCAGCGGCGCATCTGGCGCGAGCACACCTACGGCTCGCGCGTGCAGCGCGTGCTGCACGACGTCGGCCTCGCGCCGTCGGCGGAGGTGGCGCGGCCCGGGGTCACCGCGCTCGTGTCGACGAACCGGCCCCACCGGCTCGACGACGTCCTGCGCACCGTCGGTGCGCAGGAGGGCGTGCAGGTGCAGCTCGCGCTGCTCACGCACGGCTTCGAGGTGGACGAGGCGGACCTGCGCGTGCGCGCCAAGGAGGCCGGGGTCGAGGACGTCGTGCTGCTGCACGCGGGCACCGACGTGCCGCTCGGCGCGTGCCTGAACCTGCTGCTCGACGCCGCGGACGGTGACGTCGTCGCCAAGCTGGACGACGACGACCTGTACGGCCCGCAGTACCTCTCCGACCAGCTGTACGCGCTGGACTACAGCGGCGCCGACATCGTGGGCAAGCAGGCGCACTACATGTACCTCGAGGGCCACGACGCCACCGTGCTGCGCTTCGCGGAGCGGGAGCACCGGTTCACGGACTTCGTGATGGGGCCCACCATCGTCGCGCGTCGGTCGGTTGCCACGGGCGTGCGTTTCGGCGAGGCGGCGCGAGGCGAAGACACGACGTTCCTGCACAGGGCGGTGGACGCGGGCGCGCGGGTCTACTCCGCGGACCGGTTCAACTTCGTCCAGGTGCGCTCTGGCGAGGGTCGGCACACCTGGTCTGTTTCCGACGCCGAGCTGCTCGCAGCCGGCGACGTCATCTGCTATGGGCGTGCCGACCGGCACGTTCTCGTCTGACGAAGGTCGCACGATGGGAATCAACACGGTTTGTGTCGTCGGGTTGGGATACATCGGCCTGCCGACTGCGGCGGTCCTGGCGTCGAAGGACGTCAAGGTGATCGGAGTGGACGTCAACCCTTCCACGGTCGAGGCCGTGAACCGCGGTGACGTCCCGTTCGTCGAACCCGACCTGGCGACGTACGTGGCCGGTGCTGTGCGTCAGAGCACCTTGCGTGCCACGGAGGCGCCCGAGCCGGCGGACGCGTTCATCGTCGCCGTGCCGACACCGTTCCACGGTGACCACGAGCCGGACCTGTCGTTCATCAAGGCTGCCGCTCAAGCCATCGCCCCAGTTCTCCAGGGCGGCGAGCTCCTCATCCTCGAGTCGACGTCGCCCCCCGGCGCGACCCGCGAGATGGCCGAGTGGGTGCTCGAGGCCCGCCCCGACCTCTCGCTCGAAGGCTCCGAGGGACGCCCGCAGATCCACGTGGCGCACTGCCCGGAGCGCGTGCTCCCCGGCCGCGTGATGATCGAGCTGGTCACCAACGACCGCATCGTTGGCGGGCTCACGCCCGAGGCGGCCCAGATGGCGAAGGACCTGTACGCCATCTTCTGCCAGGGCGAGATCCTGCTCACCGACGCCGTGACCGCCGAGATGGCGAAACTGGTCGAAAACTCGTTTCGCGACGTCAACATCGCCTTCGCCAATGAGCTCTCACTCATCGCCGACAAGGTCGGCGTGGACGTCTGGGAGCTCATCCGACTGGCGAATCACCACCCGCGCGTCAACATCCTGCAGCCCGGCCCGGGCGTAGGCGGGCACTGCATCGCGGTGGATCCGTGGTTCCTCGTCGATGCTGCACCCGAGCAGGCGCGGATCATCCGCACCGCGCGTGAAGTGAACGACAGCAAGCCGCGTGCTGTCGCCGATCGAGTGCTCGATGTCGTCCGCGGCGCGGAGCATCCGACGGTCGCCGCACTGGGACTGTCGTTCAAGGCGGACATCGATGACGTCCGAGAGTCGCCGGCAGCGGAGATCGTGAAACTTCTTGCGACCGCTCGCCATGACATGGACGTTCTCGTCGTGGACCCGCACGTCCGGACGCTGCCCGCCGCCCTCGCCGCGTTTCCCCGCGTTCGACTCGTGGGGCTCGAAGCCGCGGTCGCGGCAGCCGATGTGGTCGCACTCCTGGTCGACCATTCGGCATTCAAGTTGAAGCGTGAGGTCCTGCGCGGCGCCCGCGCGCTCGTCGACACGCGCGGTCTCGTCGACACCGGAATGACTCCATGACCGGCCTGAGAGCAAGGAACCTTGTGAAGATAGACATGCGGACACTAGTGATCGGCTCAGGTGCGCTCGGTGCTCTCGCGATGGTCATCGTCGCCCTCGCCGACCTGTCGGTCACGTCCGTGGCGCTGGCGGTGGGCTCGTTGGCCCTGACGGCGACGGTGTGCGCTGTGGTGATGCGGGCAGCTCGGCAGGTTCACCGCGCCCAGGTCCGGGCCGAGCGCCTCATCATCGAGAACCACAAGCGTGCCTCCGTCTGGAACCACCAGTTGAAGGAGGCTGGCGCCGGAAGGCCTGGACGCGGTGGCAGCCCGGCAGCAGCTACGTTGACACGGTCGACTTCCGTGACGTCGTCCTGGAAAGATCACGCTCAAGCCGCACGCTTGGCCCGGTCGGGCGTCTTCGACGCCGAACACTACGCGGCGCTGGTGGGCGCGAGGTTCGACAGCCCGGCCGACGCCGCGTCCCACTACCTCAACCTCAACGCCGCCAAGGGCGTCATGCCCTCACCGTTCCTCGACAGGGCCTTCCTGCCCGCCGCGGTAACCAGCGCGCTCGCTCGCGGTAACGTCAAGCCACTGCTGACCTTCCTGCGTTCGTCAGAGGCTTTCGAACGGCCTCTCAGCGAGCTGTTCGACCCGCGGTTCAGCGACGTGAGCCCCGAGGCCGCCGGGATCCATCCGGGAGGTGTGCTCGGTGCCTTCCTCGAAGGTGTCACCGATAGCACGGAGCTCGCGCTGGCTGACGACTCGGTCGTGTCCGGGTCACGTGTCGCCACGGTGCGCCGGGCGCTCGTCCAGCACGCAGTGCGGTATTACGCCGGTGCGCCGTCCACGGAGCCTCGAGAGCAGTCGACCTGGGATCGCGAAGCCGAGATCCAGTGGCTGGCCAGCGTCCGAGCCACTGCGGCCGGACCCTTGCCCTCGGTCTCGGTGATCATGCCGGTCCGGGACCGTGCGAGCTGCATCGAGGCGGCGATCGCGTCCGTGCAGCGCCAGACGCACGGCGACTGGCACCTCTACGTCGTCGATGACGGCTCGACGGACGACACCGCCTCACGGGTGCGTGCGATGGCGCAGCGAGACACACGCATCACGCTGATGCAGAACCGCGGAGCGGGAGTGTCCGCCGCGCGGAACACTGGGCTCGACGCCGCGACCGGCGAGTACGTCGCCTTTCTCGACAGCGACAACGAATGGCGCGAGCACTTCCTCGAGACGTCACTTCACGCCATGACGACGGGCGGCATCGGCGCCGCCTACGCCGCTGTGGCCATCGGCGACGACGAGGGTGGTGTCCGGTATCGCGCCTTCGCGGGAGGGCTCGACCAGCTCCGACTGCTTAACCACATCGACCTCAATGTCTTTGTGGTGCGGTCCGACATCATCGCCGACGACCTACGTTTCGACGAGACCCTGCGGCGGTGGGTGGACCATGACTTCGCCATCAAGGTGGCGACACGGACCGTTCCCGAGCTCCTGCCCTTCATCGGGTGTGAGTACGACCACTCGACCGAGGCCACCGACCGCATCACGGTGAGGGAGTCCGAGCACTGGCAGTGGGCCGTCCTCGGCCGTCACTGGGTCGACTGGGAGTCGACCGCGCCGACCGTCGCGGGGCGTCTGTCGGTCGTCGTCCCCACCTACAACGACCACATCATGACCGTGCGTGCGGTGACGAGCGTGCTGCGCGATGCCGATGCTTGGGGCGTGGACGTCGAGGTCGTCATCGTCGACAACGGGTCGCGGATCGAGATCGGTCAGCAGATCCTGGCGGGTGTCGGTGTGGCTGACCGCGTGCGTTACCACCGTCTGCCCCGCAACCTCAACTTTGCGATTGGTTGCAACGTCGGAGCGGTGGCGGCGACCGGTGAGCACGTCCTCTTCCTCAACAACGACACGGTGGTTCGCAGCGGAACTCTCGTCCGTCTTCTCGGCGCGATGGATCGGCACGACGTCATTGGCGTGCAGCCCGTACTGGTCTACGACGACGAGACCATCCAGACCGCCGGTTCCGTGTTCTCCACGCGCAACTCCTTCCCGAGCCACCTCCTGACGGGCCACCCTCCGGCCGACGCTGTCTCGCTCGACGGCGTCGAACTGGATGCTGTCACCGCGGCCGCGTTGGTGATGCGTACCGACGACGTGCGATCGCTGCGCGGGTTCGACCCGATCTTCGTGAACGGGATGGAGGACGTGGACCTCTGCCTGCGGGCGAGGGAGGCGTTTGGTGGCCATTTCACGGTCGTACCGACCGCGCTGGTCACCCACCTGGAGAGCAAGACGCCTGGTCGTGGCGCCAACGTGGACGAGAATAGGCGGATCTTCCTGGAACGGTGGAGCGGGAGGCTTCCGGGTCCGCAGGACACGGTCTACGAACGATGCGGGTTCATGGTCGCCGACGTCGGCACCGACGGCCGGGCCGTCCCGGGGCCGAAGCCGGTGATCGTCCGCAACACGGCGAACCGACGGACGCGGTGGGGGATCAAGATCGCGAGCATTCCCGGCGAACGCGGAGATCAGTGGGGCGACACCCATTTCGCAGAGTCGCTGCGTGTCGCTCTCGAGGACCAGGGTCAGACGGCGGTCGTCCACCGGCACGGGGCGCACTCGACGCCGGCTGCCTCCTTCGACGACGTCGTGCTGGTCGTCCGCGGGATCGACCGCGTCCGCCCCATGCCGGGCAAGCTCAACATCCTGTGGGTGATCAGTCACCCTGACAAGGTGACGATCGAGGAGATCCGCGAGTTCGATCTGGTCTTCGCGGCCTCGGTTCCCTGGGCGGCGAAGATGTCCGCGGCCTCCGGGCGTCATGTGGCCCCCATGCTGCAGGCGACCGACATTCGACGGTTCAACACATCGGTAGAGCCGGTGCACTTGGGCGTTCCGCTCTTTGTCGGGGGTGTTCATCCGGGACGCGAGCGCCCCGTCGTCGAGGCAGCGCTCGGTGCGGGCGTCGACCTTGCCGTGATCGGGCCGGGATGGGGCGACTCCCTCCCGGCGGGGGTTCACCGTGGGCACTACGTCGACAACGAGGAGCTCGCCGCCTACTACCGCGGTGCGAGCAAGGTTCTTGCGGACCACTGGGGAACGATGTCCGCGGAGGGTTTCATCCAGAACCGCGTCTTCGATGCGGTCGCCGCGGGCTGCCGCGTCGTGTCGGACCCGGTGGACGGGATCGACGAGACCTTTATGGGGGCGGTACGCACCTACGATTCGCCGGGCGAACTGATGCGGCTCTGTGGTGACGACTCAGATAGTGAGTTCCCCAGCGAAGCCGAGATGGACAAGATCGCGGCCGCCGTGCGTGAGAACCACTCGTTCCAGAAGCGAGCCGAAGAGCTGGTCAGCGCGGCATCGTCCCTTCGCTGATGAATGACCGACTGTGAAAGAGAGTTGGGCAGGTCAATGACTTCGAACGACGTCCAGAAGGCGCGCATCCAGATCCCGCGTGCCGGTGGACAGCCGCCCGTCTGGCTCAGGGTAGAGACCGCCCTGGAGCTGGACGACTTCTTCGTTGTCACCGGTTGGCGATCCGAGCCGGTCGAGGTCGAGATGCGGAGCGGTGGCGTGGTCCTCGACGTGGACACGTACTTGCGTCCGCGCAACGACGTCGCCACCAGCCTGGACCTGAAGTCGGGCGACGACCTCGGGTTCGCCATCGTGGGGAAAGCGACGAAGGGTGAACGGATCGACATCGCCTGGCATGAGCCCATGGCGACACGTATCCCTATCACTCTCACTCCATTCGATGACCTCGAGGGTGGCAAGCTTCCACTCCCGGATTCCGAGGCGCTTCGTCTGAGCCGGTCGCTGCCCGTCTTTGGTGACGACTGGCGCCGTGTCGTCGTCGGGACGACGGGCCGACGCCCGCGAACGGGCGAGGCCGTGGGAAATGTCGAGTTCGCGGTCGTGAACCCGCAGGCAAGAGACGGCATAGTGAGCGGCTGGTTCCTCACGGGTCAGGACCCCGTGGTCACCTGGGTGGAGACGTCGTCCGGGGAGGTGACACCTCTCGCTGCCGCGACCCTCCGTGAGCGCCAGGACGTCGTGGATGCCTTCGCGGGCACGTACAGGGGGGAGACCCGTCAGCCCGGATTTGCGCTACGTGTCCCGGGTGTCGTCAAGGGCGACGTGGTGAAGCTTCGCGCGCAGATGGACGATGGTGTCGTCGACCTCAGCGACGGGACGGTGGAGGAGCTCCCGCACGATCCCGTGAAGGCGGCGGAGACGATCTTCGGGTTGAGCGCACCTTCGCCCAGTCGTTTCGTCGACTACGTCGACCAGATCGCGCTGCCGGCACTCGGCGGACTGATCGAGAGCCGACGCCATGAGTGGACCCGCCGGTCGATTCTGGTGAGGGAGTACGGGAAGCTGCACGAGGGGCCGCGTGTCTCGATCGTCGTCCCGCTCTACGGGCGTATCGACTTCGTGGAGCACCAGCTCATCGAGTTTGCGCGGGACGAGTGGTTGCTGGATCACGCGGAGCTGATCTACGTCGTCGACGACCCGCAGATCCTCGACAAGTGCATTACCGACGCGGCAGGCCTCTATAACCTCTACAGGGTGCCCTTCCGTCTGGTGTGGGGAGGTGTCAACCGGGGCTACTCAGGCGCCAACAACCTCGGTGCCGAGTATTCGCGAGGAGATCTTCTACTCTTCCTCAACAGTGACGCGATCCCCCAGGGGCCGGGATGGCTCGAGAGCCTCGTCGACTCGCTCGAGACTGACCCGGAGATCGGCGCCGTCGCGCCCCGGCTGGTCTTTGGAGACGGATCGATCCAGCACGCAGGAATGACATTCCGGCAGCGAGCCGACCTTGGGATCTGGGTCAATCACCACCCGTACATGGGCCTGGATCCCGAGCTCGATCCGGCGGCGGGCCAGGACGTCGATGTGCCGGCCGTGACGGGGGCGTGCCTCCTGGTGCGTCGGACCGACTTCGACGCCGTCGGGGGCTGGGACACTGGATATCTCATCGGAGACTTCGAGGACTCTGATTTCTGCCTCAAACTGCGTTCGAACGGAGAGCGAATTGTCTACAGCCCTGCGACCCAACTGACGCATCTTGAACGTCAGTCGTTCACTCTCCTGGGCGACTCGAGCTTCCGGCTCAAGGTCGTCGTCTACAACGCCCACCGCCACCAGTCCCGCTGGGGAACGATGCTTGAGGAGCTGGCAGATGCCAACTAGTGGTCGCGAACGCATCCTGGTGGTCTCGCATGCCCACCCGGACTTCAGCCTGGGCGGGGGCGAGATCGCCGCGTACAACCTGTTCAAGGCGTTCCGACGGAGCGAGGACGTCGAGGACGCCTGGTTCCTCGGTCGCGTGGACCGCGGACGTGGCGCGACGGGGGTGATCGGCAAGCGCCGAGATCACGAGTACATCTGGGAGCAGGGCATCGCCGACTGGACCATGAAGGCGGCGCACCGGGACTCCGTCCTGACTTGGTTCGCAGATCTGGTTCGTGCCCTTCGGCCGACGATCATCCACGCTCATCACTATGTGCATCTCGGGCTTGACTTTGTCCGCGTCGTGAAGCAGATAGATCCGTCGATCCGGATCTATCTGACCCTTCATGAATATATCGCGATATGTGCCAACAACGGTCAGATGATCAAGACGAACGGCCGCTTGTGCTCCCGGGAGTCTCTCGACGAGTGCCGGATGTGCTTTCCTCACAGGTCGGCGGAAGATTTCTGGCTCCGCAAGCACTTTCTGAAGAGCCATTTCGATCTCATTGACGGATTCGTGTCACCCTCGGAGTTCCTCAGGGGGCGCTACATTGAGTGGGGTGTCCCGGCCGACAAGATCGTCGTGATCGAGAACGGTCAGGCCGATGAGCCTGCAATTGATCCACGGCCGTTGAATATGGGCACACGTAATCGCTTCGCCTACTTTGGCCAGATCAACAAGTACAAGGGGCTTGACGTCGTGCTCTCCGCACTTGCGGGCATGACGAAAAAGGAGCGATCTGGCATCGTGCTCGAAGTGCACGGCGCGAATCTCGAACTCCAGTCCGGCGAGTATCAGGGGGAAATCGAAAAACTCCGCCGTCCCCTGATGAAGGAGGGTGTCCTTCGTTGGGCGGGGCCGTACCAGCCGCACGAGCTGCGAACTCGGATGACCGGCGTCGACTGGGTGATCGTGCCGTCCGTGTGGTGGGAGAACTCACCGATGGTGATCCAGGAGGCGTTGAACTTCGGGCGTCCGCTGGTCGTGTCCAACATCGGGGGCATGGCTGAGAAGGTCGACGACGGTGTCACGGGGGTTCACGTACCTGTCGGCAATCCTCTAGCCTGGGCCGAGACGTTGCAGCGGCTCTCCAGATTCGACCTCGAGTGGAACGCCCTGCAGAGCCAGATCATCAAGCCGATCACGCACGACGAGTGCGCCCGAGAGCACCTCGAGGTCTTTGCTGAATGGAGCAGCCAGTGGACTACTACCCGCGTGTCGGCCTGATCGACAATCTGCAGAACCCCAACGAACTGGTCCTTCGGGAGGGTTACGAGGCGCCGCTCGAGCGATACATGGCCGCGGTCGGCGGCAACACCGGCAACTTGGCGTTCGTACACGGGACCCACAAGTCCATCGGGCCGAGGTTGTCGCGCGTCGGATGGGGCTGGAGTGCTGAAGCTGTCCGAGAAGTTGCCGACGTCATCGTTATTTCGTGTGCGAACCAGATCGGCGCGCACGCTGACCTGGGAGGTTGGGCGGACGCTCTGGAACGCTTCGGCCTTCCGGTGGTGCTCCTTGGCTTGGGTGCGCAGACCCCCAACTATGAGGCCGGAATGGAGATCCCCGAGGGCACGAGGCGGTTCCTCGAGGTCGTAGAGAAGCTCCGGCCCTCGGCGACGCCCAACGTCGGGGTTCGCGGCACGTTCACCCAAGCGGTTCTTGCCGGGCTAGGGGCGGAGAGCGCGCCACTCGGTTGCCCATCCCTCTTCATCTCGCCCGACGTACAGCTTGGTGCGAGCATCGCGGAGCGGTCGGGTCGTAGGGAGATCGGACGCGTGGCTGTCGCTGCCGGCAACCCGTTCCACCTCGGGAACCGTGCCGTCGAGAGGCAGATGATCGCCCTGTGCGATGAGTACAACGGAGCCTATGTCGTTCAGCATCCGGACTCGATCGTTGGTCTTGCGCTCGACGGTGACGAACTGGACGTCGAGAAGACAGGGCTGATCGGCGAGTTACTCGGATTCTCCAGTGCCGCCGAGTGCTCAGAGTGGTTCCGCCGCAACTCGTATTCGTTCCACGAGTCTCAGACCTGGATGCACGCACTGCGTCACTACGACGCGGTGGTCGGTGCGCGCTACCACGGCGTCGCGTTCGGCGTGCAGATCGGCATCCCTGGACGCGTGCTGCACATCGATAATCGGACAAAGGAACTGGCAACGACTACGGGAATCCCGTCGACAGCGGTGCAAGACATTGCAGGGATGACCTCGAACGAGATCATAGCTTTGCTCGCTTGGGACGCAGAGGTGGGGACCGCGTTCGACGCCAACCGTCAGAGCAAGGCGGGTGCGATGCTCGACTTCCTGGTGTCGAACGGGATTGAGCCATCGGACCAGTTGAGCTCGATCGCATCATCCGGCGATGACCGGTAATTTGCGCCTAGTTTGAGAAGTCCTGTGACACTGCACAGTTGAGTAGTGGGGTCGGCCGATAATCGTTCCGCTTTCTCGACTAGACGGCGCTGGTGAAAGCATCAACAGCGCCACGAGCTTCTGATCTCGGCCTCTCGTAGCGGCTCGGGCAGGGTCGATCGATATCTCCCGTGAGCCATTGCTGTCGCCCCTGGTGTCTCTAAACACGCGATCGAAGGTGGGCACAAGAGCGCGCGTCCGGGGGTTCTCGCCCTATGCGGGCGCAGGCACGGCCGACCGATCACTATGTGCCGGGCGGTTATGCAGTGGCTACACCTGTGCCCGCGACGCCGCGTCCGGCGCCTGTCCGTCACAACTGCCTTGCGGGGGGCGTGGCTGTGCTGGCTGTAGCCGCTAACTCGTGATCGGATCGCTTGCGTGCGGGTGTGCCTCTGCGGAATTGGGTCATCGCGACGTGATCTCTCTTGGGGCCTGGTGGACCTGAGTTTTCCTCCCGAGGTGCGAGCAATCCGTTCGACGGTGCAACGCCGATGTCGCCGATAGCCCCGAAAAGAACTTTACCGAACAAGTACCCTAGAGTACCTGCTGGATGTGAGCCTCGAGTTCACGAGGGTCGATCGTCCATCCCTCTTGCTTGATTCCTTCGAGGCCGCTATCAGTCAGAAAGTAGTTGAGATCATATCCGCAAGCGTTGGAAAGCAGCCTGTCGTTACGCAGCAAAAAGTGGCTAGGCGCCAGGATGAGCGCGCGCGAACCGGGATTCATGAATGCTGCGTTGTGCATCGCAGTTCCAACCGGCCCGGCAATAATCCTGGCGGCCGAGAATGTGGCGATCTGTTCGTCGAGTCGCATCAACTCCGGGTAAATCCTGCGGAAACCGTGTGCGCGGAACACTTGCCAGGCTTCATCCTCGTTTGTGCGCCGCGGATCTGATGTGAGTGATTTCCTTGAGACAAACAAGCGGTCGGAAGCATTTTCTGCGACCACAGTCGAATTGGTAGTCATTCGCGTGTACGGTAAGGAATGGTAGCGAGAAGACGAGTGATCGCACCGCAAGGACTCAGACGGACAGTGCAGTTCCCGAACCCGGTAATCCTGGCGCGCCAGGATTACCTTATCTAGCGGTATGCCAAGTAGCTTAAAGGCAACTCGCACATGCTCTGGGAGCTCATCCTTGGATCGAAAGTTGGAATGGAAAATGTATCCGTCGAATCGGTCATGCTCCCGCAGGTACCAGGTCCTGCTTAACGATTCGGTCAGGAAATGTCCAAAATGGCCGATCAGCCAACCAAGGTAGACGAATTTTCCATCCAGTTGTTCCGCGCTCTGTGTCGGCCTAATCTCGGGTGTGATCGAAACTCGGCCCTGACGCCTGAAAACAGTCGAATCGATCTCGCTCAAGTCTGAACTATAGACGGCCGAACGTACTTTCCGGGGCCATTGGTAGATGTCCGACTGGCTGACGAGAGCATCCTTGGCAATTTCGACCGTTGGCGCGAAGTCGGGTTCGTCGGTTCCCCACCACGCAGGCAGGGGGCCGCGATAGGAATTTATGATTGTCGGAGTGGTGTTCGGCCATCCAGCATTAGGCTCTGGAAGCGGGGCAACTGAGATCGATGAGGTGGCCGCGATAATCGGACTCGCGTGGCTAGGCGCAACCGCGGGATCTGTCCAAGGGCGTCGACCTGGTGTTCCGGTGAGTTGCTCGACGAGATCGAGATACACCTCGCTAGAATAGTGGAAAGGAGCCTCTCCCCAAGGATGCGAAGCGCTTGATCTAACCTTATCGAGTTTGGGTGTGAAGACGCGTGCGTCAAGGGCTGCAATTGCTTCTTGCGTGTATCTCCGAAATGCCCGATTGGCCTCGTTGGAGTCCACTCCGAAGCTGCGCGGGGTGGGCTTGCCGCTGTCTGAGATCGTTGCCCAAGGTGGTGCGAGGATGGCAATCGCGGCATGAGGTATGGAGCTTCGAAAGTAGCGACCTATGGCGTGCATTGCCCGCTGCCACTGGGCGAAATGCTCTTCCGACCCGAAGGGCACATGCGTGGCCATCTGTGCCAATTGCGCTTCGGCCCCTGACTGAATCAGTTCGTTCGAACGCGTTACCACCGAGCCATCCGGTAGGACGTACACTCCGTGACGCTCGTCGACTAGATCGACGAGGAGTAGGTCGATATTCCTGGCGTGCGCGCCGATTTGGCCGATAAGCGACGAGGCGTAGTCGCCTTCGACCATCCTTGTCTGAAATGAGGACTGGAGTGAGGGCGGATCCATCCGTGTCGTCGGCGGCGCGATTGCGCTTATAGCGGACTGTCGCGCTATGTAATGCAGAAGCTCGAACTCGTCGGGAACGAAATGTTCAAGAGTATCGCGTGAGACGCAGGAGCCCCAAATGAATACGCGAGCCTTGGTCATGAGGTTCCTTCGGGTGTCCAGTCCGCGGGCCGCGGGCCCAGATTGAGAAGATGGCTGATGGCGGCAGTAGCGCGTTGTGCACTGTTGCCGTCGCCGTAAGGATTTGTCGCGTGTGCCATCCGGCGGTAGTTCTCCGGGTCGGTGAGCAGGTTCGTCACTTCCGTGAGGATTCGATCTTCGTGGGTTCCGACGAGACGTGCAGTTCCGGCCTGCAGCGCCTCAGGCCGTTCGGTGTTATCGCGCATGACCAACACTGGCTTGCCGAGGGCCGGTGCCTCTTCTTGGACGCCTCCCGAATCCGTGAGCACGACGGACGCGAGTGCCAGGAGGCGCGTGAATTCGCCGTAGGCCAATGGTTCAGTCACGGTGACGTTGGGGCGTCCCTCGATGTGAGGAAGAAGTGCAGCACGCACGATCGGGTTACGGTGGATCGGGAGCACGACGGCGACGTCGGGAAAGCTGTTTGCGAGCCGGGCAATCGCGCGTCCGATTCCCGTCATCGTGTTGCCCCAGTTCTCCCGTCGGTGGGTGGTCACGAGGACGACGCGGGTTCCGGAGTCTGCCAGACTCTCGAGCGCTGGGTCGGTGAACGGATGCTTCGTCTTGACGGCTGTGAGCAACGCGTCGATGACGGTGTTGCCTGTGATTACGACGTTGTCCGCGGGGACGGTCTCGCGTAGCAGGTTGGCCCTACTGTTCACGGTGGGTGCGAGGTGCAGCGTGGCGAGCTGTGACGTGAGGCGGCGGTTCGCCTCTTCCGGGAAGGGCGATGAGTTATTGCCCGACCGTAGGCCCGCCTCGAGATGGACGACGGGTATGCCGCGGTGGAACGCTGCGATCGCGGCCGCGGTGGACGTCGAAGTGTCGCCTTGAACGACGAGCGCCGCGGGCTGCTCCGCTACAAGGACGGGATCGAGGCGCTCGAGCACGCGCGCGACAATGAGCGATAGTGACGCGCCGTGCTCGAAGATGTCGAGGTCGTGGTCTGGTCTCATATCAAAGATCTCGTTGACCTGGTCGAGCATCTCGCGGTGTTGCCCGGTCACCACGGTCACGGAGTCGAGGGTCTTACTGGCGTTCAAAGCCTGGATCACGGGGGCTACCTTGATGGCCTCGGGGCGGGTGCCATAGACGGTCATGACGCGCGGTCGCATCGACTACCTCCCCTTCGTGCGCGGGTTGGAGGCACCGCGCGGCCTCGCGTGACGGGAAGTGTATCGACGCGGCGAATGCCCATCTTCCACCCTGACAGTGGTCTGCTCGCGCTCGGCAAAGGCTGCTTCGATGATGGCCTTCGCATCGTCGGGCTTGTCCTTGGCTATGGCCCAGGCCCACTTGCGGTAGCGCAAGGCGACGTCCTCGGCCGGGCCGTCCAAGACGAGGCGGCCGTGGTTGAGCCAGATGGCGCGGGTGCAGGTCTCCTCGATGGTCTGAGCCGCGTGCGAAACCAGGAATACCGTGCCAGCGCCGTCGCGCAGCCTCTGCATTCGGGCTTCGCTGCGTTCCTTAAACGCGGCGTCGCCCGTTGACAAGGCTTCGTCAATCAGGAGTATGTGCGGGTTGGCTGCTGTCGCGATGGCAAAGCGGAGCCTCGCAGCCATTCCGGACGAGTACGTCTTCATCGGCAGGTAGATCGACTTGCCGAGGCCCGCGAGCTCCGTGACCTCGGGAACGGCAGTTTCTGCTTGGGCGGGCGTCAGACCCATCGCGAGACAGCCGAGCCGGATGTTCTCTTCGCCCGACAGGTCGGGAACGAGAGCGGCGTTGACGCCGATGAGCACGGGCGTGCTCTCGGCGAGCACCCGTCCCTTGGCGGGATTCTCGAGCCCGGCGATGATGCGCAGCAGCGTGCTCTTGCCCGAGCCGTTCTGCCCCACGAGACCGATCTGCTCGCCCGATTTCGCCACGAAGGAAATGCCCGACAGCGCGCGCACCGTCACCTTGGGGTCGTTGCCCAGCACGGTGCGTGCAGCTCGGACCACCGGGTTGACGCGCCGCTTGCGCTCGGCGGCGTCGGTCGATGGCACGTGGTAGCGGACGCTGACGTCCTGCACGGCCACAGTGGCCTGTGCGAAGGGGTCCGCGACGGCGAAGTCAGACACGACCATAGGACTCCTCCGCCCGCCAGAACACGAGGAACCCGACGATGAGCAACCCGAACGACCACGCCCCGAGACCGATCCACGTCGACACTTCCGGGACAACGCCGTAGAGCAGCGTGTCCCGCGAGGCGTCGAGCACCATGTACATCGGGTTGGCCTCCATGATCCCGACGATCCACGGGTAGTCCTCGAAGCGCTCGATCGAGAAGAACACCGCGGACCCGTACAGCCAGAACCGCATGACCACGCTAATCAGCTGGTTGAGGTCTGGTAGGGCAGCTGCCCACCGAGCAAGGAGCAGGGCGAGCCCAGTGGTAAACATGACCTGGAGCGCCAGCACCCCCGGGAAAAGAGCGGCCGCTGCGGTCCAGTGCTCCGGCTCGGGCAAGACCAGCAGGAGGACGAACATCGCGACGAGCGTAGGGATCAGGTTGAGCACGCCACGGAGCACGACTGATATGGGTAGCGATGCTCGGGGGAACGTAAAGGCGCGGATGAGGTTGCGGCCGCTGGGGATCGCCTTGGCCCCACCGGTCACGCACTGGGTGGTGAACTGGAAGAGGAAGACGCCGATCACCAGGTAACCGAGGAAGTTTGGAATTCCCGTGTCGGCGCCCAGAACCTTGCCGAAGATGAGGTAGTACGCCAAGCCGTCGAGCATCGGCTTGAGAACCAGCCACGCCTGCCTGAGCAGCGTCTCGCGCGTGCCGCTGGTGACTTTGGCCCGCGCTTCGGCCCACAGGAAGTGCCGCCGCTTCCACAGCTGCGCGAGGTAGGCGCGGATCGGGGGCCGCGCACCTACCTGGGTGAGCCGGCCGGTGGAGACGACCTCGAGGGTGGAAGCCTGATTGCCGAAGAGTTCGGCGTACAGGTCGGCCGGGCGCGTCTCCGCGCCCTGGTGCATACCGGCCTCGTACTTCATCGCCCCGCATCTTAGAGTGAGCGCCGGTGTTCGAGGACACACCGTCGTCCTCCGGACGTTCCTACGAAGGGCAGTGAACGTGCAGATCTCGGTGATCGGTCTGGGGTATCTCGGCGCGGTGCACGCCGCGAGTCTCGCGCAGCTCGGCCACGACGTCGTGGGCGTCGACGTCGACGCCGAGCGGGTCGAGGCTCTGGGCGCCGGCAAGGCCCCGTTCTTCGAGCCGGGGCTGGACGACCTGTTGTCGCAGGTCACAGGCACGGGCCGGCTCACCGTCTCGACGGACCTGGCGGCGGTCGCCGGGTCGCGGGTGCACTTCGTGTGCGTCGGGACGCCGCAGCGGAAGGACGGCCCGGCGGCGGACCTCAGCTTCGTCGACGCTGCCGTGGGCGAGCTCGTCGAGCACCTCGGAGCGGGTGAAATCGTGGTGGGCAAGTCCACGGTCCCCGTGGGCACCGCGCAGCGGCTGGCAGCCGTCGTCGGGTCTGCTCAGCCCGGGGCGGTGCTCGCCTGGAACCCGGAGTTCCTGCGCGAGGGCTTCGCCGTGCAGGACACGCTGCACCCGGACCGCCTCGTCTACGGCGTGCCCGACGGCGCGGCCGGCGAGC
>Ga0182740_1001491_pt1 | contig 15739 bp, 12 predicted proteins | sample eDN5th37CKraftBY_FD_128872 | JGI IMG/M metagenome (GOLD analysis project Ga0182740, IMG submission 128872) | Enriched backyard soil microbial communities from Emeryville, California, USA - eDNA 5th pass 37_C Kraft BY (version 2) (version 2) | ecosystem: Environmental > Terrestrial > Soil >...
CGCCGACTCGCTCTTCCTGTCGCAGGGAACGGTGCGCAACCACCTCTCGGCGGCGATCCAGAAGCTCGACGCGCAGAACCGGATCGACGCGGCCCATATCGCGGAGAGCAAGGGCTGGCTGTAGATCGCCGGGACGCCACGGAGGGGCCACGCGCCTCAGAGCCGGTGCCACCCCGGCATCGCCACCCCCTCACGAGGCCCTGGCGCAGGCGCCCCTCGGCGGCCTTCCGGGCCAATCTCACGGCTCAATCCGGGTCTCAGGTGTCCGTACAATTGACGCATTGACACGTGACGCGGTATCACGGTTCGGGAGATCCAGAACAGGCCGACGACCGAAGTCGCCTGCCCGCGAGTGGATAGGGTACGAATACACGTGATGACGATGGTGGCTGCCGTACGAAACGGGATGCGAACGATCCGTGTGGGCGTGACGGCGCTGCTGGCGCTTGTGATGCTCTCGGCCTGTCTCGGCGATGAGGATAGCAAGGAGCAGGGATTCGCGCCGCTCGACCTGGCGGAATCGTTGCCGACGGCCCCGGTCGCCTCGCCGACGAGCGCCGCGGAGAGCGACGCCGGTGGCCGGGGCGGCGTGAGCGGGGTGCTCCCCCCGACCTCCGCCAAGACGCTTTCCCCCGCGCAACTGGTCCAGATGCGTCCGAACGAGATCGGCGTGATTCCGGTGCTGATGTACCACGCCTTCGTCAGCGGCCCGACCGACGACGAATGGACCCGGACGATCGACAGCCTGCGCGGCGACCTCCAGTGGCTCCACGATAACGACTTCCATGTGATCTCGGTGCGCGACCTGATCGACAACACGATCTCCGCGCCGCCGGGCAAGCATCCCGTCGTCCTGACGTTCGACGACGCCTCCGCCCGCCAGTTCCAGTTCGAGCAGGACGCGTCCGGCAAGCTGGTCCCCACTGCCGATTCCGCCGTCGGGGTGATGGAGGCGTTCTTCGCCGAGCACCCGGACTTCGGGCACACGGCGTTCTTCGCGCTGCTGCCGTACAACTGCTTCTCCCTCCCGGATTCCCCCTTCAACACCATCGAGTATTGCGAGGAGAAGCTGACCTGGCTGGCGGAGAACGGCTACGAGATCGGGAATCACACCTGGGGGCACCAGAACCTCGCCCAGGCCAACGCCGAGGAGGTCGCCTTCCAGATCGGCGCGACGATGGACTTCATCGACGAGCGGGTATCCGGGCCGGCCAACATGAGCCGGGTGCTGGTACTTCCCTTCGGGGAAAAGCCCAATCCCGAGGTGGACTGGTGGGCATGGTCCGCCGTCTACGAGGGGGTGCCGTGGCATGGGAAGGTCGTTCAGCTGGATGCCGTGATGAATGTCACCGGCGGCCCGATGGCCTCCCCAGGGGGCACCTCGTGGAAACCGTCCGCGATCACGCGCATCAATACCCAGCCCTCCTATCTCGATAGCTGGCTCGCGGATTTCGCGAGCGGGGCGATCACGCTCTACACGAGCGATGGCAACCCGCAGACCGTGGTGGTGCCGAACGACCTGCCGGCCGACCTCGCCAGCGAGTTCGATCCGGACGCGCTCGCGGCCCAGGGCAAGACCGCCCTGACCTACGATCCCGCCAGCGGGGAGGTGGTCGTGGCCGTGGCTGCCCACGATGCGCCGGCCCGCGCGGCATCTCCCCTCGGCGATGCCGGGGCGGCCCACCACCGGAATCGCCACCCCCTCGCCGCGTAGCACGCCGCGGCCACACAAGATCATTACAACCCAACCCATAGATGCGGCCCTTCTGGTGGTTGCCGCCGTTGCGGGCATGCCACCCTGGCCTGGGGTCGTCCCATGCCGCCGAGGGTCACCGCCCTGGACGTGGCTTCTTGCCGAGTCCGGATGAACCGATGGCGAGTGGACAGCGGTTGGGGCGGTTGCCGGCCTCGGACCGATACGCGATCGGTCCCGACGCAGCGAAGGCCCGTTCCGTAGGGTCCGATCGTGTGATGCGGTCCCAGAAGGCACAGGATGTGTCCGGGTTCGATATAGGCGTCCGGCCAGGCGATTCCCCGCGATCTCCCAGCGTCAGGTCCGCGCAGGGATGTCCTGATCTTCCCCCTCGTCCGGATCGCCGGGGATCGGGAGGAGGCGCAGGCGCGCCATCACCGGGAGGTGATCCGAGCCGGTGTCCGGGCCGATCCAGGCATGCTCCGTCACGAACTCCGGCGTGTGCCAGATGTAGTCGAACCGCATCACCGGCGGCACGCGGAGCCGGCGGACGGGCATCCCGCGCTGCCAGGCATCGCCGAAGCGGATCGGGAAGGTCGCCATGCCGATATCGTCACCCCGCGCCGCGACCGCATCGATCAGCCCCGCCCCCAGGAACCGCCGGTAGATGGGATGGCGCGGGGACATGTTGAAATCACCCATCATGATCGCCGGGGCCGAGGCGAGCGCGAGCGAACCCAGCCCGAGCACCTGCCGTACCGACTGCCGGTCGAAAACGATGCCCTCCCGCCGCACCTTCGGCGGCCGGGGGTGGGCGAGGATGATCGTCACCTCCTGCTGGCCCAGCGTCAGCGTCGCCCGCACGTCGGGCCGCCCCGCGATCAGGTGCAGTTGCACCGCCCCGGCCAGGGGCCAGCGCGAGAAGAGCCCCTTCCCCTCATAACTGTCCCCGAACGTGGCCTGGTGGGGATAGCGGTCCTGGAGCGCCGCGCTCACGGTCGCGGCCTGGCGGGCATTCAGCTCCTCGAGCGCGACGAGATCGGCCCCGGACGCGACGACCGCCTGCACCAGCCGCGCGTCGGGCGCGAACCCGTTGCCGACATTCGCGTTGAGAACGGTGATCGTCCCCGGGGCGTCCGGGCCACGATCGGGCTCAGGCGAGGGCGGTGATGGCATCGGCCTGCTCCTGCTCGGTCTGGCGAGCGATGGGGCCTGGCACGCCCTGGGCCTCGGCGATCCAGGTCTTGAAGAGCCGGTGCAGCGCCTCCGCCCCGACGACCGTCTCCGGACCGGGATCGAGCGCCGTGGGGACGAGGAAGAAGGGATGCTCCTGGGTGCCACCCAGGCCGCCGTGGGAGCCGACAAGCTCCTCGAAGGCGGGGATCTCGCCACGCTCGCTGTCGATGATGGCGTGGACGTAGAGATCCGGGCGATCGGTGAAGGCCAGGGCGCGTCGCAGGTGAAGGGCGGCGTTCGGCCCATACCCGGCGAGCGGGTCCTCCCCTTCGACCCGCCCGCTGGCGAGGACGTGGAACCCGGCCCGGCCGAGCGCCACCGGGCCGTTCGCTTCCGTCACCACCGCCACGAAGCCGATCCCGGGATGCGTCACCAGGGTGGGGATGAGGGCGGTGGTCCGCGCCTCGATCTCCTCCAGCGAGAGCGGACGATCGCCCTCCGTGAACGTGACCAACCCGAGGCACCCCGAGGCGAGCACGACGACCTGCGGCGCCTCGCCCTCGCCGGTCGCGCGCGGCTCCTGTGCGGGAGCCGGTTCGCCCGGATCACGTCCGGGCGGGCCGAGATCGACCTCGCCGTTGTCGAGCTGCTTGCGGAAGACACGCCGCACGACCGGCGCGGCCTTGCTGTCGCGGGCGAGCACCTCGGTCAGCAACGCGCCGATGCTGTCCCAGCCCTCGTCGACCGTGTGACTGCCCGTGACGAAATCCGGCGCGATCGGGTGGGGATCGCGGGCGAGGGCCCCTTCCACCACCTGTTCCAGCGTCTCCCCGTATCGCTGGCGAAAGGTCTCGCCCTGCACCTGGCCGTGGTCGGAGAGGACGATGAGGTGATAGGGGCGATCGACCTCCTTCGCCAGCCGCGCGAGCCGGCCGATATCGCGATCGACCTCCCGCAGCACGCGCATGGTGTCGCCGCGCATGATCCCGGAGTGGTGCGCGACCTCGTCGTAGGCGAGGTACATGGTGTAGACGGCGGGAACGCCGCGCATCATGTCGCCCGCGACGGTGAAGGTCGAGAATTCGCGCAGGAAGCTGGTGCATCCGGCGCGGGCGATCGGATAGACGCCGCCCCGCCGCACGCGCGGTCGCTCGTTCCGCACCTTCTGCCACAGGTTGGCGACCAGTTCCTTGCCGATGTCGGTGAGGAAGAGGGCGATGGTGCGGGCGAGGTTGTAGGCATTCGTGTAGAAGAGCCAGTAGGCGATGCTGTCTCCCTGCTCGGCGCGAATGCGGGAGAAGGTGAGCAGGTTGTCCGTCGCATCGCCGGAGAACATGTTGCCCCGGCTGGCCCCGCCCGCGATGAGGAGGCCATCGCGGATCGACTGGCGGTCCTCCAGCATCGCCGTGTCGCGGACGTGATTGGAGACGACCACCCGGCCCAGCGCGCGGTCGTACCAGCGGAAGGCGGGGATGTTCTCGTTGTTGCCGAGCAGGATGCCGGCCTGGCTGGCGGCGGTCTGCGAGGAGAGATCGCATTCCCACGTCCGCAGGACATGCGTGCCATCGGCGATCCAGGAGGCCATGTTCGGGACGTACTTCCGCTCGATCGCGTGTTCGAGCACGGCTTCGGCGAGGCCGTCGATCTCGAGGAAGATGAACCCGGGCGTCTTGCCGGCGTGCCGGCCCTCGGCGGCGTAGCGGGCGCGCATGGGACCGAGCGCGAACCGCCGCCAGGCCCCCTCGTCGTTGAGGGCGAGGATGCTGCCGAGCATGGTGGAGACGATGGTGAGCACGAGCGCGAAGATCGCCGCCCACCACAGGTACTCCATGTCCCAGCCGGGAACGATGCCATCCAGCAGGTAGAGCACCACGCCGTTCAGGAGGAAGGTGACGACCGGATAGCCCCAGGCGGGAAGGCGGGCGGCGAAGCGCAGGATCAGCGGCGTGATCACCACGTTCAGCGTGGCGAGGACGAGCACGACCACGAAGGCGGCGGCGAAGGTATCCGCATAGGCGCCGGGGAAACGTTCGGCCATCCAGACGAGGATGAGTGCCTCCACGACCCAGATCACGACGTGGCGCACGAACACCCCGAAGGCGTTCATGATGGCGCGCAGCCAGGTGGAGAACCGGTGATCGGGTGGCGGTGGCGTCACGTCGGAACTCCTTCCCGGCGCAGCCAGTGGGGGCGCCTGCTGGCGATTCTACCGGTTCCCGTCGAACCAGCGGGTTTGCCGGGCACCCGGCGACGATGCGGGAAGCGGCGTCCCGGCGGCCCCCGCGTGTGCTCCCTGCCGCGCCGGCACGTTGGCGGTAGCTGCGGCGGTGGGCGAGCCCAGGCCACTGGTGGCAGCCGCAGTCACCATCCGCTCCGTGGCGATCAGGTCGTCGATGCTGGCCCGGCCAGTGAGCACATCGTCACGGGTGAGCCGCGTCCCCTGGCGGGTATCCCAGGCGACGGTGTGCTTCCGGACCCGGCGCCGGTAGAGGACGCCGGCCACGAAGGGACTGGCGAGCCAGGCCAGGAAGGCGATGCCGAAGGCGGCAAGCGAGCCGCCGGTCATCGAGCCCTCGGCATCCGTCGGCAGCAGGGCCGTCACCACGACCAGCAGGACGAAGCCGGCGATGAAGGCGCCGATGCCTACCAGGATCGTCTTGCCGATGGAGACGACCCTGTCCCCGAGATCTTCCGTCATCGTGGCGCTGCCGCCGCCCGGCGCGACGATCACCGCTGGCCCCAGCTCGTCCCGGTGCTGCTGGAGCGACAGCATCACCAGGTCCCGCGCCCGCGCCTCCTCTCCCGACTCGCGCAGTTCGGCGATCACCTGGGCAAAGCCGTCCGTATCCCCATCGTGCAGGGCCTGCCGGCCAAGCAGGGAGAGGATCTCCGCGCGTTTCGCATTGCCTCGCTCCGGATCGCGAGCGACCACCGGACGCAGGACGCGCAAGGCGCCGACGTAATCGCCACGCCGCTGCATGACATCCGCGCGGAGCAGGTTCGCCTCGAAGTTGGCCGGATCGAGGGTGAGCGCCTTCGCCAGGCGCTCCCGCATCGGTCCCTCGGCGGCGGTATTGCCGGCCAGCACCGCCTGATGGAGCACGACGGCCAGTTGCGTCTGGATATCGGCGTTCTCCGGCATCAGCTTGGCGGCTCTTGTCAGTTCCTCGGTCGCCTCCTCGGGCAGCCCGAGGCTGTAGTAGGCCATGCCCAGGCCGTAATGCGCCTCCACATCGTAGGCATCCTTGCGAATCCGCGCCCGGAAGTCCGCGATGTGCTCCTGGATCACCGACTGGTTCAGGGTAGGCAGCGAGAGTTCGGGCGCATCCGCCTTGATGAAGATGGCAGAGCCGCAGAAGGCGCAATGGGCATCGCCCGGCGAGAGCGGGGCGCCGCAGACCGGGCAGGTGAGCGCCATGAGTTCAGGCATCGACGCGGAGGTCCTTGCACGAGGCGAGCGATCGGGAGTCCCACGCACAACGATACCGCCCGAACCGGGTCCAGACCAAGGGCCGCCGGGCCGGGACCCGCACGGGGCGCTACGCCAGGGCGTCGACGATCATGCGGAACATCGCCAGATCCTGCAGGAAGTCCTCGGGCGGCGTCTTCGGGGCCACACCGCTCGTGACGACCTCGTGGAAGGCCAGCAGCTCGCAGGTATAGGGATCGGCGTAGGTCGGGCGCACCACACGTTCGTCCAGCGACGTCCCGTCCGTCGTCGCGATGGTGAGCGTGGTCGGCAGGTGCCGGATATACCCCGAGTCGTAGTCGATCCGGACGGTGGTGTGACTCGTGTAGACCTCCAGATGGGCATCGAAGCGGGGCAGCGCGAGGCTCGAACCGGTTTCCAGGACGGCAAGGAACGACGGATCGTCGTACTGGAAGACGACGTGGAGGAAGCTGGTGTCGGGCGTTCGCGCGGCGGAGAGCACGCGGGCGGGCATCCCGACGAGTTCGCGCATGGCGGAGAGATCGTGGCTGGAGAGGCCGCAGAGCAACCGCCAGGTGCGGGCGCGGTCGTCCGCCGCATCGCCGAAGATCTCCACCGCGACCGCCGTCGCGCGGGCGGTGCGGTCGGCGCGGAGGTCGTCGGGGATGTCCGTGGGGTAGAGGACGTTCGTAGACTGCTCGATGAAGAGCCGGTTCGCGCCGATGATGTCGCGGACGCGCACGTAGGCGATCTCGTTGCGGTCGAGCGCGCGAATGGCCTCGACGCCCTGCACGAACGCCGGGGCGAACCGGCGCATGTAACCGACCATCGCCTGCTTGCCGGCGGCGTCCCGTGCGGCGATCACGGCGTGGGCCTCGCGCTCGGTGAGGCACATCGGCTTCTCGATCAGCACATGCTTCCCCGCCTCCAGCGCGGCGATGGCGCATTCGGCGTGGTACTCGTCGCTGTTGAGCACGAGGACGGCATCGAGGTCATCCCGCGCGACGAGGTCTCGCATGTCGGAATACCGCGCTTCCGAAGGGATGCCGTAGCGTTCGCCGATGAATGTGAGGAGCGACGGCGCGACATCGCAGATCGCGACAAGCTGAAACTGGTCCCGCAACTGCTCGATGATCGGCAGGTGGATGATCTGCGCGACCTCCCCGAGGCCGATGACGCCGACCCGCACGCGCCGGTCTGCCCGCGATGACTGGTGATTGTTGTGGTGGTTCATGACGCACGTCCTTCGGCGTTCCCGCGGCGTTCCCGCCTCGTATCCGGGGAGATTCGGAGAGTGTGTGCGCCCATTCTGCATACGGCGGGAGACAACGCAATGCGCCCGGATCGTCCTGTAACGGACGATCCGGGCGCTGCCCGGCGCTATGGGAACCGGGGGAACAGCGGGCGGGTTACGCCTGCGGCTCGGGGGCGGGCTCGAACCCGGCGCAACCCGAGATCGGGGTCACCTTGAGGTCGAGGGAGGCGTTGGCCGGGAGGCCGCACTTCTCGACGAGGGTGTCCGGCGCCTCGTGCTTGAGGCGGATCTGGATGAGCTGCGGGGTGTCGCTGCTGTGCTCGCCGAAGTGGGTGCAAAGACCGCACTGGCCTTCCTGGACTCGCAACATGGGTGGCTCCTTCTGTTGATGCGCTGGCACGATCACCCGATGGAGAGCCATCGGACCTGCGCTCATGATACGCAATGTAAGGCAATGTGTCAACTCCGCCTATTCTGACAATGTGAATATGGATTGAACGCCGAATCCTGATGATCCCCGTATGACATAGACCTCATATCCGACAATCACCATCGGAATACGTTTCCGGCGGGCATCGCCGACTCCCGGCGGCCAACCTGCGATAGTGGTGACAGTAGCGGCGGCGGTGGTAGTCGTGGATGCGGCCGTGCCTGAATGGTAGGTGTCGGCGCGGTTGCAAGTGTGGTCGCGATGGTGACCGGCCAGCCGGCAGTGGGCCGGCGCCGAACGAGGATCGATGCTCGATATGCCTTCTCCGAACCCGAACCAGCCCGTCATCTTCGTGATCGTCAACGTGGAGGTCGCCATCGTGCGCGATGGCCGCTACCTCGTGACCGAGCGCGGCAGCGGCGAATCGTATGGCGCGGGCTGGCTGGGATTTCCCGGCGGCAAGCTGGAATGGGGTGAGCGCGACCAGGATGCAATCGAGGCGACCGCCCGGCGGGAGGCGGAGGAGGAGACGGGCGTGATCCTCGGGCCGGAGATCGCCTACGTGGAGAGCCACACCTTCGGCACGGACGCTCCATGCCTGGACATCGTGATGCTGGGCCGGCCCGCCGCGCATAGTCCCGAGGCCATCATCCGGGACCCGGAGGAGGTCGCCGCGCTGGCCTGGATGACGCTCGCGGAGATCGCGGCCGACCCGCGCACGCAACCGTGGACGCTGGCCTCGCTGGACCGGGCGGAGGCAGTTCGGGAGCAGCTGGGGTGGTAGAGGCAGAAAACCGCGCATGGCCGCATGCACACGGTGTGGCCGGTGCACGAAGGCGGTCGATACCGTACGCTATGCTGCCAGTCTCCCGGAACGCTCCGTGTCTCGCGGTGCGCCAGCACCCGGCACCGATTCGCCACACAGGTCTGACGGCATGAACGACGCGCTCGGCTTCCTTCGGTCGCGCATCCCCCGCCGGGATGCCGACGAGACGCCGCACGAGCATCACGATCCCACCCCGATCATGATCACGCCGCGCACGCGGTTGATCGTGCTGGTTGCCGTGGCCGTCGCGGTGGTCTGGCTCTGCCTGAACGCGCCCAGCATCCCCCGCCTGCTGATGATGGGTTCCACCATCGCCCTCGTGCTCTCCTTCCCCGTGCGGATGCTCAGCCGCTTCATGCCGCGCACCTGGGCGATCCTGATCGTGGTCGGCGCGATGGTAGCCCTGGTGCTGCTGGCGCTGGTGCTGCTGGTCCCGTTCCTCATCTCGGAAATCGGCCGCTTCGTCGAGGGCCTGCCGAACACCGTCACCTCGCTGCAGGACACGATGCGGGACGTGCTGACCGACCTCCACCGGCGCGGCTGGGTGAAGGACAACCCGGACACCGTCCTCAACAACTTCGAGACCAACCTCTTCGAGCGCGGGCAGAGCATCACCGAAACGCTGCTGAACAACACCGTGGAGACGCTCACCCGCTCGTTCAGCCTGCTGATCACCGCCTTCGGCGTCTTCTTCATCGCGACCTATCTGCTGATCGACGTCCCGAAGTTCCAGGAATCGTTCGTCAAGATGTTCGCCAGCCGCTATCGCAACGATGCGCGCCAGCTATGGGACACGGTGGGCGATTCCCTCTCGCGCTACCTGGGCGGCCTCCTGATCTCGATCACCTTCCAGGGCGTGGCGGCGATGATCGGGCTCTACCTGATCGGCATTCCCTACGCGCTGATCCTCGGCATCTGGATGGCGGCGACGGCGATCCTGCCCTACATCGGTGCGATCCTCGGCGCCGTGCCAGCGGTCCTGCTCGCCGCCACGATGGGCTGGAAGACCACGATCGCCACGGTGCTGCTCTACGTGCTGGTGAACCAGCTGGACGGCAACTTCGTGACCCCGCGCGTCCAGGGCAGCGCCCTGCGCGTGCATCCGGTGCTGATCTTCGTCTCGGTGATCGGCGGCGGGGAGATCGCCGGCCCCTTCGGTGCGGTGATGGCGGTGCCGACGCTGGCCGTGATCCGCGTGCTGGCGGAGTTCTTCTGGGAACGCCTCCGGGTGGACGACGAGGAGCAGGAACCGCTGCTGGTGGCGATGACAGGCAGCGAGCTGGACATCGAGGTCGAAACCGACGAAGACGGCGACGGGGAGACCGACGAGACGACGCGCGTCACCGTCACCGTCGACGGGGAAGGCAAAGGGGACCGGGACGTGCGTCCGGCGGAGCCGCCCGCCCCGGCGCGGATCACGCTCCGCTCGGCGCCGAACACCCCGGTCGATCCCCTCGACGAGGGATAGCCCGGCCCCCTGTCTCTCGGAAGATTTCGTTGAACGACGGCATCACGGCGGAGGACACGGCATTTGCGCTCCACCTCTGGCGTATTCGCGAGGAAGCGGTTGAGCATGGACCGGATCGGCGTCGCGAGACCGAACACGCGCCCGATCCGGCGAGCGGCCTGAATCGCCCCACGCTCTCGGCACGACGCACCTCAGAGCGAGCCGCCCGTGCCGACGACCAGGTCCGGCGACTGGAACGCCTTCCACGTGTAGCGCCGCCAGATCCAGACCGACGCCAGCGCCACCCCGACGCCACACACCGCCATCACCACCGGTGCGCCGAACTCCTGCTGCGCGGTCGAGATCGTCAGGGTGGAGAACGGCATGACCCCGTTGAAGGCGAGGCCGTTCACGCTCATCACCCGCCCCCGCAGGTCGTCCGGTGCGAGCTGCTGCACGCGCGTCTGCACCTGGATCAGCCCCATCTCGAACGAGCAGCCCGCGATCAGTACCCCCGGCACCGCGAACCACGGATTCGGCGCGAACGCCAGCCAGAGCAGGCCGATCGCCAGCCCGGCCATCGTCGCCCGCATCCGCTGTCCCGCCACGGACTCCAGCCGGCTGCCCTTGAAGAGCACGATCGCGGCGATCAGCGAGCCGGTGCCGAAGATCGAGGTCATGGCGGGCACCCAGCCATCGCCGCCGCCCAGCGTATGCGTGACGTAAAGCGACATCAGCACGAGCAGGTTCGGCACGGCGAGGAACGAGAAGATCGCCGTCACCCCGACGAGGCCGAGCAGCTCATCGCTGTGGCGGATGTAGCGCAACCCGTCGCGCAGGGCGGCGATCCCGGAGCCTCGTCCGGCGACCCGGTGGGCGGGGGCGACCGCACGCAACGAGGCGATGGTCCCCGCGAAGAAGAGCAGCGCGAGCGTGTGCGAGACGAAGGCGATCGTGACGCCGACCATCCCGATCACCACACCGGCGAGGGCAGGCCCGAAGATGCGGGTGGCGTTCACGGAGGCGGAGGTGAGGGCGATCGCCTCCGGCATGTCCTCGCGCCGCACGAGCTGGGAGAGGAAGGCCTGGCCCGCCGGCAGGTCGAACGAGGCGATGGTACCGCCCAGCATCGCCAGCACGAGCACGTGCCAGTACTGGATGCGATCGGTGAAGACGAGCACCGCCCACGTCAACGAGAGCATGGCGATGCCCGTCTGGGTCGACATGATGATCCGGCGGCGGTCGACGCGATCGGCGAGGACGCCGCCGACGAGGCTGAGGAGCAGCATCGGCACGGCGGAGGCGATGTTGATGAGGCCGATCAGGAACGCCGAACTCGTGAGCGAGAGGAAGACGAGGTTCGCGGCGGTGTTCTGCCCCCACATGGCGATCAGCGCCACCAGTTGCGCCAGCCAGAAGCGGCGAAACGGCTCGTGCTGCAACGCCTGCGGCAGCTGGAAATCCTTCAGTGGCCGCCGGACCAGCGGTAGGGTGGGCGTGTCTGGCTGACCGACCGGCGGCGAGGTGCGCGGCGGCCGGGAACGATCCCACGGACGGGCCCGGCGCTTCCGGGGCGGCAGCGCACCGGGCATCGGATCGTGCGGCGGACCGGGCAGGACATCGGAGACCACGTCGGCGGTGGCGGTGGTATTCGCGTGGGCAGGCATGGAGGGGAGGCGTCTTTCCGGCAAGGCGCGAGGGGCGAACGGTACGGAGCATCGAGGGAAGGCGTGGCCGGGGACAAGGGACCGAGGGGGCGGCGCGGGGACGCGACCGGGGCCGGTCGATCACCACTCGCGCACCATCCTAGCGGAATGATTTCCGGATGCAAGGGGTATTCGTCAATTGCGGGCAAAACCGGGCGTGGCGGTGTCAGACGGTGACGCGGGGATCGCTGGCCGTGGGGAACGCCGGGGTCGCGGACACGCCCCAGGCAGCCTGCATCTCCGCAACGACGGCGGCGATCAGGCGGGGGATGTCATCGCCAGCGGTCTCGTGCATCGCCTCCGAGACGACGAGCAGGTCGCGCGTCTCCGGGCGGATCGCGGACAGGCCGCTCTGCCGGTGCGTCCAGCGGCGGGCGTGGACGTTGCCAGCCTCGTCCAGGAAGATCACTTCCCCCGGCGCGGGCGTCTCGATCTCGCCGGAGAAGGCCTCGTAGCGTTCGCCCGGGGCGCCTGTGGCGTGGCGGACGGTGATGCCGCCGGCGACGCGGGCGAGATCGAAGACGGCGATCGGGGTGGCGAAGGCGAGGGAGATGGCGTTGCAGAGGTCGATCACCGGATGGATGGCCGGCAGTTCGCCCTCCTTGCGGAAGCGCCGCAGCAGCGATTCGGAGGCACAGCGGTACTGGGTCGGTTTCAGGCCCATGCGGGCGAAGGCGCGTCGCCAGGCCTGGATCTCCGGGAGGTCGCTCTCCGTCCGCCCTTCCAGCCGGGACGCCGCAATGGCGCTGTAGCGGGCGACGGCCTCCTGCACGTCGGCGGCATCGTCCACACCCCGGATCACGGCCACACCCGCCACGAGTTCCGGGAATTCCTGCCAGATCGCCTCATCATGCTGGAATGCCATGAGATACAGCCCCTTTAGCGGGTCACGGTGGCAAGCCGCGCCCCGAGCGCGACGAACGATCCGGCGAAGATGCGGCGCATCCAGAGCATCACCCGGGGTCGGGAGATGACCTTGTCACGCATCACCCCGGCGATCAGGCCGTAGAACGCGAAGACGACGAACGTTACCGCCATGAACACGCTGCTCAGCTCCAGCATGCGCAGGGTGCCATTCGCGGACCCTGGCGTCACGAACTGGGGGAGGAAGGCGACGAAGAAGATCGTGAGCTTCGGGTTGAGCAGGTTGACGACGATCCCCGAGCGGATGACCTGCATCGCCGATTGGGGCGAGGCATCCTCCTCGACGGCAAGCGCCCCCTTGTCGCGCCAGGTCTCCCACGCCATGTACAGGAGATAGATGACGCCCAGGATCTTGATGCCCTGGAACGCGACGGCGCTGGCGTGGAGGATCGCCGCCAGCCCGGTGATCGCGGCGATCAGGTGTGGCAGGATGCCGAGCGTGCAGGCGAAGGCCGCCAGTACGGCCGCGCGCGGGCCGCGGGTGAGCCCAGCCGCGAGGGTGAAGATCGCCCCTGTTCCCGGGGTCGCGACGATGATGAGCGTCGTGATGAGGAACTCGATGCTCACGGACATCCTCCGGCATGCAAGAATCAAGGGTCAAACGCGCTCACCAACGAGGATGTAGACCGCAGGGATGCAGTCGGCGGCGTCGCCAAGGCCGCCATACATCGCGGCATCCGGGAATTCCTGCAATGCGGCGATCCGGAACCCATGCCGCAGCAGCGCCGACACGATCGCGCCGATTCCCCACACAAACGAGTGCAGCTCGTCGGGGCTTTCAGCAGTCTGGGCCACGCCGATGGCCGATTTGCCTGGGTCGCGCGGGCCGGCAAGCTCGCGCTGGCCAAAATAGTCTTCCTGAACGACCAGCGCCCGCTCGCCGGCAACGCCCAAGGATTTCCAAAGCGGATGATGCTCGGTGATGAGCAAGCGCCCCCCGGGTTTGAGCACCCTGCTGACACCTTCCAGCCAGTCATCGAGATCCGGCACCCAGCAGAGGCCGCCGCTGCTGATGTAGGCCAGATCGAAAGGCCCCAGGTCATCTGGCAGCGCCATCATGTCTCCGAGCCGCAGGTCGACCTCCACACCCAGGGCGGCGGCCTTCTCTCGTCCGGTCTGGAGATGCGTCGGCGCGGCGTCGAGACCCGTGACGACGGCGCCAGCCATCGCCATCGCGATGCCCTCGTCGCAGACGGCGCATGCGAGATGCAGCACCCGCTGCCCTCGCAACTCGCCGAGAAGCGCGACTTCCTCCGTCCATAGCGGACTGTCTCCAGTCCGGTGATCCTCGACGGTCATGCCAAGCCGGTGATGCGCCATCGCCTCCCATCGCCTGGCGTTGCGCCGGACAGTCTCGGCATACGGCTTATCCATCCATCCCCCAAACGGTTCGGCATCATCGTCGTGAAGCACGACCACCGACCCGGCACAGGTCCGGCCAGTGGCGGTGGCTGGCCGGTCAGCTGATGGTGGCGACGGTGCGGGGGGCGGGGATGAAGGCCTTCCAGGCGTAGCGCTTCCAGATCAGGAACGACCCGATCGCCAGCAACACCGCGCAGCCGCCCATCACGATGTGCTGCCCCACCGATTCCGCCAGAAACGAGACGATCATCGTCGCGAAGGGCATCACCCCGTTGAAGGCGAGGCTGTTCACGCTCAGCACCCGCCCCCGCATCTCGTCCGGCGCGAGCTGCTGGACGCGGGTGCTGATCTGCGTGTTGCCGGTCGCGAAGGAATAGCCGGAGATGAGCACGCCCGGCACCGCGACCCACGGGTTCGGCGAGAGTGAGAGCCACAGCAGGCCGACCGTCAGGCCCACCATCGAGGTGCGCAGGCGGCGTCCGGCGGCGACTTCCAGGCGGCTGCCGCGAATGAGGACGATGGCGCCAATCAGCGACCCGATCCCGAGCACGGAGATCATCGCCGCCACCCAGCTCTCGCCGCCACCGAGGACATCGTCGACGTAGAGCGGCATCAGCACGAGCAGGTTCGGGAAGACGAAGAACGAGAAGATCGTCGTTATGAGGATCAGGCCCAGCACCTCGTCGGTGCGGCGGATGTAGGCGATGCCCTCCTTCAGCTGGGAGAAGCCCGATCCCCGCCGGGCCGAGGGGGCATCGGAGACCTTGCCCTTGAGGCTGAGCAGCACCGAGATCGGCGCCAGCAACGTGATCGCGTTGATGAAGAACGCCGCCGCCGTGCCCAGCGCGGTGATCACGATACCGGCCATCGCCGGACCGATCGTGCGCGTGGCGTTGAACGAGGCGGAGTTGAGCGCGAGGGCCTGCGGCAAGTCCTCCCGCCGCACGAGTTCGGAGACGAACGCCTGCGAGGCGGGCAACTCGAAGGAGGCGATGGTACCGCCACAGGCCGCCAGCACGAGGATGTGCCAGAACTGGATCTGGTCCGTGAAGATCAGGAAGGCGTAGATGAGCGAGATGACGCCCAGCAGGCTCTGGGTTGTGATGATGATCTTGCGGCGCGGCAGGCGGTCCGCCACGACGCCGCCGAAGAGGCTGAACAGCAGCATCGGCAACGACGAGACGACGTTGATCGTGCCGATGGCGACCGCCGAGGTGGTGAGCGAGAGGACGACGAGCGAGGAGCCCGTGTTCTGCATCCAGGTTCCGGCCAGCGAGACGACCTGGCTGCTCCAGTAGCGCCGGAAGTTGGTGTTCTGGAGGGCGTCGGGCAGGTGGATGCTCTGGAAGCCGCGCAACGACGGGACCCAGCGCCGCCCGCCCTCGACATCGGGCGCCGTCCGGGGCGGACGGCCGGACCGGCCCGGGAGGGCGCGCGGTCCGCCGGGAGCCTTCGGCGGCGGCGGCAGGTCGCGGTCGACCGCGGCGTCA
>Ga0182740_1001492_pt1 | contig 15731 bp, 15 predicted proteins | sample eDN5th37CKraftBY_FD_128872 | JGI IMG/M metagenome (GOLD analysis project Ga0182740, IMG submission 128872) | Enriched backyard soil microbial communities from Emeryville, California, USA - eDNA 5th pass 37_C Kraft BY (version 2) (version 2) | ecosystem: Environmental > Terrestrial > Soil >...
CCACAATCGTGGGCGCCACCTCCGGCGACACCGGGGGCGCCGCGATCGAGGCCTTCGCCGGGCGCAGCCGCACCGATATTTTCATTCTCTTCCCCGATGGCAAGGTCTCGCCGGTGCAGCAGCGCCAGATGACGACCTCGACTGCGGACAATGTCCATGCGCTCGCCATCGAGGGGAATTTCGACGACTGTCAGGGGCTGGTGAAGGAGTTGTTCAACGATCACGCCTTCCGCGACCGCGTGGCGCTGTCGGGCGTGAACTCCATCAACTGGGCGCGCATCATGGCCCAGATCGTCTACTACTTCACCTCGGCTGTTTCGCTCGGCGCGCCGGACCGCACCGTTTCCTTTACGGTGCCGACCGGAAATTTCGGCGACATCTTCGCCGGCTATGCCGCAAAGCGCATGGGCCTGCCGGTGGAAATGCTCACCATCGCCACCAATGACAACGACATTCTGGCCCGCACACTGGAAACCGGCGAATACCGGATGCAGGGCGTGGTCGCCACGACCTCGCCTTCCATGGACATCCAGATCTCGTCGAACTTCGAGCGCCTGCTGTTCGAAGCCTCGGACCGCAACGCGGAAACGGTGCGGCGCTACATGAACGGGCTCAGGCAATCCGGCGCCTTCACCATCGAAAAGCAGGAGATCGAGACGATCCGTGGCGGCTTCGGCGCTGGCCGGGCGACGATGAAGGACACAGCCGAAACCATCCGCTCGACCCTTGAAACCAGCGGCTATCTGCTGGACCCGCACACGGCGACGGCTGTTTATGTTTCTGCCGGCCAACCCCGGTCGTCCGCCCCCAACGTCATCCTCGGCACGGCTCATCCGGCCAAGTTCCCGGCCGCCGTCGAGGATGCCTGCGGCATATCCCCTGCGCTGCCCGCATGGCTTTCCCACCTGATGGACGCAAAGGAAAACTATACAGTGCTTCCATCGGACAAAAAAATGTTGGAAGATCATATTTCCCGCCATACGCGGGCACGTCAGTAGGGAGTGAGATCTACATGGGTGTTGAGGTAAGCCGTCTGTCGAACGGCCTGACAGTCGCCACCGAAACCCTTCCAAGCATGGAATCCGTTGCTCTGGGGGTCTGGGTAAAGTCCGGAGCCCGCAACGAACGTGACGATGAGCACGGCATGGCTCACCTGCTGGAGCACATGGCGTTCAAGGGTACAGCCAGGCGTTCGGCGTTCGAGATTGCCTCCGAGATCGAGAATGTAGGCGGCGAGATCAATGCCGCCACCAGCGTCGAGACCACCTCCTTCTACGCCCGCGTCCTGTCCGGTGACGTTCCGCTGGCGGTCGATCTTCTGGCGGACATTCTCCAGAACTCTACCTTCGATCCCGAAGAGCTGGAGCGCGAACAGAACGTCATCCTGCAGGAAATCGGCGCGGCCCACGATACGCCCGACGATGTCGTCTTCGATCATTTCACCGAAACCGCATTCCGCCACCAGACGCTTGGCCGCTCCATTCTCGGCACGCCGGAAACGGTCCTGTCGTTCAACTCCGCGCAACTCCACCGCTTCATGCAGCGCGAATATGGCGCCGACCGCATGGTCGTCGTCGCGGCCGGCGATGTGAAGCACGATGAGTTCGTGCGCGAGGTCGAAAAGCGGCTCGGTAATTTCCGACCGCATGCGCAGGGCGCGGTTTCGCAATATGCGCAATATGTCGGAGGCGATTTCCGCGAAGACCGCGACCTGATGGACGCGCAGGTGATCCTCGGCTTCGAGGGCCGCGCCTATCATGTGCGCGATTTCTACGCCTCGCAGGTTCTTTCCATGATCCTCGGCGGCGGCATGTCTTCGCGCCTGTTTCAGGAAGTGCGCGAGAAGCGTGGCCTGTGCTATTCGGTCTATGCTTTCCACTGGGGCTTTTCCGACACCGGCATTTTCGGCATCCATGCCGCCACAGGCCAGAACAATCTGTCCGAGCTCGTTCCGGTGATCGCCACCGAGCTTCAGAAAGCCGGCGACCGCATTCTCCAGGAAGAGCTGGACCGGGCACGCGCGCAGTATCGCGCGGGGCTCATCATGTCGGCGGAAAGCCCTTCCAGCCGCGCATCGCAGATTGCCCGGCAACTGCTTCTGTTCGGGCGCCCCATACCCAAGGAGGAACTGATGGAGCGCCTTTCAGCTCTCACCGTGGGGCGGCTGACCGATCTGTCGGGGCGTCTGTTCTCCACCCGGCCGACGCTGGCAGCTGTCGGCCCTGTAGGTTCGCTGACGTCGTATGAATCAATCGCCAGCGCGCTTCCATCGTCCGCGTCGGTGCCGCATCGGCTGGCCGTGTAGAATTTTCCGCAGCCGTGTTCTCCCTTCCGTTCATCCGCCGCGAAACGCCGGAACTGGAAGGCGACAAGGTACGGCTGCGCATGCCGCAAGCAAGCGACTATCGCGAATGGGCAGAGCTTCGCGCCATCAGCCGCGCCTTCCTCGAACCGTGGGAACCGCGATGGATGCCGGACGAATTCGAGCGCTCTGCCTGGCGGCTGCGCATCAATCATTACCGGCGTGATTATGCGCAAGGTGCGGCCATGGCCTTCTTCATGTACGAGCGTGGCCACGGCCGGCTTGTCGGCGGCATAACGCTTGGCAACATACGTCACGGCGTCTCCAAAAGCGCGCAGATCGGCTACTGGATCGGCCAGCCCTACGCCGGCCAGGGGCTGATGACCGACGCGGTGAAGACGCTTTCACGCTTCGCATTTGGCGAGCTGACATTGCACCGGATCGAAGCAGCCTGTATTCCCGAAAACAGCCGCTCGATCCGCGTGCTTGAAAAAGCCGGATTCCGGCGCGAAGGACTGCTGAGGTCTTACCTGAGGATCAATGGCGTCTGGCAGGACCATTATTTGTATGCCCGGATCGCCGACGATCCGCCCGTTGCGTGAACGAAGGACTGATTTTGACGACATCCCTGAAAGCGAGGTCGCTGCTGGCCGCCCTTCTCGCCGCCATGGCCCTCTTTTTCCAGATGGCTGCGGCACACGCGGTCGAGCCGATCAAGATCGCCCGCGACGACGTGGCCCTCGACCTGTCGGGAGCCGTCGAGATCTACCGCAATCAGGGTGAGAATTTTCAGGTTTCCACAGCCCCCGGCCCTGATGGCATCGTGCGCCGCATCGAGGTCGAAGCAAACGACAACCGCTCCACCGGCGATTGGGCCGTCTTCGCGCTCGCCAACACGACCGAAGAGCAGATCGACAGGCTGATCGTCGCGCCGCATTTCAGGCTGGTGAATTCCGGATTGCTGTGGCCCGATCTCGGCTCCACCCGCATTGCCGCCATTACCCCGAGTGAAGGCTTTGCGCTCGACCGGCAGGCAAGCCCCGACGCCGATGTCTTCCGCGTCACGCTCAATCCCGGCGCGGTCGTCACCTTCGTGGCTGACCTCGCTTCGCCAAAATTGCCGCAGGTCTATCTGTGGGAGCCGGAAGCCTACAAGGACTCCATCAATTCCTATACGCTCTATCGGGGCATCGTCATCGGCATCGCCGGGCTTCTGGCCCTGTTTCTGACGATCCTGTTCGTGGTCAAGGGCACTTCCATGTTCCCGGCCACGGCAGCGCTTTCCTGGGCGGTTCTGGCCTATATCTGCGTCGATTTCGGCTTCCTTTCCAAGATCATAGAGATGTCACCCGGCAACGAGCAGATATGGCGGGCGGGAACGGAAATCGGCCTTGCCGCAACCTTCGTGGTGTTCCTGTTCACCTACCTCAACCTGAACCGCTGGCATGGTCATTTCAGCTATGGCGCGCTGGTGTGGATGCTGTGCCTGACCGTGATCGCTGGCATCGCCATCATCGACCCGCCGATCGCTGCCGGCATCGCGCGCTTCTCCTTCGCCGCCACGGCGATTGTCGGCCTTGGCCTGATCGTGTTCCTCGGCATACGCGGCTATGACCGGGCCATCATGCTGGTGCCGAGCTGGGTGATGGTGCTTCTGTGGCTGACGGGATCGTGGATGGCGGTTACCGGCCTGCTCGACAACGACATCGTCCAGCCGGCGCTGGGCGGCGGACTGATCCTCATCATCCTGCTGATCGGCTTCACCATCATGCAGCACGCTTTCGCCGGTGGCGCGCTCCATCAGGGCCTGTTCTCCGACATCGAAAGGCAGGCGCTTGCCGTCATGGGCGCCGGCGACACCGTCTGGGACTGGGACGTTCTGCGCGACCGCGTCGTCACCCGCCCCGACATCAGCGTACAGCTTGGCCTTGCTCCCAACAGCCTTGGCGGACCGGCCCGCAACTGGCTGCCGGTGCTGCACGCCGACGACCGCGACACCTTCCGCACCACGCTCGACATCGTTCTGGAGCACAGGCGCGGGCGCGTCGCCCAGCAGTTCCGCATGCGTGGCGCCGACGGCCACTATCACTGGTTCGCGCTGCGCGCGCGCCCGGTGATCGGATCCGACGGCGAAGTCATCCGCTGCGTCGGCACCATGATCGACGTCACCGAGCAGAAGAAGGCGGAAGAACGCCTGCTGCACGACGCCGTGCATGACAATCTCACCGGCCTGCCCAGTCGCGAGCTGTTCATGAACCGGCTGGAGGCGGTCATTTCCATCGCCCGCACCGAGGAAAAGGTGCGCCCGACCGTCTTCGTCATCGACATCGACCGCTTCAAGCAGGTCAATGACGGGCTCGGCATATCGGCCGGCGACACCATCCTGCTCACCATCGGGCGCCGCCTGCACCGCCTGCTCAAGCCGCAGGATTCGCTTGCCCGCTTCGCCGGCGACCAGTTTGCCCTGATGCTGCTTTCCGAGCAGGAGCCGGCCCGCATCGCCGCCATCGCCGACGCCATCAAGCACGCCATCAGCGCGCCCATCACCTTCGCGAAGCGCGAGATCGTGCTGACCGCCTCCATTGGCCTGATCACATGGACCTCCGACCAGTCGTCGGCCGGCGACATGGTCAAGGACGCGGAGCTCGCGCTGCATCAGGCCAAGCGCTTCGGCGGCGACAGGATCGAGCCGTTCCGTCCCGCTTTCCGCACCGTTGGCACGGACAAGCTGCAGTTCGAGTCCGACCTGCGCCGCGCAATCGAACGCAAGGAACTGACGCTTGCCTACCAGCCGATCGTGCGGCTGGAGGACAACAGCATCGCCGGCTTCGAGGCGCTCATGCGCTGGGAGCATCCGCGCCGCGGCATGATCCCGCCGGCCGACTTCATTCCGATTGCTGAAAATTGCGGCCTGATCGTGCCGCTCGGCCTGTTCGCCATGCAGAAGGCGGCCGAGGACCTCGTTTCCTGGCAGAAGCAGATCGGCGATGTGCCGCTCTCGGTGTCCGTCAATCTCTCCAGCCGTCAGCTCATCCGCCGAGATCTGGTCAGCGATGTGCGCTCCATCATCGCGCGTGCCAATCTGAAGGCACGCTGCTTCCGGCTGGAGCTCACCGAATCACTGGTCATGGACAATCCCGAGCAGACGGCCCATGTCCTCAACAGGCTGAAGCAGCTCGGCATCGGCCTTTCGCTCGACGATTTCGGCACCGGCTATTCGTCGCTCGCCTATCTGACCCGCTTCCCCTTCGACACGATCAAGATCGACAAGAGTTTCGTCGACGACACCACGCCCAAGCGCACCATGCTTCTGAAATCCATGGTCAACATGGCGCATGAACTGGGACTGTCAGTGGTTGCAGAAGGCGTGTCGGATCAGAGCGACGCGCTGGAGCTGCGCCAGATCGGCTGCGAATATGTGCAGAGCTTCATGTTCGGTCCGCCCGTAGCGGCCGATCAGGTCATCCGCCTGCTCAAGGAGCAATATCCGCTGACGCAGGCCTGAGCCGAAAAGCGAAGCCGGTCAGGCGTGGCCGGCGTTGGGGCTCAGATGCGCGATGTCGATGCCGATCGCCGCAAGAATACGATCGTACTGGCTTTCAATGTCGGCATCAAAAAGCAGTTCCGGGGTTGCCGGGCAGGTCAGCCAGCCGTTCTGGGCGATCTCGGTTTCGAGTTGCCCCGAACTCCAGCCGGAATAGCCGAGCGTCATCAGCGCCCGCTGCGGGCCGCGCCCTTTGGAAATAGCGCGCAATATGTCGACCGTCGCCGTCAGGCAGATGTTGTCTGCAATGCTCAGCGAAGATTCCACCCGGTAGTCGCCCGAATGCAGCACGAAGCCACGGCTGCGGTCGACAGGGCCGCCGTTGCGGATGACCAGATCGCGCGCCGGCGGCGGCAGGCGGATTGCCTCCTGCTCTTCCATGATGCCAAGCTGCACCAGAAGGTCGGGAAAGAGTATCTGCTGGGTCTGGTTGATGATCAGTCCCATGGCGCCCTCTTCGCTGTGGGCGCAGACATAGATGACGGAGCGCGCGAACCTGTCGTCCTTCATGCCGGGCATGGCGATGAGGAACTGATCCTCGAGGAAACCGCCGCGCCCCGAATTCGCGTTCTTGCCGGACAGAATATCCATGACCTGAAAGTTAGCGTGTTTCGGCGACAGTTGAAAGATGGACTTGTATGGTCCAACGGATCTGAAAATCAGCGCACCGAAAAGGCTCACGCAAAAATGATGCCCGCTGCGCGGCGAAAAAGCTTGCAGGCATACCGGCTGAATATCAAATCAATGGCCATGCGCATCACGTCCGCCATTGCTGCCGCGTCTCTTGCCGCTTTCGTCGTTCCCCTGCCCGCATATGCGGGCTCTTCCGGCTGGCACGACAGCGAAGGCGGCCGCATCCGGCTGATCACTGCCGGCCAGCTGGATGCATCCGGGCAATTGAACGGCGTGTTGCAGATCGATCTCAAACCCGGCTGGAAGACCTACTGGCGCGATCCCGGCGACAGCGGCGTGCCCCCACAGATCACGGTCGATGGCGAGCAGATCCGGGAAGCAAAAATGGCCTTTCCCGCCCCGGTTCGTCACGATGACGGCTATTCGGAATGGGCCGGCTACGACCGCTCCGTGCTGCTTCCCGTCAGCTTTACCCTCCCCGACAGAGCATTGCCGGCGGGCGGCATTGCGGCAACGGTTCTCGTTGGAATCTGCGAGAAGATCTGCGTTCCGGTCCATGCCGATCTGGTTGTCGAAGCCGCACATCCGACCCATGCGGTGATTGAGGAAGCATTGGTGCGCAATGCACAGGCGGCCCTGCCCGGCCCTGCCACGCCCGCTTTCGGCGCCAGCCTTGCCGGCTCGCACGGCACGGCAATGACGGTGACGGCAGCCCTGCCCCAGGCCGCGCAATCGGCCGAGCTTTTCGTGGCCGGCGAAGACGGCTATGCCTTCGGCACGCCTGTCGCGAAAGCCGGTGACGGCAAGTTGACGTTCGAAGTGCCCGTGCTTTCCCGCCCCGCAGAAAAGCCGTCCGGAGAAGGCGTGCCCTACACGCTGACTTCCTCTGGGGGAGCCGTTTCAGGCTTCCTGCCCTACCCTTAGGCGCAGCGTCATTGCGGCGGCCGGCATAGTCCGCTATCGATTTCACTTCCCTGTTCATGATGAGGAATTGCAATGACGATCTCCGTTGGTGACAAGCTGCCTGAAGCCACCCTCAAGACGATGACCGCCGACGGCGTGAATGAACTGACCACCGCCGATATTTTCGCGGGCAAGAAGGTCGTGCTGTTCGGCGTTCCGGGCGCCTTCACGCCCACCTGCAACAACAATCATCTGCCCGGCTATCTGGAAAACAACGACGCCATCCGCGCCCGCGGCGTGGACACCGTCGCCGTGGTCGCCGTCAACGATCCCTTCGTCATGGGCGCATGGGAAAAGTTCACCGGCGGCGAAGGCAAGATCACCTATCTGGCAGACGGCAGCGGCCATTTCGCCAAGGCGCTCGGCCTCGACATCGACCTCAGCGGTGCCGGCCTCGGCCTGCGCTCGAAGCGCTTTTCCATGATCGTCGACGACGGCAAGGTGACGGCGCTCAACGTCGAGCCGGTTCCGAGCCAGGCCGACGAAACGGCGGCTGCGAAAATTCTCGAACAGCTTTGATTTTTGCGCTGCAAGCCTGCCCGGGGTTTCCCGAAGCGGCTTTCAGTAACTTTGCGAAGACCGGCGCGCTTTGACGGGCGCCGGTTTTTTCGTGTCCGAAGCGGAAGGTCGTGCAGTTCCCTTCTTGAACGGCGCCATGCCCTCGCGGGCCAGTTCATCGGCACGCTCATTCTCGGGATGGCCGGCATGGCCCTTGACCCAGTGCCACGTCACCTTGTGACGCCGCCGCGCCTCGTCCAGCGCCTGCCATAGCTCCACATTCTTGACCGGCTTGTTGTCGGCGGTCTTCCAGCCGCGGCGTTTCCAGTTTTCCATCCAGCTCGAAATGCCGTCCTTCACATAGCTGGAATCGGTATGGAGATCGACTTCGCACGGCTCCTTCAGCGCGTTCAGCGCCGAGATGGCCGCCATCAGTTCCATGCGATTGTTGGTGGTCTGCGCCTCGCCGCCGCACAGTTCGCGCGTGACGCCGTTGAAGCGCAGGATCGCGCCCCAGCCCCCCGGCCCCGGATTGCCGGAGCAGGCGCCGTCGGTGAAGATTTCAACGCACTTCATGACAGTCCGTATTCCTGCGGCGAGACGATGGCGCGGTGAAAGCGCATCTTGCGGATATATTCGGCCGGGTCGCGCTTGACGACAAGATCGCCTTCCGGCCCATGCAGCCAGTCGTAGAGCCGGGTCAGCATGAAGCGCAACGCCGATCCACGCGCCAGCATCGGCAGGGCCTGCTTCTCGGCAGCGCTCAGGGGTCGCACACTCTCATATCCGGCAAGCAAGGCTGTGCCCTTGGTGAGGTTATAGGAACAATCCTTCTCGAAGCACCATGCATTGAGGCAGGTGGCAAGATCGTAGGCCAGCAGGTCGTTGCAGGCGAAATAGAAGTCGATCAGCCCCGAAAGCTCGTTGCCGAGGAAGAACACATTGTCTGGAAAGAGGTCCGCATGAATGATGCCGGTGGGCAGATCGGCCGGCCATTCACGGCCGAACGTCTCGAAATCGGCATCGACCTCGGCAGCAAGACCGGGCTCGACCTCATCGGCGCGCTCGCGCGAGGCCGCCCAAAGCTCGCGCCAGCCATCGGGACCCAGCGCATTCGCGCGGGACAGGCCGAAATCGGCGCCGGCCAGATGCATCGACGCCAGCACCTTTCCGACCTCGCGGCAATGCGCGGCAGTGGGGCGGCGCGGCCACATGCCTTCCAGGAATGTGATGATGGCGGCCGAGCGGCCGGCAAGCGTGCCGATCATCTCGCCATCGGCACGACGAACGGGAAGCGGACAGGAAAGGCCCTTTGCCGCCAGATGATCCATCAGCCCGAGAAAGAACGGCAGATCGTGCGTCGCCACCCGCTTTTCATAGAGAGTCAGGATGAAGGAGCCGCCGGTGGTGTGAAGCAGGAAGTTCGAATTCTCCGTGCCTTCAGCAATGCCCTTGTAGGAGAGCAGCTCTCCGACCGGATAATCGCGCAGGAACGCGCCCAGTTCACCTTCGGTGACATCGGTGTAGACGGCCATGCGTGCCTGCTATCGTTCGCCGTTGACGAAGGCCATGTCGGCCTTGGTGAGTTCCACATCGCGCAAAACGCGCATGACCGGAAAATCCTCGGTCTCCGTGGCAGTGATGGCAAGATCCACCGTCACCTCGAAGCGAGCCTTGAAGGCATCAATGATCTCATCGACGATGATCTCTGGCGCCGACGCGCCCGCAGACAGGCCGAGGGTCTTGATATCGCCGACGTCGTTCCATGGAATCTCGCTGGCGCGCTGGACCAGCAGCGACATGCGCGCGCCTGCCCGTTCCGCAACCTCGACCAGACGGCGCGAGTTCGACGAATTCGGCGCGCCGACCACCAGATAGAGATCGACGCCCGGAGCCGTTTCCTTCACCGCCTCCTGACGGTTGGTCGTGGCATAGCAGATGGATTCCGCAGCCGGCGCCTGCATGGCCGGAAACCGTTCCTGCAAGGCTTCGAGAATATGGGCGGTGTCCTCGACGGACAGGGTCGTCTGCGTCACGAAGCCGAGGGCTTCCGGATCCTGCGGCACGAAGCGGCGCACATCCTCGTCCGTCTCGATCAGGGTGACCGCACCCTCCGGCAACTGCCCCATCGTGCCGATGACCTCGGGGTGCCCCGCATGGCCGATCAGCAGCACATGACGGCCATGGCGATAATGCCGGATCGCCTGCTTGTGGACCTTGGAGACCAGTGGGCAGGTCGCGTCCAGATAGAACAGATTGCGCTCGGTGGCGTCAGCCGGAACGGACTTCGGAACGCCATGGGCGGAGAACACCACCGGGCTCTGATTGTGCTCCGGCGGAATCTCGTCGAGTTCCTCGATGAAGACGGCGCCGAGGTTCTGAAGGCCCTCGACCACATAGCGGTTGTGGACGATCTCGTGGCGCACATAAACCGGCGCGCCATATTTCTTGATCGCCAGAACGACGATCTGGATCGCGCGATCCACGCCCGCGCAAAAGCCGCGCGGCTGGCACAGCCGCAGCGTCAGCGGCGGCTTGGTCGTCTCAGGTGCGGCATCAGCCGGTAAGGTTTGCAGCATCTTGTCCTTCGCGTGTCAGCCCGACATGGGATGAGCACCCCTGTCCTGTCAAGGGTCAGCGGGCCGCACCCCGACGGTCAGCGCTTCGTCCTGCGCCTGCGTCCCGCAAAAGAGAACAGCATTACGCCGGCCAGCGCCGCGGCAAGCCCGTACCAGGTCACGGCATATTGAAGGTGATTGTTGGGCAGGGAAACGATGGTGACGCCTCCGGCCGGCCAGTCGCCCGGGTTCGGTGACGAATCGGCATCGAGAAAGAACGGCAGCAGGACATAGCCGTCAGGCAGGCCCGCCGATGCGGCCATGACATCACGGTCCTTCCAGTAAAAGATGTTCTTTGCCAGATCATTGTCCGGCACCATGCTGGACGGCTTTTCGGAAAGCGGGTTGCGGGCAAGCCCCCTGACCGTGACCACGCCGTCGACCTGCCCGGCCGACCGGGAGGACGCTTCCTTCAGCCAGTAGGGCGCGAACCCCCTGTTGACGAGCAGGAAACGGCCGTCCCCGAGCTTCAGCGGCGTGTAGACATAAAAACCCGACTGGCCCTTCCACGTTGCCAGAAAATGCCGCTCGCCTTCATGCACGAAGCTGCCGGTGGCGGTTATCGGCACATAGTCCACGTCAGAGGTTTCAGCGAAAAGACGCTCCGCTTCCGTGAGGGCCAGAGGCTCGGCATGCATGCGCCGGTCGATGGTGGCGAGCAGATCCTCCTTCCAGTAGAGGCGCTGCATCTGCCATGTTCCAAGCGACAGAAGAATGGCAATGGCAATGGCCCCCAGCACGGCGGCGAGCCACATGCGCCTGGAGGACAATGGCTTTGTCCCCGTCTCCATGTCTGAAGTCATTCGCCGTTGTCCAGCCGGCCCTGCGAAGCCTTGTTACGGTATTGCAGCGTCAGCAGAATGCCCTTGATGACGCGCAGGGAACCGAGACTGAGGATCAGTGCAAGCGGTATCCACAAGACCAGATGCACCCACAATGCAGGTCCGTAGTTGACCTCCATCCACAGCGCCAGCCCAAGCACCACGAAACCGATGATGAGGATGACGAAGACGGCCGGACCGTCTCCCGCATCCGCATAGGAATAGTCGAGCCCGCAATTCGTGCATTCCTTGCCGACAGCCAGAAAACCGGAAAACAGCTTACCCTCGCCGCAGCGCGGACAGCGGCCGGCGATGCCGGCGCGCACCGGATCGACCGGGGCCCACAGTGCCTGATCTTCAGCAGCGGAATTCTCATTCTGTGTCATCGGCCTACCTTACAGCATGTGGCCCGAAAGTGGGAACCGGTTTCAGGACCACGACATGCGTGAAAACAAGAACTTAAAGCGCAGGTAGCAATTGTGAAACTCCCGGCACGGCTCAGAGCATTTGACCGGCGCTTGCCATCGACACCCTGCATCTGCCAGCCAGCCATTCAGGCAGCTTCATTGTGAGCCAGCCTCAGCTCGTCTTCCAAAAGAGACAGGGCGGCCACGTTGCCGCGGCCGCCCTGCAATTCATTGCATTCACCTGGCCTCAGTGCACGGCGATGTCGGCACCGACCGAAGCCCAGACATAGATAGTGGCGTAAAGGAACAGCCACACCACGTCCACGAAGTGCCAGTACCATGCAGCCGCCTCAAGACCGAAGTGCTGCTTGGGCGTGAAGTCGCCACGAATGGCGCGGATCAGGCACACGATCAGGAAGATCGTTCCGATGAAAACATGGAATCCGTGGAACCCGGTCGCCATGAAGAAGGTGGCGCCGTAGATGGAGTCCTTGAAGTTGAAGGGAGCGTGCACATACTCGTAGGCCTGCACGAAGCTGAACAGGACACCGAGAGCCACGGTGATCGCCAGACCATTGATCAGCCCCTTGCGGTCGTTGTGCAGCAGGGCGTGGTGAGCCCACGTCAGCGTCGTACCCGACAGAAGCAGGATGATCGTGTTGTAGAGCGGCAGATAGAAGGGGTCGAGAACCTCGATGCCCTTCGGCGGCCAGATACCGCCGGTATACTCGCTGCGGGTATACTGCACGGCTTCGCCGGGGAACAGGCTGGCATCGAAGAACGCCCAGAACCAAGCCACGAAGAACATCACCTCCGAGGCGATGAACATGATCATGCCATAGCGCAGGTGCAGGGAGACGACGCGGGTGTGATGCCCCTCATGGGCTTCCTTAACCGTATCCGACCACCAGCCAAACATGGTGTAAAGGACGATCAGCAGACCGATGAAAAACAGCCATGGCGTTGCCATGTTGATGCCAAAGACGGGAAACTCGTTGCCCTTCAGGTATTGCATCCAGAAGACGCCGCCGATGCAAAGCACGAGCGCTCCCAATGACCCGAGGAAGGGCCAGGGGCTCGGGGCCAGAATATGATAGTCATGTTGTTTTGCGTGCGCTTCAGCCATATCAGCCCCCGACATCTGCTTCGGTGTTCGTAGTTGTTACAGTGCTCCGATCGATCGAACCGGTTGTCGCCGGTGCCTCCTTGTCGATCGGGAACATGGTGTAGGACAAGGTAATGGTCTTCACATTCTTCAGCTCCGGAACATCCACGATGTCCGGATCGACGAAGAAGATCACCGGCATGTCCATCGTCTCGCCCGCGGCAAGCGTGGTGTCGGTGAAGCAGAAGCATTCCACCTTGTTGAAATAGGCGCCTGCCGTCTCAGGTGTCACGTTGAAGGTAGCGCGTCCGCCGGTTGGCCGGGCCGCCATGTTGGTGGCGGTGTAATGGGCCTGCGCCGTTTCACCGATCTTGACCGTGATAGAGCGGTCGACAGGCGCGAACTTCCACGGAACGCCGCCAGCCGTATTGGCATCGAAGCGGATCGTGATGTCACGATCGAGCACCCGGTCGGAATACTGGGTCACGCGCTGCGTGGTTCCGCCATATCCGGTGACCTGACAAAACAGCGTGTAGAGCGGAACGGCCGCATAGGCCATGCCGACCATGCCGCAAAAGAAGGCGACGCAGAGCGCAGCAACCTTGCGGTTGCTCTTCTGCCTGGCCTCATCCGTGGCTGGGGTATTGCTCATCCTTCGTCTCACATAGGCCGGTTCAGGACCGCCGGGCCAAACTTCGCCAGCGTCGCAACATAGAATATGATGACGAGTGCCACCAAGGCCAGCCCGATGGCGACGGATCGCAGACGCCGGGCCTTCTTCTGCTGTTCGGTCAGATCGACGGTTTCAAGCTTATCCATGGTGCTCATGCTCCCATGCCGCCAAGCCAGGCGACAAGGCGGTCGCCCATATAGGCAGCGAAGATGACGAACAGATAGACCAGCGAGAAACCAAACAGCTTCTTGGCCGGAACCATGGTCTTGTCATCGTCCGACATGCCCAGAACTTTCCAGGAATACCATACGAAGCCCGCGCCCAGCACCAGCGATATGACGCCATAGAACAGGGTCGTGTAGCCAAGCAGCCACGGTGCGACACCTACTGGCGCCAGCAACAGGGCATAGGCGAATATCTGGCGGCGGGTCGAAGCCGGGCCGGCAACGTTCGGCATCATCGGGATGCCCGCGCGCTCGTAATCGCCCGACTTGAAGAGCGCCAGCGCCCAGAAATGCGGCGGCGTCCACAGGAAGATGATCAGGAACAGGATAACGCTTTCCAGGCTGATATTGCCGGTGGCGGCTGCCCAGCCGATCATAGGCGGGAAGGAGCCGGCGGCACCGCCAATGACGATGTTCTGCGGCGTCCAGCGCTTCAGCCACATCGTGTAGATGACGGCATAGAAGAAAATGGTGAAGGCCAGCAGCGAGGCCGAGAGCCAGTTGACGAGGACGCCGAGCGTCATCACCGACAGAACCGACAGCACCAGACCGAAGCCCAGCGCCTCGCCGGGCGTGACGCGGCCCGCCGGAACCGGCCGCTTGGCCGTGCGGCTCATCACCTTGTCGATGTCGGCATCGTACCACATGTTGAGCGCGCCGGACGCGCCCGCGCCAATGGCTATAGCCAGAATGGCGATGAGGGCGAGAAGCGGGTTCATCGTCCCCGGCGCGGCGACAAGCCCCACCACAGCCGTAAACACCACCAGCGACATAACGCGCGGCTTCAAGAGCGCGATATAGTCGCCCGGCGTCGCTTCCGACATGCGCAGCGGCGCTTCATCAATGCATCTGTCGTCGATCAGGGCCATGCGTACTCAAACGTCCGATCATTCCGTGTGGCCAAACCGCCGGCCGGGGCCGGCGGTTCGCTTCAAAGTCCGTATCAGCGGATACGGGGCAACTGTTCCCACTGGTGGTAAGGCGGCGGCGACGGCAGCTGCCATTCCAGCGTCGTGGCGCCCTCGCCCCACGGATTGGCACCGGCCACGCGCTTCCTCTGGAAGGCATCGAAGATACCGTAGAGGAAAATCAGCACACCGATACCGGCGATGTAGGAGCCGTAGGAGGAAACCATGTTCCAGCCGGCATAAGCATCGGGATAGTCGATGTAGCGGCGCGGCATGCCGGCCAGCCCGAGGAAATGCTGCGGGAAGAACACGATGTTCACGCCCACGAAGGTGACCCAGAAGTGGGTGTTGGCGATCGTCTCGGAGTACATGTACCCCGTCATCTTCGGGAACCAGTAGTACCAGGCAGCGAAGATGGCGAACACGGCACCCAGCGACAGCACGTAATGGAAATGCGCCACCACGTAATAGGTGTCGTGATACATGCGGTCGAGACCGGCATTTGCCAGCTGCACGCCGGTGACGCCGCCAACGGTGAACAGGAAGATGAAGCCGATCGCCCACAGCATCGGCGTGCGGAAGGTGATCGAGCCACCCCACATCGTCGCGATCCACGAGAAGATCTTGATGCCTGTCGGAACCGCGATCACCATCGTGGCGAAGGTGAAGTAGCGCTGCGCATTCAGCGAGATGCCCGAGGTGAACATGTGGTGCGCCCACACGACGAAGCCGACGGCACCGATCGCGACCATGGCGTAGGCCATGCCGAGATAACCGAACACCGGCTTGCGCGAGAAGGTCGACACGATGTGGCTGACGATGCCGAAGCCCGGCAGAATCAGAATGTACACTTCCGGATGCCCGAAGAACCAGAACAGATGCTGGAACAGGATCGGGTCACCGCCACCTTCAGGCGAGAAGAAGGCCGTGTCGAAGTTGCGGTCGGTCAGCAGCATGGTGATGCCGCCGGCCAGAACCGGGAGCGACAGCAGCAGCAGGAACGCGGTCACGAGCACGGCCCAGGGGAAGAGCGGC
>Ga0182740_1001493_pt1 | contig 15710 bp, 12 predicted proteins | sample eDN5th37CKraftBY_FD_128872 | JGI IMG/M metagenome (GOLD analysis project Ga0182740, IMG submission 128872) | Enriched backyard soil microbial communities from Emeryville, California, USA - eDNA 5th pass 37_C Kraft BY (version 2) (version 2) | ecosystem: Environmental > Terrestrial > Soil >...
CTTCAGCATATGCCGCGTCCGAAATCCCCGCTTTCAAACCTGCGCCGCTCACTACGGAACAGGTGTGACCTAGTTTCCCGAGTTGACGTGCGCTGTCTGGCGTTAACGCCACACGGTTCTCCCGGTCAGAAGTCTCTTTAAGAGCCCCGAACTTCAAATTCTACTCCTCCTGGGAATTCTTTTGCGATGCGTTTCAACGGCGTAATTCCTTGACTTCAGAAAGCCAGGTCATCGGCTGTCCGCACCCTTCCAAAGGGTGCCAGATAAACTGCGGAACCCATAATTAGGAATCGATGCATTGCTACCTCAATGCCGCCCCCGGGACGGTTCGCTTCTCCTGCCCTCATTACCACCTAGAAGTAGCTTCGCCACTAGGCTGCCCTCGTGTCTTTCACTCCAGTCTCATGAAACCAGTTCGCGTTTAACAATGGATGCTATTTCCACGAATTCACCCAAAGCCTTGCGTCCGCCAATACGTGCATATTTCAGCGCCGGAGAGTTCACCTTTTCGGCCAGGGGCGGAGCTTGGCGGGCGCGCGCCTGCTGTGCCTGCGGCGGAATGCCGTAGAGCGTTGTGCGCTGCTGAGGCACACGGCCTGCAGCACGGATCGTCTCCTCCATGCGATGCGGCGGATATTCCTGGCCGTGCTCGGTGCCGGCGGCGCGGCTGATCGACTCGTCCATCAGCACGCCGCCCAGATCATTGGCGCCGGCATTGAGCGCGGCAATCGCCCCTTCCGGTCCCATCTTCACCCAGGAGACCTGGATGTTCTGGATGACCGGGTCGAGCACCAGGCGCGACACGGCATGCATGTTGACGGCCTCCCGGTAGCTGGGGCCTTGGCGGGCGCCACCCTTCAGATAGACCGGCGCTTCCATATGAACGAAGGGCAGCGGCACGAACTCGGTGAAGCCGCCCGTGCGCTCCTGCAGCGCCCGGATGCGCAGAAGATGATGCGCCCAGTGTTCATAGCGCTCGATATGGCCAAACATGATGGTTGACGTTGTGCGAAGCCCGACACCATGCGCGGTTTCGATGACATTGAACCATTCATCGGTGGTCAGCTTGCCGGCACAAAGCCGTTCGCGCACCTCGTCATGCAGGATCTCCGCTGCCGTGCCGGGCAGCGAGCCCAGTCCCGCCTCCTTCAGTTGCAGGAGGTACTCACGCACTGGAATGCCGAGGCTCGTCGCGCCGTGATGGACCTCGAGCGGCGAGAAGGCATGGACATGCATCTCGGGCACCGCCTGTTTGACGATGCGGCAGATCTCCAGATAGGTGTTGCCGGTATAGTCGGGATGAATGCCGCCCTGCATGCACACCTCGACGCCGCCGCGCTCCCAGGCCTCGCTGACGCGCCGGGCAATCTCGGCCGGCTCCAGGTCATAGGGCCGCCCCCGCAGGTGCTCTGCCATGCGCCCCTTGGAGAAGGCGCAGAATGTGCAGGAATAGGAGCAGACATTGGTGTAGTTGATGTTGCGCGTCACGACATAGCGCACCGTGTCGCCGACCCGTTCGCGCCGCAGCGCGTCAGCCGCCTGCATCACCGCCTCGGCCATCGTGCCGCGGGCCTCGAACAGGCTGACGATCTGCCCGTGGTCGAGGGGCCGCCCCGCCATGGCGGCATCGATCGCCCTTATCGCCGGCGATGACTGGCTGATGGCAACACTCGCCATCGGGAAGACGTGGTCGGTCTCCTCGCGCCCGACGCGCCAGCTCGTTTCATGGCCAAGGCCGGAGGTGTCCTGCCTGCGCAGGGTCGCCGTCAGCGGCTCGGGCGCAAGCCACTCTTCAGGCGTCTTCAGATAAGCTGGGTAGATGGCAAGGCGTGGCGCCAGCACCTTGCCTGCGGCAGCCGTGTCGACGGCAAGCCGCTCAAGCTCCGGCCACGGCGCCTCGGGATTGACGTGGTCGGGCGTCACCGGCGACACGCCGCCCCAGTCATTGATGCCGCTATCGACCAGCCGGGCCAGCGCATCAACGCGCAGATTGGGCGGCGACTGGATGGCCATGGTCGGGCCGAACACCAGGCGGGCGACCGCAATGGTCCACAACTGCTCCTCCAGCGACGGCTCCGGCGCATTGGCCATCTGCGTATCGGCCTTGGCGCGGAAGTTCTGGATGATGATCTCCTGGATATGGCCATGACGCTCATGGAGCGTGCGCAGCGCCAGGAGCGACTCGATGCGCTCGAGACGGGTCTCGCCGATGCCGATCAGGATGCCGCTGGTAAACGGCACCTTGAGCCGGCCGGCAGCCTCGATCGTCTCCAGCCTTCGCGCCGGCCACTTGTCGGGCGAGCCATAATGCGGTCCGCCGCGCGCGCTCAACCGCTCCGAGCTCGATTCCAGCATGATCCCCTGCGAGACCGAGACCTCGCGCAGGCCGGCAATCTCGGCCTCGCTCATCACGCCGCCATTGATGTGCGGCAACAGCCCGGTCTCGCGCAGCACTAGGCCCGACACATGGCGCAGATACTCGACCGTCGTGGCAAAGCCCATCTCTTCCAGTTCCTCGCGGGCAACGCGGTAGCGCAGCTCCGGCTTGTCGCCGAGCGTGAACAGCGCCTCGTCGCAGCCGGCCGCGACGCCATGGCGCGCCACCTCCAGCACCTCCTCCGGCGTCATGAAGGCGCGGGTGAAGTGGCGCGGTGCCTTGGCGAAGGTGCAATAATGGCAGACATCGCGACAAAGCCGCGTCAGCGGGATGAACACCTTGCGCGAGACGGTGACGAGATCGCCAAAGCCATGATCGCGTAGACGACCGCCAGCTTCCACCAGCGCGTCGAGATCCTCATGAGCGGCAAGCGAAAGAGCCTCGGCATCGCTCAGGCGGCCACCCTCGATGAGCCTGGCGGTCCAGTCGGCAAGCTGGTTGGTCATGGTCTGTCCGTGCTCCTTCTGTACGGGCTCAGTCATGTGCGGGCTGATGTGCTGGCTCATGGGCGGCTCACGAGATCACCTCGGCCTTCACGGAAAAGGCGAAGGGATCCAGCTGGTTGTTGGTGGGCAAGGGCGGACGCAAAGCCGGTCTCCGCCGTTCCTCGCATGGCTCCGCATGCTGCGGGCGGACGGCCAGGAGGCCGGCGATCAGCGCGCGGGTATTGGCCCCGCCAGGCGTGGCGGACGCGGCAAGGGCGGCGAGATCGGCGGGCGTGTCGATGTCACAGGCAAAGGAGTCCGCCAGCATTGGCACCCCGCGCGCAGGCGTCTCTTCGCCCGACAGGTGACGATGAAAGCTGCCCGGGCCGAAGCTGAAGACGGGTGGTTTGTCGGCGGCGAAGAACAGGCCGTTGGTGCCGCGGCCATGCTGGTCGGGGATGACCACCGCCTGCCGAAGCGCCATGGCGGTGTCGAACGCATCCTCGACGTCACTGGCTTTCAGCAGCGGCAGGTCGCCGGGAATGAGACCGATGAAATCTGCGCCCCCGGGGACGAGGTTGCGGGCAAGGCTGTCAGCGCCATGCCGGGCTGCGCCATTGAGGCCGGTCACCGATGGCGGCTCAGCGATGAAGGTTGCGCCATGACGGCGGGCAAGCTCGTGATGGGTCGGGTCCGGGCTGCAGATGGCAATGCCGGCAAGGCCCCTGACTTCTGCCAGCGTTGCTAGCACGTCGGCAAGCATCGCCTCCTGCAGCGCCATGCGCTCCTCAAGCGACAGCACCCCCGCAAGCCGCGTCTTGGCAAGCTGACGCGCCTTGACCAGAACAAGAACCCAGTTCCGCGCAACCTCACTCACAACTCAAGCCTCCCCCCGCAACAACACTTGATCGCGGGCAATGGCAAGCACGGCGCGGGCAAGCTCGATGCGATCGTCAAGGCTCTTCATGATGGTCTGGCGACGCTCGACCCGCGGCCCTTCGACGACCGCGCCGGCATCGACCTCATCGATAACGAGGACGTCAAGGAAGTCGCGATAATGGTCGGCGATGCTTTGCAGCGAGACATCATGGCCAAGCTCGCCCATCAGCTTACGCAAAGGGCCCTTGATGGCGTCATTGCCGACCAGCGGGCTGACGGCGACGACTGGAACCTTGAGCGCTTTCAACCTGTCGCGCAGGCCCGGCAGCGCCAGGATCGGATCGATGGAAAGAAACGGATTTGACGGACAGACAATGACGGCGGCAAGCGTCTCGTCCTCCAGGGCGGCAACCACTTCCGGCGTCGGGCGCGCTGTCTCCAGCCCGCTGAAGGAGAGGCCCGTCACCCGTGGCTTGCAGTGCTGGCCGACAAAATACTCCTGGAACGGCAGCACGCCCTCGTCGGTTTCGACGATGGTGGCCAGCCGGTCATCGCTGGCCGGCAGGATGGTGGCGCCGATCCCCAGCGCCCGCGCAATGTCGCCGGTGACTTGTGTCAGGCTGTCGCCGCGCTGCAGCCGCCCCGTGCGCACCGCGCTGGTCGCAAGGTCGGTATCGCCAAGCGAGAACCAGGCCTCGCCGCCAAGCTCCTTGACGGCTTCCATGAAGCGCCAGCTCTCGCCGGCCCTGCCCCAGCCGAACTCCTGGCTGGCAAGACCTGCCAGCGTGTAGCAGACCGTGTCGATATCGGGACTGATATGCAGGCCGAAATGCTGAAAATCATCGGCGGTATTGACGATGACCGTCAGGCATTCGGGCGCAACCACCTTCGACAGGCCAAGCGCGAGCTTGGCGCCGCCAATGCCACCGCACAGCGCCACGATGCGACCTTCCGTATGACTGAATGAACCGCTCATCGAAACAGATCCCTGTCTGCTGCCCGCAGGCCGTCGCGGGCACGTTGCGAACTCTCCTTCCACGTCAAGCCGCGCACGATGGCGGCGGGAGTGCCTTCATCCGTCTCGCCCATGGCAAGGACGGCCGCGGCCGCAACGCCATCGGCGAAGGCAATCTCGGTCGCCTGCAACGTGCGCCCGAACAGGTCGGTCTCGCCGCGCTTGTCGATCACCGCAGGCACGCCGCAGATGCCAATGGCCACCCCTGTCGTGCCGACGCGCCATGGCCGGCCGAAACTGTCCGACACGATCACGCCGATATGCGGGCCGCCCTCGGCCACAAGCGCCTCGCGCAACGCCCGCGCCGAAGCATCCGGATCCTCCGGCAGCAGCAACACCGTCGCGTCCCCATCGGCGATGTTTGACTGGTCGATCCCGGCATTGGCCATGATGTGACCCAGACGATGCTCGACGACGAGGACATCGCGCTTGGCGCGCAGGACCGTTCTGGTTTCCGACAGCACTGCCGCCACATAGGCAGGATCCTTGTTGACCTGCTGCGCCAGCTCGCGCGCGGGCTCGGACGGCTCGAAGTCGCCAATGCGCTTCTGGCGCCCCTCGCACTTGCTGACGATCTTCTGGGCGAGGACAAGGATGTCGCCATCCTCGAAGCGCAATTCGGCCCGCGCCATCGCCTTGGAGATCTCAGCGGCAAGATCGGAGCCTGGTTCAAAGAGCGGAAGGCCACTCAAGGTCAAAATCTGCATCATCTACCCATCTCGACGGAAGACCATCCGGCGCTGCTGAGGGACCGGGACCAGCATGTCAACCCCGCCCCTTGATAAGATCGTCCTGCTTCTCATCCCGGACCGTGCACTGACCACATTAAGTTGCCTTATATAAGGTTGCTTACATACTCTTTCGAGTCAAGCTCTTTTCACTGTTCATCCCGAGTTTCGCCTGGCCGGCATCGCTTGAGAACCTTCGCAACTTTCGGGAGCGTTTCGCGTTCTGCGGGGCCTGCCACAGCGCAACAGCAATGCATCATTTCAGGCTGCCATGGAAGCCCGGGTTGCAGGTGGAGCCGGGCACCATTGGCAAAGCACGTTTCCAGCGCGGCATAGGCCGTTTCCGTCATATCGGGAGTACTTCGTCGGCGTTCTTCCCCGAATAGAGGTGTGTTACGCGATCAGCGGCTGCAACCGCGTAACCCTTTCATGCAGTCAGGGCGACGGCAGCGGCTTATGCCGCTCCGCCATCCGAACCTGTCAGATGGCGATGATCGCCTCGATCTCGACCTGTGCACCCTTCGGCAGGGCAGCCACCTGGTAGCAGGCCCGGGCCGGATAGGGATCTGTGAAATGCTTGCCGTAGACTTCGTTGATGTCGCCAAAGCGCGACAGGTCGGTCAGCAGAACCGTCGTCTTGAGCGTCTTGGTTATATCTGTTCCGAATGCCTTGGCAACCGCAGCGAGGTTACGCAGGCACTGGTCCATCTGCTCGCATGGGTCCTGGGAGTTGAACTCTCCCGTTGCAGGGTCGAGCGGAAGCTGCCCGGAGACATAGAGGAGGTTCTCGAAAACCCGTGCATGTGAATAGGGGCCCACGGCCTTTGGCAGGTCCGTCATATCGATCTCTCAGAATTCGGGTTGGGCTGCAGAAATTCGCTTCAGGCCTTCGGCGCGCTCGGCTCGTCCAGGCCGGTGATGGCAATGCCTGCCCCGAGGACCTTCTGGTTGCGATTGATCCAGATCAGCACGGAAGTCAAGGCTTCCGCCGCGGCGGAGTTTGCCAGCGGACCGCCTGGAACGCCTCGGCGACCAACAGCATTGGCGAGTTCCACAACCGTGGCCCGGGCGTCCTTGTCGTCAGCGAAAACCAGTACGTCACAATCAGCGCGCCCGCCCGCATGGAGCTTTGCCGCACCGACATTGTGGAAAGCCGAGACGACCTTCACATTCTCGCCGAGAAGACGCTGGGCGATCTGCGCTGCGGAGCCTTCTTCCGGCAGCTGGACAACCGAAACCTTCGGCGGAACCAGCGGCACGGCCGCATCGACCACGATCTTGCCCTGGACGACGGGAGCGATTTCTTCGATCGTTGAATTGTGACTGGAGAACGGGACGGCAAGCACGACGACATCACCCTGGCGCGCCGCGCCGACATTGTCGTCGCCAGTCACGTTGGAGCCAATTTCCGCGGCGACGGCCTCAGCCTTTTCCTTGCTGCGCGAGCCGATGACAACGCTGTAGCCGGCATTTGCCCAGCACCTGGCAAGACCGCTGCCCAGATCCCCGGTTCCCCCGACAATGGCTATTTTGAGCGAAGAACTCACACTCGACCTCCACAGGTGTATTCGCCTTCAGCCACGGACCGGCCGGAAGATCCTCCGGGGTTTGGGCTGCGCGCATCTAAAATCTATATATAAGGAACCTTATATAATGCTCCTTATATGATCAAGAAAAATCTTCTTCCGGTGGACGTTTCAACCGCAATGAGGCGGTTGATCCCGAAAGATTAAGCGAGACGCGGTGCAGAAAGCCGCATCACGCGTTCATCATCCCACTCTTGCGCGGGCAAGCGCCTCACCAAATGCCCTGAGGTCGTCGAACTCCAGCTCGTCCTGGAATGTCAGCGCGATTTCATTGACACCGGCCGCACCATAGAGTCTCGCCTGCTCGACACACTCCTCCGGCGTGCCGGCAATTGCGAATGCCCGCACGAAACGGTCATCAAGCACTTCGGCCGGATCGCCACCATCGCGGATCTGCTTTGAGACCCTGGCGAAATCCTCCTCCTCGATTCCCGTGCCGAGCAGAAGCGCAGTCTTGGCGGAGGGCACTCGCTGGCTGAGCGACCAGAAGCTTGGAACCAGTTCCCCAAGCATTCTCTTCGCCGCCGCAACCGCCTTTGCCCCGTCGGCTGCGACCGCGCAGGGCATATACTGGATGATGCGGGGCGGTTGGCGATTGGCATTGCTTGCGGCGGTGTGGACGATCTCGGCGCATTTGGCGGAATAGGCTGCCGCACACATGTTGGAGACGATCAGCCCGTCGGCCGCCTGGCCGCAGAGCATCAAGGTCTTCTCGCCACGCCCCGCCAGGAAGAGCGGGATATCCTTGCGCGTCTCGAAATCCAGCTTCACATTCTTGGCCGAAAAGGCCGAGCCCTCATGATTGACCACCTCGCCCGCCAGCAATGCTCGCACGATGGCGACGGTGTCGCGCAGCGCGCCAAGCGGCTTGGCCGCGCTAAGCCCCATCTTTTCGACCGCCGAACCAATGCCGGCGCCGATGCTCACCCCGACGCGTCCATTGGAAAGCTCGTCAAGGGCACCAATTTCCATTGCCATCATCGTCGGATGACGGCTGAACGGGTTGAAGACACCGGCCTGGATCTTGATCCGCTGCGTTGAGACCGCGCAAGCTGCTGCGGCGGGAAGGATGCCGCGCGCAAAGGCGTTCTCGGCAAACCACAGGGCTTCGAGGCCAGCTTTCTCTGCGGCCTGGGCCTTTTCCACACATTCACGGGCGGAAATGGAGCCGTGCAGGCGCACGCCGATTTTCGGTAGAGGTTTCATTGACCTGTTCTCGCATCAGTAGAGTTGGCTTGTGCCTGGGCCGCAAAGCCAGACTTCTTGCTATCGTTGATCAGGTGCCATATCCGCCGGGGCGTCAGCGGCAGGTGGTGCGGCTTCACGTCAAAGGAAGAGAGTGCTGCGGCGATCGCATTGGCAAGCGTTCCGCCCACGGCGATCAGGCCGCCCTCGCCCGCCCCCTTCGCACCAAGCGGATTGTTCGGGCAGGGCCGAAGCCCCAGCGAAACAGAATCAACGCCCCGGAAATCTGTCGAGGTCGGGATCAGATAGTCGGCAAGCGTGCCGGTCAGCAGCTGGCCATTCTCGTCATAGATGATCTCTTCCAGGAAGACGCTGCCGAAGCCCTGGCAGGCAGAGCCCAGAACCTGGCCATGCAAGGTGGCGGGGTTGATGACCCGGCCGACATCTTCGACGGTCTGGTATTTCAGGATCTCCACATGGCCGGTTGCCGGGTCGACCGCGACATGGGCGGCATGGGCCCCATAGCTGTAGGTATGCTTCGAATTGGGGAAGCTGTGCTCGACCTCAAGGCCTTCACCGGCAAGAGCGGCAAAGTCGAGCGATGCGCCCTTGTGCCAGGCCTTTCCATCCAGGATCTCGATCGCCTCGGCGCTGCAGCCGAAGCGGAGCGCCGCCTTTTCCCTGATCCTCTGCATCATCTCGATGCAGGCATTGTGGACAGCCGATCCGCCCATCACGGTGGAGCGGGAATGGAAGGAGCCAAACCCCTCCTTAACCAGTGACGTCGATCCGTGGCGAATCGAAATCCGCTCCATCGGGAGACCCAGCCCGTCAGCGGCGATCTGGCCGAGGATGGTCTGGAGCCCCTGCCCGACGGCGGAGGATCCAACATTGACGATCACCGAGCCATCGCTTTCCAGGCGCATCCTGACGCCCTCGCGAGGCCCGGCTGCACCGCCTTCCACGAAGCAGCCAAGGCCGATGCCGTGATAGCGCCCGTCGATCAGCTTGCCCTGGAGGTGCTGCTTTTCTTCCCAGCCGAACTCCTCAAGGCAGCGGTCGAAGACCTCGCCATAGGCCCCGCCGTCGCACTCGGTCTCCGAGCTTGGATCGACATGCGCCATCCGCGCCATCTTGAACGGCATCTTGGCTTCGGGGATGAGGTTCTTGCGCCTGATCTCTGCCTGATCGATGCCAAGATCCTGGGCCGCCAGGTGGAGAAGGCGTTCCATGAAGAAGCTCGCCTCGAAGCGCCCGGGCCCGCGATAGGTTCCGGCAGGCGTCTTGTTGGTCATGAACACGCTGGCATCGAGCGCGATATTGGCGATGTCATAGGGCCCGGAGCAGAACTGGGCGACATTGCGCGGCGCGGTGAAGCCGTTGGTCCTGACATAGGCGCCGATGTCGACATTGATATTGCCGCGCAGGCCGATGACCGTGCCATCAAGCTCGCAGGCAATCTCGATCTCGGCATCCATTTCGCGAGCGTGGTTCATCGCCATGAGATTTTCACGGCGATCCTCGATCCAGCGCACCGGGCGACCTGTATGCCGGGCGGCAAAGGGTATGAGAAAATCCTCGGGATAGAACTCGCCGCGCGCGCCGAAGGCACCGCCGACATCGACCTCGATCAGCTCGACCTGGTCGTTGGAAAGCCCGAGCATCTTTGCCAGCAATGCGCGATTGAAGAAGATAACCTTGGTCGCGCCGTGGACGGTCAGTTGCTCTTCAGCTTCATCCCAAACCGCCAGCAGGCCGCGCGTCTCCATTGGCAGCGCAAAATGGCGCTGGACGCTGAAACTCTCCCGCCGTGTGTAGGGTGCGCTCGCAAAAGCCTTTTCCGCGTCGCCCTTGCTGGCCGTCATGACGATCGGGCAGTTGGTGCCGGACTCCTCGAACAGAAGCTGCCGATCTGTCGCGGCAGCCTGGGTCGTGACGACCACCGGCAACTCTTCCACATCGAACTCGATGAGTTCAAGCGCATCTTCAGCAATCGCCGCCGTTTCGGCCAGCACCACGGCAACCGGCTCGCCGACATATCGAACCTTGTCGACGGCTATGACGCTCTGGAGATAGGGAATTCCCTCGTCAAACACCTGCTGGCGCAATGGGATGATGGGGACCTCGCCGATATCCTTGCAGGTGATGACCGCAGCAACCCCCGGGAGGCTGGCAGCAGCACCAACATCGAGATGCGTGATCCTGCCATGCGCCACCGGGCTGCGGAAAATGACCGCGTGCAGCTCATTCTGCACCTCCACGTCGGCAACATAGGTTCCGCGCCCGCGCAGGAACCGGAGGTCTTCGACACGCTCGATCGGCTGGCCGATGAAGGAATTGCTTTTCGGCTGATAGGTCTGGCGCAGAATGTCACCCATAGGATTGCTTGGCCTCCATCACAGCATCGACGATCGGCTGGTAGCCGGTGCAGCGGCACAGGTTGCCCGAAAGAACCTCCCGCACGCGCTCCTCGTCGACATCGGGCTCGTCGCGGAGTAAGGCATGCATCGTCATCAGGATGCCGGACGTGCAGAAGCCGCACTGCAGGGCATGATGTTTGCGGAAGGCGGCTTGCAGGGGGGAGAGCTCCCCGTCGCCCGCCAGGCTTTCGACCGTTTCGATCTGCCTGCCTTCGGCCTGCGCCGCAAGCATCAGGCAGGAGCGGACCGCAGCCCCGTCGACGACGACCGTGCACGCTCCGCACACACCATGCTCGCAGGCGACATGCGTGCCGGTGAGGCCCGGCAGGCCGCGAATGAAGTCTGCCAGCGTCGTGCGCGCTGGCACCTCGCGCTCGTAGGAGACATTATTGATGGTTATGCCGATTTGCATCATGGTCCTTAGTCTCCCGACCTTGAGGACGACTGCAGTGCGCGCATCAGCATGGTCCCCAGCAGGGACCGCCGGTATTCCGCATCCGCATGGATATCATCCTGTATCTCGACATCCTCTGTTGCCGCAGCCGCGACACGCTCGAACAGCTCGGCTGTCGGTTGCTGCCCGTCGAGCAGCGACTCCGCCACCTGGAGCCGGATCGGCGTGTCGCCAAGCCCGAACGCGCCGACATGGACATCCGCCATGCGGCCCCAGGCATCGACATCATAGTGGACGATGGCGCCGGCAATTGCGAAATCCCCGCGCCGGCGGGCAAATTCCTGGAAGCCGAAGCGCCGTCCCGCCTTCCAGGCCGGAAAGCTGATCCCGGTGATGATTTCGTCAGGCTCGAGCACGGTGACCAGTGGACCAAGGAAGAAGTCTTCCGCGGCAACGGTGCGGCTTCCATTCGCCGCCACGGTGGAAATCACCGCGCCGCAGGCAACCGCCAGGGCAGGAAATTCCGCCGCCGGATCGGCGTGAGCCAGGCTGCCGCCGACCGTGCCGCTGTTACGGATCTGGTAATGGGCAATATGCCGGACGGCTTCCTGCAGCAGGGGATGCGCTGTCGCAAGCCGCTGGTCTTTCTCGATGTCGCACCACCTGACGCGAGCGCCAAGTCGTACATCGCCGTTGATCTCGATCGCATCAAGACCCTCGACCTTGCGCAGGTCGACAAGAACCGTTGGTGTCGCCATGCGAAAGGCAAGCATCGGCATCAGGCTCTGCCCGCCGCTCAACAGCTTCGCCTCCCCGTCTGCAGCCACGAGAAGCGCAATTGCCTCGCTGAGGGTTGCAGGAGATCGATATTCAAATTCGGGAAGCTTCATTTCGGCAAAACCATTTTAAAAGGCCACTTTGCTGCAGCTTCAAGACCAACCTGTTCCACCCGTCCAGTGACTGCGACGACCATAGAGCGGCGACAAAACCAAGGATCGGGTACTTCTACCATACGCGTTGAGCCAACAGGACTGCTTGTACCAATAATCGGTACAACGTTCCTTTCGATGGTATGGTCGGCAAATTCGCTTGTCAATTGTGTTCTGCCACAAAAACCCGGGCCCCCAAACTTAACCGGTAACCGGTTGACACTCGATTATGTCTCCGCCAGAATAGAAACACTGTACCGATAAGTGGGACACTATGCGAAAGCCTTTGACCAATTTTGATCGCCTGTTCGCGCTCATGGATGAGAGCGGATTGGATGCCGTAATTGGCACTTTGCCGGAAAACGTAACCTATCTCACGGGCTTCTGGGCGATGACGCAGTGGGTGCGCCGGGGTCCTCAGACCTATGCATTCCAGCCTGCTCGGGGGCGTGGCAACGCTGCGATTGCCACGAGCAGCGGCCTTCTGGACCTAGTGTCGGACCAGGATGTATGGGTCGATGACATACGCCGTTTTGAATATTTCCAGATCGAAGTCGATCCCGCCGCTCGCTTGAGTGAAGAAGACGCTGCGCAGCTCAAGATGTTGCAGATGCCGCAGTACAAGTCTTCGGTGGAAGCGCTCGTATCGATCATCCGCGACAACGGCCTCGAAAATGCAGTGATCGGAATCGATGAGGTTGGCATCACGCCAACCTGCTTTGACGAGCTGACCGCGGCCCTTCCGAACGTCGCCTTCAAGCGAGCAAACAGCTTCCTGCAGAAGGTGCGCAGTATCAAGACCGCCGAGGAGATCGAACGGCTGCGCGGTGCCGCCCGGGTCGGCGAAATGTCGATCGAGGCAGCCCTGGCCATTGCCGCCGAAGGCGTGACAGAGCTTGATTTCCTGAGCGAGTTCAACGTCTGCACCGCGCGCAATGGTGGCCTGCCCGTGTCGATCTGCATCGGCTTTGGCGACCGCAGCGCGATGAGCAATGTGCAACCGTCCCGCAATCAGCTGAATCCGGGTGATGTCATCCGCTTCGACGTTGGCGGACGCTACCAGCACTATCGCTCCGATATCTCCCGCTGCGCAAGTTTCGGCGAGCCATCCGCCAAGGTCCGCCAATACCACAATGCGCTGCACAAGGGCATCGAGCGCGGCTATGAGATCATCCGTCCTGGCCTGCCTGTCGCCCAGCTGTATGAAGCCGTCATGGAAACGGTGCGCACCGAGGGCCTGCCCCACTATAAGCGCAGTCATGTCGGGCACGGCATCGGCCTCGACGGCTATGACTTCCCCAATATCAGTCCTGCGACCGACGCGGTGCTTGAGGAGAACATGGTCCTCTGCCTCGAGACACCCTATTATGAACTGGGCTTTGCCGGTCTCCAGGTGGAAGACATGCTTGTTGTCAGAAGCGACGGAGCCGAAAGCCTGATGACCACCAGCGGTGCCCTGAAGGTTCTTGCGTGATGGTGGCGGCGAGACTGCGTTGCATCCGGTGTGGAACGAGATTCTCTGCGCATGAACATACCAATGCCTGCAGCGTGTGCGCGCCGCAGGTGGCTGCCGCACTGACGCTCGATGCAAATCGCGAGGGCCCTGCCCCCTCCAGGGAGACGCTGGCAACCGGTCCGCAGACGATGTGGCGCTTTGACCATACGCTTCCGGTTAACCGCGACCAAGCCGTGTCGCTCGGCGAAGGCATGACGCCGATGGTTGCGCTTAACCATCTGGGCGGCGATTTCGGTCTCCCCGGATTATATGCCAAGTGTGAATTCGCCAATCCGACAGGCTCGTTCAAGGACCGCATGGCCTCCAGCGCGATTTCGTCCGCCTGTCACCTGTTTGGCGCCAAGGTGATTGCGACGAGTTCGACCGGAAATGCCGGCGCTGCCGCAGCGGCCTATGCCGCCAAGGCCGGGATCGACTGCATCGTCTTCACCACCCTGTCGGCCTCCGGGCCGATCGTGGCGCAGATGCAGGCCTATGGCGCAACGGTTGTCGCAACACCGACCAAGGCCGATCGCTGGGTTCTGCTCGAACAGGGTGTCAGGCAATTCGGCTGGTTCCCGACCTCGCCCTTCTTCGCGCCGCCCATCGGCTCCAATCCGTTTGGCGTCGAGGGCTACAAGACGCTGGCCTATGAGATCGCCCAGGATTTCAATTGGGACGCTCCCGACTGGATCGTCCTGCCGGTTTGCTATGGCGATGCGCTTTATGGAATGTGGAAGGGCTTCCAGGAACTCGTCGACATGGGATGGATTAAGCGCATGCCCCGCTTTGTGGCTGCCGAGATCTATGGATCCCTCAGCGCCGTTTTCGGGACGGATTCCGATGTTCTGCCGGTCATGGAGCAGCCCTACGATACGGCGGCTTCATCCATCACCTCGCCGCAGGGAACCTTTCAGTCGCTGACCGCTCTGCGCCAGAGCAACGGGCTTCCAATGAGGGTGCAGGAAGATGAGCTTCTTCACGCGCGCCAGATCATAGCGCGGCGCGAAGGGCTCTATGTCGAAACCGCTGCGGCTGCGACGATCGCCGCCACCCGGCGCCTCGTTGAAAGCAAGATCATCGGCGCTGACGAGAAGGTCGTCTGCCTGCTGACGGCAGGCGGTCTCAAGGAAATGCCTATGGATGCCGGAGCAAACCCCGTCATAGCGGTGCCCGCTGATCTGGGCGAAATGATCAGGCTCATCCAGGAAAAAACCGGCCGAACTCTTTCGACGTGATTGTCAGCAAAAGCAATTCAAAGTCCTCACGGAGGTAATTATGAAGTTTTCAGTGTGTCTGTCGACAGGTTACGAGGGGCTGGCTTATCCAATCCCCTTCTGTGAGCCACAGGATCTGATCAAGACGGCCCAGCTCTGCGAAAGACTGGGTTATGATGGCGTCTGGGGCAATGATCACATCACCACCCAGCATTATGTGCGGGAACTCTATCCCGACACGCCGCCGAACTTCTACGAGCCGCTCATCACGATGGCGATGATCGCACAGGCCACGACGACCTTGCGCGTCGGAACGGCCCTGCTCGTTCTTCCCATGCGTGAGCCCGTCTATCTGGCAAAGCAGGTGGCAACCATCGACCAGATGTCTGGCGGCCGCTTCACCATGGCGATCGGCCTCGGCGCCTATCGGGAAGAGTTCGAAGCCTGGAAGGGCAATCGCCTGAAGGGTGCGCGCCGCGGTGACATGTTCGAGGAAGGCATTGCCGCCTTCAACAAGCTGATCACCGAAAAGTCGGCGACCCATGACGGTGAATATTACTCCTTCACCAATATGGAACTGGCCCCCAAGCCGCTCCAGACCCCCTTCCCGCTCTATATTGGCGGCCACAACATGCAGTCGGTGGAGCGCGCTGCCAAGTATGGCCAGGGCTGGCTGCCGGGCTGGCGCCCCTTCTCCGAGATCGACGAGCGCATCCAGCAGATCAAGAAGCGCGCAACCGAACTCGGCCGCAACCCGTCCGACATTGAAATCGCCCCGCAGTTCTCGCTGCTCATCGGCAAGACCGACGAGGAAGCCGTCGAGACCTATATGAAGAGCGGCCTCGTCGCCCACCGCGTGTCGCTTGCCTATACCGGCCGCGATCCGGTTCACCAGGTTACGGCAAACCTTGTCGGATCACCGCAGTCGATCATCGAGAAGATCCACCAGCTGAAGAAGATCGGTGTCGATCACTGCGCGGCCATGGTTGTCGCCGTGAAC
>Ga0182740_1001495_pt1 | contig 15697 bp, 13 predicted proteins | sample eDN5th37CKraftBY_FD_128872 | JGI IMG/M metagenome (GOLD analysis project Ga0182740, IMG submission 128872) | Enriched backyard soil microbial communities from Emeryville, California, USA - eDNA 5th pass 37_C Kraft BY (version 2) (version 2) | ecosystem: Environmental > Terrestrial > Soil >...
GTGGTGCGGAACGAGCTGTCGGTATGCCATTGCTGGTTGCCGCGATTGAACAGCCGCCGCTTCTTCTCCATGCGGATCGCGCCCTCGCGGTCGAGGTTGCCGGCGTCGAACAGCTCGGGCAGCGAGAAACGCGGCAGGACGGCGTTTTTCATGCGCGGCGCGAACTCCAGGTCGCCGAAAAAGCGGCTGAAGGCGACATGGCTGGCGTCGTCGAGCCCCGAACCGCGGAACACGCAGACGGCGTAGCGATCGAACAAGGCCCAGCATTCGTCGATCAGTTGCGGCGAAGGCCGTGTCAGATCGACTCCTCGTATCTCCGCCGCGAAATCCGGCTTGGCGCTGACCAGCTCCACGTCGTGTTTCTCCTCAATATGCCAGCCGCACGCCCATGACGAAGCGCCGGCCGACCATGTCGAACAGGAACGGGTTGGTCCCCGATCCGCTGTAGACGTTCACCGGCGGCGTGGGATTGGTCAGGTTCTTGACGGCGGTATAAAGCTGGACGTTGCGCGAGTTCCCGAGATCGAAGCGGTAGCTCATCCCGAGATCGAGATAGAGCATCGCTTCAATATGGTTGTCGCTGATGCTGTTCGGCAGATCGGTGCCGTAGCCCTTGTCGGTCGGGCCGATCAGCGTCACGTCCATCTTCCCGGCGGAGATATAGCGCGCCTGGAGATTGGCGCTGAACGGGCCGGCGTCATAGGTGATCGTGCCGTTCAGCGTCCAGCGCGGCAGGCCGGGCTGGGCGCCGGTCTGCACGCCGGTCTGCCCGGCGCGGTTGATCGAGCCGACCGTGTCGACCGTGATCAGATCCTTGATGTAGCTGCCGAGCAGCCGGAAGCCGAGCGTCTGGTCGCCGCCGAGCGCGAGCCGGTAATCCGCCTCGATGTCGACGCCGCGCACGATCAGCGTGTTGAGGTTCAGCCACGGGTTGCGGACTTCCACCACCTTCTGCCGGGTGCCGGTGTCCTCGAACGTGATGAGCGCGCAGAATTCGGGCACGTTGGCGGTCTGGCAGCGGTCGACGATCGTCTGGGCGCCGACCTGGCTGATCGCGTCCTTGATCTTGATGTCGTAATAGTCGGCCGAGAGCCGCAGCCCGCGCAGCGGGGAGAGGACGACGCCAGCCGTCCAGGTGTCGGCGATCTCGGGCTTGAGCAGCGGGTTGCCGCCGGTGAACACGCGCGGTAGATCCTGGACGCCGGTGGCGTCGACGATGCGCGACGACACCGAGCTGGTCGAGCCGAACAGTTCGAGCAGGTTGGGCGCGCGAATGTCGCGCGAACGGGTGGCGCGGATGCGGAGCCCCTCCACGGGGTCGTAGATGACGCCGCCCTTCCACGTCGTGACGCTGCCGCTCGTGCTGTAGTCGGTGAGGCGGATCGCGCCGTTCAACTCCAGATTGCGCGCGAAAGGCAGATCCTTGGCGAGCGGCACGGCGGCTTCGAAATAGCCTTCCTTGACGGTCACGCGGCCGGATACCGCGCTGCCGTTGCCGACATACCAGCCGTTGGCGAGCGAGATCGGGTCGGCGTCGCCGCGAATCGAGTCCCGGCGCCATTCGAAACCGGCCGCGACCGAGACCGGCCCCGCCCAGGTCGAGAACACGTCGCCGCGCAGGTTGGCGGCGGCGACGTTCTGCGTGATCGTCGCGTTCTGCCAGCCGGTGCCGTAGAAGAAGTCCTTGGCGCGCGGATCCCACTGATTTTCGCCGAACAGGTTGATCGGGATGCAGGCCGCGTTGTCGTTGGTCGGATCGGCGTCGCCGTTGATCCGGCACACGATCTGGCCGGCACCGTTCCTGACCGCGTCGACGGCGAGCGGGAACAGCGCCTGGATGCGGTTGTTCGCCATCTCCTGTTCGTAGCGGTTATGCCCGTACTGATAGTAGGCGTCCCACGTCCACGAGCCGCCCAGCGAGCCCTCGAACCGCCCGTGCCCCGGAACGTCCGGTTCTCGCCGCGATATTTGGCGACACCGAAATCGTCGCCGTCGCGCGCGAGCGAGATGGTCTGAAGGTTGTTGTCCACCATACTCTGGTAGATTTCCGCCGGGATGAAGGGGTTGTCGCGGCGGATAGTGATCGCAAGATCGCGGAACTGTGCGCCGTTCTGCGTCCCCAGCACGTTGCCGTAGGAGAGTTCCGCGAAAACCTTGACGTTGTCGGTCAGCTCGTAATGGGCGCTGCCGAAGGCCGCGTAGCGCCGCACCGGCGATTTCAGCATGTGCGCCGAGGTGAACGGGTCCTCATGCTGGTTCCCGCCAACCATGGCGAAGGTCGACGGCCACTGACCGTAGACGAACGGCGCCGGCGTGCCGTCGGCGAGGAACTGGGTGCCGCGCAGCGGCCCGCTGTTGATGACGCCGCCGGTGGTGAGGGTCGGCTGCTTGTCCGGCAGGGTGACGCGGTTGGGCAGCGGGTTGTTGGGATGCGGATTGGCCGCCGACGGCCTGATCCAGTCGGTATTGGTGAAATTGCTGTAACCGAGCGCGCACCAGTCGACCTCGTAGCAGCCGCCGATGCCGTCGTTCTTGGCATATTCGAACGCCGCGACGACATGGCCGCGGCCCTCGCCGAAGCTGGTGCCGCCCGCGAGCCCCGCCTGATAGTTGCGATCGTCGCCGCGCTGGGAAATGCCGTACTGGAGTTGCGCGCGCAGCCCCTGAAGCTCGGTATCGAGCACGAGGTTGACGACGCCGGCGACCGCGTCGGACCCATAGGCCGCCGATGCCCCGCCGGTGACGACGTCGGCGCGCTTCACCAGCATCGTCGGGATGAGGTTGAGGTCGACCGTGCCCTGCGGCGAACTCGGAATGAAGCGGCGGCCGTTGACGAGGACCAGGGTGCGCTGTGGTGCGAGGCCGCGCAGATCGAGCGTGCGGGCGCCGATATTGCCGGTGATCGTGACGAACGAATTTTCAGGGGTCTGCGAAGCCCGGAACGCCGGCAGTTCGTTCAGTACCTCGGCGATGTTGGTGTCGCCCCGGGCCTGAATATTGTCCTGCCCGACCACCGTCAGCGGCGTTGGAGAGGTGAAGCCCGCGCGCGCCAGTCGCGACCCGGTGACGACGATCTCGCCTCCGCTCGCCGCAGGCTGGTCCTGCGCGGAGGCCGGCCCGGCCGCCAGCACCGCCAGCGCCGCGAGAACCGCATACCGGCTCACGCCGCCAAGAGCCGCGGCCTGCCGGCCAACACCGCCATGCGTCATCACTTCCCCCTTGTATCATCTTATGACTCGATAGTACGTCAATTATCCTAGAATGAAATGAAGTCAACAAATATTGATAGTAACGCAACTGTCTTGCTGGCTCGCGTTTTTGCGGGGCGCGGCGGTGGTGTCCGCGCGTCACGACGGAGCGGGGGCTGGAAAAGACCGCCCCGCTCTGCCCTCAGTGCCTCTGAAGTGCGATGGAATCGGGCGAGCGCGCGAACGGCGCCGGCAGGATCAGGCGGCTTTTTCCTCGTCGCGGACCACCGCCAGATAGGCGCGGTCGACAAGCTCCATGAAGCGTTCGAGTTCGTCCGCGAGCGCGGCGCGTACCGGCGTCTCGGTCGCGCAGGCCACCTGATACATCTCGTTCATCAACGCCTCGCCCTGCGGCGTGAGCGACAGCGAGTTGCGGCGCCTGTCCTGCGCGGAGCGGCCGCGTTTGGCGAGGCCACGCGCCTCCAGCTCGTCGACGATGGCGACCAGCGCCGATTTGTCGAGGCCGCCGTCGCGCGCGAGATCGACCTGCGAGCAGCCGGGGTTGGCCTTCATCAGCGCCATGGTCGTGAAGGCGCCGGGGCGCAGACCGTAGGGCGCGAATGCGGTGACCACGCGCGCGCCGAGTCGCGCCTGTAGCAGGCGCAGCCGGAAACCGATGCGTGACGCCATCAGGCCCAGCGCGAGCTGGCCGGTGGGAAGCGGGTGCTGCGCGGCCGTAGCGCCTTCGGCCGGCTCTTGCGGCTTATTGGTTTTCTTCATCATTTCAGCACCATTGTTGACTTTGCCACCTTGGCACGCCCCACCCGAAATGAAAAGTATTTTAGACCTTGATAAACGATACGGATTGACAATCATTTAATTTGAATTAGATATATTGCTATCATTTTCCGGCGCTCCCGGACCTGTCACCCGAGCGGCCACACGCCTTTTTTGGAGAAAAGATATGAGCGTTGCCACCGCCGCCCCGCCCGCCGCTGACCAGAGGTCCGGCGACGCATTCGGGAAGATCACGGTGCTGAACCCGGTCGGCTACCCGCCCAAGGTGACGGCGAAGCAACTGGCGTCCCGGCTCGCGAGCCTCGACGGCAAGACGGTGTATCTGGTCGACAGCCGGTTCGACGATTCGATCGAACTGCTGAAGCAATTCGTGGCCTGGTTCGGTGAGAAGATGCCGACGGTCAAGACGAAGCTGGTCTCGCTGTCGGGCCATTACGGCCGCGACGATCCCGAGCTTTGGGCGGAGATCGAGGCGCATGGCGACGCCGCGATCCTCGGCGTCGGCCATTGCAGCACCTGCGCGCCCGCCGTCTCCACCCATGCGGTGACGCTCGAAACGAAATACGGCATCCCGACGGTGGCGGTCCACACCAGCAAGTTCGACAAGGTGGTGCGCTCGGTCACACGGATGGCCGGGCTGCCGGCCGCGCCGCAGGTGTTCGTGCCGCAGCCGGTGATGGGCAAGAGCGCGGCGGCGCTGGCCGCTTATGTCGCCGGTGACGATCCGGTGAGCGGGCAGCCGGTGATGCGCGAGATCATCGACGCGCTGACGAAGATGCCGGCGCCGGCCGAGCCGGCGTTCCTGCGCACCACGCCCCGCCTGGTCGAGCCTGATAGCGAGGAGGCGCTCCACGCCCTGTTCGAGCGCAACCGCTGGACCGACATGCTGCCGATCGTCCTGCCGACCGAGGCGCGGGTCGCGGCGATGCTCGCCGGCACCAGCCGCCGGCCCGACGAGGTCGTCGGCCGGATGCAGCCGACCCACAATCGCGGCCTGTGGGAATATACCGTCGAGAAGGTGGCGGTGAATGCGGTGATGGCCGGCGCCCGGCCCGAATATTTCCCGGTCATTCTCGCGCTCGCGGCCTCGGGCATCTCGGCGCGGGGCAGCACCTCAAGCTCGGGGGCGGCGATGGTCGTCGTCAACGGCCCGATCCGGGGCGAGATCGGGATGAACAGCGGCATCGGCGCGATGGGGCCGTTCAATCACGCCAACGCCACGATCGGCCGCGCCTACGGCCTGCTTTCGCAGAATCTGCAGGGCGGATCGGTGCCCGGCGAGACCTTCATGGGCTCGCTTGGCAACAGCTACAGTTATAACAGCGTCACCTTCGCCGAGAATGAGGAGCGCAGCCCGTGGGAGCCGCTCCACGTCCAGAAGGGTTTCGGGAAAGACGAGAGCGTCGTCAGCATCTTCTACGGCTGCCGCTCGACCTCGTTCGGGCTCGGCCTGCGCAAGGCGTTCTGGCGCGAGCATGTCCGCGACATGCTGCTCGCGGTCGATACCGTCGGCCCACCGACCTTCCTGCTCGATCCGATCGCCGCGCGCCAGTTCATCGATCGCGGCGGCTTCGACACCAAGGAGCAGCTGATCGATTTCGCGCATGAGACCGCGCAAATGCCCGCCGCGCGCTACTGGGACATGCAACTCGTCCAGAACTACATCTATCCCAATGCGACGCTGGGCGTGGAGCCGCTCGCGACCAATCTCAAGGCGGCGCCTGACGCGTTGATCCCGATGTTCCGCAAGCAGGACATCAACGTCGTCGTCGTCGGCGGCGAGAGCAACGGCTACTGGCAGATCATGGGCGCCGGCCTCCGGGCCTCGATCCGCGTCGACGACTGGCGCTAGCATGGAGCGCGAGGCAGGGTTGGTCGTGATCGGGGCGGGGGTGGCCGGGCTCACCGCCGCCGCCGTCGCCGCGAGCCACGGCGCCGATGTGCTGGTGATCGAGCAGATGGCGCCGGGCGGCCAGATTTCGACAGTGGAGGCGATCCGCAATTTTCCGGGCTTTCCCGAGGGTATCGCCGGCTATGAGCTAGGCCCGCTCCTCCAGCAGCAAGCCGAGGAGGCCGGCGCCGCCTTCCAGTTCGACAGCGTCGAGCGGATCGAGGCGGACGGCGCGCGGTTTCGCGTGATCGGCGCCGAGGGCGCGGTGATCGCCGGCGCGGTGATCGTCGCGGCGGGGTCGCGCCGGCGCCCGCTCGGCGTACCGGGCGAGGCCGATTTCACGGGGCGCGGCGTGTCGCATTGCGCGTCTTGCGACGGCGGCTTCTTCCGCGGCCAGCCGGTGGTGGTGGTCGGCGGCGGCGACTCGGCGTTCGACGAGGCCGAGGTGCTAGCCGAACAAGTTGGCGAAGTTGTCATCGTTCATCGCGAGGCCGCGCCGCATGCCCGCAGCAGCGTCCGCGAACGGGTGGAGGCGCTTGGCAATGTTCGCGCCGTCAGCGGCGACGTCGTCGCGATCGAGGGCGGAGACGGCGTCGCGCGGGTGCGCTGGCGGGCCGGCGACGAGACCGTGGAGCAGCCATGCGCCGGCGTGTTCGTCTATGCCGGGCTCGATCCCGCGAGCGATTTTCTCGGCGATCTCGTCGCGCGTGACCAACGGGGCGCGATCGTCACCGACGCCGGACTGCAGACCGCCCGGCCGGGCCTGTTCGCGGCGGGGGACATACGCAGCGGCGCCGTCGCGCTACTGGCGAGCGCGGCGGGCGAGGGGGCGACGGCCGCGCTGGCGGCGGTGCGCTACCTCGCATCGCGGTAGCAGGAAGGCTATCGAAGCGGGGGCCGCCTCACCGGGCGGCGGCGAGATCGAAACGAAGGGGGCGGGATGACGGCCAATCTGTTCGCGGCACTATCGGCGGGAAAGCCGGCGGCGAAGCCCGCCCTGATCCTTCCCGACGGACAGACGCTCTCTTATGGCACCGTGTTCGCCCGCGCCGGGCAGATGGCGAATCGCCTTGTGGCGCTCGGCGTCGTCCCCGGCGATCGGATCGCGGTGCAGGTCGACAAGAGCGCCGAGGCGCTGATCCTCTATCTCGCGAGCCTGCGCGCGGGCGCGGTCTATCTGCCGCTCAACACCGCATATACCGGGACGGAAATCGCCTATTTCCTGGGCGACGCCGAGCCGCGCCTGTTCGTGGTCGCGCCGCGCGCGGCCGATGACGCCGCGCCGCTGGCCGAGGCGGCCGGCGCGACCCTCGCCACGCTTGGCGACGATGGGCGGGATGGAACCCTGCTCGCGGGGCTCGACGCCCTGCCGGCGCGGTTCGACGATGTTGCCCGCGCGCCCGACGATCTTGCCGCGATCCTCTATACATCGGGGACGACCGGGCGCTCGAAGGGCGCGATGCTCAGCCACGCGAACCTGCTGTCGAACGCCCGGACGCTTGCCGCGACATGGCGTTTCGGGCCGGAGGATGAGCTGCTCCACGCGCTGCCGATCTACCACACCCACGGCCTGTTCGTGGCGACCAACGTGTCGCTGTTCGCCGGCGCCGCGATCCGCTTGCTGCCGCGCTTCGATCTCGACGCGCTGTTCGCCGGGATGAAAAGCGCGACGGTGATGATGGGGGTGCCGACCTTCTACACCCGGCTGCTCGCCGATCCCCGGCTCGATCGGGCGGCGACGGCGGGGATGCGGCTGTTCATATCGGGGTCGGCGCCGCTGCTCGCCGAGACCCATCGCGCCTGGCGCGACGCCACCGGGCACATGATCCTCGAACGCTACGGCATGACCGAAACCAACATGAACACGTCGAACCCCTATGACGGCGAGCGGCGGCCGGGCACGGTCGGCCTGCCGCTGGCCGGGGTGTCGATCCGCGTCGTCGACGAGACGAACGGCACGCCGCTCGCGGCGGGCGAGGTGGGCATGATCGAGGTCAAGGGGCCGAACGTGTTTCAGGGCTATTGGCGGATGCCGGACAAGACCGCCGCCGAATTTCGCCCGGACGGCTTCTTCATCACCGGCGATCTCGGCCGGATCAGCGTGGACGGCTATGTCGAGATCGTCGGCCGGGGCAAGGATCTGGTGATTACCGGCGGTCTCAACGTCTATCCGAAGGAGGTCGAAACCGAGATCGACCTGCTCGACGGCGTCGAGGAATCGGCGGTGATCGGCCTGCCGCATGCCGATTTCGGCGAGGCGGTGGCCGCCGTGGTGGTCCGCCGGCCCGGCGCGACGGTGTCGGCCGCGGCGATCCTCGAGGCGCTTGCCGGGCGGCTCGCCAAATTCAAGCAGCCCAAGGCGATATTCTTCGCCGACGCCCTGCCCCGCAACACGATGGGCAAGGTGCAGAAGAACAGGCTGCGCGAGGCACACGCCGGCCACTTCCGGCGCGAGCCGGCATAGCCGCGCGAAGCGGGGCGCCGATCAGGTCGACGGCAGGCCGCGGATGACGGCGGCGTAAGGCTTCAGCGTCAGCCAGAGCAGGACCGCCCCGATCGGCCCGACGACCGCGGTGAACATCGCCATCGAGTAGCGGAGCATCGCCGGATCGGCGAAGATATTGTCGGTGATGAGCGCGATCGCGGTCGGCCCGAAGCCGCCGCCGATCACGCTGATCGTGAACAGATAGATCGCGCTCACCTGGCCGCGCATCGCGTTGGGGGTGATGATCTGGATCGCCGAATTCTGCCCCGGCGCCGACATCGCGCCGGCGATCGACGCCGCCATGCCGAGCGCCAGCGCGAGCCACGGCGTCGGCATCAGCGGCGTGGCGACGGCGAGCGGTACCGAGAGCAGCTGGGAGATGAAGCAGACCCGCAGCATCGCGTCGTCGCGGCCGCGCCGAATATAATATTCGGCGAGCGCGGTGCCGAGCGCGAGGCCGATCGGCACCGCGATCAGCATCATCACGCCGAGGATCGGGCCGATCACCTCCGGCCCCCAGCCATAGGTCCGCTCGAAGAAAGCCGGGCGCCAGACCAGCAGCCCGAAATTCTCGATCGACCCGATCGCTATGCTGAGCAGCAGCGGCAGGTAGATGCGCCATTTGCCGCCGAGGAAACGGGCGATGTCCCTGATCGGCACCGCATTCCGGTTCTTGCGGCCGCGCCGGACCGGCTCACGCACCGTGAAGATCATCAGGAGGGCGAGCGACAGCCCCGGTATCCCACAGATCAGGAACACCATATGCCAGTCGCGGATCACGAGGCCGGCCGGCAGCGCGATCGGCGGCATGTTGGCGAGCAACCCGATCAGGACGCCGCCGATGATCATCGACCCGGCCATGCCGGCGGTGATGCCCATCTGATAGATCGCGAACGCGCGCGGCAGCCGCTCGCGCTGGACGAGGTCGGCGATCATCGACATCGAGCACGGCCCCTTGACCGACTCCCCCGCGCCGACGAGGCCGCGCGCCGCGAACAGCTGCCAGAAAGTCTGGGCGAGGCCGCATAACGCTGTCGCGCCGCTCCAGATCGCGAGCCCGGTCGTCAGGATGATCTTGCGGCTGTACGAATCCGCCACCCGCGCCATCGGCAGGCCGCAGATCATGTAGAAGAACGAGAAAGCGAAGCCGACGAGCAGACTGATCTCGGTATCGGAAAGAAAGAGATCGCGCTTGATCGATTCGACCAGCAGATTGACGACGCCGCGGTCGATGTTCGACATCATCGAGACCAGCGCGAGAACGACGACGGTATACCAGGCGCGGCGGGCGTTGGGCCACGGTTGGGCCTCGGATTCGGCGGAATCGGCCACGGCGGCACCGGACGCCATTCGATCTGTCTCCCTGTCTGCGTGGCTTGGTGCCACCCTGTTGGCAGGGAAATAGTTTATAATCAAACCGAATGAAAGAACATGGTTAGTCGCGTAATGAATCGTGCTGCCGAGCCGCGACGCGGCGCCGGGCGCATGGCGGGACTCAGCGCGCTGCCGTCGCGTCCCCGGCGGGCATCGGCCCCGCGACGAGGCTGGGGTCGACCCGTTCGTCGCGCCATTTCATCGACCAGTGGAGGTGCGGGCCGGTGGCGCGGCCGCTGCTGCCGACCGCGCCGATCGTCTGGCCGCGATGGACGTGGTCGCCCGCTTTGACGTCGATCCGCGACAAATGGAGGAAGGCGCTGTTGAGCCCCATGCCGTGGTCGATCATCAGCAGATTGCCCTCCAGCGAGAAGGGCGCGGTGGTGGCGAGGATGACGACGCCGCTTGCCGGGGCGACGATCGGGGTGCCGGCCGGCCGTGCGATGTCGACCCCGCTATGGAAGGCGCCGGGCTCGCCGGCATAGATTCGCTGCGATCCGAACACGCCGCTGATCCGCCCGGTGACGGGCCAGATGAACCGCTCCTGCCATCCCTCGCTGCCCGACCGGATGGCGCGCGCGGCGGCGATCCGGGCGAGTTCGGCGGAGCGGATGCGGAGGAATTCGGGTGAAGGCGTGGTGCCGCGCGGCAGCGTCGGCAGCGATTCGATCTTCCATCGGCCGGGTTCGATCCGCAGCGTGTCGCGCTGGACGCGGCCATCGGCAAAGCGTGCTTCGACCACCGCCTGCGGGCCGAAATCGCGGCCGAAGCCGATCAGGAAACGGCCGCCGGGGGCAAGCGGCAGCGGCGTGCCGTCGAACGAAACCGCGACGGCGCCCTGCGGCGCGGTGCCGATCGCGAGGCCGCCCTGACGCAGCGCGCCCTGAAAAGCGAAATCGGCGCGTTCGGGTTCGGCCGGCCGGATCAGCGTCGGCACGCTCGCCGGCGGCGGCGCGACCACGTCCGGGACCACGGTGCACCCCCCGGCGGCGACCAGCGCCAGCAGCGGCAGCGGCGCGCGTGAGCGCCTCACGCCTCCTGTTCCGCCTTGGTGGCGAGTTCGGCCGAGGCGTAGGCTTCCTGACGCGCAACGCTCCAGTAGCGCAGCATGTCGAGCGGGATGCGTTCGCCCGACTGGGCGCAGAGGACATAATCGCCGGCGGTCAGCACGCGAAAGCTGTTGGCCAGATAGTGAAGCCGGGCGGGTTGGCCGCTGGCGGACATCAGCATTGCGCAGGGACTCCACGATTCAGAACAAGCGGGGCTGGTCGGCCTTGCCCTTTTCATAGGGGCCGGGGCCGGGCTTCTCAACCCGTGCGTCCACCGCGCCATCGACGAAGTGCAGCGTCAGTGCGCCGGCTGCCGTTGCCGCCGCCGCGCTCGACACGACGCCGCCGCGCCGCCGCTCGACCCGAGCATAGCCGCGTTCGAGCGGCTTGTTGGGATGCAGGCTTTCCGCCAGCCGCCAGAGCCGCCCGAGTTGCAGGCGGCGGTCGGCGATCCGCGTCGAGACGAGCGCGGGACGGAGCCGCGCCGCCGCCAGTCGCTCGCGGTCGCGTTCGATCCGGCGGCGCAGCAGGGTGGGGCGCAGCGCCCCGGCGGCGTGGGCGAGGTCGCCGCGTGCGACCGCCAGCCGGCGCGCCAGCCCCTGCGGCAGGCGGACGCCCAGTTCGTCGAGCCGCTGCCGCTGCGGCGCGAGCAGCCCCTCCGGCCGGGGCAGCCGGCGCGCGGTGGCGTCGAGCCGCTCGCGCCCGCGCTGATGGTAGCGGTGGACGCACCGCCCGGCGCGCGTGCCGAGTTCGCGTACGCTGCCGAGCAGGTCGGCGCGCACCGGGACCGCGATCTCGGCGGCGGCGGTCGGGGTCGGCGCGCGGGCGTCGGCGGCGAAATCGCTCAGCGTCGTGTCGGTCTCGTGGCCGACCGCCGAGATCACCGGAATCGAGCAGGCGGCGATCGCGCGCACCACGACCTCTTCGTTGAACGCCCACAGATCCTCGATCGAGCCGCCGCCGCGCGCGACCACCACCAGATCGGGCCGGGGCACGGCGCCGCCAGGGACGAGCGCGTCGAACCCGCGCACCGCCGCCGCGACCTGTGCCGCCGCGCCCTCGCCCTGGACCGCGACCGGCCACAGGATCACCCGCGTCGGGCAGCGGTCCGCCAGCCGGTGGAGGATGTCGCGAATCACGGCGCCGGTCGGTGACGTCACCACCCCGATCACCCGGGGCAGGAACGGCAGCGGCCGCTTGCGCTCGCGATCGAACAGCCCTTCGGCGGCCAGCGCGCGCCGGCGCTGATCGAGCAGCGCCATCAGCGCGCCCTGGCCCGCCAGTTCGAGCCGTTCGATCACGATCTGATATTTGGAGCGGCCGGGATAGGTGGTGAGGCGCCCGGTCGCGATCACCTCGATCCCGTCCTCGGGCCGGAACGCCAGCGCGCCGGCGGTGCCCTTCCAGATCACCCCGTCAAGGCAGGCGCGCTCGTCCTTGAGCGTCAGATAGGCATGGCCCGAGGCAACGCGCTTATAGCCCGAAATCTCGCCGCGCACCCGGATATGGCCGAACGTCCCCTCGACGTGGCGCTTGAGCGCGCCCGACAGTTCGGAGACGGAGAGCGCGGGCGCGTTGTCGCCGGGCGCCTCCTCGGCTACCAGCCGGCCAGCCTGCGTTTCGGGAGAAGTGGTGGTCATGAATGTCCTGTTGCTCGGATCGGGAGGGCGCGAACATGCGCTGGCGTGGAAGCTGGCGCAATCGCCCCGGCTCTCCCGGCTCTATGCCGCGCCCGGCAATCCCGGCATCGCCGCGCATGCCGAATGCGTCGCGCTCGATCCGGGCGACGGCGCAGCGGTGGCCGGCTTCGCGCGCGATTTTAACATCGGGCTCGTCGTCGTCGGCCCGGAACAGCCGCTGGTCGCCGGGGTCGCCGATGTGCTGCGCGCGGCCGGCATCCCCGTCTTCGGGCCGAGCGCGGCGGCGGCGCGCCTCGAAGGCTCGAAAGCCTTCACCAAGGCGCTGTGCGCGGCGGCGGCGATCCCGACCGCGGCTTATGTTGATGTGCGCGATGAAGCGGCGGGCCGCGCCGCGCTCGACCGCTTCGGCCTGCCCGTCGTCATCAAGGCCGACGGGCTCGCGGCGGGCAAGGGTGTCGTGATCGCGGCGACGCGCGCCGAGGCCGAAGCGGCGCTGGCCGACATGTTCGGCGGTGGCTTCGGCGGCGCCGGCGCCCGCGTGGTGATCGAGGAATTCCTGACCGGCGAGGAGGTGAGCCTGTTCGTGCTGACCGATGGCGAGACCATCGTTCCGATCGGAACGGCGCAGGACCATAAGCGGGTCGGCGAGGGCGACACCGGCCTGAATACTGGCGGGATGGGCGCCTACAGCCCGGCTCGCGTCCTCACCCCCGCACTCGAGGCGCGCGCGCTCGCCGAAATCGTCGCCCCCACCGTCCGCGCCCTCGCCGACGCGGGGACGCCGTTTTCCGGCGTGCTCTATGCCGGGCTGATGCTGACCGATGACGGGCCGTCGCTGCTCGAATATAATGTCCGTTTCGGCGACCCCGAATGCCAGGTGCTGATGATGCGGCTGGAGGACGATCTGCTGGAGTTGATGCTCGCGGTCGCGGAGCGCCGGCTGGGCGCGCTGGCGCCGCCACGGCTTGCCGACGACAGCGCGCTGACGGTCGTGATGGCGGCGCGGGGCTATCCCACGGCGCCGGAAAAAGGCGGGGCGATCGGCGGGATCGAGGCCGCCGAGGCGCTGGGTGCCAAGGTGTTCCACGCCGGCACCGCGTCGGCCGGCGGCGTCCTGACGGCGGCCGGCGGGCGCGTCCTCGCCGTCACCGCGCGCGGGCCGAGCGTTGCCGCGGCGCAGGCGGCCGCCTATCGCGCGGTTGATGCGGTCGATTTCGCGCAAGGCTTCTGCCGCCGCGACATCGGCTGGCGCGAAGTGGCCCGCGAGACGGAACAGGGAGTATCGGCATGACCACCAATTTCGTTATCGGCATCGCTGTTCTCGTTATCCTCGTGCTGCTCGGCACGATGGTCGCGCTCGCCGCGATGGTACGCGGGCGCAAGGCCGCCAGCCGGCCCGCACCGTCGGCCCACGCCGAGCCGCCGGCCGCCGCCGGGGAAGCCCCGCGGGAGGAAGCGCCGCCGCTGCCCGACATCGCGGCGCGCGCCGATCTCGCCGGCCCGCCCGATACGCTGACGACGCTGAAGGGGCTCGGCCCGAAGGCGGCGGCGCGCCTCAATGAACTCGGCATCACCCGCTTCGCCCAGCTCGCCGCGCTCGATGCCGACGGGGTTGCGGCGCTCGATGCGCGGATGGGGAACTTCAAGGGCCGGATCGCGCGCGATCGCTGGGTGGAGCAGGCGGCCCATCTGGCGGCGGGCGACACCGCCGGGTTCGAGGCGACGTTCGGCAAGCTTGGCGGCTGACCGCTTACGCCGGCGGCGGCTCCAGCATGGTCGCGATCAGCTTGTCGATCTTGCGGCCGTCCATATCGGCGATCTCGAAGCGCCAGCCCTGCGCCTCGAAGCTCTCTCCGGTTTTCGGCAGGTGGCGCAGCGCGGCAAGGGCGAAGCCGGCAACGGTCGCATAATCGCGATCCTCGGGCAGGCCGATGCCGAGCCGGTCCGCCATCGCGTCGGCGGGGTAGGAGCCGGCGATCAGGAAGCTGCCGTCGTCGCGTTCGACGAAGGGCGGATCGGTGCCCTCCTCGCGGTCGGAGACGAACCCGCCGACGATCGCGGTGAGCAGGTCGGCCGGCGAGACGATCCCCTCGAAGTGGCCATATTCGTCGTGGACCAGCGCCAGCGGCACCGCCGAATCGCGCAGCGTCTCCAGCGCGTCCATCGCATCCATCTGATCGGGGATCACGGGGGCGGGGCGCAGGATCGCCGGCAGATCGAGCGGCGCCCCTTCGAGCAATAGCGGCAGGATGTCGCGCGTCCGCACGACGCCCATAATCTCGTCGATCGAGCCGCGCGCCACCGGCATCCGGTTGTGCGGCATCGCGATCAGCCGCTGGCGAAGCGCGTCCGGGGAATCGTCCAGGTTGATCCAGTCGACCTCGGTGCGCGGCGTCATCACCTCGCGCACCGGCCGGTCGGCGAGGCGAACGACGCCCGAGATGATCGCGCGCTCATTCTCCTCGATCACGCCGGCGCGCGACGCCTCGGCGACGATCATGTGCAATTCTTCGACCGTCAGATGCTTGTCGGATTCGCGGTTGAGCCCGAGCAGGCGGAAAACCAGCAGGCTCGATTTGTCGAGCAGCCACACCACCGGCGCGGTGGCGCGCGACAGCCAGGCCATCGGCGGCGCGACGATCGTCGCGATCTGTTCGGGCGCGCGCAGCGCGAACTGCTTGGGGACCAGCTCGCCGACGATCAGCGAGACATAGGTGGTGAGCGCGATCACCAGCGCGAAACCCGCCTGTTGCGCGGCCGGCCCCGGAAGCCCGAGCAGCGCCAGCCGATCGCCGACCGGCTGGCCGAGGCTGGCCCCGGAATAGGCGCCCGCGAGAATGCCGACCAGGGTGATGCCAATTTGGACGGTGGACAGGAACTTGCCGGGGTTGGAGGCCAGCAGGAGCGCGGTGCGCGCGCCCTTGCGGCCCTTTTTCGCCAACGCCTGCAAACGCGGCCGGCGCGCCGACACGATCGCCAGTTCGGACATGGCGAGCAGGCCGTTGAGCGCCACCAGCGCGGCGATCAACGCCACGTCGAGCCAGGGAAAGGGGTGAAGTGCGGGCGGCATGGCGCGGGCTCTTAATGGCGGGATTCTGTCGCGTCGACAACCGCGCGATCATCGCCGGTTCAGGACGGCGGCGGAACAAGATGGCCGGGACGGCGTTCGCTGTCATCGGAAAGGGGAGATTCATGATCCATTCGCACAGCTTTACCGGCGTTCTGGCCGCGATCGCACTGCTCGGCGCCAGCGGCTGCACCACCAATCCCGA
>Ga0182740_1001498_pt1 | contig 15686 bp, 13 predicted proteins | sample eDN5th37CKraftBY_FD_128872 | JGI IMG/M metagenome (GOLD analysis project Ga0182740, IMG submission 128872) | Enriched backyard soil microbial communities from Emeryville, California, USA - eDNA 5th pass 37_C Kraft BY (version 2) (version 2) | ecosystem: Environmental > Terrestrial > Soil >...
CCACGAGCAATACGGGTCGCCGCAGGCCGGGCTTTATCGCATGGCTTGGCCTTGGGGTGGCGGCGATCGCTCTGGGAGGTCCGGGGAATGCTTTCGGGCAAACGAGAGCCGAGCAGAGCACGGAGGACATTGAAGGGGCGCGGGCTCCTCTTTTGACGCCTGAAGAAACCATTCTTCTGGAGCGCATAACCGTCACTGCCCAGCGCGGCCCGAACGAACTGTTCAACGTCGCGCAGAACGTCACCATCCTGACCGGCGAACAACTCGACAGCAGGGCCGTTCGCGATATCGACGACATGGTGCGTTATCTTCCCGGTCTGAGCGTCGACCGCGAAACCTCCCTCAACAATCCCTATGGCCAGCTCGGTTCGTTCAGCATCCGGGGTGTCGGCGGCAACCGGGTGCAGATCCTTGTCGATGGCGCGCGGGTTCAGGAACAGACGATCTACGGCAGCCGCGATTTCGCCGATCCCTTCAACATGAAGGCGGTTGAAATCGTTCGCGGTCCGTCTTCCGTGCTGTGGGGGGCGGATGCGCTGGGCGGCGTCGTTTCGTTTCGCACCCGCGATCCGCAGGATTTGCTGGATGGTTCCGACAAGCCATGGGCGGGTGAAATCAAGAGCGCCTATGACAGCTTCGACGGCAGCTTCCGCAAGCAGTTCACGGCGGCGGCCTCGCAGGGCGATTTCCAGATGCTGGCGAGTTTTGGCCACCTGTCCGCCCATGAGCCACGGCTGAGGAATGCGCGCGCCGACGGCGGCATCTGGGGATGCCCGCGTCCGGCCTCTTTCGGCTGTGACAAGCTGTTCGATGCCGACACCTACGCATGGAACGCGCTCGGCAAGCTGATCTGGACCCCCGAAGATCACGAGTTCAGGCTGACCGGGGAGTTCTTCAGGCGCCACACCGAAGTCGATCAGGTGTGGGACGCTTTTGCCGCCTCCAGCGGCTATGCCAGCGCCAGCTATCCGCGCGAGCTGGACATGCAGAGGACGCGTCTGGCGCTGGAGCACAAATGGACGCTCAACACGCCGGTGCTCGACGAAATCAAGTGGCAGCTGTCCTATTCACCGCAGAAGCGCGACACGTCGGGCACGCAGACACGCATCTTCGCCACGCGTACGGACACATACACGCCCGTGCGCAATTATGGCGAAACCTTCCTTGAGGCGGATGTGCAGCTGACCAGCCGTTTCGCCACCGGCGGCATCGCCCACAAGCTGATCTACGGTTTCGACGGCGATCTGACGGATTCCTCCTATGACGGCTATAATATCGTCCACCGATCCGACACCGGCGCGACGACGATCCAGACCAATCAGGGCTACAACTTCCCCGAAGTGAAGACCCGCCGGGCGGACTTCTACATTCAGGATGAGATGGAACTGCTGGACGGGCGGCTCAGGATCACGCCCGGCGTTCGCTTTGCGACCTACAGGATCGATCCCACCGGGGACACGGGATACAAGCCCCTTCCCGGCAACGAGCCCGAGGTGACGAGCAACACGAAGCTCATCAAGAAGCTCGGCCTGATCTACGAGCTGGACGACAGCTATTCAGCCTATGCCTCCTATGGTGAAGGCTTCAAGATGCCGACGTCGCAGCAGATGTTCGTTTCGGCCAGCGACCCGTTCATCGGCGGCATCGTTCTGCCAAATCCCGGTCTGAAGCCGGAATCGGTCAGGAACTACGAGATCGGTCTCAGAGGGCTGTTCGATCGCGGAAGCTTCAGCGCCGGTGTCTTCTATGCCGACTATCAGGACTTCATTCGCGGGCCGATGAATCTCGATCCCACGCGGCCCAATGTCTGGACCTATGACAATGTCGAGGATGTCAAACTTTGGGGCATCGAGATCGCCGGCGAATACGAGTTCCATGCCGACTGGTGGGCATCTGCGGCGATCTCCTACCAGCATGGCACGCAAAGGGTGGCAGGCGGAAAGAAGACGCCCTTCGACGGGGCCGTGCCGCTGACGGCGGTGCTTGGCCTGCGCCATTTCATCGCCGACTGGAATCTGGAAGCGGAGGTTCTGGGCACCTTTGGCGCAGCGGTGACCCGCCGCGCCAGCCCGAACGCCTTCCTGCCGGGTGGCTATGCGGTGTTCGATGCCTATCTGAACTGGAAGCCGCGCAACAATCTGGAGCTCAACGCGGGCATCCAGAACATGTTCGACACGCGCTACTTCCGAAACAGCCTCTACGGTTACGATGTCACCCCTGCCTCCGCCGCCACGGCGGGAGCGCGCCCGCTTGAGGCGCAGGTTGCGCCGGGGCGCACCTTCAAGCTGGGAGCAACGCTGCGTTTCTAAGCAAACTGCAGCAGACAAGCCGTCACGCGTGACGGCTTGTCTGCTCTGTCCGATGGTCGTGTCGAGAACGGAACCTGACGATGATTGAGATACTGCGCCATGTCTCGCGGATCCTGAAGCTGTGTATCAGCGGCAGGGGCGGCAGGATAACGCTGCTGATCTATAGTGTGGTTCTTGTTCTGGAACTGGCTTCCATCGTCGTTGCCCTGCGGGTCATCGACTGGACCAAGGATTTCTACGACGCGCTCCAGCAGATGAATGCGGCCGAAGCGCTGCACCAGACCTGGATCTTCGCGGCCATCGTGGTGGCGGAGGCGTCGAGGAACCTCTGTTCCATCTATTTCCGCAAGATGCTGGAAATACGCTGGCGCGAGGCGCTGACGGCGCGCCTGCTCGACAAATGGCTGCAAGGGGGCCACTACCACCGCATACAGGAGTTCACCGAAGGTGGCCTTCTGGACAATCCCGACCAGCGTATCGCGGAAGACAGCCGGATCTTCATTTCCGGAAATGTCGCCGACAGCACCACCGCTTCCGGCTTCGTTCCCCTGTCGCTCGACATCGTCACCCGCATGGTGGGGCTTATATCCTATGCGAGCGTGTTGTGGGGGCTCTCCGGCTTTGCGCTCGATCTTGGCGTGCTCGGCGTCGACTGGTCGCTGCCGCGCTACATGGTCTGGTTCGCCTTTGCCTATGTCATTATCGCCATTGCAATCACCCATCTGCTCGGGCGGCCGCTCAAAGAGCTGTATTTCAGGCAGCAGCAGCGTGAAGCCGATTATCGCTTCGGGCTCGTTCATGTTCGCCGCAATGCCGATCAGATCGCGCAGCTCGGTGGCGCCGCTGCGGAACGTCGCGAACTCGACCGGCGGTTTGGCCGGATCGTGGCCAACTGGCGGCGCCTCATCGGGCAGGAACTGCGGCTGAGCTCCTTCACCTATCCCTATTATTACACGGCTCTGCGCATCCCCACCTTCCTTGCCATGCCGGCCTATTTCGCCGGTGCGCTCACCTTCGGCGGCATGATGCAGATCAGCTCGGCCTTCGCGAAGGTGGTAACGACCCTGTCATGGTTCATCTTCTCCTATCGGCCGCTTTCGGAACTGGCCGCCGCCGCGAAGCGTCTGGGCGGGCTGATCGATTTTCTGGACAGGCCTCCGCAAGCCGTCGCACCCGCCATTTTGGCAGGGTCATCGCCCGACGGAGCTTTTCGCGCACAGGCGCTGGAACTGGCCGCTCCCGGCACGAAACCCTTTCTGGCTTTGCCGGAACTTCGTCTCAACCGGGGCGAGTCCATCTGGCTGAGCGGGCCTTCCGGGGTCGGCAAGACCACGCTGGGCAAGGCCATCGCCGGTTTGTGGCCACATGGACGCGGTGAGGTGCTCTTCCCGGCGTCCGGCTTCTTCGTCATTCCCCAGCACCCCTATCTGCCGCTCGGCGATGCGGTGGAAGCGGTCTGCTATCCCCTGCCTGTTTCGGCTTTCAGCGATCAGGAGATCGACGCCGCACTGGAGGATGTCGGGCTGAAACCTGACATCATCCGGGCCCTGCGACCCGAGGATCTGACCACGCTTTCAGGCGGCGAACTTCAAAGGCTGGTTCTGGCCCGGCTCTTCCTGCACAGGCCGCAATGGGTCATCATGGATGAGGCGACGAGCGCGCTGGACCGGGCGGCGGAAGAAAAGATCTTCCTCCGCCTGAGCCGGAAGCTGGCAGACACCGGGTTCATCGTCATCTCGCATCGCCGGCCGGAGGGGTTGGGGCCTGTCAGCGAAGTCGACCTTTCCCTGCACAGCCTGAAATCCGATCCGCAGCCCGGCCTCCCGCACTTGCAGGAGGCAAGCGCATAGCGCTTTTTATCGGCGGAATGCCGTCCTGATGAACCGCGTCAGGCCGGGACTGCCACGGGCGTTCTTCCGCAAATCCGGTCGAGCAGGGCATGCCAGGAGTGCGCCTGAGCGCTGCCGGGGCGGCGTTCGCCGAACACCCATGCGATCTGATCGCCCTGATCGTCAAACAGCTCGATGGACCTGATTTCGCCATCGATGGTCGGCTTGGACACGAGCCAGCAGCTCGCTGCATGGGATCTGGCGATCTCAAGCCCGAAGGTCTCGTCTTCCACCGAAAGGCGCTCCGCCGTTACGCTGACCGTGTTCACCTGTCCGATATGGATCTGCACGTTGCCCGGCGAACCGACGAAGATCATGACGCCTTCGCCCTGTCTGGCTGCTTCCTTCAGCACCTCGAAGAACAGCTCGGTATCGACCTGCGAGGCCAGATCGTCCGGCACCAGCCGGTAGCTTTGGGTGCGCTGCGCGCCGTGGCGGCGGGCCAGCGCGAAAATATCATGGGTGTCGAGCATGGAGCGCCACTGCGCCGCCAATGCCGCCACATCGATTTCGGCGTCGTCGGGTGCAGCCGGGGGCGGGGAAGGGCGGTGCACACCGATCCTCGGGCTCTGATCGCTGTCCCTGAAACGCTGCGCAAGCTCGCACAGCTTTTCACCGCCGGCCGGCGTGCGCGCAAGAACGTGCAGGACAGACCGGCCGCAGGAATCGAATATGTGCAGCCCGTCAGCGTCGTATCCGGCTATCTGTGCGCCGGCAAAGAAGCCGTGCGTCCAGCTTTCCAGTCTGATGCGCAGGTTGATGTTGCGGTCGAGAACGACGGGGCGTTCCTCATTCCACATGATCCGGTCGAAGACGCCGTGCTTGCGGTGGGTTGCGGCAGGATTGCGGGTCACGACGGTAACCTCCCCCGCTTCCGGCAGGGCCTGCACAATGCCTTCCCAGTCGGTATCCAGCCGTATGACGCTTTCTCCGACCAGAGCCGCCATCAGGTGCGCTTCGGTGACAGCGTGCGCGGCAGCGAAATCGGGTACGCCAGACGGGGTCCGATCCGCCAGATTCCGTCGCCACAGCGCGGCCAGACCTTCGGTGTCGACCGGCTCGAAAAGTTCGGCCGGGGTGGGGCGGGCGAGCAGCTTCACCTCGGTGCGCGTCTGTTTCGCGGCGTTCCAGTAGGGCGCTACGTGGATGCGACTTTCATCGATGTGACCGAGCTTGCGCCAGTGCGCGCGGGCAATCTGGAAGGCGGTCAGTTCAGCGCCGAGCCAGCAGGCGACACGGCCCGTGTCGGGAACGGGCGTTTCCACCACCGCTTGCGCCAGCAGCCGGCCATGCGGCAGGCCGGGCTCGCCATCGCGCTGAACCCATCGTATGTCCATGCCGGCAGGCGCTTTCAGAACCTGCCGCTCCTGTGCATCGGCGATTTCGATGAGCACAAGCCCGCGGGCATCATGAGGCAGATTTTCCAGCATGCGCGCGATCGGCGGCAAGGAAGATTCATCGCCGGCAAACAGATACCAGTCGGCTTCATCCACAGCGCGGCCAATGGGGCCGATGATGCCGAGAAGAACATCCGCCTTCACATTTTTCGCCCATGAAGCGGCGACTCCGTCCCCGTCATGCAGGAAGAAGTCGATGTCGACTTCACCGGCATCGGCACGAATGTTGCGCAGGGTGTAAGCCCGTATCGGCATCCGCGCCTGTCCCCGGTTCCAGACCGGGCGGCCATCGGCGCTGACATGCGGCCATTGTGGCTGGTCGTCTTCGGGAAACAGCAGCCTTGCGTGCAATCCGCTGCCTGCCAGCGGCCCGACGTCGGCTCCGGCAAGCGTCACCCGCCGCATGGTGGGCGTCAGATCGGTCCACCGGCATACCCTCATGATGCGCAACGGGCGCTCGTCTGCGGTCCCCATCCAGTCCTCTCCCGAACACCGAAGCCTGCCTGTGGCGAGTACAATATTCCGCCCGCGGTTGAAAGCTCGGTGAAAATCCCGGGGATGAAGGGGCCTGATACGGGGAGATTGCGGGCGCTGCCTTCGCCTTTGGTTTGCGGCGCTGCGCAGCCCCCAAGCCATGAGGGACGCGCAGGCCGTCCGGCGGTGTCAGGCCAAGCTATCTAGAGCTTTCTGGATATGGGAAATGTCCCATCCAGTCGCCGCTCCTCATGATGGGCGACTGCGCGCGTGAGTGCTTCTGCCGAGAACTGGATATCGGTTGCGATGGCCTGTGCGGCCACCGAGGCATTGCGTGTCCGCAAGGCCCCGATCAGCTTCTCGTGATGAGGCAGGCCATCGGCCGGCGTGGCGAAGTCCGGATAGATGGTGACGAGGTAGGAGCCGACCGTGAGCCACAGGCTCTCGATCATCTTCAAAAGCGTCGGCATTCCCGCCGCTTCATAAAGGGTGAAATGCACCTTCCAGTTCGCCTCGATCATGGCCGTGTAGTCCTTCGCGGCGAAATGGTCGACGAGTTCGTTGTGGAACGCCTCGATGCGATCGACGGTCTCGTCATCGATGATCGCGGTTGCGGCCTCGGTGGCGAGCTTTTCCAGCGACAGGCGGATGGCCGTGATCTCTGCCACGCGCTCCGGCGTGAGGGCGGGAATGCGCACCGTGCGGTTCTGGTCGAGTTCGAGAATACCCTCGGCCACGAGGTTGAAGAGCGCCTCGCGCGCCGGCGTCATGCTGACATTGAGCACGGCGGCGACGGCCCGGATGGTGATCTTCTCGCCGGGACGGAAATTGCCGGCCATCAGCGCGCTGCGCAGGCTGCGATGCGCCATGCCGCCCAGCGTTTCCTGCCGGTCAATCGGATCGATAGCCTTCAAGCCGGACACTGCATTCTCCGTCAGCCCCTCACCGCGACCGCGCTGATTTCAACCAGAACACCGGGCACCGGAAAACCCACGACCACAACCGTATTGGCCGGCCGGATGTCCCCGAATGCCTCGCCGAGCGCCGCCCCCACGGCCGGCATCAACTCTGCGCCGGCAATATAGGTGGTGAGCTGGACGATGTCAGCCCGCCTGAAATCCGCCTGTGCAAGGGCTGCCTCGATGTTGGTTACGATCTGGCGCACCTGCATGGCCGCGTCGGGATCGATCGTGCCGGTGGCGTAATTCATGCCCACCGTGCCGGAAACGAAAGCCTGGCTCCCGGTCACCACGGCTCTGGAATATCCATAGGCCGCCTCGAAATGCGAGCCGGAGGAGATGTTACGACGCGTCATGGCCAGTTTCCTGTTCGTCGGGATCCATGCCGAGATAGGCGATGCCTATGCGGCGGTCGTTGAGGATATCGGCCGCGGAGCCGGAAAACTCGTTCTGTCCCATGGCCAGCACATAGCCGCGGTCGGAGATTTCGAGCGCGCCATAGACGTCCTGCTCCACCATCAGCACGGTGATGCCGAGCTTCGCGGGCAGTTCCTTCACGCTGGCGAACATGTCGGCCGTGGCGGAGGGCGACAGCCCGGCGGACGGCTCGTCGAGCAGCAGCAGGCGGGGGCCGGCCATCAGCGCCGAAGCGAGCGCCACGGTCTGGCGTTCGCCGCCGCTCATGGTGCCCGCCTTCTGGCGCATGCGCGGAGCCAGTATGGGGAAAATGCCGACCAGTTCCTCGATGCGCCGCGACACCGCCGCTCGGTCGAGCGTATAGCCGCCCAGCTCCAGATTCTCGCGAACGGTCATGCCTTTGAACGTGTTGGCAAGCTGGGGAACGAACCCGAGCCCGAGCCCGACCAGCTCTTCCGTCTGCCTGCCCAGGATGCTGTGGCCTTCGAGGCGCATTTCCCCCTTCGACCACGGCACGTAGCCCATGATCGACTTGAGCAGCGTGGACTTGCCGCAACCGTTCGGTCCGATGATCGATACGATCTCGCCGGCAGAAGCCGACAGATCCACCCCGTGCAGCACCTGTGCCGGACCGTAGCCGGCGCGCAGGTTCGCGACTTCAAGCAACGGCTGCATGGCGCTTCCCCAGATAGACCTCCAGCACGCGCGGATCGCGCTGCATCTGCGCCGGCGTGCCGGAGGAAAGATTGCGGCCGGCGCTCAGCACGAACACGTGATCGCAGGCCCCGCTGATGAACTTCATGTCGTGCTCGATGATGAGGAAGGTCTTGGCCGACCGGTCGCGCAGATCGCGCACCATGGAGACGAATTCGCGCACCAGCGTGGGGTTCACGCCGGCCGCCGGCTCGTCCAGCATGATGAGATCCGCGTCGCACATCACCGCGCGGCCGAGCGCCAGAAGCTTCTGCTGGCCGCCGGACAGATTGCCGGCATATTCGTTGGCGACCCGCGTCAGCTTCAGCGTTTCGAGGATTTCGCGCGCCCGGCCGAGCTGAGCCGTCTGCTGCGTCCTGATCGCGGCGCGGCGCAACAGCGCCTGCAACGGCAGCTCGCCGGTCTGGCCGGCCGCCGCCATCAGCATGTTTTCCAGAACCGTCATGCGTTTGGTGGCATGGCCGTTCTGGAAGGTGCGCACCAGCCCGAGCCGCGCGATCCGGTGCGGAGCCATGCCGCCGATCTGCTCGCCCCTGAAACGGACCTGCCCGCTGTCGAACGGCAGGAAGCCGCTGACGCAGTTGAACAGCGTGGACTTGCCGCAGCCATTGGGGCCGACCAGCCCCACGATGCTGCGCTCGGCGACTTCCAGCGAAACGTCCTGGAGCGCGTGGAAGCCGGAAAAGCTCTTGGACAGGCGCTCAACGGCCAGCATGGGTGTCGCCATCTGCGAGCTCCTTCTTGCGTTCGGGGAACAGGCCGTCGGGGCGGTAAACCACGATCGCCATGATCAGCAGGCCGATCACCACCATGCGCAGGCTGGCGATCATCTGCGGGTCCAGCGCGATGACGTCCTTGAGGAAGCGCGTGCTGTTGAGGAACACGGTGACGACCGCGACGCCGACGACCGAGGCCGCGAGGTTGCCGCGACCTCCGATCATGACCATGGCCCAGATGATGATGGTGACGGTGGGCAGGAAGTCGGCCGGCGAAATGAAGGTCAGGTAATGGGCATAAAGCGCGCCTGCGAGCCCGATCAGCAGGCCGCCGATGGCGAGCGCCCGCACCTTGATGGAGAACACGGGCTTGCCGAGCGACAGGGCCAGATCGTTCTCCTCGCGCACCGCCTTGAGCACGCGCCCGAACGGCGAGGATACGAGAAGGCGCAGCGCCAGATAGCATGCGATCGCCAGCAGCCAGACCAGCCCGCAGAAGGCCGCCGTCTGATATCCGGCCGGCACGATGGCATCGAGCGGGCGCGGTATGCCGACCAGACCGAACGAGCCGCGCGTCAGCCAGTCCTCGTTGAGCAGGATGAGGCGGATGACCTCGGCCAGCCCCACTGTGGTGATCGCCCAGTAGTGGACGTTGAGACGCTGCGTCGGCAGCGCGATCAGTGCCGAAACCAGCCCCGCCATCAGTGCGCCGGCGAGCAGGCCCGCCCAGACCGGCACCCCGGCAAGGGTGAGCAGGCCGGACGTGTAGGCGCCGATGGCGAAGAAGCCGACGACGCCGAAATTGATCAGCCCGGCGATGCCGTACTGGAAATTGAGGCCGATGGCGGCAATCGTGTAGATGCCGATCATGGTCGCGAAATAAAGAACTATATCGGTCATCAGTCGCCACTCGTTCCCTGGAAGAGGCCGCGCGGCCGCAGGATGAGCACCGCCACCATCACGAGGAAGGCGACGGCCAGCTTGTATCCGGTATCGATGTAGAGAGGTCCGAATGCGAAGGGCAGGAACGACCAGTCGATGGCCAGCACGATGTTCTCGGCCAACCCGATGATCAGTGCGCCCAGCATCGCGCCATGCACCGAGCCGATGCCGCCGAGCACGGCGGCCGCGAAGGCGGGCAGGATGACGCTGTAGCCGAGCTCCAGCGAAATCACCGTTTCCAGCCCGATCAGCGCGCCGCCGAGTGCTGCATAGCTGCCGACGATGAACCAGACCCTGGAGATGATCGCCTCGACGCGGATGCCCCGCGCCCGCGCCAGCTCGCTGTCGTCGGCCAGCGCGCGCATCGCCCGGCCAAGCCGCGTATGCGAAAGCAGCAGGTGGAAGCACAGCATGGCGATGACGCTTACGACGAGGATGGTGACCTGCGTGGAGGTTATGAAGCCGCCGGCGAAGGAAAAGCTGCGCGCCAGCGAGCCCTCGAACGAATAGGATTTCGTGCCCCAGATCGCGCCGACGATGTTCTTGAGAAACAGCGAAAGTCCCATGGATGCGACCAGCAGCACAAGGCCCGGCGCGGTGCGCACGCGGGCGAACAGCGCCTTGTCGATGGCGACCGCGATGAAGCCGGTGGCCACCGCGCTGAGCGGAATGGCCAGCCACAGGTCGAGCCCCGCAGCGGACAGCGCATAGGCGAGATAGGCGCCGATGAGGGCCAGTTCGCCATGCGCGAAATTGGCGAACCGCAACAGCGAGAACACCAGGGTGACGCCCATGGCGATCAGCCCGAGTTCGCTGGCGCGCACCAGCGAATTGATGAGTATCTGGGTGAGATTCATGTCGACGTCATTTTCCCGTTACGTCTTCCCTGCGTCCGGCCCCCTGCAGCAGGTTCCGGGCGGGCGGCCTTTGTGCAAGACCGCCCGCAACCGTTCAGTTGGCCGTATAGGGTTCGAGCTTGCCGGCCTTGATGACGAAGCTGCCATACTCCTGATTGTGCTGGATACCGTCCGCATCGACGGACATGTCCGCATCCGAGACGCCCCGATAGATCTCGAAAGCCTTCGGCAGCGCGGCGGAAATGGCCGCGGGTTCGGCGGAATTCGCCAGATCCACGGCAAGCGCGGTCACCCATACGGCATCGTAGCCCACGCCGATGAACCAGTCGATGACCACATCGGAGCCCACACGGGTCTCAAGCGAGGTCCTGAGCTGCTGGAAGCGTTCGCCGCGATCGGCGGCGATATCGAGCCCCTTCACGTCCTCGCAGGCCTCGGCGATGCAGGCGTTCACGATCTCGGCCGGATAGGGCTGATACCATGCGCCCTGCACGGTCTGCATGAGGCCCATTTCATAGGCCTGCTTGGTCAGCAGGCGGGCATTGTCGCCCCAGCTCACCGCAAGCACGATCTCGGGCTTGGGCGAGAACAGGCGCTGCAGCTCGGCGCGGTAGTCCGGCTGGCCCGCCTCGTAGCGGACTTCGGAGACCACCTCGCCGCCATTGGCGGCGACCGCTTCCTGCATGCGCCTGGCAAGGCCGACGCCATAGGCGTCGTTGGCCACGATGATGCCGACCTTTTTCTTGCCGGTGTCTTGCATGGCGAATTTGGCAAGGGCCGCGCCCATCACCTCGTCCGTGGCGATGATCGAGAAGTAGCCCTTGCCGAGCGAACGCACATCCGGCGACGAGGCGGTGAGGCCGACATGCGGAATGTTCTTCGACAGCGAGTAGGACGCGGTCGGAATGGTGGTGGCGCTGCCAACGGTTCCAAGCACGACCGGAACCTTGTCGACGTCGACAAGCTTGCGGATGCCGTCCATGGCGGCCTGCGGGCTGGACTCGTCGTCCTCGATGACGAGCCGGAACTGCCGCGAGGGCGACAGCGCGTTCACTTCTTCCAGCGCCGTCTGCATGCCGAGCACGACGTTGTTGCCGCCACGGCCGAGGCTGCCGGTCATGGACAGAAGCACGCCGATGTCGACCGTCTGCGCATCCTGCGCCTGAACGGCCGGTGTGGTCATAAGCATCGGCAGGGAGATGGCTGAGAAGGCCAGTGCCTTCAAAATGGATCGTCTGATCATGTCAGTGTTCCCTCATAGGTTCGATATCTGGCAGTGCGGTCCGTTGAGGACTTCTTGTTGCCTGCGCCTAGAGCACGCTCTCGGCAGTCAGGAAGTATTTCTTCTCGAAACGATCGAGCGAAAAATCCGCCCTTGGCAGCGAGCAGGCGCCGGTCTGCGCCAGTTCGGCCGCCATTTCGCCAAGCGCCGGGCCGGCGCCGAAGCCATGGCCGCTCAGGCCGGAGATCAGCACGATGCCCGGATGCTGCGGGAGCTGGTCGACGACCGGCAGGGCATCGGGCGTAACGTCGATCCTGCCCGCCCAGCGCCGCGCGATGCGCAGTTCCGCACCATAGCCGAAGCGCCGGCGCAAGGCGGCCATGCAGCGGTCGATGATGGCGGCGGTCGGTTCCGGCTCGGGCACGCGGATCGCATCGTAGCGCGAAGCGTCGTCGCCACGATAGGCGCTGCGCCGGCGCGGATCGTCGATGAAGTGACGGCCAAGGTTGATGCGCACGCCGGAGGGGCGCTTCAGCAGCGCGGGCACGAAGCGTGGCGCCAGCCTGATGCCGCGCGGGCTGATGTCGAAATCGAAAGGCCCGTCGGTGCCCGGACCGATGGTGAGCCCGCCATCTTTGCGCGGCCGCGCCAGCACGTCGGGCAGCCAGATCGGATGCGTCAGCCCATGATCGAAGGGCTCGGTGCTGGCAAGCGAAACGCGCAGATCGTTGAGCGGAAGCGAAACCCTGAACGGTGCCAAGAGGTCGGCGGCCCACACGCCGGCGGTCACGATCACACGCCCGGCCCCGATGAAACCGGCCTCCGTCTCGATGCCGCTGACATGCCCGCCCTGCGTGACGATGCGCTTCGCGACGCAACGCTCATGGACGACGACGCCGCGCGACCGCACCAGCCCGGCCAGCGCCTCGGTAGCGAGGTCGGGCTCGGCCCAGGCGTCATCTGCCGTGAACAGGCCGCCCTCGTAGTTGCCGCGCAGCCGGGGCACGAAGGCCGACACCTCCTGCCGTGACATCACCTGCGAATGGAGCCCGGATTGCGCGGCAAGGGCTGCCCAGCGGCGCATCTTTTCAAGCTGTCCGGCGTCGGAGGTCGGGGCCAGAATGCCATCGTCGTGGAAGCCGATGTCGGTCGCGACCTCGGCGCTGATCTGCCGCCACAGCGCCAGCGCGCGCCGCGCCATCGGGATTTCCCGAAGGTCGCGGCCCTGCTGGCGGATGAAGCCCGCGTTCCGGCTCGACTGCTCGCCGCCGATACGGCCTTTCTCAAGCACCGCCACGCGCAGGCCCTGCCGGTTGAGCAGCCACGCTGCCGAGCAGCCGACAATTCCTGCGCCAATGATTGCGACGTCGTAGTTCGACATGGGTGCTCTGTGACTTGTTGCTTGTTATAACAAATTGCAGCATGGGCGATTGCTGTCAACCCGGATTCCGCAGCGTCAGCTGTGCCGGATCGGAAAAACCGAAAACCGTGACATGATCCGCCGGCAACCGAAGGAGCTGGTCGCGGGATCGAAACGCGGCGCAGGCTGCGTTCGTCCGCCGAACAGGAAGCCCGCTCAGGCAGGCGGCCACGCCATCGCGCAAGCGTTTGGCCGCTGCGGGCCCGCGCGGGCCAGGCTGAGAACAGCAACGGCCCGTCGCTTCATGCGCGACCGGATGTGCAGCTCCGCTTGTGGTCGAACAGGAAGCCCGGCGCGGGCACGGCGCACCGGCCTAGCTTGCCTGTCATGTCTCAGCCAGCTTCCCCGATCGATGCGCACAGGTCCGACAGGAAGGCCGCCGCCGGGGCGCCGTCCACGGCCTGATGATCGAAGGTGAGCGACAGTCCCATGGATGTGCGCCAGATGAGCCTGTCATCCTCACCCCGGCAGGCGACCTCCTGCATGCGCCCGATGCCGAGTATGGCGATCTGCGGGGTGTTGAGGATGGGCGTGAAATAACGCACGCGCGACAGGCCGAGATTGCTGACCGTGAAAGTGCCTTTCGTCATTTCGGGCACGGTCAGCCTGTTGGCCCTTGCCCGTTCCGCCAGATCGCGCCGCGCCGCGGCGCGCGCCTGCAGATCCATGGCCCCCGCATCGAAAATGGCCGGCGCCACCAGCAGGTTTCCCGGCAGTGCGATCGCCACGCCAAGGTGTATCGCCGCCGAAAGATGCACCGCACCTTCCGACAGCGTGCCGTTCATATGCGGATGCCGCGCCAGCACCGTCACCACGGAATCGAGGATCAGGTCCTCGACCGAGACCCGGACGCCATCCTTCTCCAGGGCGGCCTTGCGCGCCAGCAGAGCGTCGGCGAAGCAGTCGGCATGGTGGGTGAGCTGCGCCGTCTCGGCAAGGCTGCTGCGCATCTTCTGCGCGATCATGGCACGCGCGCCGCGCAGCGGCACCACGCGGTCGGCGAGCCCGTGCGGATCGGATGACGTCTGCGTCATGGTCTTACCCGATCCTGCCTATGACATCGCCTTTGGAGACGATGTCATCGACCTTGCTGACGATGGTCAGGGTGCCGTCGGCCGGCGCCCTGACCTCATACTGGATCTTTGCCACCATGATCTCGGCCAGCAGCATGTCCTTCGTCACGGCGGCGCCGTCCGGGGCGAACCAGTTGGTCACCACGGCCTGCTCGTCGCCGTCCCACATGTCGTCGGCGATAGTGATGTCCGTTGCCATGCTCAGGCTCCTGCGATGGTGTCGAATGCGGCGACGATCTTGTCGGGGTTGGGCAGGCAGAACTGCTCCATCGGCCGCGAGAACGGGATCGGCACGTCGGGATAGGCGACGCGGCGCGGCGCGGCCTTCAGCACCGAAACGTCGCGCTCGCACACCGAGGCAATGATTTCTCCCGAAACGCCGAAGCTGTGATAGTCCTCGTCCACGACGATCAGCCGGCCGGTCTTCTTCACCGAGTTGAAGACGGTGTCGCGGTCGAGCGGCACCAGCGTGCGCAGGTCCACCACTTCGGCGCTGACGCCCTTCTTCGCCAGCAGATCGGCCGCCTTGAGCGCATTGTGCACGCCCATGGCGAGCCCCACGATGGTCACATCCGTGCCTTCGCGCACCACGGCCGCCTTGCCGAAGGGCACTTCGTAGCTCTCTTCGGGAACATTCACGGTGGCGCCCGGCTCGGTGCCCAGCCAGCCCATGCCCTGAAGGCCCTTGTGATACATGAAGATCACGGGGTTCTCGTCACGGATCGCCGCCGTCATCATGCCCTTGGCGTCATAGGCGTTGGAGGGCGACACCACCTTCATGCCCGGCAGATGGGCGAAGGTGCCGTAGAGGCATTGCGAGTGCTGGCCGGCATCCGAATAGCCGCCGCCGGTCGAGGTCATCAGCACCAGCGGAACCTTGACGGACCCGCCGGAGAAATAGGTGTTCTTGGCCATCAGATTGTAGATGGCATCCATGCATACGCCGAAGAAATCGACGAACATCAGCTCGACGATCGGCCGCATGCCGTCGGAGGCCGCGCCCACCGCCGCGCCGATGAAGCCCGTTTCGGAAATCGGCGTGTCGCGCACCCGCAGCTTGCCGAACTCCTCGACCAGACCGCGCGTGTTGCCGAACACGCCGCCCAGCGTGCCGATGTCCTCGCCCATGACGAAGACGCGCTCGTCGACGCGCATTTCCTGCGCGATCGCCTCGGCCATGGCGCGCGCTATGGTCAGGCGCCGTTCATTGGTGGCGGAAACCTTGTCGTTCATTGTCTCTCTCCCGAAAAATCCGTGACTGGAAGCCGGACGCAGCCGGCGGTCATGCGAAAACCCG
>Ga0182740_1001500_pt1 | contig 15675 bp, 11 predicted proteins | sample eDN5th37CKraftBY_FD_128872 | JGI IMG/M metagenome (GOLD analysis project Ga0182740, IMG submission 128872) | Enriched backyard soil microbial communities from Emeryville, California, USA - eDNA 5th pass 37_C Kraft BY (version 2) (version 2) | ecosystem: Environmental > Terrestrial > Soil >...
CACCCGCAGCAACAGCACGATGTCCCGCGGTTTCCTCCTTTGAGGCTTGTCGAACGCCTGCCGCTCGTGCAGCCGCACCGTCCCGCCGCGGCAGGCATCCAACAAGCCTTAACAAATTGCAACGTAGAGCGGATTAAATGAAGGTCCGCTCACACTGCGAAAGCCGAAATCCGGGTAAGGTCCGCCTGGTGCCATGCCGGACTTTCGTGCCAGCGGCCAGTTGCCTGACCATAACCTGTATCAATGTATCAAGTATAACTAACCGGTCGTGGCCAAGAGCTTTTGTGCTGATACCATCTGTATTCCGTTTACTTGAGTATTCCGTGGCGCTCACTCTCGGGGCTTACCAATTTTGGGTGATATAATCTTCAGTCGCACTGGTGTTGAGTACGTTTCGCGGTACAGCAAATCGGCTCTCGGGAGAAATCCTTGGTCGTGATCAGGATCAAGGATTTTTCCAGGCGCTTCAGAAGCTGACATCAGGGGATCCCTCGAAGCCATAGGCTCTCACATCCAAGGCGCGGCTATGAAATTGAAGATCCGCCTGGTCTTGATTGCCGTGACCATTGTCCTCATGGCCACGTCCCTGGGTGCCGTCGCGGCCTTCGTGCTGATCCGAAACAACGAAAGCTCCCGTGTTGTCAGTCAACTGCAAATTGATCAGGCCGCAACAGAAGTTGAGTCAAAAATCGCCGATTTCCTCGAGAGGGGTCCATTGGCGCTGACCCGGATGCAGCGACTTGTCGACGAGCATTTTCTCAATCTGGACGACAGCGAGCGCCTTGCCACGTACTTGATCGCGGAGATGAGGGCTGACAGTGATCTAACATGGCTGAGTTACTCGAACGCCCAGACTGGAGCCTTCGTTGGCGTGACGCGCCGCGATGGAATGCTCGTCTTAAATCAGGCTGCCCTTGACGTCGATGGAGGAAGGCCTCGAGAGTGGGAGGTCCGCGCCGACGGCACGCGTGTAGCGCTAACTGCACGGCTGCAGGTACCTTATGATCCGCGTACAGCCCCTTGGTTTCTTCTCGGCCTCCGGGCCACTCAGCCTCGCTGGACCGACCTGTACAAATTTGCCGAAGGCGAGTGGGGAGTTTCGACTGTTCTGAGGATGCGCTCGCCTGGGAACGAGCACGGCGGAGGGGTCGCCACAGCGGACTTCCACTTAAAGGTGGTTGACGAGTTTCTCAGCGGCCTCCGGATCGGCAAAGGTGGCCGTGTTACCGTCATAGTTCCTCAACCGCTGGGAGACCCAGTGGTGTTGGGGGGAGCTGCATTGCCTCCCGTGATGAAAACCGCCCTCGACGAGATGAGAGTTGCTATCCCAGCCGGAGATCATGGAAGCTCCACGGGCGCCCCCAGAACATCCCACGACCTCGTGGGCAATGCTCCTATCGTGATGGACAGCCGTACCCTGGATCCTGGGAGTGGACGGTCGTGGTACCTCGCCGTGATGGTACCAGCCGAGGAGATCAACGGACCCATTCAGCGAGCGACCCAGGATACCCTGCTTGTGAGTTTGACCTTCCTCGCGATCGGGGTTGTCGTCGCGGTTGGGATGGCGCGCTTAATCACCCGCCCAATCTGGAAGATCAGTCAGGATCTGCGGCGTGTGGGCGAGCTTCATCTCTCAACAACCGCTCCTGTACCCTCATTCATCTACGAGCTGGATACGATGGGGAAGACCCTCGCCGCGATGAAAGCATGTCTGCGATCCTTTGCTCTCTATGTGCCGCGGGAGCTTGTCCAGGCAACTCTTGCCAGCGGTCGGGATATCGAGCCTGGAGGTGAGACACGGAACCTGACGGTGATGTTTACCGACGTTGCGGACTTCACGAAGATTTCTGAGTCACTTCCGCCGGAGCAAGTGAGCCGCGAACTGGGCAGCTATTTTGATCTTTTAGAGGATGCCATCACCACAACCGGTGGCCTTCTGGACAAGTTTATGGGCGACGGTACGATGGCTCTCTTCAATGCTCCGAACCTTTTGCCTGATCACGCCGCTCGCGCCTGTGAAGCAGCCTTGATGGTTCGAGATCGTCTGGTCTCCTTCAACGAACACCGTCAAGCCGAAGGCATGATGCCATTCCGCACCCGGATCGGCCTGGCCCTCGGACCTGCCATGGTAGGCAACATCGGCTCATCACACCGGCTGGCCTACACGGCGATAGGCGATGTGGTGAACCTGTCCAGTCATCTCGAGTCGCTTAGTAAGATTTATGGCACAGCCATTTTGGCCGATGGAGCAGTGTGGTCGGCCTCTGGCGATCAGTTTGAGTGGCGGCATCTTGACCGAGTCGCGGTGGCAGGTCGTGCGGCGCTGGTTGAGCTGTATGAACTCCTTGGGCGCAAAGGCGAGGTCGACGCTGCAAGGCTGAGGCTACGGGACCTCTACGAGGCTGCTTTAAGATCACTGATCGAAGGTGACTTCGAGACGGCCGAGCGAGGATTTGCCGCCATCGTCAGCGTCGATCCGCGCGATCATGCAGCAGGGGTCTTGCTTGCACATACTTCGGAAACACGGCAGACCTTTGCGGCCGCGCGGGCAAACGGTTGGAGAGGCGCACACATTTATACCTCCAGGCGACCGGTATGATGGCAGCCGCATCGAAACTGACCCGACGACATCGATAGCCAGGGCTGCGGGGAAGCGCCAGTAGCTCATATCGTGGCTATAAGCGTGTCTGCAGAGGACATGATCGCCCCAAGTCTATGACGGCCGTCTTATCACTCCGGTCATCGCAATGGCCGCTCAAGCCGTTTCATACGACCTGTAGATGCCCAGAGTACCGCAAGTTAGATTGCCATGAGCGGATCGGACAGGATCGATCGGGGCGCATGCTCCCCTTAAAGGATATGGTCTGTGGATCGTGGCAGAGCGCCTGCGATGGTTAGCTCCGTCGTAAGGATCTCTCCGCTGGCGAACGTGACGACCGCTGATACGGTGTTATGGTCGCCTGCAAGCCGCCTCAGCCCTGTCATGGACGCATCAAGCACATACCCGTCAGGAGTCGAGGCGAGATCCTCCCGATCAATTCCCGCGACTGCGACGCCGTTTACGAAGATGTCGAGATCGGCCACCGTCCCGCGTGATAGCGGCGCTCCGAGAACGGAAATATCGATCTGGCCCGGTGCGGTCATCCGCGAGGCCCCGCCCGTATTGTCGATGCTGTTCAGCTGGGCAAGGCTCGCGCTCTCACCGATGCCGATAGCGGTGATCTTCGCCCTGTACACATCGTTCAGCGTCGCAAGCTCGGAATCGAACGAGCCCTGTCCGTTGCCGTCCGAGAGGAAGTACAGAAAATTCTCCTCGCCTCCTTGGTCGAGATCCTGCAGCCTCGCATTGGCCGCTCGCAAGGCATCGGCGAAGTTCGTCGGCCCGCCGGCATCCAAGCCTCTCAGGTAATTCGCAATCGTGTTCTCCCCCGCGCTCCCGAGGCTGAACGTCGCCGCATTGACCCCGCCGGGATTTGCAGCTTCGGTCGGATTAGCGCTGCCGTTGAAGGGGATGATCGTGATGCTGACATCGGCGGGCGAGAAGCCAAGCCCCCTGATCCGCTCCGTCAGCGCGATCAGACCTGCAATCTCCGCATCGAGAATCGTGTTCGCGCTACCGTCGTCGTTGAGATCGTCAACCGGCGTCCCCTCGAACAGCTCCGACGTGCTACCCGAGACGTCGATCAGATAGAGGATATTCATCTGCGGCTGAAGAAGCGGCCCGAGGCCGATGATCAAGTCGAGATCGGCTTCTGTGGTTGTGGTGGCGGATGGCGCATCCATGGTGAGCGAGATCGACTGGCCGTTGAAACCGAGTGTGCCACTCGTCGACGCTGTCCGATGGGGCGATGTAAACGTCCCTGCTCCATGGACCTGTACGGTAGCGGTTTCAGTATCGGTCGCTCCCTGGTCATCGGAGATCGTGTAGGTGAAAGACACCGTTGCAGTCTGACCAGAGCTGAGTGCCTGGAAATCATCGCCGGGATCGAAAACCAGATCCCCAGAGGCGTTCAGGGAGAGAGATCCTTCGAGCGGAGCTGTCCAGCGAATGATCTGGAGGGGATCGCCGTCCACATCACTGTCGTTGGCGCGCACGTCCAGGATGCGGCGCCCGACCTCACCCACATCGGTAATGCGGTCGACTGCTGCAACAGGAGCATCGTTTTGGCCGACGACCGTCCAGGAAGCCGAGGCTAGGATGCGGATACCATCCTCGGTCACCATACTGTAATCAACATGAACGGTCTCGGTCTCTCCTTCCCCCAGATGCTGGTAGGCTGGATGTGAAGGATCCAGAGTGAAGTTCCGAGAGCCGTCGAGATATCTCACGCCTGGAGGCAAGGATGCCGGCACGATCATGAAGGGCAGCGTTGCGCCAGCCCCCGTGAGGATGTCCAGCTGCGCAAGCGGCCCATCCTCGACCGCCGTGCCGCGGACCGCCTCCAGCACGATCGCACGCGTAGGAACGATCGGCTCGCGGGGCGCGAGCCGATGCGGGATAAATGGCGCGATAGAGAAGTGCGGCAGGTCCGGCGGATCGATCCGCTGAGGCAGGTTGATGGGAACGAGGGCTCCTTTCTCGAAATCGCTGCTTCCCCTTCGCTGGAGGTTCTCAGTGGAAAAGAACCGAAACATGTCCTGCACGAGACCGTTCTCGCCGCGGATGTCGTCAGCAGTCTTCGTGATTTGGCTGACCTGTGGGTCAGAGCCTGCGACTGGTGTCAGGAGCGTCGCGACACGGGCATCCGACAGCGACGCGATCACACGGGAGGGGTTGTTCTTGTCCAGGAGAACGAACGAGCCCACGGTTCCGTCCGGCTCGGTCAGCAGCGAGAACTTCGTGACTCCGCTGAACGCGGCGATCTCGGTTTGAACGGCCGTGCCCCTGATGGCCATGGTGGCGATGGGGGTATCGACCTTGAGGTCTCCCGACTTGGCAACCCGTCCCGCAACGAAGCCGATGACGCCCTGGACGAGCGTGAACAGCGCCGAGTTCGCAGTCGAATCCGCAGAGTAAACCATGTCGTTCAGCACCATGCGGGCGCTGGAGGACAGGCTGAACACTGTTCCATCGTTGAGTTTGATCGTCAGCGAGGAATCCGCCCCGGTCTGCACGACGTCGCCTTTGGCGACCGTGTCGCCGAGGCGCAACTCGACCGGGACGCCGTTCCGCAGGACGGTCACGGAGCCGGACACTTTCTCGACACGACCGATGGGTGTCCGGGTTGGCGTCGCCATGCCCGCCTGCGCATATTGTCCCGAGGCATCAGGGCCCGCCAGCACCTCGACCGCCGCCCCTGTGAGGCTCGCACCCTCAAGAGTCGCGATGTTCAGGCGCCTTCCGTCCCGGAAATAGTCCAGGATCACTGCCGTCGTGTCCTGGCCTGCGAGCAGGAGATCCGTTCCGGATCGCTTGAAATCGGCGGAGAAGAGGAGATCCTTGTCGGGAAAAGGGATCGAGGGCTCGGCGCCAGCGCGACCGCTCGCCGCCTCGGCAGCGTCGATCTGGATGTCGAAGACAGCAGCGCCGGCCCTATCTTGGTACACAGCTGAACCCCTTGGGTTCGCGCGATGATAATCCTTTCGCCCCTTCCCTCCTACGGGAATGAAATCTTAGACGCTGGAGGCATTTGCTCCCATGAGCCTTGCCGGCGAGGGGCGGCTCAGGATTGCAAGTTTCACCCGGCCACCACTCCAGCTCGGCTCCTATCCGGCTGTGGCGTCGGATCATGCCGCCGGAAGCATTGCGCCCATGAAGGTCTTCAGCAACGTTCCGAGAGCCATCACTTGCGCCAGCGGCAACGGGAGCTGGCGCTGCAACGATCCTCTTGGTTCGACTGTGTCGTCTTCGATGTGGGAGCTATCGAGATGCAGTTGCGCCGGCCCGGCAGGTCGCACAGAACGTCGCTCTCAATGGGAGGGACCAGCTCCCATTGAACAAACGCTTCGACCGATGGTCAGCTGTTCGGCGTGCTCTGGTTCGAGGGCAGATGGCTTGCCGCCCAGATCGCTGCCTGCGTACGGTTCTTCGCCTGGATCTTGCGCAGAATCGCTTTCACGTGAACTTTGACGGTGGCTTCCGTGATGTCGAATTTTCGGGCGATGATCTTGTTCGAATCGCCATCCATGAGGCACCGCAGGATCACTGTCTCGCGAACGGAGAGTCCTTTCACCGGAAGGCTCGTCTCATGACAATCCTCGGAGGCCGGGGCCGGCTTGGCGCGATCGGCCTGGAGATCCCGCTCTCGCAGCAGATCCAGGATCGCACCCGGGAAGATCGCCTCCCCCAGCATGACGAGATCCAGCGACTTCACCAGGACCTCATGCGAGATCGACTTCTTGAGGTAGGCATCGGCTCCGGCTTGAAAGGCGGTGACGACCTGCTGGAGGTCGTATTCCTCAATCAGCATGACCACTTTCGCGCTCGGATTACCTTCTTTCAGCATCCGGGTCTGGCGGCAGGTGGCGTCATGGTCGCGGCTTGCATCGATGATCAGGATGATCGCACTGTTGTCGATCCCCGCGACCGTGCCCATTTCCTCAAGGCTTGCGACTGCCACGGACGGAGAATAGATCGTCTCCGCCAAGATTCTGCGCAGACCTTCCCTCAATAGGGCGTTCGGCTCGATGAGGAGCGTCTTGATGGGGCGAGCAGCAACAGAGTCCGTCGCAGACGGCTCAACCGAACGGGCTAGCTCCATGTATCTTGAATACGCGACATCCTTGGCCGAAGAGGCCCCAGGATGAGGAAGACTATCAAGATCGTAGGTGTTCCGCATCGCAGATGCCTTTCTGGTCTTGATCCAGTGAGCCGCTAACAGAGTTTCCCTAAGAATGTTTAGCTTATAATCTCATTATAGACAATCATTACCCCTTCAAATCCTTTTAACAATCTTTAATTGTTATATTTGGTACGAGATATCATATCATTATTGATGGCTTCATCTCCTGCCCAGACGCACCATCATATCTCCTTCTCGTATTAAAACTCGAGATCTTTTCCAGTCCCGTTTCTACTTGCAAAGTACCGGCCTTCTTCATGGTTAGGGCCAAGTCGTTAGGGCCAAGTCTGGGCGGTCGGAAGAAGCCGCTTCACCGGAGAATGTTTCAGCCGTGACTCGCCGCGAAAGCGGACGGCTCAGAGCGATGGGGCGACCTTCTCCTTAGCGGCCCTGAACAGAGAAAACCCGCTCGGCCGTCCGGCAGACCCATCCTCATCGATCCATCGCATGGAACAACCCAGTCGAATAGAACATCGGACCGGCACATCGCATCCTTGCCCTAAGTCCGATGTTCTACGTCCGAATACTTCATCGACAGATCATGCCCAAGACGTATCCGTCGCATTGTTCGACAGATGGCTGACCGCCCACATGGCGGCCTGCGTCCGGTTGGCGACGCGGATCTTACGCAGAATGGCCTTGATGTGAACTTTTACGGTTGCTTCGGCAACATCAAGCTTGCGCGCGATCACCTTGTTCGGCGCTCCTTGCATCAAGCAGTGCAGGATCTCGGCCTCTCTGCTCGACAGGGAGCGGACTGGGGAGTCAAGTCCATCGGAACTCGACGCGACCTGCGGAGCCGACATCCTGATGGCAGAAGCCTCTTTCGGGAGTTCCTGCCCCGCAGGGCTGCCCGAAACGGCCGCCAGAAAAGCCGCCGATGGAAAAACGACCTCACCCAGCATCACGAGGTCGAGATACTTGATCAGAGCCTCGCACCCCGTGGTGGCGAGGCAATATCCATCCGCTCCGGATTGAAAAGCGGATTTCATGCCATCGAGGTCGAAACTGTCCGACAGCACCACGATCCGGGCGTGCGCGTATCGTTGTTTCAAGGACCAGATGCCTTCAGCCAATCCGGCTGGATACAAGCTTGCGTCGAGAATGAAGAGAAGCGGACTCTCCTGGTCGGTGTGATCCAGGGCGATGTCTCCGCGTGTCAGATTTTCCGGATGCAATCGAAACCGGGTGCTGGACAGGACATGTCTCAAGCCCTCACGCAACATCGAGTTCTTGCAGCCGAGGACGGTGGTGACTGGCAGAAGGTGTGACATGCGAGGGAGCCTTTCCGCAGAGGTTACCTCGAATTGTACGAATTAACCGTTTGTTAGCCATCCTTAATAAAGAGGTATCGAATTATGCTTAGGTGGTAGGATGGTCATCATCAATAAGGATGCGTGTTCTGGCATGTATTCGTGAGAGCGGAATACGCCACGCTCCACTCGCGAGAGCTCGCTCACAACTCTCCTGTGTCCACCTCGCACCAGCGATCATCCCATGTGCGGGAGCACCAAGACTGAAGCGCCCTCATTCGCCACCATATGCAGGGCGATATTCTCGAGCATTCCAGGACATGTGGCGAAGGGTTTGGAAGAACGCCAAGAGCGCATTACAGCCAAGCTGACGTCCAATTGCCACGATTGGTCATGAAAAATCTCCTCAAACAAGGGGATTTTCATGATTTCTCGTCTCGTTCTCGCGTGTGCAACGATCGCCTGCGCCCTGCCTGCAACAGCCTCGGAACGAGCCCAGATCGACGCTCTGATCGCGCAGCATGCCAGGGCTCACGGCGTTCCTGAAACATTGGTACACCGCGTCGTCAAGCGCGAGAGCGGATACAATCCGCGTGCATCCCACAGAGGCAATTTCGGTCTGATGCAGATCCGTTATGCCACCGCGCGCGGCATGGGCTACAGAGGTGCCGCATCCGGTTTGCTCGATGCGAACACCAATCTGACTTATGCGGTTCCCTATCTCGCGAATGCCTACATGGTCGCGGGCGGCAATCCGGATCGCGCAGTCGCACTTTATGCCGGCGGCTATTATTACGAGGCCAAGCGCAAGGGCCTGCTGAATGCCCTCAGGACGGGCTCCAACGATCCCATCATGACCGGTTCCGTCCCTTCTTCAGCCGGTCTTGCATCGGCCAGTGTTCGTTGAGGCATCGGACGCGAATTCGAATTCGCGTCCGATGCCTTGGACTCGCCGAGCTCTTACAATCCTGCGAGATTGATGTACTTGATTTCGAGGAAGCCCTCGATGCCGTACTTGGAGCCCTCGCGCCCGAGTCCCGACTGCTTCACGCCACCGAACGGCGCCATCTCGTTGGCGAGCGCGGGCGTGTTCACACCCACCATGCCGCTCTCCAGCGCCTCCGCCACACGCCAGACCCGGGCCATATCCTTGGCGTAGAAATATGACGCCAGGCCGTATTCGGAGTCGTTCGCCATCGCGATCACGTCCGCCTCGTCCTTGAAGGTGATGATCGGCGCCAAAGGCGCGAAGGTCTCTTCCTTCGTGACCTTCATGCTCTGCGTCACACCCGTCATCACGGTCGGCTCGAAGAAGGTGCTGCCCAGATCGGAGCGCTTGCCGCCCACCAGCAGCTTGCCGCCCTTGTCGAGCACGTCCTGGACATGCTCCTCCATCTTGGACACGGCGCGATCGTCGATCAGCGGCCCCATGGTCACGCCGGCTTCCGTGCCCCGGCCGAGCTTCAGGCTCTTCGCCTTGGCGGCCAGCTTCTCGGCAAAGGCCTCGGCCACGCTCTCCTGAACATAGATCCGGTTGGCGCACACGCAGGTCTGGCCCGCATTGCGGAACTTGGACGCCATGGCGCCCTCCACGGCCGCATCGAGATCGGCATCGTCGAACACGATGAACGGCGCATTGCCGCCGAGCTCCAGCGACAGCCGCTTGATGCCGTCGGCGGCTTCCTTCATCAGCCAGCGGCCCACGCCCGTGGAGCCGGTGAAGGTGATCTTGGCCACCTTCGGGTTATGACAGAACTCCTCGCCGATGGGCCGGGCCTCGCCGGTGACCACCGAGAAGGCGCCTTTCGGCACTCCGGCCCGCTCGGCCAGCACGGCGAGCGCCAGGGCCGAGAGCGGGGTCTGCGCCGCGGGCTTGAGCACCATGGTGCAGCCAGCCGCGAGCGCCGGGCCGACTTTCCGGGTGATCATGCCATTGGGAAAATTCCAGGGCGTGATGGCGGCACAGACACCCACCGGCTGTTTCAGCACCACGATGCGCTGGGACGGGTTGGCGCCGGGGATGACATCACCGTCGATGCGCTTGGCCTCCTCGGCGAACCACTCGATATAGGCGGCGTTCGAGATCACCTCGCCCCTGGCCTCGGCCAGCGGCTTGCCCTGCTCGGTGGTCAGGATGAGCGCGAGGTCATCGGCGTTCTCGATGATCAGGTCGTACCATTTGCGCAGGATCTGGCTGCGCTCCTTGGCGGTGCGCCGGGCCCAGTCCTTCTGGACCTCGTGGGCCTTGTCGATGGCGCGGCGCGCCGCCTCGGGACCAAGGTCGGGCACCGCGAGGATGAGGGCGCCGTCGAAGGGATCGGTGACCGGAATGGTCTTGCCGTCCGGCGCGTCGATCCACTCGCCCGCCACATAGGCCTGCCCCACCAGCAGTGACGGGTCCTTCAGGTCCACAATACGGCGATCCACAGGCTTCGCATGAACGGTCATCTTAGAAGACTCCAATCTCGACGAGGGGAAGGATGAAAAGCTGAACGTGATATAGGGGCCGGGTCGGCCTCTGTGAACAGAAGGAGATGCGGAGCAGGGTTGTCGGCTGCGTGGCCGAGCTTCATCGTCGATTGCGCCGCCATGCCTGAAAATGAGGCAGAAACAGAGGGATAGCTGCGACTTAAGGATGACCTCCTCTCGCATTGCACAAGACACAAGTCGCTGTACCTTTCTGACCACCGCCGGGCGCCATGGCCGCTCCGGCATCGACAAGGGCTGGGCAAACCGGCCTTCGAAGGAAGGGAAGGAAATCGATGCGAGTTCTCAGTAAGATCCTGTTCGCTCTCAGCTGCACCGTTGCGGCGCAGTCGGCCTCCGCGCAGCAGGCCTCCGATGGCGTGGTCAAGATCGGCATCCTGAACGATCAATCCGGCGTCTACGCCGATTTCGGCGGCAAGTCGTCGGTCGAGGCCGCCCGCATGGCCGTGCAGGATTTCGGCGGCAAGGTCCTCGGCGTGCCTGTCGAGATCGTCAGCGCGGATCACCAGAACAAGCCCGACGTCGCCTCCAGCATCGCCCGCCAGTGGTACGACACGGAGAAGGTCGATGCCATCATGGAGCTGACAACCTCTTCTGTGGCCCTGGCCGTTCAGGGCCTGTCCAAGGAGAAGAAGAAGATCACCATGACGACCGGTGCGGCGACCTCCGACCTCACCGGCAAGCAATGCTCTCCCTACGGTTTCCATTGGGCCTATGACACTCACGCCCTCGCGGTCGGCACCGGCGGCGCCCTGGTGGAGAACGGCGGCAACAAGTGGTTCTTCCTCACGGCCGACTATGCCTTCGGCTACTCCCTCGAGGGCGAAACCTCGAAGTTCGTGAAGTCGAAGGGCGGTGAGGTTGTCGGCGCGGTCCGCCATCCGCTGGCTGCCACCGACTATTCGTCCTTCCTGCTGCAGGCACAGAGCTCCGGCGCCAACGTGGTAGGCCTCGCCAATGCGGGCCTCGATACCGCAAACGCCATCAAGCAGGCGGCCGAGTTCGGCATCACCCAGGGCGGCACCCGTCTGGCGGCTCTGCTCTTCACCCTCGCCGAGGTGAAGGGCCTCGGGCTCAAGGCTGCGCAGGGCTTGACCCTCACGGAAGGCTGGTACTGGGATCAGAGCGACGAGAACCGCGCGTTCGCGAAGCGGTTCCAGGAGAAGACCGGCCGCATGCCGAACATGATCCACATGGGCACCTACTCCACCGTGCTACAGTATCTGAAGGCGGTCCAGAAAGCCGGCACGGATGCCACCGAACCGGTCGCCAAGCTCCTGCACGAGATGCCGGTCGAGGACGTCTTCGCCAAGAACGGCAAGGTGCTGCCCAACGGCCGCATGGTCTACGACATGTATCTCTTCCAGGTGAAGAAGCCGGAAGAGAGCAAGGGCGAGTGGGATATGTACAAGCAGCTCGCCAAGGTTCCGGGCGACCAGGCTTACCTGTCGCTCGCCGAAAGCGGCTGCCAGGTCACGCAGTAATCTCCGAGCGGAGGTGGGACGGCACGAGCCGTCCCCGCCTCTTCATCCTCTGACAACGGCTGGTGTCGAGCCCTGCGCCCGCGCCAGCCGTCGCCCCTCAAAAGAGAGTGTCGGCCAGAACACATGGTCAATACCCAACCAATTCTGAGCGCCACCGGGCTCACCATGGAGTTTCGCGGCTTCGTCGCCGTGAAGAACGTGACGCTGTCGGTCAACGAGGGCACGATCCATGCCCTGATCGGGCCGAACGGCGCAGGGAAGACGACCGTCTTCAACCTGCTCACGAAATTTCTCACGCCGACCCGCGGACAGATTTCATTCAAGGGCTCGGACATCACGGGCCTGAAGCCAGCGGAGGTCGCCCGGCTCGGGCTCGTTCGCTCCTTCCAGATTTCCGCCGTGTTCCCGCACCTGACGGTGCTCGACAACGTGCGCGTGGCGCTGCAGCGTCCTTCAGGTCTCGCGACGCAGTTCTGGCGTTCCGTTTCGACCCTTTCGACGCTCAACGATCGCGCGATGGAACTCATCGATGCCGTTGGCCTCAGGGCTTATGCGCATCTTCCGGCCGTTGAACTGTCCTATGGACGCAAGCGGGCCCTCGAGATCGCCACCACCCTGGCTCTCGACCCCGCCATGCTGCTGCTCGACGAGCCCATGGCCGGCATGGGTCATGAAGACATCGGCCGCATCTCTGATCTGATCCGACGCATCGCCCGCAACCGCACTGTGCTGATGGTCGAGCACAATCTTAACGTCGTGTCCGATCTCTGCGACAGGGTCACCGTTCTGGCACGCGGCGAGATTCTCTCCGACGGATCGTACGACACAGTCAGCCAGGACCCGCGCGTGCGCGAAGCCTATATGGGAACCGAGCATGAGTAGCGCTCCTCTTCTCGAAGTCCGCGGGCTCAATGCCTGGTACGGAGAAAGCCATGTTCTTCATGGCGTCGATCTCGACATCCGCGAAGGCGAGACGGTCACCCTGCTCGGCCGCAACGGCGCCGGCAAGACGACTACATTGCGTGCCATCATGGGCATCCTGCGCCGTCGCGAGGGCGTCATCCGCCTGCGGGGCAAAGATCTCCTGGGGCTGCCGCTCCACAAGGTCGCGCAGGCAGGACTCGGCTACGTGCCCGAAGAGCGCGGCATCTTCGCGAGCCTGAATGTCTCCGAGAACCTGATGCTGCCGCCCCCGGTCTCGGAAGGCGGCATGAGCGTGGAGGAGATCTACAGCCTCTTCCCGAACCTGCACGAACGCCGTTCGAGCCAGGGCACGAAGCTTTCGGGCGGCGAGCAGCAGATGCTCGCCATCGCCCGCGTGCTGCGCACGGGGGCGCGGATCATCCTTCTCGACGAGCCGACAGAGGGCCTGGCTCCCGTCATCGTCCAGCGCATCGGCGATGTGCTGGTCGCCTTGAAGAAGCGCGGCATGACCATCCTGCTTGTGGAACAGAACTTCCGCTTCGCGAAGAAAGTGGCCGATCGCTTCTACCTCATGGAAGATGGGCGTATGGTGAACTCGTTCCCCGGGCATGAGCTCGATGCGCGCATGGACGAACTTCACGAAGTTCTTGGGGTCTAGAGCATCATGAGCACCATTTTCGGCATTCCCGCCCCGGCCCTCTACGGCCAGATCCTCATCGGGCTGATCAACGGCTCCTTCTACGCCATGCTGAGCCTTGGCCTCGCGGTGATCTTCGGCCTGCTCCGGGTCATCAACTTCGCCCATGGCGCGCAATACATGCTGGGCGCCTTCGCCGCCTACCTGCTCCTGAGCTGGCTCGGGATCGGCTATTGGCCGGCGCTCATCCTGGCTCCCGTCATCGTCGGCGCCATCGCGGTCGTGATCGAGAAGACGATGCTGAGCCGCCTCTATGGCATCGATCCGCTCTACGGCCTTCTGCTGACCTTCGGCCTCGCCCTCATTCTCGAAGGGGCGTTCCGTTACTGGTTCGGCGCGGCAGGGCAACCCTATTCCCCTCCCCCGCAGCTGACGGGAGCCGTCAACCTGGGCTTCATGTTCATGCCGATCTATCGCGGCTGGGTGGTGATCGCCTCCCTGGTCATCTGCCTGGGCACGTGGCTGCTCATCGAAAAGACGCGGCTCGGCGCCTATCTGCGCGCCGCGACGGAGAATGCCACGCTCGTCCAGGCCTTCGGCGTGAACGTCCCGCTCCTCCTGACCCTCACCTACGGCCTAGGTGCGGCGCTCGCGGGACTTGCCGGCGTGCTGGCGGCCCCGATCTACCAGGTGAGCCCGCTCATGGGCTCCAACCTCATCATCATCGTGTTCGCCGTGGTCGTGGTCGGCGGCATGGGCTCGATCCTGGGCGCCATCGTGACCGGCTATGTGCTCGGCGTTCTCGAAGGGCTGACGAAGGTTTTCTACCCGGAAGCCTCGAGTATCGTTATCTTTGTGATCATGGCCATCGTTCTGCTCGTCAGGCCGGCAGGTCTCTTCGGGCGGGAGGAGTGATATCATGGCTGTTGGAACCCAATATCTCGCGGAACAGCCCCGGCTGCGCACGTCCTCCATGGTGCTCGGAGCGATCGCCATTGCGTGCCTGATGGCGGCCCCCTTCTTCTTCTACCCCGTCATGCTGATGAGCGTGCTTTGCTTCGCGCTCTTCGCCTGCGCGTTCAACCTGCTCATCGGCTATGTGGGCCTTCTCTCCTTCGGCCATGCGGCCTTCTTCGGCGGAGCCGCCTATTTCACCGCCCATGCCGCCAAGGTGTGGGGCTGGGAGCCCCTGACCGCCATCCTGCTGGGCGTGGCGGGAGCCGCCGCCATGGGCCTCGTGATCGGCTTCGTGGCGATCCGCCGCCAAGGCATTTACTTCGCCATGATCACCCTCGCCCTGTCGCAGATGTTTGCCTTCATCTGCCTGCAGGTGCCTTTCACCCACGGTGAGGACGGCATCCAGGGCGTGCCCCGCGGGCATCTGCTGGGCTTCATCGACCTTAACCAGCCCCTGACCATGTACTACGTCACGCTGGCGATCTTCCTGTTCGGGTTCTTCTCCATCTGGCGCATCGTGAACTCGCCCTTCGGCAACATCCTCAAGGCGATTCGCGAGAACGAGCGGCGTGCCGTCTCCCTCGGCTACCGGGTCGACCGCTACAAGCTCGGCGCCTTCGTGATGTCGGCCGCGCTGGCGGGGCTGGCGGGTGGAACCAAGGCCATCGTGTTCCAGTTCGCGACGCTCACGGACGTGCAGTGGCAGATGTCCGGCGAGGTCATTCTCATGACCCTGCTCGGCGGCATCGGCACGATGATCGGCCCCATCGTCGGCGCAGGCCTGGTGATTGCCTTGCAGAATTATCTGGCGGCGTCCGCCTTCCCGGTGACGGTGCTGATCGGCATCATCTTCGTGGTCTGCGTCCTCTTGTTCCGCCGGGGCATCGTGGGCGAGATCCTGGAGCTGATAAGGCGCAGGTCGAAGAGCGCCTCCTGAAGGGAGGAATGACGCAAACTCTGCCGGCGCTCGTCGGATCATCGAGCGCCCGCATTTCCATCGAGTCATACCATGTCGGGCAGTGATACATTCGACTACGTGATCGTCGGCGCAGGTTCGGCCGGGTGCGTTCTGGCGAACCGCTTGTCCAAGGATCCCGGCAACTCGGTCTGCATTCTCGAAGCCGGCGGCAAGGACAACTGGATCTGGTTTC
>Ga0182740_1001501_pt1 | contig 15672 bp, 17 predicted proteins | sample eDN5th37CKraftBY_FD_128872 | JGI IMG/M metagenome (GOLD analysis project Ga0182740, IMG submission 128872) | Enriched backyard soil microbial communities from Emeryville, California, USA - eDNA 5th pass 37_C Kraft BY (version 2) (version 2) | ecosystem: Environmental > Terrestrial > Soil >...
ATTTCGCCCGCTTGTGTGATGAAGCGAATGCCCGCTAGTAGGTGGGCATGATCGCAGTCACGAAATGGGCCTGCCGTGAGTAAGCTTGACGACGTCGTCAAAGAAATAGCCGACGAGATGCGCCGTATGCCCGACCGGGGCGAGGTCGCAACCTACATTCCAGAGTTGGCGCGCGTCGATCCGAAAGCTTTTGGCATCGCGGTGGTCGACGCGGAGGGCAACGTTGTGACGGCTGGCGATGCTGATACGCCATTCTCGATCCAAAGCATCTCGAAAGTTTTCACGTTGACCCTGGCCTTGGGGAAGGTCGGCGACAGGCTGTGGAGCCGCGTTGGCCGTGAACCATCGGGTAGCCCGTTCAACTCCATCGTGCAGCTCGAGCGCGAACAAGGCATCCCGCGCAATCCATTTATCAATGCGGGCGCCATCGCCGTCACGGATGTGATACTGTCGGGGCATCTCCCGCGCGAAGCGTTGGGAGAAATTTTGCGGTTCATGCAGTTTCTGGCCGACGATTCGTCCATCACGATCGACCGCCAAGTTGCCGCCTCCGAGCAGCGAACCGGCTTCCGCAACGCCGCTCTCGCCAATTACATGAAGTCGTTCAGCAACCTCGACAACCCGGTTGAATTCACGCTTGGCGTTTACTTCCATCACTGCGCCATAGCGATGTCTTGCAGACAATTGGCCATGGCCGGGCGCTTTCTTGCACAATTTGGCAGCAATCCGTCCACGGGACTTGCTGTTGTGCAGCCTGAGAGGGCGCGTCGGATTAACGCTCTCATGCTGACCTGCGGTCATTACGACGGCTCAGGGGAGTTCGCTTACCGCGTCGGCCTTCCGGGCAAGAGCGGAGTAGGGGGCGGCATCCTCGCCGTCGCTCCCGGCAAGGCGTCCATCGTCGTCTGGTCGCCGGGTTTGGATAAGACGGGAAACTCGCGTCTTGGGCAGATCGCGCTCGAACGCCTCACCACGCGGATGGGCTGGTCGATCTTCGGTGCATGACCTCGCGACCCCTGCCGTCACGTGGGCTGATGACCCGTGTTTCGGGTGCCAAAAATGGGTGCTTTTACTCGAGCGTGAGAACACCCGAGGCGGAAACTAAACAGAATACAGGAGCTTGTGGCCTCGGCGGCAAAGCCTTCCCCGCCGCGCGCGAAAAGGACAAAGCCTTTCGCGCGATCTCAATCAATATCTGAAACTCAATAAAGCAACATAACTCATACCGTGCGGATAGGGCTTCAGCTCCAGCGCACGGACTCGGCGGCTTCTTCAATGGCCGCTTCGTGATACCAGCAGCTGCCGAACTCAACTGGCTTGACGCGCCGCGCCGGTACGATCGAAGCCGCCTGCTTCACGATGCGCTGGCCATGCAGGGAAGCGCGTCCGCCCTTGGGGAATTGGTAGATTTTCGCTGACGGCCGAATATGCGTTTCAGTCATTTCCTCTCTCCTGAAGTTCTACCGGCTCAGTAAAGGAGCCCGGTTCGAAGGCCAGTTTCGCCTGATTATCCTGATGCCTCAATAAAAATCAGCAATTGCCCAAACTATGGGCATGCTAGGTTTTGTATCTTTGGATAGCATCCATCCCCGTGGTGAACGCCCGCACAGTCGTCGTGTTCCGCCACGGAGTCTTGGGGCCCTTGCGGGGGCTGCATTGAGAGGGAGATTGGATGCTGACTGGCGTGTCTCAAGAAGTGAGCGCGAGACCGTTCGCCGGAATAGCGTCCTCGATCACAGCGCCATCCGCCCTGGCGGCCAGTCCGCGGTGTGCGCACGAACTCTCCCGAGATGCAGGACTTCAGCGAAGCCCGGGCGAATTCGCGGTGCCGTCCGCGATCTCGGACTTCAGCGCCCAGGCATGCCTTCGCCGGTCGCAAACGAATTAGGAATTCCTCAGACGTCAACTCAGGGAGCAGCTAAGAATGACGAAGTATAGGCTTGAGTACATATGGCTCGACGGCTACACGCCGGTTCCGAACCTGCGCGGCAAGACGCAGATCAAGGAATACAGCTCCTTCCCGGATCTGGCTGACCTGCCGCTCTGGGGCTTTGACGGCTCGTCGACGATGCAGGCCGAGGGCCACAACTCCGACTGCGTCCTGAAGCCGGTCGCACACTATCCCGATCCCGCCCGCACGAACGGCGTGCTCGTGATGTGCGAAGTCATGATGCCCGATGGCAAGACCCCGCATCCGTCGAACAAGCGCGCGACCATTCTCGATGACAGCGGCGCCTGGTTCGGCTTCGAGCAGGAATACTTCTTCTACAAGAACGGCCGTCCGCTTGGCTTTCCCGAAGCTGGCTACCCGCCTCCGCAGGGCCCCTACTACACGGGCGTCGGCTACAAGAACGTCGGCGACGTCGCGCGCCAGATCGTCGAAGAGCATCTCGACCTCTGCCTCGCAGCCGGCATCAACCACGAAGGCATCAACGCTGAAGTCGCGAAGGGCCAGTGGGAATTCCAGATCTTCGGCAAGGGCTCCAAGAAGGCCGCTGACGAGATGTGGATCGCGCGTTACCTGCTGCTCCGCCTGACGGAAAGGTACGGCATCGACATCGAGTTCCACTGCAAGCCGCTCGGCGACACGGACTGGAACGGTTCGGGCATGCACGCCAACTTCTCGACGGCCTACATGCGCGAAGTCGGCGGCAAGGAGTACTTCGAGGCTCTGATGAAGGCATTCGAGGCAAACCTCGAAGACCACATCGCCGTCTACGGCCCGGACAACCACATGCGTCTCACCGGCAAGCACGAGACCGCGCCGTGGAACAAGTTCAGCTACGGCGTTGCTGACCGTGGCGCTTCGATCCGCGTCCCGCACTCGTTCGTCAACAACGGCTACAAGGGCTATCTCGAGGATCGTCGTCCGAACTCCCAGGGCGACCCATACCAGATCGCTTCGCAGATCCTGAAGACGATCTCCTCGGTCTCGACCTCGGTCGCCAAGGCCGCCTAAGACTTCAAATCGCGGCGCCGGCTTTCCAGTCGGCGCCGCGACTCTATTCAGGGCCCTTGCACGCCGATAACGGCAGGGCGCGCGTCAGCAGACGCACTCGCAAAGACAGCGACCAAAAGCTCTCTACAAAATCAACCGAGATTTATTGAAGCGCCGCGGACTTTTTGCTCGCGAGCGTAGCGCGCCGGGTGCGCGAGACGGCATGCTGATGCTTGCCTCTGCGCGATCTGCTTACGGCCGCCTTCTGCGGAGCAGGCGGAGAGATATCGGCGACGAGTTCCAGCGACGTCTTCGGCTTCAGCAGAACGACCTTATATCCCCCCGCCTTGAGCTTCGCGAGAAGCTCGGGCACGGCGTCAGCCGTCCACCCATGGATATCGTGCATCAAGATAATGCCGCGCCCGCGCGCCTTGAGACCGGCCATGATCCTCGTGATGACCGGTGCCGAGCGGCGCACGCGCCAGTCGGAAGAATCGATGTCGACTGCAAATTGCGCGATGTTCCGGCTCTTGAAGTAGTCCTCGTTTTCCTTGCTGCTCGACAGGTACGGATACCGGAAGAACGGCGCGACAGGCACGGGGCTGGCCTTCTGAACGATGTCGAAGGTCGCTTCGACCTCGCGCGTGACATCGGCCTGATCAAGGCGTGCGAGATTGGGATGCGTCCAGGTGTGGGTGCCGATCGTATGGCCTTGCTCCGCCACCTCCTTGACGACCTCCGGATGCAGGACGGCCATTTCGCCGACCATGAAGAAGACGGCCTTGGTGCACTCTTTGGCGAGGGCGTCGAGAACTTGGCGCGTGCTTTTCGGTGACGGGCCATCGTCGAACGTCAAAACGACTTCGCCCGGAGCCAGCAGATTGGGATCGCCGTGCGGCGACCCGATCCACGGTCCGCCGGTCGTATCGACCTCGATAGTGCGAGAAACGCCGAGCGCGCCTTCAGGGCAAGCATCTTCGGCGTAAGCAGGAAAAACGCAAAGGCCCGCGACGAGCACAATCGAAACAGCGAGGCTCAGATTTCGTAGTGGCTGCATTGGAAAATCCAGTTGATCAGGAGCCGGATGCATCCGGCATCACTTGGGAAGAGCTCTCGGCTCTGGCTTTGCAGCCGGCGTCATCTTGCAGGCACCCGCGGAGCCCGCTCTCGTATCAATCGGCGGCGAATATATCAACTCACACTCAGGACGAGCGAGGCCATAGGCCTTTGCGCATCAAGTTTAGTCTAAGCGCGGTGATGCCGTGCAACAGTGGGCTGGCACATGTCTAGTGTTTGCTATGGGTGCCGGGCTCGCCGATTGAGTGTCTACGGATGATTGCATTGAAAATACAAAACCCCGCCGGCGCACCTGAGTCTTGGCACGCCGTCGAGGATCCTCAACAGTCAGCGGGAGATCTACCAGCCGCCACAGCCGCAGCGCTTCGCGCCCCAGCCGCAAGCATGAGCAGGAGGTGCAATCGCACTGACAGCGGCGGTAGCCATGAAGGTAGCCAGAAGGGACATCGTGATGATCTTCATGATGGTGATCCTCTGTTTGCCGGAGCGAATGCTCCGCTTCGGCAACAGAGGGTCAAAAGCCAAGTTCCGCACACGGAACATTACCGGATCGGGTAGTTAACATCGGATTTTCTGAACATCCGCTCCGGGAAAACGCGGGCCGCAGTTACGGACGCACGCTGGGCCCGGTGTCATCGCCGCCGCCGACGCCGGCGGGCGAAGTCTTAGGGAGCGCCTTCGGCTCTGGCGGACGTCCCTTCGAAGGCTGGTCCTGCGCCGTCGTATTGTCCTGCGAGCCGTCCATCTGCGGAGATGTGACGGAGAAAAATGCAAGGGTGAATGCGCCCAGAGCTAGAACAGCAAGCGCTGTCGATATGATGAGTACGTAGAAGCTGCCCGTCCGGGGACTGGCTTGCCGAGCTTCTGTTGGTGTCTTCGCCACGCACGATTCCTTTCGTAATCAACCGAAGAAATACGCCAGGGCGATCAGAATGACAGCAATGTGGGCCACGAACAGAATTACGCCACGTACGAAGTCGCGATAAGTGCGAACGTGATATTGAAATTCCTGGACACTCGGCTCGTGCGGCTGCTTCTCGATGGCAGCGCGTTCGATGCCTTCTTCTTCCAGGACCTGCAATGCGGTCGGGTTGTCGGTGACAGCCATGATCGCCTCCCTAGCGTATAGAACTAAACCCCCAGTCTGAGCGGGTGTTCCCGGCATCTCTCTGAAGCTTCCTTCGCAGCGAGGTGCCCCGCCCAAACATCGCGGGCTGGGGCACCACGCGCGAGCGGGGTCTCAATAGGGGCAGTAACGCCGCCGATAGTAGGGACCGCCATAACTGTAATAATAATCGTCATCCCAGTAGGGGTAACCGACACCCCACCCCACACCTGGCCACCACCAGCCGCCACCTCCCCATCCGCCTCCATGAAACGGCCTGCCGCCCCCGCGGAATCCAAACCCTGGCCCACCGCCACGGAAACCACCGCCAAATCCTGGCCCGCCACCCCCGCGGAAGCCACCGCCTCCACCAAATCCTGGGCCGCCGCCGCCGCGGAAACCACCGCCTCCGCCAAATCCACCGCCGCCTCCGCCGTGGAAGCCGCCACCGCCCCCAAATCCTCCGCCGCCCCCGCCACCTCCACCTCCGTGGGCGGCTTCGGCGACCGAGGTCATCGAAAGGAGAGCAAGCGATCCCGCCGCTCCGATCAAAATCCGGTTGAATGTCTTCATTGAGGAAACCTCGCTGCTCGCCAGCCAAGAATTAGACGGTGTGCTGACAGTCATGCTGATTGTTCCATGGCGCCGCGGGCTGGCGAAAAGCCGTGGCAGGAACAGTTCGCTTGCTTTGGCTACCTGCACGTCCATCGACGTGAATGGGGCTGCAAACGCCATTAGCCCGCTCAGCAAAATGGGCTCCGCCGCACTTCGCAGTGTCATCGCCATGTGATGTCGTGCGATGAAACGCTGGGAGCTTGAAGGCGCGCGGGTTAACGCACGATGAGGCGGGCCGCTCGGACGCGATGCCTATTCGCTCAAAATTTTATGAGGCTTGGAAACAGAGTGTGGCGTGATAAAAAATCCCTCCGCGGATCGGCATAAATGCGGAGGGAAGTCGGTATTTTCTAACGGATGCGATCAGCGAAATGGCGTGTGAAATTCAAAGTTTCTGGATGGTGTCGTCGACAGCTTTGCGGGCCTTGTCCGCTTTCTCGGCTACAGCGCCTTCGGCCTTGCCTTTGACAGCTTGCGCGGCCCCCTTGGCCTGCAGCTTGTCGGAGCCCACAGCGTATCCGACCTTCTCCTTCATCTTGCCGATGACCGTATCGAACTTGCTTTTGAGACTGCCCATCGGACCCTCCTTGTGAAAGAACGCCACCGCAACGCTCAGTTGCGCTGGAAAGTTCCTCATGCTGATTGTTGCGAGTATGAAGGAGCGGTCTAAGCGGACCCCTGCGAGCGCAGCCGGGCGAACTCAGCTATGGGCGAGCCTGCTGGCGATAAGGCAATTCACGACCACTGAGACGTCCTCAGGCGTGAAAGGCTTCCCGATAATGGGCGTGTTTGGGTAGAGCGACCCGATCTTGTCTTGGCCTGCGCCTGTGCAGATCGCGTAGGGGATGCCCTTGCGGTCGAGTGCGAGGGCCAGTGGATCAGCCTCGCCGTCTTCCAGGAGATAGTCGACGACAGCGATATCGATCTCCTGGTACGTGAGAACGTCCAAGGCTTCTTGCACGGTCACGCTCGGCCCGATGACGTCGCATCCGTAGGTCCTGAGGAGTTCTTCAAGATCGAGCGCAATGAGCGCGTTGTCTTCGGCTAGAAGTACGCGCGGCGGTGCGGCGAGGTGCTGAAATGCCTCGGCATTCATCTTTTCCGATCGGCCGATCCGCATTCGTTAAACTCCGAAAACGCGACGATCCTCCTTTTTGTAAAATTAATCAATGTGTTAATTCCAGAATATAAGCCGGTTCAGCAGATGGAGTAAGTTCAGCAAGAAACTGTATCTCAGACATTCGCGTTAAATGCCGTCTTGGCGAAATTGAAGTAGAATTATCCGCCCGGGTCCCCAGAACTCGCCTGACGCGCCATGGAGGTCGCGATGAACGCCGCTGCAAATAGAGATGAACGCCTGCAGATAATGCTCGAACCCGACGAGTTACGAGCACTCGATGATTTTAGATACAAGTTTCGCCTTCCCAGTCGCGCTGCAGCCGTGCGCGAATTGTTGAAGCGGGGGCTGGCGAGTGAGCCGACGGGTGAGGTTGACGAACATTCCCGCTCACAAGATTTCGGCGTGTTGGGCATAGCGAACGGTAGCCGATTCAAGGATGCCGATAGCACTCAAGAAGAGTAGAAGCCCTATCGAACAAGTCCGCCGTCCAGCCCGGTTTCTCTGGCTTAGCGCGCCGATCTGCATACCTTCCCTCACAGCGGTCAATAAACTGCCGCTTCTTGCAATCAACATCGACCGGCCCCCTGATCGGCTGCTCCAGAGGAACGGCCTAGCGCTACCGCGCTCCAGCACCACCCATCATCTGCGAGCTTTTTGACGGCAGACTTCGATGGGGAAGCGGTTGACTTGGCTCCCGCATTTGTCCTCATTTTTTTGATTCGAACGGAACCGGTAAGGCCTGATTGTCGTTGTGACAGTACAATCTCCCCCCAGATTGTTGTCCCTGGCGTTATTCCCCCTTAGCGCCGTCCAGACGCCGGCTTCCCCCAAAGCCGGCGTCTTTCTTTTGGAGGGGGAGTACCAGTAAGCTAACGGGCGCTCGTTTTCTTTTTTTCGGCGTGCCCAAGCGATCGAGTAGATCGCGCATCGAGGGCGGAATGCCATCCAATTCGCGTTTGAAGATTTCGCGGAGTCGAGGCGTCGCGCGGTTATTGAATTCCACCAGCCAATCATCCTCGTACATCGTCATTCTCCCTCGCGGTTCCGGTTATGCTTAAAGACGCGCGGTGAAATGCGAGTTCCGTTCGGTGGGCAGCATATGTTTTTGCTTTCGAAGAGCCATTATTTACATCTTTGAAACGCGTATGTGCTTTTCAGAAATTGCATTGCTCTTGCTTTTACAAGACCAATTCGGTGCCGGAAATAAAAGATAAGCCGCTGGATCTTCGGTATTATTTTTTCAAGGCCTTCAGACCATCCATTGAGTTTGATTTCCACGCTTGGCGATGCTGTGCCAAGACGGCATGCAACGAAGGATTTGCTGCTGGCGTATGGACCTCATCGAGCCGTTCGGCTCATCACTCATGAGGCAATCCATGCAACGATTTCGAAAGTTCGTGGCCGTTGCCGCTGCTGCGCTCGCGGTAACGGCATTCTCCGTTTCGGCTGACGCTCGCGGCGGCGGTGGTGGCGGATTCCATGGCGGAGGCGGCTTTCATGGTGGCGGCTTCGGCGGACGCGGCGGCTACGGCCATTTTGCCGGTCACTACGGTGGGCACCATGGCCACCGCGGCCACTTCAGAGGCGGCCCGTTCATCGGCTACGGATTCTATGACGGCTATTACGATAGCTACTATGACGATGACGATTACGTCTGCTACTGGCGTCACGGCCGGCGCGTCTGCCGCTACTACGATTGAGACGCACGACAAGAAGCCCCGGTTGAGCCGGGGCTTTTTCTTGGATGCCAATCGCAGAAGATGTTTCGCCTGAAATAAGAGAGCCCTGCCATCGCTGGCAGGGCTAACAGGAACACGTCACCCTCACGCCTGGCGGTATCGGCTCCCGCTTTGCCGACCGTTCAAGCAGCGACGCTCTTCCCGCTGAAGGAGGCAGCGAATACCGAAATTCGGCGTCACAAACAATTCACAATCGAACGCGTTGTGTAACACTTGTGAATTCTCGATGCGCGAACGCGGATCGCCAAGGATCGGCGAACAATTCTGGACGATGATCAGAACGACTTTTGACCCGCAACCATCTCGGCAGGAACCCGCGCACGCGCGCGCGAAGACTCCCCACCACAAGCCGCCTCGATCGTGCGAAGCAGTTCATCGATTTCAAATGGCTTGCCGATGTGAGCGGTCATGCCGGCCGCGTAGCAACTCGCAATCTCATTGGGAAGCACGTTGGCCGTCATCGCAATGATGGGCACCTGGCCGTGACTTGGCGGCAGACTGCGAATTTTTTGCGTGGCCGCCAGCCCGTTCATTCTTGGCATCTGCATATCCATGAGAATGCAGTCGAAGATTTCCGAACTTGCGAGGGTAATGGCATCCGCGCCGCTCGCAGCCGTAACGGCACGATGGCCCGCACGCCTGAGCACGGTGGATGTCAGCCGCCGATTAGGCTCCATGTCATCGACGACGAGAACGTTCAGCCCGCCAGGACCCGGTGGCTCTTGCTCGCCCGATCGATCGATTGTCGCGCTCGAACGGCTGACGACGAGAGGCAATTCGAACCAAAATGCCGAGCCGACCCCGACCTCGCTTTCCACGCCGATCTCGCCATGCATCGCAACGACAATGCTTTTGCTGATTGCGAGGCCGAGGCCCGAACCCGCAAAACGCCGCTCATAGCTGCCGTCGAGCTGACTGAACCTGTTGAACAATTCCGGTATGGACTTCTGCGGTATGCCGGGCCCCGTGTCCTTGACCGTGAATGTCACGGTGACGACGTCGCCGGAGCGCCTGGAGCAGGTCGCTTGCACATCGACGCGCCCTTCCGAAGTAAACTTCACGGCGTTGCCGACGAGATTGACGAGCACTTGCCGCACGCGCTGCGCGTCGGCATCGACTGTCACTTCATCCAACGCACTGTCGATCTCGCCACTCAAAATGAGGCCTTTCGCTCGCGCCTCGACCTGCATCAGCGACAGACAGCTTTCGATCGTCGGACGAAGCAGAGTGGGAGCCAGCGACAGCCGGAGGCGTCCCGCTTCGATTGCAGAGAAATCAAGAATGTCGTTGACGGTGCTGAGGAGGGATCGGCCGGCATCGCGAACGATTTCCAGGTCGCGCGCGTCCTCCGCATTGAGGCCTCGGCGAGCGAGCACCAGGCTCGTATAGCCGATGACGCTGTTGAGCGGAGTTCTGATCTCGTGGCTCATCGTCGCGAAGAATTCAGACTTCGCCGCGGTCGCGCGTTGAGCCGCCTCGTTGGCCTCTTTGGCATCCTCGATGGAGACCTTGAGCCGCTGCATGACCGCAAGGCGCTCCATGAACATGCGCGCGTTCGTCGTGACGAGCACGACGAGGAAGATCAGGAAGCTGAACGCCAGCGCCGCCAGAATGATGTTCTCCCTGTCGCCGAGCAGGAGCATCTTCGTGATGAGCGGGCACAGGATGATGCTGGCGTAGGTGAGAGCCGCCGCCGGGATCGGCGCGAGCAACATGCTGCCGCTCGCCGACATGCCGACGGCGAAGGCGAGAAGGAGTGCTTCGCTCGTTCCGTTTACGGTCCCAATCCAGACCACTGTCAAAACGGACCACGGAAGCGCGAGAAGAACGGCGAAGAGCAGGGCGCTGCGCGCGCTGCGCATTTGATCTGGGCTAGAGATCTGGGGCGACATCGCGCGCCGCAATGAACGAATGCCCACGATGCCGCAGATAGCGAGGGAGAAAAGGATCCAGACAAGGAGGTGATTCCTCGGGCCCCTGTCCCAGAAGGCCGCCGCGGCGAGGCCAACGTTCACCGCATATCCGAGCATGGCATAAGGAGTAACGCGCGCGACCGCCACGAGTTGGTCACGGTGGACGCGCAGCTTATTCATCGAGAAGCGCCTCCATGTAGTTTTGAAGCGTGGCGACGGCGCGATCTCCCACCGGGCGCATTGCCACCTGGGCCGACACCAAATCCGCCCGCGCTTGCCGGCGGGCGTGCTCTCTCAACTGCTCGGCTGCCGACGCCAGCTCGCACAATCCAAGCGTGCCGGAGAAATTGATGAGATCGTGGCAAATGGCGTCGATCTGCGAAGGCGTGAGATCGAGCGCCTCGAGGTTCAATAGGCGCTGCCGAATTCCGGTTTCGAACTCGGCGATCACTTCCCGAAAGCTCGCCGTATCCAGATAGCTGCGCATACGCATCAGCTTGCCGGAGTCGAGTGCGGGCTCGTTATGGGTGATTTCGGCCGCAGGCATCAGAGACTTCATTGGAGAACAGGTTATGGTCTGACGAGAAGGCCGGCCATGCTTGTTCGGCGCCCCGGAATATCATCGCGACAATGCATTACTCTGAGCTTAACCGAGCCTTGCGTTACTCCAATTGCCAACACAGTGTTCATTTTCCGCCCAAAATCGAAGAGGCCGAAAGCTCTCGATTATAAAAGTTAAAGAATGAGCTCGTCGCTTCCAGCGTACCAAATGGCTCGCGCGAGGCTTTCGGTATGCCTCGAAGATCCGGGTGCACGAGCGTTAGGTTCGCTTGGAGACCCCCAGCCATTCTATTGCCGTCGTTAGGTCCCCTAATCGTCTGTGGGGAGTAAAGGGCGTCAGTTATGAAGTTGTTTGCGTCATTGGTACTGCCGGTACTGGCAGTATTAGCAGCGTATATTTCGCCGGTCTTGGCGGAGGCGGCATCAACAGGTCCGCAACACGCTCAAGAAGTCTCCGAAACTGTGACCTTGCCCTCGTTCGTCCCGCTCTCGGGACAGCAAAACTACGCATCCGCCCTGCAAAGCAAAACCAGCGCCGCAGCGGCCGCCCGTCATGAGGCGGACAAGATCAGTTCGCTTTTCGCCGGATTGACCACCGGATCGATCGACAGGTCTGAGCACGAAGCGCAGCTCGAAACGGATGCCGCTCCCATTGTCGCGACCGATCCGGCAAAGCCCGAAACGTCGTCCGCGCGGTCCATCGTGCTGGCGTCGAAGAAGTCGGCCCAGGAGACGGCTGAGACGAGTTCGGCCTCCGCGAAGACTGCGCGACAAGTCCCGCGTGCGAAAGGAAGCCGCAAAGCCAATCGCATTCCGCAAAAGGCAATCGCAAACGAAAGCCACGGCCTGAGTGCTGGCGCGAGCGGACCGCCGAACCTCGCAGCGGTCGCGAAAAACGTCAGCGTCGTCGATCTGCTGACGAACCCGGCTTTGTGGTGGCGCTGAGCCGGGCCCTGTCATTCGCTCCGGTCAATCGCTCATGAGCGGGCGTGGTTGAGGCGCGCGGAGAAACAGCTGCCGGTCTGATGTGGAGCTGACGGTCCCCACCCAAGCTGGTTGGCACCCTCGAAGTGGTGGCACAACTCAATCCGTTTTCAAATAAAATAATGTCCGGCCATTTGCGCGCGCGTCGCACATCCTGCTGAGCCAGGGAGCGGTCCCTCGCTCCTGCGCCGAAATACCAATTTTGCCTTTTTCTCCCGGGCGCCAGTACCAGCTTTGCAGAAACCGCTGGTTCAAACCCGATCTTTGGAGCATGCTCCGGAAAAAAATGAGGAAGTAATTCCCGGTGCGTCCAGGAATAATTTCCGTCCGGGACGGAGGCTTCACGTGAACGTTGCTGCGATCCTCAGAGCTTCACTGGTTATCTGCGGTGTCGTCGTCCTGGCTGGGTGCAACGCCCCGCATTCGGAAGAAGCCGAGGACCGTGAGGAGGCACAAGCCGTCGTTCCCCCCGCCGTTCGCACCATCGCCCTCGCGGCATCCGACGAGCCGGTGAAGCTCGAAGGCATTGCGACGGTTCTCAATCCCGACGTGCTCCTGCAACTCGATGCCGATATCCGCTCCGCGACGGTCGCCGCCAACTTCAGCCACGGGCAGCTCGAGCGCTTCAAAGCCTCCACCATGCTCTCCCGGCAGACGCTGGAGAATGCCATCCGCCAGGAGGGGATCGATGCGTCTCAGCTGAAACTGCTGCTGACTCGTCTCCAGCAATCGTGGGGCGACAAAGCGCCGTTTGTGGACGCAGAAGCCCGGCAGACCTTGATGGCCGACATTGCCAACGGGTCGCGCGCCGTCCTCCGCCTCGACTTCCCCGACATGGCGATCGACACGCCCGAAAATGTTCGCGTCATGCCTCTCCGGGGAGGGCGGGAAACGAAGGTCGACGTCATTTGGCCAGCGCCTTCCGGCAACCTCGCGATGCCGGGCGTCTCGTTCTTCGGCCTGATCAATGCCGGACCTGGGCTGCGTGCAGGGGACCGCGCGCGCGTCATTGCCGATAGCCCAGAGCGGCTGAGCGGTGTCGTCATCCCGAACGCCGCGCTGGTCGTCTACGCCAGCCAATCGTGGTGCTACGTCGAAACCGAGCCGCAGAAATACGAGCGCAAGCTCGTGTCGCTGGAGGCGCCGGTCGATGATGGCTTCTTTGTAAAGAGCGGCTTCGAGCCAGGCACGCGCGTCGTCGTCAAAGGCGCTTCCGTTCTGCTCGCGCGCGAGGCCGAGCCCGGCGGCTTCGATGACGACGATGACGATGGGGGATCTCGATCTCCGCCACCGTCGGCCCCGATCGCTGGAAAGACAAAGTCATCTGAACCGTCCGTGGCTCAGGGCCACACAGCGCCCGACGCGGACTGATCCAGCATGAACGCGCTCATCCGCTGGTCCATACGCTATCGAAACTTCGTCGCGCTGCTCTCTGTCGTCTGGTTCGTCGCCGGTATCTTCTTGGCGATGCGAGCCCCGCTCGACGTCTTTCCCGAGTTCGTACCGCCTCAGGTGACGATCCAGACCGAAAGCCCAGGCCTCGCACCTGAGCAAGTCGAACAGATCATCACGCGCCCGATCGAGGCCGCGGTCATCGGCGGCCCCGGAATTCATACCGTTCGCTCTGAATCGATTTACGGCCTCTCCGTCGTTCTCGTGACGTTCGATGAAAGCGCCGACGCCAACGCGGCCCGGCAAGGCATCGCCGAACGTCTGACGACCTTGAACGGAAAGCTGCCGGCAGGCGTCGGGCCGCCGAAGCTGACGCCTCTGACGTCGAGCACGATGGACGTGCTGAAGCTCGGCATTCTCTCCGACGAGGTCGATCCCTATACGCTGCGCGATATCGCGGATTGGACCATCAAGCCACGGCTGCTGGCCGTTCCCGGCATCGCGCGCGTGACGGTCTACGGTGGCGCGATAAGACAGGTTCAGATCCAGCCCGATCTCGAACGCATCGCAGCGCTTGGGCTGACAGTGACCGACGTCATGAACGCGGCGAGCAACGCTACCGCATTGCGCGGTGGCGGCGTGATCGAGACCTCAGCACAACGCATTACCATCGAGACGCCGCCGCCGGGACCCGACCCGCGAGCCATTTCGCAAGCGCTCGTCACGATGCAGAACAACCGCCCGGTGCGCCTCTCGGACGTGGCGACGATCACGATCGGCCCCGCGCCCAAGATCGGCGACGCCACGATCATGGGCCAGCCCGGCGTCTTGATCACTGTTTCAGGCCAGTTCGGCGCCAATACGCTCGACGCCACCAAAGCGACGGAAGCCGCGCTCGACGAATTGCGCCCCGCGCTCGAACGCCGGGGCATCACGATGTACCCGTCGCTGCACCGGCCGGCATCGTTCGTCGTGCGCGCATTGAAAAACCTTGAAACCGCTCTGCTGCTCGGATCGGCGTTGATCCTGTTCGTGCTCTACGCATTCCTCAGAAGCGTACGCGCGTCGCTCATCTCGTTTCTTGCAATCCCGCTGTCGCTCCTTGCAGCGGTCGTCGTGCTGAAGGAATTCGGCCAATCGCTGAACACGATGACGCTCGGCGGCTTTGCCTTGGCGCTGGGCGTGCTTGTCGATGATGCAATCATCGACATCGAGAATATCGCGCGCCGCTTGCGCCTCGCCGGTCCCGACGCCGACCGCTTGACCGTTATCGAAGACGCCTCGGTCGAAATCCGCGGCTCCATGCTTTACGGCACGCTCGCGGTGATCTTCGCATTCTTCCCCGTGCTCTTTGCCGGCGGCGTGCAAGGCCGGTTCATCGGCCCGATGGCGCTGACATTCATTCTGGCGGTGCTGGCCTCGATGCTCGTCGCGCTCACGGTGACGCCAGCGCTCTGCGCGCTCCTGCTGACCAAAAGCGAGGACACGAAGGAGTCGCCTCTCGTGAAGGGGCTCAAAGCCGCACAGGCCTGGATTCTAGGCGTCGTCCATCGCGCCTGGGGCGCAACGGTTCTGGTGCTGACGCTCGGCGCCCTCGCTGCTGCTGCCGCCGTTCCCTACCTCCATAGCGAACTCATCCCGCAGTTTCGCGAAGGCCATTTCGTGCTGCAGATGGCGATGGCGTCTCCCGGCACTTCGACGGATGACGTCGTGGCTGTCGGCGAGCGCGTGACACAGGCTCTGCTGAAGTTGCCGTTCATCGATACCGTTGGACATCAGATCGGCCGCGCCGAAGCGGGCGAAGACACCTGGAGCGTCGACCGCAGCGAATTCCACATCGAACTGAAGCCGGTGCACGACAAGAGTGAGGAGGAAGCCCAAGATATCATCCGCGACACCCTCAAAAGTTTCCCGGAAGTCAGAAGCGAGACATTGACGTTCCTCGGCGATCGCATCAGCGAGACCTTGAGCGGCGAGACCGCCCAAGTCGTCATCAGCGCCCTGGGAACGGACCTCTCCTCACTCGAAAAAGCCGCCGCCGAAATACAAGAAGCCGTCGAGGACATCCCCGGCGTCACCGATCTCAGAATGCCGCGAAGCGCGACCGTGCCGACATTGTCGGTCCAGCTCGACCCAGCAGCACTTGCCAACTATGGCCTCACCTCGCGCGACGCGCTCGAGGCAATTCAAACGGCCTTTGCCGGAACCACAGTGGGCCAGACGTACGA
>Ga0182740_1001502_pt1 | contig 15669 bp, 20 predicted proteins | sample eDN5th37CKraftBY_FD_128872 | JGI IMG/M metagenome (GOLD analysis project Ga0182740, IMG submission 128872) | Enriched backyard soil microbial communities from Emeryville, California, USA - eDNA 5th pass 37_C Kraft BY (version 2) (version 2) | ecosystem: Environmental > Terrestrial > Soil >...
ACCGGAGCGTCGGCGTCTTGAAAGCGAACTGTGCGAAGGGGTCATCCTTGCGCTCGCGCCCACGCCCGGGATCCTTGTTGCTGATGCCGATATCGTGGAACTGGTCGTCGGTGAAACGCCAGCCGCGATGGCAGCCGACGCAGTTGCCCTGTTTGTTGAAGACGACAAAGCCGCGCTTCGCTGCATCGGGGATCGCCGTCTCGTCGCAGGCTATCCAGCGATCGAACGGAGCGTCGCCAGGCTCTATGGTGCGCTCGAATGCTGCAAGCGCGATGACGACATTGTCGAGATTGATCGGCTGTCCTGGCATCGCGCGCGCGAATGCCGCGGCATAACTGTCGCTCCGGCGCAGGCGGGCAACAATGTCGTCCACGCGCATTTCGTGCGGCGTCGCGAACATGGACATCGAACCGGTCCCGATGGACGACACCGCCTGCGCTTCGAGCGTGGCGTGGCGCCCATCCCAGTCGAACGGCGGACGCGCGTGGCCGATCCCCAGCAATGTCTGGACCCTGCGCTCCGTCAGGCGACCGGAATCCCCCATGCTGCGCGCGACATCATCCGCCCAGGCGAGCTCGGGTCGGTGACAGCTCGCGCAGGCTGTCTTGCCCGAAGCCGATATGACGGGGTCGAAGAAGAGCGTCCGTCCGAGCGCGACAAGCGCAGGATTGTCGGCAATCCGCGGTGCCGATCGCCGATACTCGGCTTTCATTGCCCGAAGATCATCCGGGCGCGGAACGTCCGATGCGAGGGCGGCGGCGCCGGACGCGATCAGGAGTACCGTAACGAGAAAAGCGAGCGGACGATGCACGATCGACTCCGAGTCGCCTCACCTGCTGGCGCTGGCGGCTTTCCGCTCAGCGCGCGACCACCGAAATTTCCCGATCGACGCCGGGGGAGACATTGAAGTCGTGCTGGAACGAACGCCCCTCGTTGCGGGCGATGACGCGATATTCGCCCTCCGCAAGCACCACACGCGGGAACGCGCCGATCGATTCCTTGATGACGTCGCCACCCGGCGTCAGAACCGACCACTGGGTATTTGCGATCGCTTCGCCGCCGCTGCTGGTCACGAGCTTCAGGGTGATAACCGCCGCGCGATGATTGACCGTTACATCGGTGACGCGCGCCGCCTGAACGCGGATGTCGGAGCGTACCACCGCGTTGCCGTCCCCGTAGTGCGAAACGATGTGATAGGTGCCCTCGGGCACCAGCATCACCTCGCCGGTGACGACATTCTGGCTGATCGGCCGCTTGTCGCCCGGCTCGAACTGGCTGCCCTTGTAGATGTCGAAATGGATCTGTCCGGCGGGAATGCGCGTCTCGCCGACCTTGCCTTCGATGCGAATGCCGCCGGCCGGGATATCGAAGGTCTCGCGCACGGCCTCCGCGCGCAATTGCACCTTCTTCAGCGAATGCGCGTGGCCCAGGGTCGCGTGAACGATGTAACCGCCCGGCGGCAGCATCAGCGTCGGCGCCGCAGTCTTGTCCTCACGGATCGGGCGGATGGCGCCGGTTGCATCGGCGCGGTCCGGGAAGACGCGCCACTGGATGCCGCCCGGGACCTGCGGCAGGTCGCGGCCGAATCGCGCGCTCAGATAAAGCGGAACCTGCCCCGGCGGTACCGCGGGAGCGAGTGCCGGAGCCGGAGGTGGAACAGCAGCCGTTGCGGGCGGCCGCTCGACCTGCGGCGGAGGCGGCAACGGGGCGACCGGAAGCGGGATGGGAGCTGGCGGCCGCAGGACGTCGGAGGCGCCGGGAGCCGCCAGATTGGTTGCCGGCGGCGGCAAGAGGCTTTGCGGCTCGCCTGGCACAGGCGGTGCGGCGCTCGCCGGCGCCGAGTTTCCGATGAACGGCTGCGCCTTCGCGGGCAGACTGCCGCATGCGAGCACCGCGATGGCCAATGCCATGCAAGCTCTTGCCCGCCCCGCCGCAGTTCCCAACTCCCTCATGTGGGCGTTTTCGGAGGAAATCGCGGCGAATTCAAGCCTAGGGGGGGTACCGGTCCGATTTGTGCGGCTTTCGGGCCTGTGGTAGCCGCAGCGCATGACCGACGCACTCTCCCTTCTCTCCACACGCCGCTCAGTGAAGCCGATCGAGCTGAATGGACCTGCCCCCTCGGCCGGCGAGATTGACACGCTGCTGACCATCGCTTCGCGGGTTCCCGATCATGGGAAGCTGGCGCCATGGCGGTTCATCATCTTCGAGGGAGATGCCCGCCTTGCCATCGGCGAAAAGATTGCCGAGGCCTTCAGCTCGGACCGGCCCGACGCAACACCGGAGCAGATCGAGTTCGAGCGCAAGCGCCTCGCCCGCGCACCGCTGGTCATCGCTGTGGTCAGCCGTGCAGGCCCGCACGCAAAGATCCCCGAATGGGAACAGGTGATGTCGGCCGGCGCCGCCACGATGAACCTGATCACCGCAGCCCACGCGATCGGCTACGCCGCGAACTGGATCACGGAATGGTATGCCTACGATCCGCGTGTGCTGAAGGCGATCGGACTTGCCGACAACGAGCGAATCGCAGGCTTCGTGCATATCGGAACCCCGGCGCGGCCGCCGGAAGACCGTCCGCGCCCTCCGCTCTCGGAGATCGTGACGCGCTACGGCGCCTGACACATGTTCTACGACGCGCGAAAGAACGATCACGGACTTCCGCACGATCCGATCAAGGCCATCGTCGCGCCCCGTCCAATCGGCTGGATCACGTCCATGAGCGCAGCGGGCGACATCAATCTCGCGCCCTATTCGTTCTTCAATGCGGTCTCCAGCCGGCCGACGATCGTCACCTTCTCCAGCGAAGGACAGAAGGATTCGCTGGCATTCATTCGCGAGACCCGTGAGTTCGTGTGCAATCTGGCGACGTGGGATCTGCGCGAGGCCATGAACAAGACGTCGGCGCCGATGGCGCGCGGCGTCAATGAGATGGAGGCAGCGGGGCTGGAGGCTGCGCCGTCATGCCTCGTGAAGCCGCCTCGCGTCGCGGCCTCGCCCTGCGCGCTCGAATGCGTGTTGCTGCAAATCCTGCCGCTCAGCGATATTGAAGGTCGCGCGCTCGATGCGTACGTGGTGTTCGGACAGGTGATCGGCGTGCATATCGATGACCGCTATATCCGCGACGGACTGCTCGACACAGCCGCCATGAAGCCGATCGCACGAAACGGCTACCACAACTATTCCGTCGTCGAACGCGAATTCCGGATGGTGCGGCCCTCGCGCGCATAAGACCGGCCGCCGCTTTCACCATCCGGTCCGATTTTCCATCGCACACCCTTGTCTCTCCGCATCGAAGCCGCAATCATCGGCTTGGAGGATCAGATCGTGCTGCAGGCCTTGATCCGGCGCGCCGTTAACGGTGATCGCGCGGCGGAGGCAATCACCGAAAAAAAGGCGCCGCCCAAACCGAGCGTCGGCCTCGCACTGGGCGGCGGGATCGCGCGTGGCTTCGTCCATATCGGAGTCCTGCAAGTACTCGCCCGACATGGCATCGAGCCCGATGTCGTGGTCGGTACGTCGATCGGCGCTGTGGTCGGCGCCTGTTATGCCTGCGACAAACTGGACGCGTTCGACACCTGGGCGCGCGGTCTGACGACGCGCGGCGTCCTTGGTTATCTCGACATCAGTCTCGGTGGCTCAGGTCTGATCGGCGGCAATCGCCTGGCGGATCGGCTGGAAGGGACCCTGGCCGACACGATGATCGAGGGATTGCCGAAACGCTACGCGGCGATCGCGACCGAACTTGGAACCGGTCATGAGATCTGGCTGACGCGCGGACGCCTGGTCGATGCAGCACGCGCCTCCTACGCCCTGCCGGGTCTGTTCACTCCCGTCCGCCTCGGCGGCCGCTGGCTCGTTGACGGCGCGCTGGTGAATCCCGTGCCGGTATCCGCCGCGCGGGCGCTCGGTGCGCGGCTGGTGATCGCGATCAATCTCAACTCGGATATGCTCGGACGCGGCGGCACGATCTCAAGTCACGGACCGGACGAGGACGATGCGCGTCTTCTGACCGAAATGCGATCACGCCCCGAAGGACTGCGGCGGATTCTTAGCCCGGAGTTTCTGCTCAAGCGGCAGCTCATCGGCAACAAGCGCAGCCCGAACATCGCCAGCGTCATGGTGGATTCGTTCAACATCATGCAGGATCGCGTGACGCGTTCGCGTCTCGCCGGCGACCCGCCCGATGTGATGATCGCGCCGCGCTGCGGGAAGATCGGCCTGTTCGATTTCCATCGCGCAAAGGAAGCGATCGAGATCGGCGTTCAGGCCGCAGAACGCGCCATTCCCGATATCGAGGATGCGCTCGCTGCCCTGACGTGAGCAACGAGCGCATACGTTACTGTCATGCCGTCTGGATGTAATCCCGCATCGCGCCCTGCTCGAACTCGAGTTCGGTGAGGCGATACTTCACCACGTCGCCGATCGAGATGATCCCGACGAGATTGCCTTCATCCATCACCGGCAGATGCCGGAATTTGCCCGCCGTCATGCGTTCCATGAGCATGGCAACCGTATCGGTGGGCGTGCAGGTCACGACCTTCCGGGTCATGACCTCGCTCAATGGCATTTGCAGCGCACTCGCTCCGTAGCGCGCGAATGCGCGCACAATGTCGCGCTCCGAAATAATTCCCGTGATCCGGCCGCCTGCTCCGGTCACGACCAATGCACCGATCTTTCGGTCCGCAAGAATATTTGTAGCTTCTGCCAGCGTCGCCGTGGGCGCGATCGTCATAACATCGCGGCCCTTTGCGGAGAGGATCGACTTCACGATCATTGTTTCGCCTCCCTATGGAGCGCGCATCCGCAACGCGCAGACTACGCGCATGCTCTCAACCGCTTGGTGAGAAGAGTGTTCCACGCAGCACGCATGTTGGCCAGCACCAAACATGCTGCAACGCATCAGGCCGCGGGACGATCGTCCCGTTCTGGTGCGGATCCAACCGGATCGAACCAGCTGAACAGAAGCAGGCCGGCCAGAAAGCCGCCGACATGCGCCTGCCACGCAACCGGTTGCTCGTTACCCGTGATCGAGATCGAGCCAAGTCCGAACAAAAGGTTGAGACCGAACCATACGGCAAGGAACGCGAGCACACGCGGATCGCGGAACGAGTTGACAAGTGACAAGGCGGGAACGCGATAGGAGTGATGCGCCCCGCCAAACGTGAGCGGACCGCCGCGCTGAAATGCGAACCGCATCGCGCCAGACATCGCGCCCGATATCGCGCCCGATGCGCCGACCATTGGAACCATCTGTCCGAAATGCGTCACCAGATGCGCGAGCGCTCCGGCCGCGGCCGTGACCGCGCAGAAGGCAAGGAAACGCGCCGCCCCGAACCGTCGCGCGAGCGGCGTGCCGAAGGCGAGAAACCACACCGAATTGAACAGAAGGTGCATCCAGTCGGCATGGAGCAGCGCATAGGTGACGAAGGTCCAGATATCGGCAGCGGTTCCGCCGGGCCACGCCGCATTCGCCAGAATATTGGCGTCGTAGCGCGCCGGAATGAACGCGAACAGCAGCAGGACCTCGACCTCGGCCTCCTGCGATAGCAGCGAACGGAGCGCGTGAATGACAACAAGCGCGCCGATCGTGGCGACGAGCACGCCGGGAACGTTGAAGATGGGTTCGCGAGGAGTCGAGGAATTCATGGCGGGAGCTATCCGGTGCCCTAGTCGCCCGCCGGCTCCGCAACTTCAAGTCAAATCGGCCGCAAAACGGAAAATCCCTGAAACCGGCCGCAAAAATGCGAGGGGGAGAGCCTTGGCTCTCCCCCTCGCCGTCCCTGACGTTGCGACGCAAGTCGCGCCGGTCACGTCCCCTCTGTCTCAACTCTGGCAGGCACCACACAACCTGCCGTCCGGTTCGATGGCGACCCTACCAGCCCCTTCACGCCGGCCAAGTGCAAGCTCCTGTTAACGATAACGGCCGCGCCCGCATGAAGGCACGCGTCCTGCACCATCACGCTCGATCACTTCAGCGCGCGTCAATTCTGTCCCGCATCGGTACAGAAGCCCGACCAGCCCGATACGAACGGCACAACGGAACGATGAAGCAGAGCGTGACACGCGCATTGTTCGCTTACTGGGACGCGTTGCGCGGCACGCGTCCGGCACCCGATCGCGCCGAAATCGATCCGGGCGCCATTCGGTCCTGCCTTGCCCGCACGTTCGTTTTGGCCTTCGACGCCGAGCACGGACACCCGTTCAGGATTGCAGGGACGGCCCTGTGCGAGACATTCGGACGCGAATTGACCGGCACCGCGTTCGAGCGACTTTGGACCCACGACGAGCGGCCGGCGATTTGCGAGCTGATACAGACGGTGACGCAGGAGAGCGAGGGCGTCGTCGTCGGCGTCAGCGGTCTGAACGACGCTGCACCCGACGCCGAACTCGAATTGATCCTGTTGCCGCTTGCGAGCGCCAGCCACGGCGCAGGCCGCGTTCTCGGCGCACTGTCCCCCGTCTCAGCCACTTATTGGCTCGGCGCACGCCCGGTACAGTCGCTGCGCCTCGGCGACATGCGCTTCATCCGCGCCGCCGCGACCGCCAGACCTGCGCCGATCCGCGGGCCGGGCTTCGTGCTCTATCCCGCTGCGCCGTCGGCCATTTCACGAAATTGCCAAGGCTAACCCGTCGTTAACGACGCTTGAATAGGTTTTAATGACCGCGTGCACTCGGGCGCGTGCGGCAACGTTAAGACCCGCATCATGGCAGCTGTTTTCGGCAACCTGGCTCACGCAAACGCCCGCGTCCTCCCGCACAGCGAGGAACGCAGGCGCTTTCAGCGCGTGAAGGTCAATCTGCTCGGCCGCTACATGCTGTCGGACCGCCGCGAATATCCGTGCCAGGTGGTCAACATGTCGCCCGGCGGCATGGCGCTGTTCGCACCGGCTTTCGCGCAGGTCGGCGAGCGCGTGATCGCCTATATCGACCATGTCGGTCGGCTGGAAGGCGTTTGCACGCGCGTATTTGATAACGGATTCGCAACCACGATCGCGGCAACCGCGCGCAAGCGCGACAAGCTGGCCGCACAGCTGACCTGGCTTGCAAACCGGCATCTCCTCGCCTCGCCCGAAGACCGGCGTCACGGACGCTTTGCGCCGCGCAATCCGATGACCATGCTGATCCTGCCGAACGGAGCAGCCATCGGCTGCCGGCTGATCGACGTATCGCTCTCCGGCGCGGCTGTCGCGACCGACCAGCGCCCGCCTCTCGGCGCGCTCGTGACCGTCGGAAAGATTCAGGGCCGCGTCGTCCGCCACCTCGACGAAGGCTTTGCAGTCGAGTTCCTGCGGCTGCAGCATCCGGACTTTCTGGAAGAAAGCGTCACCGGCGGGTAAACGCGCAAGGCCGTCCAAAAGACGGAATTCGGCTCGACTAACGCGCGCCGAGACCAATCCCCTCATTCACATTAGTCAGATCCGGACGTGAGCGCCTTCTGCGTGAGACGGAGCATGCGCTCTCTCAATGCAGGAAAATCAGCGCTTTTGCGCATAAGTCCCGCCTCACGGAGCGAAACCGGATTGATTCAATTTTACTCAATTTCGTTTCAAGTGAAATTCGAATTCACCGCTCACTTGATTTTCTTTCGCTTCAAAAGCGCTCGCTCGACTTAGCGGCACGACAAAAGCTTTGTGCGAAGTGTGACCTAACGATAAGGGACGGGGTCACGCGGTGCAACGAGTTCTGCTCAACTTACACGGAAGCGTGCGGATTGCGGCGGCAGCCTGCATAATCGCATTCGGAAGCGCAGCGGCGGCTGGCCCGCGTCCTCTCTTCGTCTCGGTCGGAGAGACATCGCGTCCTCCGATCGGCTGGATCGAGTTCTGCGCAGAAAATCCGCGCGAATGCAATACCGCTTCATCGACACCGCGCGATGTCGTGATGACCACCAAGGCGTGGAAGGATCTCGCACGCATCAACAAGTGGGTGAACGACAACATCAAGCCGATCACTGACCTCGATCAGTGGGGCGTCGTCGAGAAGTGGTCTTATCCGGACACGGGCCGCGGCGATTGCGAAGATTACGTGCTGCTGAAGCGCCGCATGCTGATGCAGGCCGGCTGGCCGCGCGAGGCGCTGCTGATCACCGTCGTGCGTGAACGCAATGGCGACGGCCACGCGGTCCTCACCGTCAAGACCGACAAGGGCGAGTTCATTCTGGACAATCAGCATCCCGACATCCTGCTCTGGTCAGACACCAATTATCGGTTCGTGAAGCGCCAGTCGCAGCACGACCAGAATGTGTGGATCTCGCTTGGCGATCCGCGGCCGACGATCTCGACCGCAACGTCACGCTAGTTCCGAAGGATTACGAGACAGCGGAAACGCGATCCCGGTCACGTCCCCACCCCTCCCCGTCCCCGACCGGGCTCGTGGCGGCCGGCTCTCCCCCCAAGAGCCGGCCGCATTCTTTTTGCGGCGCGATTGGCCTTGAGCAGCGCCCGGCGAGTCAAAACCGCGTGAGCTAGAAGCCCTTACACCGAACGAATTGCGTATATTGCTTTGCCTGACACGAGGGCAAAGCAATGGGCACACCTGTTGAATTCGACGGTCAGAACTTTGTGCTTCAGCCGCCGCGCGGGGCAGAAAACATCAGACCGCTGCCGATCTTTCGCAACGGAAAGTGTTGCGTTTCATGCTGGGAATTGTCCGACGAGGAGATCGCCGAGATCATGAAGTCTCGGCGCGTTTACTTGTCCGTCGTTCTTGGCGACACGCAGCCGCCGGTGTTCGTCGGAAGCGAGGACCAAGTCCGACGCTTCGTGGCCGATTACGGTGTCTGGAAACGTGCTCCGCAGGCTGGGTAGACACACCGGCACACCCGCAACCACATTCCTCGAATAACAGCTATTCGATTTTTAGGATTTGAGAAAAGCACTGATTAAAGGCTAGCGCCTAGGTTGTCTCGTGCCCGTGTCCAACCGAGAGGGAGATCGTCCTGCATGATTACTAATTTTTTTCGCGATGAATCGGGCGCCACGGCCATCGAATATGGTCTGATCGCTGCCGGCATTTCTGTTGCCATCATCACCGTGGTGGGCACGCTCGGCGGAAAACTCGTTTCCACCTTCACCAGTGTGGAAGGCGCGCTGAAGTAGGCGCGAGGGCGAGGCAGCAAGACACCAGACCTTGCTGTAGCAAATGTCAATGCGAAAGGGGTCGCTTGCCATTGGGTGACCCCTTTCGATTTCAGCGTGCGCGCATCTAGGCTCTGGAGCGACTACGCGGTACCGCCAGACATGAAAAACAACGCGTTCTCACCGCTGATCGCGAATTCGAAATCCTTTTTCGCAATCCTCTGAAAGAAATTCCGGCTGGTCTTCCGACCTGGCAGCTTTTCATCGTGCAATTCGATAATGAGCAGGCCAGTTCTGTCGAGCCACTCTGTGTTCGAACGGAACAGCGCAGCCTCCGAACCTTCGATGTCGATCTTCATCACGAGGATCGGCTTGTCGCCCGCGATATCACCGATCGTGTGAGACTGGACGCCACCGCGCTCGCCGCTCGCCTGATCCACCTGATAGGCCCAAGGCATGACACTGCGGTCGACGATCGACAATTGCGTCTGCTTGTCCCAAACACCGCCCGCTACGATCTCCGTGTTCGGATACGCCGCGAGATTGCGCCTCATGAGATCGATGTTATCGGCGGCGGGTTCGACGGCGACGACTCGCGCCTTCGGAAAAAGGTTCGCGAACCAGAGCGCGCTCAGGCCGATATTGGCGCCGCAATCAACGATAAGAGGCGTCTCTCCGCGCCCGAGCGCAGCGCGGTAATCGTCCCAGACCTTCCGCTGCTGAGGGAAGCGGGCAAAATCGTATTGCCCCTCGGCAAAGACCTGCAGAAATGTCTCGATGTCGCTACTGTTTGCGCGAAGCCATATCGGCGCCTGGAAGCCTTTGAGGTGCACGGCAATCAGATCGTGGTTCTGATAAGGGCGTGAAAACAGCCACGCCAGCCGGATTGCGGTGCGCAGGCCAAGCCGACGCCGCATCCCGAGAACATTCCAGAAGAACGTCTTCGCCCTTGAAATCATGTGCCGACGATAGTCCAGCCGCACGAAGCGGCGCCACGAAGAACGATCAAGCTCTCGAACAATGCGCCGTTAACCTCAACAAGGCGCGTCAACGACCGTCAGCGTCCGCCGGTGAATTCAACGCCGACACGCGGTCCCGATTGCCACGCGACGCGGCAGGATCGCCGGATATATTGCGGCTTGATGACGACCGAGAAGCCTTTCGGCAGGACGGGGCGGAAATCAAACTCCAGGCACGCACCCGCCTGAGACATGTTCAGGACCGTGCAGTCAACAATCGCCGCAACGCCGAAGCTGACCGAGCCCGGCTTGCCGGCATCCTCACGCACTGTCTTTCGCCGCTCCATGTCAGCATTCGCCAACGAATTGAACGCCGACGCGGTATGAGGACTGCCAGACAATGCGGCAAGGACGGCTTGCCGATTCCCGGGCGAGGGTAAGCGAGAATTCCTTCGGCAGAGCGGTCTGCCTATGGACAAATACGAGACAGGCGCCGTCCCGCGACACGTTGCGTACGGTGCATTCGATGCCGCGGCCGAAACGCGCCTGCACCGCAGCCGCGCCGGAAGCCTGCAATCTTTCTGCCTTGCGCCGTTCTGTCATGTGAGCGCCTCGGTTGGTATGAGCGGACACTAAGCCGATCGCTCTAATTCGAAATAAATTGCGCCGCAGAATCCAGGGAGCATGGATTCATGTTCTGTTAACCCTGCTGTCGCGCGGATCCTGCTTGCTCATCTCTTCTTTCAGGCCCTCGACAAAGAACGAGTTCTGCCCGGTGCCGTTGAACGAGACCTGGCCCGGCTGCGCTGCAAAAGAAGAACAGCTTCTCCGCGCCCTGCGCCTGCCGGCCGGGCTCGTTGAGAACCACGCGCGCAAGGCCGCGATTGCCGCCCTGATCCGATGCACCCGATTTTCCGTCGCTGGCCTTCGCCTTGCGGACCAGATCGACGAGGCGCACCGTCTCTTCGAACGGAAACGGGTTATTGCGGCAGGCATCGATCAACAGCGCCTGACGCACGGCGCCCGAATTGCGCAATGTCGCCATGAAGCGATTGGAGATCGAGCCCGAGATCGTCAACGCGCGCGATCCGGTTCGGATCGACATTGCGCGCCAGAAGGAAGTTCTGGTCGAACAGCTGAATCCCGTGACCGGCGAAATAGAACGGTGCGAGATCCGCACCACGCGCCTGCCCGACGAAGCGCTCGGCCGCGCGGTTGAGCGCGAAGGCGTCGCCGTCGAAGACCTCCGTCACGTCGAAACCGAGATCGCGCAGACGGTCGGCGACCGCTGCCGCACAGCGCTGCGCATTCGGCAAGGACGAGGCCTCCTCGTATTGCGAATTTCCGACGACCAGCGCGACGAACCGGTCCGCCCTCGCCTGCACGAGCGTCATCGACCAGAACGCAATCGCAATCAGGACAGACAGCTAGGCGCAACATCATCGTGGGCTCTCCGCAGCCGAGCAGGCCGATGACGGTATTCTATGCGGCCGCGGCGCCCCCGCGAGAAGAGGCGCCTCATCCGACCCGCTTCAACCCTTTGGCATATTCACGCGAGCGGCGGACGTAATGATCCGCGCCACGGCGGATCCCCGCAATCGCTTCGTCGGTGAGCGGCCTGATCACGCGCGCGGGCGAACCGACAATCAGAGAATTGTCGGGGAACGACTTGCCTTCAGTCACGAGCGCACCCGCACCCACCAGCGAATTGTTGCCGATGCGCGCGCCATTGAGAATGGTCGCACCCATGCCGATCAGGCTGTTGTTGCCGATCGTGCAGCCATGCAGCATGACCTTGTGGCCGATGACGCAATCCGCGCCGATGGTGATCGGAAAGCCCGGATCCGTATGCAGCGTCGCGTTGTCCTGGATCTGCGAGCGCAACCCGAGTTCGATCCATTCATTGTCGCCGCGCAGCACCGCACCGAACCAGACGCTGGTGTCGGTCAGAAGCCGCACCCTGCCGATCAGAACCGCGGTCTCGGCGACCCAGTATTGCTTGTCGGCGGGGAATTCCGGGGCCTGCCCGTCGAGCTCGTAGATCGGCATGATCGCACTTTCAGGAAAATCGGTCGCTCAGACCATTCCGAGCGCAGCGACCGCTACCATAACGAATTTTCCGGACAACAGGCTCCAGCATCCTGCGACCACTGTTGCAATCATGGTGGAGAAGAAGCGGTCAGTTCCCGGCCGGCGCAGAAGGATTGCATCGCGCATGATGATGAAGGGCGCAGCGAAGACCAGAAACGGGACATGCGCCGCAGCCTTCGCCCCGGTGCCATCACCGAAGATGTTGAACGAGGCCGGCCGCGCAGTGAGAAACTGATAGCCGGTCGCAACCGCACCGGCGACCGAAAAGCCCAGCAACAGGACATAGAGGGAATGCAGCGATTCCGCGGACACGATTGGCTCCCGCCGTTTCTTGGTCGAATCCATGACAAAGCCGACCGGCGCGCGCCAGCGCTTCGTTAAGAATTGGTTAAGAGCGGTAAATTCTTATCGCGCGGCGCGTCGGGGCGGTGCGCCTATACTGAAAATGATTCGCGAGCCGAGCCTGGAGAGCCGTCATGGCCATGACGCACACGCACGAAGCGCCCTATCCGAAGGCGCGCAAACGGCGGCGCCATCAGCCCCGTGGCACCCTGTGGCTGCCGATTGCGATTTTCATGGCGGGCGTCATCGTGGCCGGAAGCTGGGTCACCTACATCCTGTGGCCGCGCTGGCCCGCGGCCGACATGGCGGTCGATGCGCCGACGCTGCCGATTACGGTCAATGGCGTTAACTTCAACATCCCCCCAGCCGCCATCCGCAACAAGGTGCAGCGCAAGCCCGGCACCCAGGAACGTATCGATCTGGTCTTTCTCTGGCCCTCACTGACGCCGCCAGATCCTTCTGTGAAAGCCGGACCGGCCGCATCTGCGCAGGCCATCGATCGGGTGTTCGTCACTGTCGCCGCATTCGGCAACACATTGCCTCCGATCGAGCGCTTCAACACGATTTATCCGCGCTATCTCGAATCCAGCATCTCATCCACGCCGGACGGACTGACGCTGCGACCGTTCCGCGACGACTCGCCGTACAAGGGCGAGGACATCATTTTCAGCGACCGCAATCCGGGCCGCTTCATGGTCCGCTGCACCCGCGACGGCAATTCAGGTGCGGCCATCGGGATGTGCCTGTTCGAGCGACGCGTCGATCAGACCGACATTACCGTTCGCTTTCCCCGCGTCTGGCTGTCGGACTGGCCGTCGGTGTCGGAAGGTCTGGAGAAACTGATCAGGCAGATCAGGAGCGCCACGCGCTAGTGCGCGCGGCGCGCAACCGGAGACGACCTCTTACGGCTCGAGGTCGGTATCCAGAATCGACATGTTGAAGTTGTAGGACTTGTCGCCGTCCTCATCATCGAGGAACAGCACGCCGATGAATTCCTCGCCGATATAGACTTCGGCGGAATCGTCCTTCTTCGGGCGCGGCACCACGCGGATCTTCGGGTTGTCGAACAGCCGCTTCAGATACGCATCGAGTTTCTTGATTTCCTGGACGTCCACAATCGCCCCCCTCACCCTGCTGCGGGTTTCGACGCAGGCGAACGCCCACGCAATTGGAAGCTCAATACGTCAGCTGATCGCCAGACGCAAAGCCGTAAATTCGAAAATGCGTCAGCTGCCGACGTCGAACAGCATGTCCATCCGACGCGACGGTTCGGCGCAGCCGGCCGTACCGACGACACGTGCCGGAACGCCTGCGACAGTGACATTGTTCGGCACCGGCTTGATAACCACCGAACCGGACGCGATCCGTGCGCAATGGCCGACCTCGATATTACCGAGAATCTTCGCCCCCGCCCCGATCAGGACGCCGCGGCGGATTTTCGGATGACGGTCGCCGTCTTCCTTGCCGGTGCCGCCGAGGGTAACGCCGTGAAGCATGGACACGTCGTCATCCACGACAGCCGTCTCGCCAATCACGATGCCGGTGGCGTGGTCGACGAAAATGCCGCGCCCGATCCTGGCCGCCGGGTGGATATCGCACTGGAACACGGCGGACGACCGGCTCTGCAGATACAGCGCGAAGTCCTTCCGCCCCTTGGCATAGAGCCAATGGGCAAGACGATGAGTCACGATGGCGTGGAAGCCCTTGTAGTATAGCACAGGCTCGATGAAGCGATCGGTCGCCGGGTCGCGATCGATGGTGGCGACAATGTCGGCGCGGAACGCATCGCCAATCGACGGCTCGTCTTCCAGCGCATCCGCATAGGCCTGACGGATCATCTCGCCCGACACGTCCTGATGGTCCAGCCGCTCCGAGGCACGATGCACCACCGCCGCTTCCAGCGTGTCATGGTGCAGGATCGTCGAATAGATGAAGGTCGCCAGCGCAGGCTCGGCGCGCACGATCGCATCGGCCTCCTCGCGGACTTTCGTCCAGACCGGATCGAGCTTGCCGACCGTGTTCGCCGGCTTGACCTGGTAATGCGCCATGGAGTGTCTCGCTTGTCGACTTTCGGACCTAACACATAAAGGTTGAAAATGATCTCCGCCACCCCGTCTTTTCATCGGGTCGGGACCATAGTTTCCGTGCATCCATAGAATAATATTCTACGACGCAATCCTATGTCCTTCGGAACACTGACATTTCGTCAGGACATGACGGCAGATCAGCGGCGGTTGGTGCGGGTGAGGAAATCGATCACCGCCGTCGAGAAATGATCGTTGGCATCGCCGGCGACCATGTGTCCGGCATTGGCGACGTCGACATATTCGGCATGCGGGACGAGTTCGAGAAACTCCTTCGCATGCGCCTCCTGAACCAGTTCGGACGAGCCGCCGCGCACCAGCATGGCCGGCACCTTGATGTTGCGTGCCGCATCCAGCAACGATGCCTCCAGACGCTTGCGGTCCGGATCGAAGCTCTTGCGACCGTCCATGAAGCGCGGATCCCAGTGCCAGCGCCAGCGCCCGTCGGCGCCAAGGCGCAGATTCTTCTTCAGACCCTCCGTGCTTTTCGGCCGCGGACGATGCGGCAGATACTGGGCGACGGCATCGGCCGCCTCCTCGATCGTGGCGAAGCCCTCCTGCGCATGTGCGCGCATGAAGCCCTGCACCTTGGCGACGCCCTCGTAGTCAACCCGCGGCGTGATATCGACGAGCACCAGCGACGAGATCACGTGCTCTCCAGTGTCGCGGAACGTTTCGCCCTCGGCGATCATCGAGGCGATACCGCCCATCGACGCGCCAATGGCGAAGGGCTTGTCACCGTGCTTGTCCGACAGCTGACCGGCGACGGCTTTCACATCGCCTGCAAAGTTCGGAAACAGATAGGCGCCGTCCGGCACCCATTCGGAATCACCGTGGCCGCGCTGATCGATCGCGTAGGCCGTAAAGCCCCGCCGTGCGAGTTCTGCCGCCGTCGACCGCCAGGCATGCCTCGTCTGGCCGCCACCATGCAGCAACATCACCGCCGGACCTTTGTCTCCAAAAACATCTCCGACGAGGCGATTGCCGTTGGCGCCGGTGAAAGCGGCTTTCTCTGGCGTGACGTGTTTTGTCATATCGTTGGTACTACGCTCTTTCTTGGAGGAATTGCAGGACCGCGGCCTTGAAGGCCTTGTCGCCGACCGCAAGCATGTGGTCGCG
>Ga0182740_1001503_pt1 | contig 15669 bp, 19 predicted proteins | sample eDN5th37CKraftBY_FD_128872 | JGI IMG/M metagenome (GOLD analysis project Ga0182740, IMG submission 128872) | Enriched backyard soil microbial communities from Emeryville, California, USA - eDNA 5th pass 37_C Kraft BY (version 2) (version 2) | ecosystem: Environmental > Terrestrial > Soil >...
ATCGCAACAGACCAGGAATTACGTTCCGACCTATTCCTATGCCCAAGGCCCGTGGAGACAATGCGATTCATCGCGGCACAAACTGGAGTTGTAACGCTCCAACCGCAAAATCCGCATAGCCAAAATAATGCAATCTACGAAGGTGCAAATTGACGCTCTTCATGTTTATTAATAAGGGAATTCAAAGAAAGCACAAATTCTCAGCCCCACAAGAGTTGAGTTTTCACGAATTTCGTGAAATAAGCATTTCATAGTGGAGAGGACGATGAAAATTATTGACGTGTTTGCCATTCACCAAAATCGCGGTCACTTCCGCGATGACACACTAAGATTTTCTTTGAATAATACAGATCATGCTGAGGAAGCCATTCGCGTATTTACGGAAACCGTTGTCGCTAAGAGAAACAATACGAACCAAATGGTTTCTCACCTGCTTACAGTCCTGGCTGAGGGCACTGACAAATGCCTGTTCACCATCGGATCGCCATTAGGCGAAAACGACCGCCTTACGGAACTCCGCGCTTATATCCACCACCCGCTTTTCACGAATGAGATCGCCAAGGATAAGATCGACTTCTTGCTTTTGGATGGCATGACACCATCGAATCTTGGCGACGGTAGTAAGCTTGATCCCGATAGTATTATCCGCTCTCTCAAATCTCTTGCCGAACGGCCGTCATCTTCTCCATCCGTGCTGGTCAAGGATTTTGGGGTTATCTCAGTGACCTCCAATGGGACCGCGAGTATGGCGCGTGGTACGAAGAAGACGTTCGATATCTCGTTGAAGATCGAGGTCGCGCCCGAACATACGGAGATCGAAGACGGCGTGATCACTTACGCTCATAGCTACGCGACGGCTTCATTCAATCCACGCGACTGGTACGAAGACAATTGGACCGGATTGGAACATCCCTATGCCGACAAGGGCGTGGTAAACTCCATCAACGCCCACTTGCGCCAGCTCGGCTATACCAAAGGTGTCGACTGGAGCGAGCAAGGCCGTCAGGAGTTCGCATTGTTGGACTTCGACGCAAGCTACGAGCTGCTTGCGGGAATCTGGCCCAAGCTTATGCAGCCCAAAACCGTGGCAACCGAATAGCATGGCTGTTTACGTTGACAAAACGCGTACGCCGTATCGCAATATGATTATGTGCCACATGCTAGCGGACACGCCACATGAACTGCATGACATGGCTTTGAAGATCGGCATGAGGATGTCGTGGTTTCAGCCTCTATCGTCGCCGCACTATGATGTCTGCCTCATGCGTAGACAACGCGCGATGAGCCTCGGCGCTATCGAAATCGACCGCAGGCAAACGGTCGAACTCATTCGCAAAATCAGGGCGAATTCGGGGATTGAATGGGAACCTTTGAGCCTAGGCTTCGAATAGGCCATCACATGGACGGACCAGACGGCGTGGCATCCATTTGCTCGTCAACCAAGAGCTGATCCAGATCGGCCAGCATCTGAGGGTAGTAGTCCCTACCCGTTATCTCGATACCGACATGTTCGCGCTGCAAGTTTTCAATAGCCTCCATGATGCTGTCTTTTGCAGCAATGAGCCTGCCGAAATCCTTGGCGGGCATGCGAGCCATGTTGATCGCAGCGTGGTTCAATGCCTCTGCCTTGTAGGCCTCAGGAATGCCAGGAACGTAAATTGGGCGTCCCTGCAGTAGAGCGTAGCGTACCGCATGCATCGATCCACCATCCATGTCTCCCTGCATGAAGAATGTGGCGGCCGAGACCCCCGTCTGGATACGATTTCGACGAATGAGTGATGCTGGATCATGCTCCTTACCCAAAGGTTGCTCAGAGATCACGACGCCGCCACTGTTGACGATGCGCTCGACCAAATCGAATGCTGCATCCGATGAGTACACATCGATTCCAGAGCCAACGATGGCGGCGGTCGGCACCTTGAGATCAAGAGCGACGTTGTGCGCAATCGAATCCACACCTCTTGCGAGACCTGAAACGATAGTCCAGCCAGCTTCTCCCAATGTCGCGGTCACACGACGAGCCACGGCGGCACCGAAATCAGTTGGGCTGCGCGTTCCAATACAAGCGACGGAGCGATCCAGCAGGTTCATGTCACCACTGGTATAGATCACAAGGGGCGCATCTGGCGTCGCGGCCAGCCGCTTTGGATATCCTTCATCAAAAATACTGAAGACAACCGCACCCATTTCACGAGCGTCGAACAGCTCTCCTTCCGCAGCATCAACTGCTTGGCTAATTGCTGAACGATCTTCCATCAGAATACGACGAACAGGTGCGTTGGCCACGCCCTTTAAATTCTCTTCGGATGCATTCACGACATCACCAAGGGTCTCGAATTTTTCGAGGATTTTGTTCATCGTCGTAGGCCCAAGGCCTTTGATGCCAAGAAGCGTTTTGATGCCCAATGCCGATTTAAGCTGAATATCTTCCATAACCAAAAACCTTGAGAAAATCCGTTACGGTTTAGAATAGCCGCTGTCTATGCATGTTTGAACCTGCTGATCGGACTTCGCGTTAGCGAACGACCGTCCGTGCTTGACATTTTAGATTCACAAAAGGAAAACGGGCGGCCACTCAACCGCCCGTAAAAATACCTTTGCTACTCACAGCCAGCGTTTAGCTAACAGGTTTATTCTCTGATAGCCTGAGTACGCCCTTAATTAATCGATAAATGAACCAAATTCCCGTGAAAATAAGGATAAATATACCAACAATGAGCATTGCGCTAATAGCACCGATAAAAGACCCGAGAATGGTCCACCACGCTGTTGAAATGAGGTAATTCAAGTGAGAGCCGTAAATCGTACCCTCCGCCTCCTTACGCTTCAGGTAGGCTACAATCATGCCAATCAGGAACCCAAGGCCGCCTGTAAACAGGCCAATAATAAAAGCAATATAAGCAACCCAGGTTACAGTTTTGAGGTTGCTAGATCCTTCAATATTTTGCTCGATATCCATTTTACCCTCCATGGTTTATCTGAAATTAAATTGTCCTCTTTAATGCTTTCGGCAGCAACAAATATTTATTGACGTTTATTTTCTTTCGTGTATTTTGCCCGCAAAAGGGATTCACAAATGACTGCGCCTATCGCGAATATGGAAAAATACAACAAGGAAATGGTGAAATCGCTGGTCGATAAGATTGCCTTCATCGATAAAGTCGATGCAGAAGTTTTTGTCGATTTCGGTTGCGCAGACGGTACGCTCCTCGGCTTCATCAAGAAGCTTTTTCCACAATACATTTTAATCGGCTATGACAACGATCCTGAAATGATCGAGCTGGCCAAGACAAACCCTGACAACGACGGCATCGTCTTCACGATGGATTGGTCTGAAGTTGAAACTCTGGTGGGAGACGAGAAAAGGCGCGGACACCATGCCTGCGTTGTGCTCTCGTCGGTTCTCCATGAGATGCACAGCTATCTTTCGGATCAGGCAATGGCGGACATCTGGAGTAAAATCTGGAGCGCCGGAGGCAAAGAGAAGTTATTCTCCTATGTCGCCATCAGAGACATGATGGTCAGCCGGACCACCAGCCGCGCTTCGGACCCGATGCAGGTGGCGCGCATTCGCCAGCTATTCGACAGGGACAAGCTGAATCAGTGGGAAGCAATCTGGGGTTCGATTAACGAAAATTGGAGTTTGACTCATTTCCTGCTGACGTATCGCTATACCCATTCGTGGGAGCGCGAGGCAAAAGAAAACTACCTCCCCGTGAACTACGAAGACTTCATGGCGAGCATTCCGTTCGAATATTTCCCTATCTTCATGGAACACTACACGTTGCCGTTCTTGAGGCGCTGTGTGCAAAAGGATTTTGGATTTGACCTCTCGGATCGCACCCATTTGAAGCTCGTTCTCGAACTCCGCAGCTAATCTGCTGCCGATTAAAATCGGGCCTGTAAATAGTGGATTTATTTTGAATATTTCCACTATTTTGGCTTGCTTTTTATTACGCAATTTATTATGACTGCACCGTCAAAGGAAAGCAGTAACCCTATGTTCAATAGTCCACGGAGAACCGCAGTAGCCACAGCATATTTAATCCGGGCAATGTTCTTGTCCGTCATGATTGCATCGCCGATACTGCCACTCTTGGCTGCTCAAGCGTTCGGTCTTGTTGACCTCGACAACAGCTCAAAAAACGCTGGAGCAGGTTTGGTTCTCTTAGTGAGCCTGCAGCGCTGACCCCCTTTACGGTCTTACGCCCATCCCCTATGTAGGGCTTCCGCGAAAATACTCGGAGGCCCTTTTGCAATTAGGTGATATGCTTGTCGGTGGAGAACCACGCCCTAAATTGTTGAAGGCTCTGGCTGTCGTCGCTGAACATCTGCATCAGCTTTACAATGAACAAGGCAGATTCATTAAGGACATATCAAAACAAAGCTGTGTCCTGTGCTCCCTCACTGTAAGAGATTTCTTGTTCAAGATCGGCTTTCATGACGTAGAAGTGCGCCCTGTACTCGTGGCCATCCGAGCTTTCAAAGGCGAAGAAGAACTGCACTCACTGGGAATTGGCAATCCCGACCTGAGAGCAAAATCAGACCCGAAGCGCTGGCAAGGTCATATGATCGTCCATCTGCCATCCGATAGGTTTGTCATTGACACGACCCTCTACCAAGCTGCGAGACCCCAATGGGAACAACTGCCGTCAATGACGGTGACGCCGATTAACAGAGGGCATCAAGGGTGGGGTCTTGAGTCACTAGCCTCCGTCAGAGCCGAACTGCACGATTCTACACTCATCGTGCAGTGGTTCGATCAACCTAAGAACAAGAGTTGGAAGAATGGTCCAGACGCTCTGAAAGGGAGGCGAGAAGCAGTGGTAGCAGCACTCGTCGAACGCTTTGGCAAATGGGAAGGCGACTGATCGCTTGTCGTAAGCAGGCCCGTTCCACAGTCTTGAGGAAACAGGAATTCAAGACTGGAGACCACTATGGGTTGGTGTTGGGGTTCAAAGCCGAGCAACATTCGAGAATGGCTAGACAAGATTTATAGCGGCGAAAACTATGGGGTGAAACAGCGCTGTCTCGATGCAGCCATGGTCAACATGAGCGAAATTTACATCGCTGTCGAGCAAACTGACAAATACGGGATCAAGACCGTCGTTGCCGACATAATGCAGATCAAATTTGCGAACGAGAAAGAAGACGGCATCAACTATCCCCAGATGGGATACAACGCATATGGGGAACAATGCGGTGTCCACCAGATAAATTGCCCTCAGCGCATTCTGGACCTGCTCACTCCTACCGATGACAAAACGTCAAACGAGTGGCGCAGAAAATGCCGCGAACGACTGGAACATAGAGCGTCCGTCTCCAAGCTGCAGGCAGGTGATTACATCCAGTTCGAGGAACCAATTCGGTTCCGTAGCGGCGAGCAGCGCGACACCTTCAAAATTAGGGTCTTCAATAAGAAGAAGGTGCTGGTAGCGGTCTCAAACGACACAGGGGAAACCCTGTTTCATGCGCAGATCTCAAACTGGAGAAACATGGCCTTCAAAAAACTCGAAGAAGACGACCTCCCTTGGAAGGCGAACGGCTTCCGACCATGACACCTCTCGACGACGTTATCCTGAACGAACACGAACGCATCGTATTCCACACTACGCACGCTAGTTTCGATGCGTTTGACGAAGCCTTCGTCGGCACTGGCGAGGACAACAACTCCGCACTCGGCTTCTTCTTCTCGGACGACCCGGAAAACATATTTGCCTATGCCCATGAAGGCCGACGTGTTCTGGTCTCTGCCGTTCACGTTGAGAACCCGTTCGGCGACCTCTCCTACTACGAGCTGTTTGGTTATGACGAAAATGGCGGCGCGGTGACTTCCAAGGAGGAGTTCGCAGCGATGCGCGCTGCCTTCCTGGCCAAAGGCTATGACTCCATTGAGTATGGAGACAATGAGGAAACGATGTTGATTGCTCTTTCCTCGTCCTCGATCCGGCCGCTGGCCTGGCTATCGATTGAGCAAGCCACAGAGCTTGCCAATCAGATCGGAGGACTGCCAAACCCCGAAGACGACAGAGCACGCCTAGACTGCCTTCGAGCCGTCATGTCTGGATTGCACTCAGAAATCCAACCGCTTTAGCGGTGCAAGCGGGACAGAACGCTGTGACGCCGCATGCGCTGCGGATCTGGTCCGATGGTGATCATCTGTTCAGACAGGCGAGCGCTTCGCAACTCACGCGTCACGACCTTATCGGCGCAAGCGGTTACGCGGTCAGGAAGATTGACGGTATAAAGACCACTTCCGACCTTAATGACATACTGCTTCGTATAATCGTCGAATGTAATGGCGTCTTCTGCGAGGCCTCGGCCCTCCAAGAAAGCGGTGTGCTTCGCCCGAACTAAGGCGAATTCCTTGAAATTGCCGAACCCGTCTCGCTGGAATAGAGACATCTCGCCCTTGATCAGGAAAGTGTTAGCTCCCCTGCCCTTAATTCTGGAGATTTCCCCGCGATCAATACGCGGCAATTTTGCAGAAACATTCATAGCGCCACTCTCCATAATTTTGGGGTCGGAATTGTTGGCGCAACAAATACGAAAAACAAAAGAAAATAGCAAATTAAAAATGAAAATTGGCGCTCAATTTATCTGCGGAATTCAGTGCCGACAGAGATCGCCCTCCCCGCGTTGATTGAGCGCAGCCATAATGTCGTAAATGCAATATCCCTCGACTTCGTCGAGCGTATATTCTGAAGCCTCGAATTGATACCAGAGTGCCTTGATGTCGTCAGTCGAATGGTTGCTGAATAGCTCTTCAACTCGAACCTGGTAGGTAGCACGACGTTCTTCCTCTGCACGCTGCTCGCGAATTCGAGCGCCTTCGGCCATCAGTTTGGCAAACTCTCGAATTGCGTTGTCCATGCTCACGCTCCTTTGTAGATTTCCATTATGCAAGAAAATGCCGCCAACTCCATAGGAAACTGGCGGCGAATGATGAAAAGAAAAGGTGCGGAAATCATGTGATCCGCACCTTCCGCTTGCCATTGTTTGATTACATGGAAAATCCGAGCGTCAGTTCCTCGTCTCGTTCGTCTCGTCCGCCATCTGCAGGAGTTCGTCCACCAGACCACTCAGTTGAATTTCCGAAGCCTGGTTCAATGCCTGCAATATCTGCAAATCGTCCGATTCCGTCCTCTCCCAAGGAGCGTAATGCTGCTGCGATGTGTTCATCCTTTATTCCTTCTGATTGAGCTATCCGTAAGATTGCCTCATCATATGACATATTGAAGCGCTCAACTGGCCGACCAGTTAATTTCCCGTAGATCTCCTTTTCAGGATACCAAAGGATGGCCTGCAAGTCGGCGGCGGTTATTTCGTATCCATTCTCCCGCAACTTATCTATAGACTTCGCAACAATATTGCTAATCCAACGGCGCATTGTTGCGTTTTTGGGAGTATCTACGGGCATACCCAAAGCTCCGACAATCGAGTCAGCGGCCGCTGGCCAACCTAGTCTGGCTTTGAACTCAGAAACAACGCTGTTCGCCGGACGTTCCTTCTTCGGTGTGGCCAACGTCGCATATGAGTTTGAAATTTTCCCTTCAACGTATCGACGTCTGATCTTCTCCCAGGTCAGCTTCAATTTTCGGCAGTAGTCGAGGAGTTCAGCGGCATCCATATCCTCGATTTCACGCGTTGTGCGCGCAAGACCGTCCTTCTCCAGAAGAGCCTTCATACGCACGCTCTCCATGGACTTCTTTATCCCCTTCAACAGCCGCTCATGCGAGTCCCCAGTAATCTCGTCACGTATCAGAGTTCCTGTGTATCGGCCCCACATACGCATAAACCAGAGATCGATTGTGACTGGCTCATGATTGCCCATCAGGTTCTGGAAGAAGCCGTTGCCCACCTTGGGACCGAACAACATGCTTCCATAGACAGTCTCGTCAGCAAGGACCTTGCCAGCGATTTCTATGCCGTACTTGCGACCGATATTCTGCAACTGGCTCATCTTCAGCTTCATGGTCAGAAGCTTCCTGAGACGCGTCAGGTCACCGTCTGCACGAGAGAGGATGAAGTTGAAACGTGCCAAGTTGCTCTCGATGGCAGAGCCGTTGGCACCATAGGCTTTCGGCTTGAACATGCCCGTGCGCAGAAAATGCCGATACTGCTCCAGAGCGTAGCGCATGTTATCCTGAACATTGATGTTCTGAGAAGTTATAGCCATCGCCGCAAAGAGAACCGTTCGAGCTTCATCACGGTTCCGGAACAGTTTGGATGGATGGCGTTCGGCTTCTTCATCCGAACCAATCTCAGGGTGTAGGGTTGACGCGATAGCAACCATGCGCTGGATAGCATGCGTATACCAATTGCACGACGTCACAACATCCTGGCGGCGAAGCGCGAACAGCGCTTCAGAGACCATCATATTTGATAGGATTTCGTCGTTTTCTGGAGAGGATTCGGTAATTGCAGTGCCGCCAAGATCATTCAATGCGCTTTCCATCAGGAACCGCGCAGCAGCCGAATTATCATGAAAGTCGAAATCGCGATTTTCGTCGACGAGATTGCCTACAAACACGCTAGGAAGTGGCGAACGCACGGCAAATAGATCGTCGAAATTCTCGGCATTATCAGTCATCAATATATTTCCAAAAGTCAGCACTCTGGAAACAAGGCTGGCATGTCGGCCAGCAAAAGACGACCGTTGAATGTAGAGATTTATATTCCCAATCTCCGGTAAAATAATGGGATAATTGCGGATATCTAAAAATAGGTGTCCGGCTTTTGGTACAACTGACGTCGAGAACTCAATTGACTATGTAATCGGTACAAACGAAAACGCCCACCAAATTCAACTAAGAACGAGTGGGCGTTTTTCTCATCTGGATTTCGAAATCACATCTTCAGAGTTGACGGCTCAGGAACCCAATCAGGCAGCTCGTCAGAAATATGAAGGCCCCATGCGAGTGGGTTCTTCAGGGCGTCTTCATTCGCGTTCTTCAGGTGATCTTCGACGTCAGCATGGACATCGTCCGAGCCAGCTACGAAATACTGGCCGTCCTGATTGAAGCCGCCCGGGATTTCGCAATAGACGAGACGGTCTTCCTCGCGGTCATAGACGAAGCGGATTTCGCTGTCGTTCCTGCCGTCAAGGATATGAGTCCAAGAGCCATTCTCGCCATCTGCGATCACATAGCGTGCACCAGTGAGGCCTTCAGCCGCCATAAACTCATCAAGCTCATGCTTATCGACCTCGACGGTAAAAGGCCCGTTGTGATCAGGTTCGAAGCCAGCGAGGTCAACCAGGTCATCCAAATCGCTGGAATGACGCGCCAACTTGCTCAGAAGCGTATCGCGATCAACGCCGGACATCTTACGGACGGCCTCCGAAATGTCGAACTCCCAATTGTCGCCAGTAGCTACTGCGTTGTCGTCGATCCACGCCTCAGCGCGATAGTTTGCCTTCAGTTCCGCCATCTAAATCTCCTTCATCGATGCAGCCCATGACACGGTCTACCAGCTGTCGCCGCAACGGACAAAGATGATGTCGAAACTTCACTCAGGCGAGCGTCTTCAAGTCCAAGCCTGCTTTTTGGAGGTCTTCCAGCTGCGCTTCAGTAAAGCGACCGAGAATGCCGTGTGGCAGATCACCATCGCGCTTCCCATTGATATAGGCAGACAGGATTTCGTCGACCTTCTCAGGACTGCAATCTGGATACCCGAATTCGACCAATCGCCTTGAGATAGCTTCAGCGACTTCCTTGCGAGTGACCTTCTTCATGTTTTCTCCGTTTGTAACGCTAAGCGATCTTCAGGCCATTTGGCACGATTTCAGAATGCATCCAATGACTTTCCGTCCTCACATGAGCTGGGCGAACCCATTTGAAAAATGACCGCTGGAAGTCGCCATAGCGAACTGGCCCCGCCAACCGACCGACAAACCCTTCACAAACGTTGGTGTCGATCTCATTGGCGAGCTTTTCGAGCACCTTCAGGTCGAACGGCCCGTCGTAGAGAACCTTCACAGGAGTGATGCCAAGAAGCTCGAACCATTCGAGCGTCTCTTCCCATCCAAGGCACACGTTCTGCTCATTCCAGACCGAGAAGCCGTAGAAGTAGGTTTCGAGGTCCTCATAACGGATCGAGTGCTGCGCGAAGAGGTTCTCGCCGCAGACACGCCAACCTTCTGGAATGTCATGCGCAAACGTCGACCAGAACCGCTTCAGCCAATCGCGGCTCGGATGGCTACGGCCGTCGATGCTGCGAGCATGCATGTAATCCGAGTAGAGGCTGGAATTCTCTCCATCCATCTTGACGCTCACGATGATGCGCTTCCCGACCAGGTGCGACCAATCGGCAATGACCTTGTCATCGGACGTCACGTATGCAGAGAACGGCAGATGCGGTGTGCGTGGGTACTTGTAGTAGCGCAGGTAGCGGTCGAGCATTCCGCCCGCCTTCAAAACCTTCTGAACGCCCTCCTCATGGAACAGCTCGCCACGAAGACGCATGCCATTCGCCAGGACAACACCGCCCCACTTCTCGTAAACCGTATCCTCGTCGAAATGCGGCGGAATGACAGGCTTCGAAATCCCGCACAGCTCGCGCAACGTATCGACCGAAATCTCGGTTGTCTCGCATTGATAATGATGCTCGTTACAGACGGATGCTCCGTTGTCGACGTAGTAGCCGCCATCAGGAAACAGTCTGCGTTCGATGATGTGATGAGGGTCAGCAGCAGGTGCCCCGCAGATAACGCACTTATGGTTATCACGTTCAAATACGTATTTCTTGAAATCGTCTCTGCTCAGCAGACCTTTTGGGGCAGACATGACACTCTCCTTCGGGGAAGGTATTTGTCAGATTTAAGGGATGAAATCAATCAAAATTATTCAGTCAATACTGCCTTTTGTGAGTTGCTCAATTTACGACCAACATCAAATGAAAATTGGAGATGCGCTATGAGAATAAGACTACCAGTTCCGTTCAGGATTGACGCTGTTAAGAAGGGGTGTCGGAACGTTGATGTAATTATCGCTAAATCCTATGAGACGTTTGAAATCAAGGAAATCAGCAGTCTCGAAGCACCCGTAGCCATCACAGGCCTGAATATTACAAACGAAGTCTTAAGCAGACAGCCGATCAACGAAACTCGATGGTTCGAAAATAGCAACTGGATGCAGGAACCATACTTTCAGAATTTCGACCCAAGTGATTTCGCCCAAAAAATGGATTCATCATATTCGGTCGGGCAATGCCTGAAATGGTACGAGGGATCGAAACTGAGCATCCTGACCAGAAATCCATTCGCTGACTTACATCCTGATTCCCGCTGCGCTTATTTCGCATTGAATGGCTACGGTAGGGTCGAGAATGCTGTCCCTTTTAAATCGGAAGATTACCGGAGCATCGCCAACAACGATTACGAGGCGCAATACGATTTCTATCGGAAACTATGCGATGAGATGATCCTCGTTGATGGCCAACTTTACACGAAATGCCCGCCACCCGTGCACAGTGTTTTTCATGAAGACAAAGCACTTTTCGACATAGGGACATCGCGCGTTCAAGACATAGTTGGTAACTCCACTCATCTCGATGTTTTCTCGCTTAACAACACGGACATTCTGAGAGAGCATGCTGCAGCGAACCGAATTCGAGAAGAACTGATCAATACCAACGCCACCGTTTTGATACCTGAGGCAGCGGATTTCCCGGACGAAGAATACTCACTTCTCAACGCCGCCGATTTCATGACACGTGAGACTACGGGAAAACATCTTCTCTGTATGACTGAGGAGCAAGGCTTCAGCTGGTTCAGGCTTCGGACGGCATTCCGAAAAGCGTTGGACCACCCAACCCAAGACGCAATTGAGAATGTTGCTGACAGAATTCGCGATGTCGTTTCAGAATTTGAAGGGTCCGATCTCTTTGTCGAGCATGAAGCCGTCAAAAGGGAAATATTGGCGTCCGTTGAACATGGCGCTTCAGCCATAAAGCGCTGGGACATTCGGAAGATCGAAATAGACATGTCGCCATCGATGTAAAAAAATAAAAATGGGGGCTTGATTTTCGAATTCAGGCCCCTCATGTTTAGGTCATAACGCAACCGAAGGGAAATAAATCGATGTTGTAGCTCTTTCAAACGGGACGTCCGCACGGCTAAGGCCGAAACCCAAAATACCAAATTTAGCGCAGCCTCTTATGGCATCGCGCCAAAGGTTCCTCCCTAGTTCCTGTCCTCGGAATTGAAATTCAACCGAAGACAACATGGCCCAACAGACAGATGGCCACATAAAAAGGAACAACATCATGGAACCGAAGAACCTCAACACTGAATCCCTGAACAAGTTTGTTAGCTTGGCTCGCACGCAAAAGAGCGGCGAAGACATCGCTGATACGATTGCTGACGCCATTGGCACGCTTGAACGCGACGCTTACCTGGCTCTGGTCGCCGAATGGAAACAGACCTTCAAGGCAATCGCTCATGAAATACGTGAAGCGAAGGTCATGCGCAAAACTGCGGATACCGAAACGGAACGCAATCAGTGGAACTACACCCGCTGGCAGCTTCGCTCGAAGGCCAATGCCCTGATGGCTGCTCGCAAGGGCATCAAGCAGGTGGCTCGCAGGCATTGGGTGGCAAAGCAGAAGTCTGAGTTCGCCGCCTGAGCGACAAGCCTTCCGAGGGGATGGCCTAATCCGTCCCCTCTCCGACCAGCCATTCAGGAGAGAAACAGTGAAGACCGAAACAACGTCCTATTTTGAAGTCCAGTACCAATTTTATCAGTACAACAGCGGAGCGTGCGACAACGGCTATTACACCCGCAGCACGAGCTTTAAAACGGCCGAAGAAGCCATCGAACTGGCCGCAAGGATCGAGAAGCAGGCGCGGCATCATCGCTACAAAGACATTCCTTCGTCAGAGCCGGATTACGATCCAGAGACTTACACCGACGAGGACCGTGAGGATCTCTACGGTCTCGAACGAGAGCTTATGGGATATTCCGGCTTCTTCACATGGGCCAAGGCTTACGAGACTGAAGTGAAGCGAACTCCGCTGCCCATTAAGCAACGGGAGACCGCCCCAATGATCGACACAACCGTCAGTCCATAAGCCATAGCGACGGCTCTTATCCTACAGAAGGCTCAGCCTCGCGCTTAGCCTTCGCAAACTCCTCCAGTTCGTACTGAGACACCCACCGAAAGGCTCCGCCGACCCGTTTCGCGGTTTTCATGTGGGCCAAGATTACCTTCATCTGACTGATACGATCATCCACGCTCTCGTAACCAGCCCAATGCGCAGCATAGGCGAAATCACGACCGTCTGCGTCGAAGGCAACGAACTGCCCTGGAATCTTGCTGGGAACCACCGCCTTGGCGACAAGCTCGCGATCAAAGCCCTTCGACTGAATGTCGAGCATTTGGGCCACGGCTTCTTTGGTCCGCATAGACGAGATCGCATTCTGAAGCCTTTTCAGCCCACGACCGAGTTCCAAGTAGGAAGTCAGCAACAGGAAAATCGAAAAGCCAACCGTGATCCACGACTTTTCAGAGAAGCCATAGACCGCGAGAGCGATAGCGCCGAGGACGGTCATGACAAAGGTTACTCGCTTGGCGTTCTCCGTGCTCAAAACAGAACTGAAAAGCGCACGCATGATCTGGCCGCCATCCAATGGATAGATCGGCAACATGTTGAAGCAGAACAACACGACGTTCAGTGCGATTGTCGCGATCAGAAATCCTTCGAGAGTGAAAATGGATTTGACTTCAAAAGTGGGGTGGATTGCAAGAAGGGCGATGAAGCTTGCAATCGCGAAAAGAACATTAACGAGAGGCCCAGCAAGTGAGATTACAAAGCGCGCAAGAGGCCTATCCAAGGGAGTTGCAAAATTTGCTGAGCCACCAATACAGCTTAAAGTGATAGACACCGCCGTGATGCCGAACTGCTTAGCAGCCGCGACATGCCCCAACTCATGAAAAAAGACCGATACAAATACGATCAGCCACAACCCGACGCTTTCCGCTGCCTGCGCTACCCCACCTTCATAGAAGCCATATAGTCCTAGCCCCAAAAAGAGTGCGGTCAGAGACCAATGAATTGAAACCGGAATGCCAAAAGTTTTCCCTGCGTTGATCGTTTTGAACATTAGAACCTCGATGTTACAGCGATCCATACAACTTGGAAGCAATGTCGGCAACTGTTTTTCGAGAAAAAGGAAAGTGAATTGGCTTTTTAACGCGAGTATTTGCTATTTATCCTCATCGCCCTGAAAATCCATATAAATAGCGGAAATTGTCCCTTGCGTTGAGCGCGGCGATTCTTGAAAAATGATACTGACAAGGATTTGAAATATGGAAGCTGTAAATGCAGGAAAGAACTACCGTGTAACTGTGCAGGTCGATGAGCTTTTGGCCTTCGCTCAGAAGTGGCCCGCTCACAACTTCGACCTGGATGCGGAATACGTCTTTGAATTTGATGCGAACAATGGCGATCTGGTCGACGTAGAGAAATATGTCGACGGGAAGTTCGCTGTCCCAGAGGAGACAGAGGACGGTCCTGAGCATGTTGCGCTATCCGAAGACGCATGTGCATTCGGTGCGCGTGAACTCGGTCTGACGAGCGTGCTCGAAATTCGTTTTGGTGAGAGCACTGGCCCACGCCTTTAAGAACGTCGCGAGGAAGCCAATAACTTCAAATTGCCATCGCCGGAGCAGGCGGTGCAGGCTCCAGCTTAATGGGTCCATTGACAACCACTTCCCCTTCATTGTCACCAATGAAGACTGCCAAGTCGGTGTCAGGACCAACGACGATCTCTCGAACTTCAAATTCCGCCAAGAACTCGTCAGCGAGGCCGGAGACAACATTCTTCATGCGGTTGAGGCTAAGGTATGTCTCGACCGTTCCGATGTCGCCTTGGACGTCGGAAATGAAACGTGAGCGAGCTGACCCATCTCGGTGTCCCCAGATTGATTTCTCGCGCAACCAAGACTCAAACTTCATGATCATATCCTTGCAGCCTACAACCATCATCACCTTGGCACCCTCCAATGGTTCAGCCACGAATAGATGGTCTTCATCACGAGCGTAGTCACTAGCTTGATCTCGCGACGTCGAAGCGAACACGCAATCGTCGCCGTAGCGCTTGGTTCGGTATCCGAGCGCCTGTAGACGATCTGAAAGAACTTTGTCGACCAGTGGGACGCGCGGATGATAGTCCGTGCCCTTACCGTGGAATAGCGTAGCCATTGGAACCTCAGTGAACGACCGCCGAAGGCCTCAAACGTAGCAGATTCACAATGAAGTTTTCGACGTACTCGGGATTCTCTCCAAAGTACCCGCGACTGTTGCAAATCACACGCGAATTGCCGACGACGTAGTCGTGGTTGGAGTGAACTGCACCATGCACCCACAGGTCTGGAGCCGAAAAGCCTTCGAGCAGCGAAGACAGATCGGTCGTGAAGAACCGTTATGGGGTGTACCATCGTAACGAGCATGCACAGAGTTGCAATGCGGCGTATGATGCGAAAAAAACAACCTTGAGATCGTTAAACGTCTTATTCAGCTTGCTCTGGATAAACGAACGAGCCTTGGCTATGCGGATTTTGCGGTTGGAGCGTTACAACTCCAGTTTGTGCCGCGATGAATCGCATTGTCTCCACGGGCCTTGGGCATAGGAATAGGTCGGAACGTAATTCCTGGTCTGTTGCGAT
>Ga0182740_1001505_pt1 | contig 15652 bp, 10 predicted proteins | sample eDN5th37CKraftBY_FD_128872 | JGI IMG/M metagenome (GOLD analysis project Ga0182740, IMG submission 128872) | Enriched backyard soil microbial communities from Emeryville, California, USA - eDNA 5th pass 37_C Kraft BY (version 2) (version 2) | ecosystem: Environmental > Terrestrial > Soil >...
CGGCGCGCGATCGGCGGCAGGTCGCCCTCGATCTTCGGGTCCGGAATCCACGCCAGCCAGCGCGGGAACCACCAGGCGCGTTCGCCCATCAGCTTCATCAGCGCGGGCACCAGGATCGTGCGGATGATCGTCGCATCGACCAGCACCGCCACGCCGAGGCCGAAGCCCATCTGCTGGATCTCCACCAACCGGCCCATCGCGAAGGCCGCGAAGACCGCCACCATGATCGCCGCCGCACCGGTGATGATCCGGCCCGTGGAGCGCACCCCGAAAACGATCGACTCGTCCACCGCCCCTGTCTCGTCCCACCGCTCCCGGATGCGGCTGAGCAGGAAGACGTGATAGTCCATGCTCAGGCCGAACAGGATGCAGAAGATCAGCACCGGCAGCCAGTTCGTGACCACATCCACCTGCGAGAACCCGAAGAGGTCCGCGCCCCAGCCGTGCTGGAAGACCGCCACCACGAGGCCGTAGGCCGCGCCCACCGAGAGCAGGTTCAGCACGATCGACATCGCGGGCACCAGCAGCGACCGGAAGGCCACCATCAGCAGCAGGAAGCTGAGGCCCAGCACGAAGGCGAAGACGACGGGCAGGCGGTCGGTGAGGGCCGTGTCGAAATCGTAGGTGGAGGCGGTGCTGCCGCCGACGTGCACCGAGGAGGCCACACTCCCGAAGACGGAGGGCACCACCTCGTTTCGCAGGTCGTCGATCAGCCGCTCTGCCTCCTTGGAGGACGGATCGACCGTCAGGACCGCGTCGACCAGGGTCAGCGTGCCGTCGGGCGACACCTGCACGGTCGGATCGGCGAGGCGGTCATCGGCTCCCAGCGCCGCCACGAGCGCATCGACCTGCGCCTTCGTGGATGCCGATGTCGCATCGCCCTCGATGGCGATCTGCACCGGCTCCTGCATGCCCGCCGCGAAGTCGCGGGCGAGGATCGCATACCCCCGAGTGAACGACGTATCCGGCATCGAGGCGAAGGACTGCTCCCCGATCTGCATCGTGAAGACGGGCAACGCCGCCACGATCAGCAGGCCACCCGCGACGAGGGCAGAGGCCGCCGGGTGGTACATCACCCCTTCGGCGATGCGCCCCCAGACCCCGCGTCCATGCTGGCGCTCCGCCAGCGCGAGGTCGCCGGTCTCGTCCTGGCGCTTCAGCGCCCGCATCGTCCCGAGGCGCGGGAAGTTGATCCAGTCGCCAATCAGGCGCAGCAGGGCCGGCAGCAGCGTGATCGCGGCGATCACCGCGAAGATCACCGTCACGATCGCGCCGAGCGCCATGCCCTGGAAGATCGTCACCGGGATCAGCATGAGGCCCGAGAGCGCGAGGATCACGGTCAGGCCCGAGAAGATCAGCGCCTTGCCCGCGGTGCCGCCGGCTCGCTCGATCGCATCGACCTTCAGCGCGCCCTTGCGCCGCTCCTCCCGGAACCGCTCCATGAAGAAGAGCGCGTAGTCGATCCCGACCGCCAGGCCGATCATGGTGGCCAGGATCATCGTGGTGGAGCCGATCTCCAGCACGTTCGCCATCAGCGCGACGACGGCACTGGTCCCCAGGATGGCGACGACGCCCAGCAGCAACGGCAGGAAGGCCGCGACCAACGCCCCGAAGACGACCACCAGCACCACGCCCGCGGCAGGCAGGCCGATCGAGATGTCCTTGCCGGTGTCCTCGTCGGCGATCTTGCCGAACGTGCCGCTGCCGCTGAGGTCCCCGACCGCATGGACCTCGACATCACCTGTCGCGGCGCCCTCGGCGGCCTTGAGGAAGCTATCTTCCCTCCCGACGTAGACGTCCTGCTCCTGAAGGAACGTCACGGGCATCAGCAGCGAATGCCGGTCCGCAGAGACGAGCGAGGCCGCCTCCGGCGCATCACCCAGCGCGTAGTAGTTCGCCGTGGAGGCGATGTCGCCGCCCCAGGTGCTAGCGAGGTCCGACGCGGTCTGCTCGACGACCTGCCGGTAGGCGGCATCGTCGACCGTCAGGGTGTCCGAATGGAAGACGATGGTATCGGAGGCGCGATCGTCCGCGCCGAAATGGGTGTCGATCAGGTCTTGCGCGACCTGCGACTCCGGGTGGTCGGTGAAGCCGCCGCCATCCTGGTTCTGGTTGCCGCCGAAGAGTGCCGACCCCGCAATCAGGATCGCCAGCAGGCCGACCCAGACCACGATGGTTCGCCACGGGTGACGGGCGCTGGCGCCGGCGAGGGCGCGCGGTGACAGGCTCATCGGAGCTCCTCCTTCCCGGGCGTTTCGCCCTCGGCAACCGCCGCGACCGGCAGAGCGACCGTCAGCAACGTGCCCCTATCGGCGGGACTGCTGATCGAGAAATGTCCCTGCATCGCGTTCACCCGGTCCTGAAGCGCTGCGAGCGCGTGACCGGGCCGCACGACCGCACCGCCGCGTCCGTCATCGAAGACGGAGACGAAGATCCAGCGGTCCTCCACCTTCACGCTCAGGTTCGTCTCGCTCGCCCCGGCGTGCTGGGCGATGTTGGTCAACGCCTGGTCGAGAAGATCGGTGATGAGGGCGGCGGTGGCGGCATCGAGGGGCACGTCCGGATGGCGGTTCGCCGCGAGGCCGACGGCGACCTCCGCCCAGGCGGATTCGAGCGTCCGGTCCGGCGCGGCGAGATCGCGAACGCTGGCGTAGGCCTCCTGCCGCAGGGTGCCGAGCGAATCCTTGATGGTGCGGATGGCGTCCAGCTCCGAGGCGATGTGCGCCATCTCCTGCTGATGCGCGGTGAGGTGCCGCGCGATGACGTGCGCGGCCTCACCGGTCTCCAGCGGGGGCTGCGGGGGTCGGTGGCCGCGCGAGCCAGCCGCGAACGATGCCGAGGTTTCCATGTCTCTCTCCCTTGCATGGGCCTGCTACCAGGCTGCAACCGGTCCTGTACCGATTCTCGGGAAAGGCGTGGCTGGCACGAACGCGGCGACCCGGAGATTCCATACGGCGGCTATCCCCCACGCGGCTTGGGGGCTGGTCGCGGCGCGATCGCGGAGACATGGAAATGCCCCCGCGCTTCCCGCGCGGGGGCATTACGTCAGGTTGGCATCCGGCGTCCGCAGCCACTCGGCCGTCAGGAGGTCCAGCCCATCATTTCGTTGGCGTGGCCCCCTCCCGTGCACTGCGACTCGGATCCCTGGCGTGTCATCCCGGGGGAGCGGTGCACGCGCCAAGATGGCACGGGCGGGGATCGACGAGGGGTCGGGATCGGCAGGTATCCCGGATGCCTGCCCGAGGCCCCCAAACCACTCTGCCGCCGGGGCTCCAGCCCACGCGGTCGGCACGGTCCCTGCCGACCACGGTGTACGCCGAGAGCCACCGCAGCCACCTCATCTCCGCCTTGCGCCTTGCGGCCGCCTTGGGGTGCATGACGCGTTACCGGTCAACCTGACGCGTCGCATGGGATATCCGGCGGCCACAAGGGCCGCGTCTACGGGGTGCGAGGCCAGGCCGTGAGGATCAGCCCATCCGAGACGCGCAGCACGAGGCATGCAGCGACGGAACGAGAACCGATCGCCGCTCGCTCAGTGCACGATGCCGTGATGGTCTTCCTCGCCCAGCCGGAGGTAGGTCAACACCGCCAGCACCCGCCGATGCACGGACTCCGTGTCCTCCAGCCCCAGTTTCAGGAAGATGCTCCGGATGTGCTTCTCCACCGTCCCCTCGCTCACGAAGAGCGTATCGGCGATGGCATTGTTCGTCCTGCCTTCCGCCATCAGGGCCAGCACCTCGTGTTCGCGCTGTGTGAGCGACGACAGACGCTCGTCCCGCCGCCGTCGCGTCACCAGCTGCGCGACGACCTCCGGATCGAGCACCGTCCCGCCCGCCGCCACCTGCCGCACCGCAACGATGAACTCCCGCACATCCGCCACGCGATCCTTCAGCAGGTAGCCGATGCCGCTCGTGCCGCCCTCCAGCAGCTCGGCGGCGTAGCGTTCCTCGACGTACTGCGAGAAGACCAGGATCGGCTGGCCCGGCCAGCGCCGGCGGATCTCGATCGCCGCGCGGAGGCCCTCGTCCCGGAAGGTCGGCGGCATCCGCACGTCGACGATCGCGATGTCGGGCCGCTCACGTTCCAGCGCCGCGACGAGGGCATCCCCGTCGCCCACCGCCGCGACGATCTGCGCGTCCGACTCGGTCAGCAGGCGAACCAGGCCCTCCCGCAACAGCACCGCATCCTCGGCTATCGTCACCCGCATGGAATCACCACCATGATGCTTGTCCCCACACCCTTCGGGCTCTCGATGGCGAAGTGGCCATCGAGCGCATTGATCCGGTCCTGCAATCCGCGCAGACCCATCCCCGCAGCGAGGTCCGCCCCGCCCTTGCCGTTGTCCGACACCACGATGCGCAGCGAGTTCCCGACCTTGCGGATCGAGACATTCGCCTCGGTCGCGCCGCTGTGCTTCGCGATGTTCGTCAACGCCTCCACGACCACGAAGTAGGCGGTGCCCTCGACTTCCTCCAGTTCCCGTCCGGGGAGGTCGATGTCGACCCCGACCGGAATCGGCGACCGCCCGGCAATGGCGGAAATCGCCGCGTCCAGGCCGCGGTCGGTCAGTACCGCCGGGTGGATGCCGCGCACCAGCTCGCGCAGTTCCGTCAACACGAGCTTGGCATCCTCGTGCGATTCCTCGAGCAGCTTCCGCGCCGCCTCGACATCGGTGTTCATCTTCTCACGCGCCAGGCCGAGTTCCATCGCCAGGTTGACCAGCCGTTGCTGCGCGCCGTCGTGCAGGTCGCGTTCGATCCTCCGGCGTTCCAGGTGCATCGCCCGCATCACGGCGTTCCGGCTCTCGGTCAGTTCCTCGACCCGTTCCACCAGCCGTTCCTGGACGGACGGCGCGAGCAACCACTTCCCGAACTCGACATGCATCAGCGCGACGAAGTTGATCAACATGCTCAGGGGCAGCAACAGCACCACGCCGAGCACGAGCGTGAACGTCGCACCGACGAAGGACCCGACAGTCGCGCCGTAGACATCGGCCTGGCCACCCGCCAGCACGATCAGCGGCGCCAGGAAGAACGGCACCGGCAGGAGCACCACGACCAGTTCGGCGCATCCCACGGGGAAGAGCAGGAAGAGGTAAGCGATATCGCGCCATAACTGGCGATTCCGCACGAACCCCCACGCCCGCTTCCACGGTTTCCCCTCCCTGGGCACGTACTGGTAGGGGCTGGGAATCTCCACGCCCATGAAGACCTTGATCCGGCTGCGTTCGAGCTGGGCCGCCCAGATCGCGATCCCGAACAGCGCCGCCAGGATCGGCGCGCCGACCCAGATCACCAGCAGGCCCACGCCGAGGGCCATCATCGTCACGCCGACGATGAACCAGACAAGCCCGATCACGAAACTGAGGGACAGGAAGAGGCTGTCGTTGAGGATCTTCCAGGAGGCGATGCCTGGCAGCTCCCGCAGCTTCGCCCACATCTGGTCGAACCCGGAGTTCAGCCGCGGACTCGTCGGGATCAGGTCGTCGGAGAAGGAGAGGCTCGATCCCGCGCTGGATGGCGTCGCCAGCGTGGCCGGACGCCCGTTCGCGGAAGCCAGGGCGTCCTTCGCCAGGCCCTTCGCGATCGTGCCGGCCCGGTTCAGGAAATCGCGGTCGGCCTGGGTCGCGGACACCGGCGTGGCGACAGGATCGTCCAGCTCCGCCACCGTGGACCGGCGCGGCTGGCGCTCCCAGTAGGCACGCTCCGGGCTGGCGGTCGCCGGCCGTGGCGCACTCGGGCTCGAGGCGGTGGATGTGGCTGTGGTGGTCGGAGCGGGAGTGGCGGGGTCGGTCGGTCGGTCCATGTGCGTCTACCCAGTCTGGCGAAACGGCCCGCGACATCGCGGCGCCATGTCATGACCAGAGTATCGCGTCCCGGATGCTCGGGGCGGCAGTGGGAGCGCATGAGTTCCGGCGGTAGGGCTATCCCCCACCCCCTTACTGGCTCAGTGGCCCGGCGCCAACGGTTTCAGCAAGCGGCCGCCCGCGCGGCCGGGGACGGCGCCGTCGCGGTAGATCACCTCGCCACGCCGGATCGTGCCGAGCACGCGATAGCCAAGCGGGACATCATCCCAGGCCGACGCCGAATGCCGGTAGCGAACCCCGGCCACCGGAATCGGATGCCAGCCGTCGACCCGCATCGACCACGAGAGGTCCGCATCGTATCCGACCGCGATCCGGCCCTTTCCCGGCACCCGGAAGCGTTCCGCGGCGTTGGTCGCCACCAGCGCCGCGATCCGGGAGGGCGCCAGCCCATGCCGGTCCCCCTCGCTGAGCACGACGGGAAGGGTGTGCTGGCATCCGGAGATGCCGCCCCAGATCGCGAAGAAATCGTCCCCCGTCTTCAGCTCCGGCGGGGCGGGCGAATGGTCGGAGGCGATCATGTCGATTTCCCCGGCCAGCAACGCCGACCACAGGTCGTCCCGCGTCCGCGCGTCGCGGATCGGTGGCGCGCACTTCGCCAGCGCGCCGATCCGCTCCACATCCTCCTCGGTGAAGACGAGGTAGTGCGGGCACGTCTCGCAGGTGACATCGACCCCGCGTTCGCGCGCGGCGGCCACCAGCGCGACCCCACGCCCGGTGCTGACGTGGACCACGTGCAGGCGGCATCCCGTCTCCTCCGCGAAGGCGATTGCGCGCCCGATCGCCTCCACCTCGGCCACGACCGGGCGGCTCTGGAGGTAGTCGAGCCACAGGACGCGTCCCGCGCGGCGGGCCCGGGCAGCCAGTTCACGGGTCAGGGTCTCGTTCTCGGCATGGACGGCCACCGGGAGGTCGAGCCCGGCGGCGATCTCCATCCCGCGCAACAGGGTGTCGTCGTCGGCGTAAGGGAAGTCGTCCGTCCCCGCCGAGGACATGAAGGCCTTGAACCCGATCACGCCCTGCCGCGCCAGGGATTCCAGATCACCGAGGTTGACCGGCGTCAGGCCGCCCCACAGCGCGAAATCGACACACGACGAGGCTTCCGCGCACCTGCGCTTTGCCGCGAACGATTCCGCGTCCAGCGTCGGGGGATGGGCGTTCAGCGGCATGTCGAAACAGGCCGTGCCGCCGCCCGCCGCCAGCGCGGCGCTGCCGGTCCGCCAGCCCTCCCAATCGTCACGTCCGGGTTCGTTGACATGCACGTGCGGATCGATCAGGCCGGGCAGCACGATCGAGCCGTTCGGCAGCACGATCTCCTCCCGCGCATCCCCCTCCAGCTCGGGGCCGATCGCTGCGAAGACACCGTCCTCGATGCCGATGTCGGCGGCAGTCGCCTCCCACTCCGTGACGACCGTTCCGTTGCGCACGATCAGGTCGTATCGGGGCACGGGCTTCCCTCCTCTGGTGACGGCGATCGCGAACAGACGGCATTCCTTGGGGCTGGATTGTACGGGATCGGGCCGAACGCCTCGTGTAACCAGTGCCCCTGCCGGCAGGGCAGCGACGGCCACCGCGCCGGGATCAGGCCGAATCGTCCGTCCGTGGCTGGCGCGTCATCGACCGAAAGCGAACGGTTCCCCAGGTCCGGTCGTCGCCCGGCGGGGCGAAGGGCGCAAGCTCGATCGTGAGGTCCCGGTGCGGATCGAAGCCGTGCCGGGCGAAGGCGCGGGAGCCCGCCTCGGAGGCATGGACCCAGCAGACGCGATCCCGCGCATCGGCGCGCTGCGTCCCCCACCGGATCAGCAGGCTCCCCACCCCCCGCGACTGATGGGCCGGATCGACGGCGATCGCGACCAGCACATCGACCGCCCCGTATCGCGCCAGCACATCGCGCTGGCACTGGCGAATGTCGTCCCCGGTCAGGCGCTGGAGCGCCTCGATCGGGCTCGTGCTCACGGCGGGCGCTTGCTCGTCGCCGGGGACAGGACCGGCCTCACGCTCCGGAGCGACTTCGGCCCAACACGCCCAACCCAGGACGGCCAGCGACGCCGCATCCTCGGCCACAAGCAGGTGAGCGGCCGGGGCAGCGAGCCAGGACCGCATCGCCGCGTCCATCCCCCGACGCATCGCATCCGCGCCTTGCCAGGCGATCTGCAACCGGGTGTGCGGATCGTTCGCGAAGGCGCCTGCGAAGACATCCAGCATCGCCGGCACGTCGCCTCCCGTCGCCGGCCTGATCCTCGGCGCACCCGTGGTCATGCCCCGCCCCCGTCCTGCGCTCAGTCTTCGAGCTGGAAGCTCGTGGCCACCGCCACGGCGATGCCGTTGATGAATCGGTCCAGCACGCGGATCGCGACCGCGACATCCCCGGCTTCGATCGACTCCGCCGGGTTGTGGCTGACGCCGTCCTTGCATCGCACGAAGAGCATCGAGACCGGCGTGATCGTCGAGAGGGGTACGGCGTCGTGCCCCGCGCCGCTCGGCAGCCGCAACGGCTCCAGCCCCTCGTCCGCGATGGCGTCGATCAGGCGGCTCATCAGGTCGAGATCACATTCGACGGTGGGATAGCCCTGCACGTCGATCCATTCGGCCTCTACCCGCCGCCGCGCCGAGAGTTCGGCCAGAACATCCCGCATCCGGCCAACGGCGGCCTCCCGGATCACCGCGCTCTGGTGCCGCACGTCGAGGGTCAGTTCCACCCGGCCCGGAATGACGTTGCTCGCCCCCGGCAGCACGGAGACCTGCCCGACCGTGCCGACGAGGTGCTCCACCTCGTTGGCGATGCGCTCCACAGCGAGCACGAACTCGGCCGCTGCAGCGAGGGCATCCCGCCGCAGGGCCATCGGCACGGTGCCAGCGTGCCCCGCCATTCCGGTGAATACGATGCTCGCCCGGCTCGCCCCGGCGATGCCCGTCACCACACCGACCGGCAGATCCTGCCGCTCCAGCACCGGCCCCTGTTCGATGTGCACCTCCACGAAGCCGAGCAGGTCGCCCGGATCGCGCCGCCCCTCGTCCAGCCGGTCCGGATCGAGCCCGAACGCGCGCATCGCATCGGCCAGCGTGGTGCCGTCCGGATCGGTGTAGGCGAGCGACTCCGGCGCCAGCGTCCCGGCCACCGTCCCCGAACCAAGGTAGGACGTATGAAACCGCACCCCCTCCTCATCCGCGAACCCGATCACCTCGATGGCAAAGGGCAGCCGCCGGCCCTCCGCGTGGAGCCGTTGGACGAAGGCGATGCCAGTCAACACGCCGAGCGGCCCGTCGTAGCGCCCGGCGTTGCGGACCGAATCGAGGTGGCCGCCGATCAGGAACGTCCTGGGCTGCGCGATCGCCGGATCGGCCTCGTAGCGCCCGACGAGGTTGCCGACAACGTCGGTGCGGGTCGTCATCCCCGCCTCCGCCATCCAGCCGGCGACCAGCGCCGTCGCATCGCGCAGCGCCCCGGATGCGTAGGTCCGCGTCAGTTCGCCGGGCACCTCGGTGCATCGCGCGAGCTCGTCACAGCGGGCCATCAGCAGCGCGGCGCGGGTATCGGCAGAAATCGGGGAAGGTGCGGACATGGGTTCTCCGGGGCCAGAAGCCATCGTCTCAGGCGACATCGCGGTCGAGATAGGGATAGGCCGGCAGCGTCAGGAACGAGATGAACTCGTCGTTCAACACCAGCAGGTCGAGGATCTCCGCCGCCTCGGCGAACCGGCTCTCGCGCTGCGCCGTGAGCGCACCCAGCTCCTCCTCGCGGATGGTGACGTAACGCTCCCGCGTGATGGGTTCGCCGTCGTCCGCGGCGGCGTTGTGACGAATCCACTGCCAGATCTGGGCGCGGGAGATCTCGGCCGTCGCGGCGTCCTCCATCAGGTTGTTGATCGCCGCCGCGCCGACCCCGTTCAGCCACGAATCGATGTACTGCAAGGCGACGCTGACGTTCAGCCGCAACCCGGCCTCCGTGATCTTCCCGCCCGGCACCTCGAAGGTCGTCAGCGCCGCCGCATCCGGCACGACATCCTCGCGCAGCTTCTCCTTCTGGTTCGGGCGCTCACCGAGGACCTTGCCGAACTCCTCGATCGCGATCGGGATCAGCCCCGGATGCGCCAGCCACGAGCCATCGAAGCCGTCGTTCGCCTCGCGCTCCTTGTCCTTGTGGACGTTCGCCATCGCGATCTCGTTCGCCTCCGGATCGCGCCGGGTGGGGATGAACGCCGCCATGCCGCCGATCGCGTGGGCGCCGCGCGTGTGGCAAGTCTTGACCAGCAACTGCGTGTAGGCCCGCATGAACGGCACGGCCATCGTCACCTGTGCCCGGTCGGGCAGCACCTTGTCCGGTCGGTTCCGGTAGGTCTTGATCGCGCTGAAGATGTAGTCCCAGCGCCCCGCGTTCAGGCCGGCGGCGTGCTCGCGCAGTTCGTAGAGGATCTCCTCCATCTCGAACGCCGCCGGGAAGGTCTCGATCAGCACCGTGGCGCGGATCGTCCCCTGCGGGATGCCCAGTTGCTCCTGGGCGTAGGTGAAGACATCGTTCCAGAGCCGCGCCTCCAGATGGCTCTCCATCTTCGGCAGGTAGAAGTACGGCCCGCTGCCGCGCTCCACCAGCTCCTTCCCGTTGTGGAAGAGGTAGAGGCCGAAATCGACCAGGCTGCCGGACGCCTCTCCCCCATCGACGAGGATATGCGCCTCGTTCAGGTGCCAGCCGCGTGGCCGCACGAGCAGCGTCGCCGTCTCGTCGTTGAGCGAATACGTGCGCCCGTCCGGGTTCTCGAAGGTGATGGTGCGGCGGACCGCATCGTGGAGGTTCCGCTGGCCGTCGATCACGTTATGCCAGGTGGGAGACGATGCGTCCTCCAGGTCGGCCATGAAGACCTTCGCCCCGGAGTTGAGCGCGTTGATGATCATCTTGCGGTCGCACGGCCCGGTGATCTCGGCCCGGCGGTCGTTCAGGTCGGCCGGCGCCGGGGCGACCTTCCACGAGGGATCGTTCCGGATCTCCGCCGTCTCCTCAAGGAATCCCAGCTCCTCGCCGCCGAGGATACGCTCCTGCCGGACGCCCCGCGCAACCAGCAATTCCTGGCGGCGGGGGTTGAACCGGCGGTGGAGATCGGCGACGAAGGCGAGAGCCTCCGGCGAGACGAACGGTTCCAGCTCGGGAGCAACGGGGGTGGTGAGGGAGACGGATTCGCTCACTGGGGCCTCCTGAAGGGACGATCCGACGTCGCTGCCGGACGGATGGTTGCACGCAACGTCCCCGCATCTTCCATGCAACCCGCCCTGCCCGCAACCCACACGCGCCGGCTCGCACGCGGGATTATCCCTATCCCGTAGATGCGGCCCTTGTGGCCGCCTTTGTGGCATGGAAATGTCTCGTCCCGGAAGACCCCCTGCATGCGGCGTCAGGCGGCCACGAGGGCCGCATCTGCGCGGTCGCGGCACGGGTTGAAGGCGGAACGTGACGGTCCGGAACATTCGATCGGTGCACCGTTCCGTCCGCCAGACGAGTCGCCCACAAACGCACGCGACGGATCGCACGGTGCGAAGCTCGCTGCCGTCCCGCTACTCCCAGATGCCCTCATGGAAGAACCGCCGGAACCGCGCGATCTTCGGCTCCAGATCGTACCCGTGCTCCGCCAGCCACGCCGGATCGTAGTACGAGTCGAGGTAGCGTTCGCCCGGGTCGCAAGCCAGCGTCACGATCGCGCCGGATTCCCCGGCCGCCCACATCTCCGCCGCCAGCGCGAATACCCCCATCAGGTTCGTCCCCGTCGAGCCGCCGTACCGCCGCCCGATCGCCTCGGCCAGGAAGTGCATCCCGGCGTAGGAATCGCAGTTCGAAACCCGGATCATGCGGTCGATCACGCAGGGGTTGAACGACGGCTCCACGCGCGGCCGCCCGATCCCCTCGATCCCGGAACCGGGGCAGCGCTTGTTGCCACGGTCGACCCCCATGAAGTGATCGTAGAAGACGGAGTTCTCCGGATCGACGACGCAGAGTTTCGTCGCGTATCCCCGGTAGCGCAGATAGCGACCGATGGTGGAGGAGGTCCCGCCCGTGCCGGCCCCGACCACGATCCAGGCTGGCTCCGCGTGCGGCTCGGAATGCATCTGCGTGAAGATCGATTCCGCGATGTTGTTGTTCCCCCGCCAGTCCGTCGCGGTGGCCGCATTCGTGAACTGGTCCAGGTAGTAGCCGTTCGTCTCCTGCGCCAGCCTCGCCGCCTCGTCGTAGACCATCGCGCCGTCCTCGACGAAGTGGCAGCGCCCGCCGTAGAACGCGATCTGGTCGATCTTCGCCTGCGATGTCCCGGCCGGGATGACAGCGATGAAGGGGAGGCCCAGCAGCCGTGCGAAGTACGCCTCGGAAACGGCTGTGCTCCCGGAGGATGCTTCCACCAGCGTCGTCCCCTCCACGATCGCGCCGTTGCACAGCCCGTAGAGGAAGAGCGACCGCGCCAGGCGATGCTTCAGGCTCCCGGTGAGGTGCGTCGACTCGTCCTTGAGGTAGACCGTGATCTCCGGCGCCCCGGGCAGGTCGAGCCGGACCAGGTGCGTATCCGCCGACCGCCGCGCGTCCCGCTCCAGTTCCGCCACCGCCCGCGACACCCACTCCCGCGACATCCGCCATCCCTCTCGTTGCTCACCAATCCTGATCGTCCATCATGTTCCTGTGGCGAACACTGTACCGCGTCGTCGCGATTGGCCCGCACGCCGCCCCCGTTCGGGTCCGGGAGGGATGACCCGATCGGAGGCGGATGGCCGCGCGTATGGGAACGAGCGGAGCGTTATGGAACGACGACCTGGGTCCCTACCGGCTGCTCGATCAGCTTCGTGGCGACACCGGTCGCCGGGTCGATGCTCTCCAACGTGAGCACGAACGTCCACGTCCCCTTGCCGAACCCGGTGCCGGGGATGTAACGCTGCTGGACCGGGGTGCTGCCCGTCGCGAGCGAGACCGACGGCAGCAACGGGAACGTCTCGACTTCCGCGCCATCCTTGTAGGCCGTGATCGAGAGCCGCGCGTGCGGCAGCGGCGTCCCGTTGTTCACGATCGTCCCGGTCACCGTGGCGAACTGCGGTGCGTTCGCATCCGGCCCGGCGGCGATGGCCATGTCCTGGAAGACGATGGCGGTCTGGATCGGGGTAGCAGGGGCCTTCGCCTCGAACGCGAGGTCCTTCACCGCCGCCTCGACCTTCGTGTCGGCGTCGCTCAGCGTGAGGTCGATGGTGTAGTTTCCCGCCGGGAGCGGCTGCTGCAACACGAACTGGAGCAGCGTATCGGTGTGTGCGTAGACGCTGCCCATCGCGACGTTGGCGCTCAGGATCTTCGCGCCGCTGGCATCCTTCACGTCGATCGTGCCGGCGGGCCGCAACCGCAGGGCGCCGGTATTCCTGATCTGCACGCTCAGCGTCGGCGAGGAGCCAGCGGCATCGTAGGTGGCCTCGCCGATCTCCAGGCCCGGTTTCGCATCGCCCTCGACCGTGATGTCGACCGCGATGGCCTTCTGGATGATCTGGTCGAAGAGGGGGGTACCCTCCACCGGCACCGGTTCGGCGGTCTCCACGACCAGGGCGCTCACGTAGTTTCCCGGAGCGGCATCGGACGGGATCGCCACCTTGAACGAGATCTCCCGGCCTTCGTTCGGTTTCAGGGTATAGGTCTGCGGGGAGTAGCTGATCCAGGTCGTCGGCGCCTGGTGAGTGGTGCCTTCCTCCGTGATGCCCATGCCGCCGTTCGTCAGGGTCACGACATCCGCGACGTAGGTGCGCAGGTCGATCGCCTCCTTGCCCAGGTTCCCGAACTGGACGGTCAGGTTCAGCGTGTCGCCGGCCTTGGCCTTTTCCTGGAAGAACGAGCCGTCCACCTGCCCCTTCGGATTCACCGAGAAGGAGACGCCAGTCGTCGTTTCCGGGGATGCGGGCGGCGTTGCGTCCTGCGCGCTCGCGATGCCCGGCACGCAGAGCGAGCACAGCATGAGGACGACCGCAATACCGGTGACGATCCGATCCCGGATCGCCGTGCCCCAACCTGCTGTTGTCACCACCATCGCTCCCGTCCTGACACACAAATGCCGTATGGACAAATCTGCCACGCGCGCATTGTAGCCAATCGGAGCGGGATGACGAGGGGTCGGAGAGGGGATCGCCCGAGACTCAGGAACCGGATGTCAGCGTCACCGTCAGCGTCGTGGAGTACGTCCCGGCGACGACGCCATCGGGAACCCGGATCGTGCCCGGCATGGTGTAGTCGAAGGTGCCGGTCCCGGCGCGGTTCTGCGCCGACAGGACGCGCTGCGGCTGCGTCGACATGGTGAGGCCGGACCGGCTCACGCCACCGGTGCTCGCGCCATCCCGCCCCTGGATCGTGCCCTGCCTGAACGACAGGTTGCTGATCGGGATGGACGACGCGCCCGACCGGAGATCGCCGCTGGCCGCCATCGTCACCGTCCAGCCGGGCGCGCCGCTGCGCGTGTCGGTCACGGTGATGACGATCGATCCGGTGGCGTTCTGGTAACTGTTGCCGGGACGGTAGGTGACGGCGCTGAAGGTCGCCCCGGTGACGGCAACCGCAAAGACGCTGTTGAGCGCCGGACCGACGTTCAGCGTGGCGGTCGTCGAGGTCGAGGTTTCCCCGCGCACCCGGTCGGGACAGGCCGCCATGATGATGAGCAACGCCACGGCCACTGCCCGCACCGTTCCGGAAACCACGAACGATCGGCTCCTCATGGGGACGCCGTCTCCTGGAAGATCGTCGCCGTCACCGGGGCGTTCAGGACTCCGAGCGGGGCATCGGCGGGTACGATCACCTGGAATCCCAGAGAGAGCTGGATCGAGGGAACACTCGTCGGGCCAGCGACGATCACGGCGACGAGGCACGGCTCGTCGAGGCCGCAGGGGCTGGTTGGGGCAAGCTGCCCGTTCACGGAGACGAGCAGCAGGTTGGCGGCATCGAGATCGCGGCCGTCCGAGGTCGCGAGCGAACCGCTTTCGATCGCGATCGTCCACACGCCGCAACTCCGGTCCAGCCCATCGACTTGCAGCGTAGTCGAACCGCCCAGTACCACGACCTGGTCGGTGGACGGCAGGCTCACCTGCCCGAACGCCAGCGGTCCAAGGAACGCGATCGAGGGCTCAGGAATCGCCGCCAGCACCGGCGTCACGACCGCGTTCGCCGTCGTGGTGCCCTGCGCGGACACAGGCACGGCAGGCGCATCGGGAGCGGTGAGGTCGGCGGTGACGAGGATGTGAACGGGAGGATCGTCGGTCACGCAGGCGGCCCGCGTGAGGCGAAGCTGGAACGACAGCGTACGCGCCAGGGTCTGTGCGGAGGTGTCGCTCCCGGTCACGAAGGCATCGACGATCGAGAGGGGCGTCCCCGTCCCGGCATCGGCCCAGGCGTCCTGGGCGGACGGCCGCACCGCGATGGTCCAGTCCCCGGAACTCTCGTCCGTCGTGATCCCCCAGGCCAGGTCCAGGGCGAGATCCGGCGCGGCGCTGGCGACGACGGTCCCGGCCAGGGTGCAGGTGTAGACGACGGAGCCGCCAGACTCGACTGCATCCTCATCCGTCGTGCAGGAAGGCCCGGCTCCCAGCGACCAGGCGACCGCCGGCGACGGGGTGGCAGTCGGGGTGACTGAGGGAGTCGCCGTGACCGTCGAAGTGGGTTCGGCGGTTGCCGTCTCGGTAGGAACAGGAGTCTCGGTCGGGGGAACGGTTGGTTCGTCCGTCGGCGGCACCTCCGTGGGGGGAACCTCGGTCGGTGGCGGCTCGGTCGGCGGGATCTCCGTCGGGGGCACCTCGGTC
>Ga0182740_1001506_pt1 | contig 15652 bp, 16 predicted proteins | sample eDN5th37CKraftBY_FD_128872 | JGI IMG/M metagenome (GOLD analysis project Ga0182740, IMG submission 128872) | Enriched backyard soil microbial communities from Emeryville, California, USA - eDNA 5th pass 37_C Kraft BY (version 2) (version 2) | ecosystem: Environmental > Terrestrial > Soil >...
AGGTGATTTCGGCGCCGGTGATCCGCGAGCCGATCATCGGCGGCTCGGGACAGATTTCCGGCAATTTCACCGTGCAGGCCGCAAACGATCTCGCGATTCTCCTGCGCGCGGGCGCGCTTCCGGCGCCGCTGACCATCATCGAAGAGCGCACGGTCGGTCCCGGCCTTGGCCAGGACTCGATCGACAACGGCATGCGAGCGGCCTGGATCGGCTCGCTCGCGGTCATCATCTTCATGTTCGCGACGTACGGCCTGTTCGGCCTGTTCGCCAACATCGCCGTGGCGATCAACGTCGCGATGATCTTCGGCATCCTGTCTCTGCTCAATGCCACGCTGACATTGCCGGGCATCTGCGGCATCGTGCTGACCGTCGGCATCGCGGTCGACTCGAACGTGCTGATCTACGAGCGTATCCGCGAAGAGGTGAGGGCGGGCCGATCCGCGCTCAATGCGCTTGACGCGGGCTTCACGCGCGCGCTTGCGACCATCCTCGACTCCAACATTACGACCTTCATCGCGGCCGTCGTCCTGTTCTATATCGGCACGGGCCCGGTGCGCGGATTCGCTGTGACACTCGGCATCGGCATCGTGACGACCGTTTTCACCGCTTTCACCCTGACACGATTGATGGTGGCCCTGTGGGTGCGCTGGTGGCGCCCGCGTACGGTCCCGATCTGAGGTTCGAGAACGCCCGTGCGCATTCCTCTTCTTCGTATCGTCCCGGACGACACCAAATTCGACTTCATGCGCTTCCGGCGCATCAGCTTCCCGATATCGGCCGTTCTGTCGATCGTCGCGATGCTGCTGTTCTTCACCCACGGCCTCAATCTGGGCGTCGACTTTGTCGGCGGCACGTTGATGGAGGTGCAGACCAAGTCCGGTCCGGCCGATCTTGCGAAGATGCGCAGCGCCGTGGGCTCGCTCAATCTCGGCGAAGCGCAGCTCCAGCAATTCGGGGCTCCGACGGACGTGCTGATCCGCATCCCGCAGCAGCCGGGAGGCGAACTGGCGCAACAGCAGGCGGCGCAAAAGGTGCGTGCGGCACTGGGCGATGAGATCGACGTGCGACGCATCGAGGTGGTCGGCCCGCGCGTTTCGACCGAGTTGCTGGCCTACGGCATCTTCGGGTTGCTGGTCGCGATTATCGGTATCTTTATCTACCTCTGGTTCCGGTTCGAATGGCAGTTCGCGCTGGGCGCCATGATCGCGAACGTGCACGACCTTGTGCTCACCATCGGCTTCCTGTCATTGATGCAGATCGATTTCGATCTCAACGGCATCGCCGCGCTGATGACCATTCTCGGCTATTCGCTGAACGACACGGTCGTGATCTACGATCGTATCCGCGAGATGCTGCGGCGCTATAAGCGCATGTCGATCGCGGACCTTCTGAACATCTCGGTCAACTCGACCCTGTCGCGCTCCGTGATCACGCACGTCACGGTCACGCTTGCGTTGCTTGCGCTGTTCTTCTTCGGCGGCCACGCCATCCATGCCTTCACCGCGACGATGCTGTTCGGTGTCGTGCTGGTCGGCACCTACACCTCGATTTTCATCGCCGCGCCGATCCTGATCTATCTCGGTGTCGGCTATGGGCGGCAGGAGGCCGACGAGCCTGCGCCGAAGGAATTCGTGGCTGAAGTTGCCGACAAGGCCGGCGCGGCGAAGCCCGCCGCGGCCAAGCGCTGAGCTTGGACCGGCCGGATCAGCCTCCGCATTTTCCGCGGCCTGCGCCGATCGACTCCTACGGACGCGGCGGCTTCCGCTTTGCCGGCATGTCGCATCGCGGCTCGCTTCTGTTGCTGCCGAGCGGGATTTGGGCCTGGCCGGTGACAGAGCCATCCGGCATTGACGCGCACACATTGGCGCCGGTCCTCGCCGAGGCGGACGCGATCGGGCTGTTGCTGATCGGGACCGGGCGGTCGCGCTGGCCGCTGCCGATCGAGCTCATGCAACTCTTCGCGCGCCACGGCATTTCGGCAGAGACCAGCCGGACCGGGCAGGCCGCCAACACCTACAACATCCTGCTCGAGGAAGGCCGCAAGGTCGCCGCCGCGCTGATTGCGGTGGACTGAGCGCTGGCAATCCTGTCATGACCGAGCAGGCCGATTATTGCGAAACGCTGGTCCGTGACGCCGACAAGGACCGGTTTCTGGCGACCCTGTTTGCGCCCGCGGCGTCGCGCCCCGATCTCTACACGCTCTACGCATTCGATCTGGAGACGGCAGCGGTCGCGCATCGTGTCCGCGATCCGGTCGCCGGCGAGATCAGGCTGCAATGGTGGCACGACGCATTGTCGTCGGACGACGGGGTCTCCAGCGGACATCCCGTTGCTGACGCGATGGTGGAGCTCCTGCGCCGCAACGGGATACCCGGAAGCATCGCGCTCGATCTCGTCGACGCGAGGCGGCGGTGGCTGTATGCGAACGAAGAAACCACCGAAGCGGAATTCGAATTGCTGGCTTCGGAGACGGCGGGGGCGGTGATCGGGATGGCCGCGCGGGTTCTCGGCGGGCCGCTTCACGAGGCGACGCGGCTTGCGGCGCATCATGCCGGCGTGGTCGTGGCGGCAAGCCAGATCGCCCCGGACAGGGGCGCTTTTGATGCGCGGGTCCTGATCGACCGTCATCGGGCGGCGGCGCGCGCGCTCATTCCGAATCTGCCTGACGCAGTGCTGCCGGCTTTCCTGCCGCTCGCGCTTGCCGTGGATGACCGCGCCAGCTTGCCGCAATGGCGCAAGCAGTGGATCCTGTGGCGTGCGTCTGGAAACCTCGCGCGCTGGGTCTAGGTCAGAACGCGTAGCGGTCCCGCAGGTTCTGGCGTCCGGCGACGATGCGCGCGACGACTTCCTTCTCGGTCTCGTTGGCGAGCAACGGATCGATCAGATCGATCTGGTTCATAGCCACGAGTTGCAGGATGTCGGTCCGGATCTCGCCGCTCCCGGTACGCGGCAGCCGCTCGACCACCTGAAGCCGTTCCGGCGCGGTGATGCGTTTCGGATCATTCGCGAGGTGTCGGACGAGGTCGGTCTCGGCGAGACTGTCGCCCTCGACGAAAGCGTAAAGGCCGGTGCCAGTGCGCCGGTCAGGGAAGGCGACGATCACGGCATCGCTCACGCCGTCATACTGTTTGAGCCGCGCCGTCAGTTGCGGCGCGTCATTGACGAAGCGCGGGCCGGAGCCTTCGCGATCGGTGAAATTCAGCATGCCGCGCGTGATCCAGTAATAGACCTTCTTGCCGGTCGCCATCCAGATCCGCGTCGGCCACGCCTTGCGCGCGAGGATGCGCTTCTCGGTCGCGGTGAGGGCGTCCGGTACATAGCGGCGCTTGTGCTTGAGCATGTGCCGCAGGTCTTCGTAGGCCGCGATGCGGAACAGCCGGCCGCGTCGTGAGAAGTGCGTCGCGAGCTGGAAGTCGGTCAGGGATGCGTAACCGGTCGGCGTTCGAAGCCAGTTCTGCTCCTTGGCGAGGTCATTGTGCGTCAGCCCTTCGCGATGGATGGCGCGAAGCGCGCGCCGGGCGGAGCGGAAGAAATTCAGATCGCCTTCAGGTCGGGCGATGTGTACCGGCAGTCCGTCGATCCAGCCGCGGACCAGGGCCTGTTTGCCGAGGTAAAGGAGCGGTGGAGCGATACCAAGTGAGCCTGCGATCGCGAGCCCGCGTGCCTCCCGCTTCAGAAAGTGGCGCGCGATGCCGTAGCTCCACCACGGGACGAGATCGATCCGCCGCAGCACGGCTTCGACCTCGCCACCGGGCGTCGTGAAGCTGCCCCGTTCGACGGTGGAGAAGACGTCCTGTTTGAGCACGAGCCGGCTTCGGAAGCGGCCGGCGAGTTCTTGCGGAATGGAATCTTGATCGTTCATCGGTCGGGCTGCTGATCGCGGGCAGCTTCTAGCATGCGGGCGGTGCGCAGGTCATGCCGCGGCCGTCACTGTCCCGTCGGACCACAAGGCGAGGTCGGACAATGCGCGGGCGGTGAGGGCACGCTTCTTGGCGATGGTCTTGGCCGGGCCGCGCAGCCGCTCTCCAGTCTCGGAGCGGCTCGGTGTCTGCGCGAGCGGCGGGAACAGTCCGAAATTGATATTCATTGGCTGGAAGCTGCGCGGTCCGGCATCGATGGTCTCGAGATGGCCGCCGGTGATATGCGCGAGCAGCGCGCCGTGGGCGGTTGTCGGTGGCGGCGCGACGATTGCCGTCCCGAGGCGCTCGGCCGCGGCAAAGCGGCCGGCAAGCAGGCCGATCGCTGCGGATTCCACGTAACCTTCGCAGCCGGTGATCTGGCCGGCGAAGCGCAGGCGCGGCATCGCTCGCAACCGCAGATGTGGATCGAGCAGGATCGGCGAGTTCAGGTAGGTATTGCGGTGCAGTCCGCCGAGCCGCGCGAATTCGGCTTGCTCCAGACCGGGAATGGTGCGGAACAGCCGGGTCTGCTCGCCGTGCTTCAGCTTGGTCTGGAAGCCGACCATGTTGAACAGCGTGCCCAGCTTGTTGTCCTGGCGCAACTGCACCACCGCATAGGGCTTGCGATCGGGTGCGTTCGGATTCGTCAGACCGAACGGCTTCATCGGTCCATGGCGCAATGTCTCGCGGCCGCGCTCGGCCATGACTTCGATCGGAAGGCAGCCGTCGAAATACGGTGTCGAGGCTTCCCATTCGTGGAACGAGACTTTCTCCGCCGCCAGCAGCGCATCGATGAAGGCGTCGTATTGAGCGCGGTCGAGCGGGCAGTTGATGTAGTCGGCGCCCGAGCCGCCGGGACCGGCCTTGTCATAGCGCGACTGGAGCCATGCGACCGACATGTCGATGGTCTCGCGATGCACGATCGGCGCGATTGCATCGAAGAAGGCAAGCGACGTCTCGCCCGTCAGGTTGCGGATCGCGTCCGCGAGAGCGGGCGAGGTCAGGGGACCGGTCGCAACGATCACGCTGTCCCAGTGCTCATCGGGCAGCCCGTCGACTTCGCCACGCTCGATCCGGATCAATGGATGCGTCTCGAGCGCGTGTGTCACGGCTGCGGAAAAGCCGTTGCGGTCAACCGCAAGCGCGCCGCCCGCCGGAACCTGATTGGCATCGCCCGCACGCATGATCAGCGAGCCGAGTCGGCGCATCTCCTCGTGCAGCACACCGATCGCGCTGGTCTCGCGGTCGTCGGAGCGGAAGGAGTTCGAACAAACGAGCTCGGCGAGGCTGTCGGTGTGATGCGCCGCGGTCTGACGGATCGGGCGCATCTCGTGCAATACGACGGGGACACCGGCCTGCGCGAGCTGCCAGGCGGCTTCGGAACCGGCGAGGCCTCCGCCGACGACGTGAACTGGATCGATACGCGACATCGTGCCTGCCTATGCGATGGCGAGCGCGCGGGCAATCACATAGCGACACAACGAAAACGCCCGCTGGATGCGGGCGTTCTCGATTGCCTCAATTGAGGAATTCAATCAGGCCGTGCGCTCGGCGCTTTCCCAGGCGATACGCGGGATATCCGAACGGGAGATTCCGATGTCCGCGAGCTCGCGATCACCGAGGCGGGACAGCTCCTGAAGGCTGTTCCCATAAGCGCGCCACTGGCGCAGAAAGCGGACGAAGTGGGAGAGGAACATGGCTGGCATCCCTTTGAAAGATCAGAAGAACCGGTACTGATTCTGACAACAAGATAGTGCGCCATGGTGCGGCGCAACAGATTTTATGTTGCGGCGCAGCTATGCGGGATATGCATAATGCCAGTCATATTTCGTTAAATTTTAATGAAATCCGGCCCGATGCGGGGCCTAACAGTCCGATACCGGACGCCATGGCGTCACAGATTTGCATAGGTACGGCTTGGCGAGGGTCGGCTAGCGGGGGCGGACGCCCGGCTTCCCGGTCGGCGGGAACAGGAACTCGACACCAGCCGCTTCAAGTGCCGCCTGCAACGGGGCGAGCGAATCTTCTCGCCCCGGAGGCGGCCCGTCCATTTCCTCAAGTCTCCGGATGGTCGAACTCGACACCGCGGCCGCCAGAGAGAGTTCGCGCACGGACCAGTTGAGCACGCCGCGGGCCGACCGCAGCTGCGCGCCGGTCAGCACTGCCTTTTCGGTGTCGATGGTTGTCGGCCACACCTTTCGGTCCTGAATATCGGTGGAGATGCCGACCCATTCGCGCACCGTTCCCGATTCAAAAAGGATGGGCGCCGCGCGGGACATCATCCATCGGTATTCGCCGTCGGGCTGCTCGATCCTGTGCTCCACCGAGTATTCGCGCTTTGTGACGAGCGCGTCCGTCCAGGCCTGCATCGTGTGGGCGCGATCATCGGGATGTACGAGGTCGATCCAGCGCGAGCCCAGGATGTCGGTCGGATTCTGTCCACGCAATTCACGCCAGTTGCGAATGTCGAGAATCCGCCCCTCCGCATCGGCCGTCCAGATGAACGCGCCGGTGGCGGTGACGAGCGCACGGAAGCGCGAATCCGACGCTTCCCTCGCGAGCGCCATTTCGCGTTGCGGGGTGACGTCAAGCAGCACCCCGTACGCGCGGACAGGCTTGCCGGTCTTGTCGAGATTCACCTCACTCCGGTTGGAGAGCCAGCGGAGCTTGCCGTTCGGCCGTATGATCCGGAATTCCCGGTCAAGCGGTAATCCTTCCCTCACGATTCGGTCGAACTCACCCGAAGGTCGTCGATCGTCGGGATGCATCAGCTCGATGATCGCTTCGTAGGATGGTTCAACCGACCCGGAGGCAAGGCCAAGAAGTTCGTAAAATCCGCTTGACCACGCCATCTTGCGGGTCGTGAAGTCGAGGCTCCAGACACCGGCTTCAGTCTTCTTTTCGAGAAGACGAAAAGCCTCCTGAGAGCCGGGATCATCGGACGACATTACCATTGCACCCTCCACAAGTCGGGTAGTCCTGGCATGATCGAAATTTCCGGTTCCCGCAGAGTATCATCGAAAAAATTTGTGCCTGCAATCGCTTTTGCGTAAAAATTGTGCGTAAAAGTTCCGCCCGGCCCCGCTACGAAAATGTTGCCTGAGGCACGAAATTCAACGGTGACTTGAGAATGACGGGTATGCAGGCGCTGTTTTTCGACATGTTCGGGACGGTCGTCGACTGGCGCCGCGGAATTGCGCGCGAAAGCGAAGAGCTTCTGGCGCCTCGGGGGTATTCGCTCGACTGGATCGCCTTCGCCGATGCATGGCGCGCCGAATATCAGCCATCGATGGAAGAGGTGCGGGCGGGGCGGCTTGCTTTCAGCAAGCTCGATGTTCTGCACAGGCGCAATCTCGATCGGATCCGGCCGCGCTTCGGATTGTCGGACCTGGATGAGGACACATGCCGCGCGCTGAATACGGCCTGGCATCGTCTCCCGGCCTGGCCCGATGTGCCGGAGGGGCTTTCGCTGCTGCGCAAGCGCTTCCTGCTGGCGCCTGTCTCCAACGGAAATATCGGGTTGATGGTGCGGCTGGCGCGGCACAACGACTTTCGCTGGGACGCCATCCTCGGCGCTGAGATTGCCGGTGACTACAAGCCGAAGCCGCAGGTTTACGATGCGTCCTGCGCAGCGCTCGATCTCGCGCCCGAGCAATGCATGATGGTCGCCGCGCACAGTTCCGATCTCGCCGCCGCCGCGGCGCGCGGCTTGCGGACCGCGCATGTTGCGCGGCCCGATGAATACGGCCCCGGGACAGGCGAGCCGCGGCCCACCGTACCGGTCGACATAGCAGCGAGCGACTTCATCGATCTCGCGCGCAAGCTGGCGTAGTCGCGGCCGACTCACGGTTCGGAGACGGCGCTTACTTGACGATGCTGTCCGCGAGTGAGGCGACACTGTCCCTGATCTGCGGATCGGAGAGCTGTCCTCCGATCTCGCGAGTCATTTCGCCGAGCTTGTCGCGCATCGGTTTCGGCAGACTCTCCGCGATCTTCGGCGCGAGCGCATTCAGCTGCGCCATCCGCGCGCGGCGCCACTCGTCAGTGATGCCTTCCGCGGTAAAGGTGCTGATCGTACCTGCGACAGTCTGCACGATACCGCTCGAGACTTGCATGAAGCCGCCCTGGAATTTCGGGTCCTTGCGCTCCTTGTCGGAGGCCGATGCCATTTTTGCGCGTATGGCGTCGAGCGTGAAACCGGACAGGGCGAGTTGAAAATCCACGAAGCGGCCATACTCGTTCTGGAACTCGGCGATGTTCTTCCCGATGCGGTCGCCAATTTTCGGGTTGCGCGCGTTCGCCAGATTGCTCGTTCCGGTTCCGGCCATCATGTAGACCAGCCCGACCTTGTCGGCATTGGCGAGCCACTGGGTGATCCGCGGGATGTCGGAGAATTCCGGCGAGGTCATCGCGCTGGTATCGAGCACGACATCCAGCAGCGCCTTGGCGGCAGGGTCGGATTCGCGCGGCGGCTTTCCGGTCTTGGTCGAATTGCCCGCAAGCTTGACGAAGTCAGCGGCCGCCTTCTGCGCGGCGGCGAGTTTCTTCTGGTCCATTTCCGCGCCCGCCGGCGCCGCGATCAGACACAGGGCCGCGGCGAGGGTCGCGACGAGACGGGGGTACATTCGGGCTTCCTGGCGTTAAAATTGCGGATCGGTAGACTAGCTGCAATCGCGCCCTGTCCCAACGGGCCGGGCGCCTCCGTTGCTTGCGCAAACGGGCCTCTGCTATAGCTCGGTTCCAGAAAATCCCAACGGAGTCATCTAATGTCGGTCGACGCGGCGACCGTTCGCCGGATTGCCCATCTATCCCGAATCGCGGTTGCCGACGGGGAGGTGGAACACCTGCGCGGTGAGATCAACGCGATCCTCGCCTTCGTGGAGCAACTCGCGGAAGTCAACGTCGATGGCGTCGAGCCGATGACGTCGGTGACCCCCATGGTGATGAAGAAGCGCGTCGATCAGGTGACCGATGGCGGGATCGCGGACGACATTCTGCGGAATGCGCCGCTGACCGAGGGGCCGTATTTCGTCGTCCCCAAGGTCGTCGAGTGAAGGTTGTCGAGTCATGTGTCTCGCCTGCGAAGAAGCCGACATGTATTACCGCTGGCAGTTGCTCCAGCAGATCGCCAAGGGCGAGATGCCGGAGGGACACAGCGAAGAGGACCTGCGCACCCTCGGATTGCCGCTGCCCGGCGAGATCGAGGTGGTCGAGGAGCCGGATGGCACCAAGGTCGTCCGTCAGAAGGCGCCAGAGACAACGGCTGCGGCCTTTGCCTGCGATAGTCCCGACGCATGAGCGATCTCACCAACCTCACGATCGCCGCGGCGCGTGACGGACTGAAAACAAAAAGCTTCAGCGCATCCGAACTGACCGAGGCGCATATTGCCGCGGTCGAGAAGGCGCGCGCGCTCAACGCCTATGTGTTGGAAACGCCGGATCATGCGCGGCAGCGGGCCAGAGAGTCCGACGCGCGCATCGCGTCCGGCGATGCCGGGCCGCTGGAGGGCATTCCGATCGGCGTGAAGGATCTGTTCTGTACGAAGGACGTACGGACGACGGCGTGCTCGAAGATCCTCGGCAATTTCGTTCCGACCTATGAGTCGACGGTTACCTCCCAACTCTGGCGCGACGGCGCGGTGATGCTCGGCAAGACCAACAACGACGAATTCGCCATGGGCTCGTCCAACGAGACCTCGGCACTCGGCGCGGTCATCTCGCCCTGGCGTCGAAAGGGTTCGAACACCCCGCTCGTACCGGGCGGATCGTCCGGTGGTTCGGCGGCCGCCGTGGCGGCGCGCCTGTGCCTTGCCGCCACCGGCACCGACACTGGTGGTTCGATCCGCCAGCCGGCGGCGTTCACCGGTATCGTCGGCATCAAGCCGACCTATGGCCGCTGCTCGCGCTGGGGCATCGTCGCCTTCGCGTCATCGCTCGATCAGGCGGGGCCGTTCACGCGGACCGTCCGTGACAACGCGATCCTCTTGCGCTCGATGGCGGGCCATGACCCGAAGGACACCACCAGCGCCGATCTGCCGGTGCCGGACTATGAGGCGGCGGTCGGCAAGTCGGTGAAGGGCATGCGCATCGGCATCCCGAAGGAGTATCGGATCGACGGCATGCCGTCCGAGATCGAGAAGCTGTGGGAGCAGGGCGCAGCCTGGCTGAAGAATGCCGGCGCCGAGATGGTCGAGATCTCGCTACCGCATACGAAATACGCGCTGCCGGCCTATTACATCGTGGCGCCGGCGGAAGCCTCGTCCAACCTCGCGCGCTATGACGGCGTCCGCTACGGCCTGCGCGAACAGGGGCGCGACATCGTCGGCATGTATGAAGCGACGCGCGCTGCGGGCTTCGGCGCGGAGGTGCGCCGCCGTGTGATGATCGGCACCTATGTGCTCTCGGCCGGCTATTACGATGCCTATTATCTTCGCGCGCAGAAGGTGCGGACGCTGATCAAGAAGGATTTCGAGGATGTGTTCGCTGCAGGTGTCGATGCGATCCTGACGCCGGCAACGCCATCGGCTGCCTTTGGCGTCGGCGAAAAGGGCGGCGCGGATCCGATCGAGATGTATCTCAACGACGTCTTCACGGTCACGGTCAACATGGCGGGGTTGCCGGGCATCTCTGTCCCGGCCGGCCTGTCGTCCGAAGGACTGCCGCTCGGATTGCAACTGATCGGACGGCCGTTCGACGAGGCGACGTTGTTCTCGCTCGGCGCGGTGATCGAGCAGGCGGCCGGGACTTACCCGGTCGAGGCGTGGTGGTGATGGCTGCTCCTGCGAAAAATCCGAACCTCATCCGCGGCGTGACCGGGGACTGGGAAGTCGTGATCGGCATGGAGGTCCATGCTCAGGTCACCTCGGAATCGAAACTGTTCTCCGGCGCGTCGACGGCGTTCGGCGGCGAGCCGAACTCGCATGTGTCGCTGGTCGATGCCGCAATGCCGGGAATGTTGCCGGTGATCAACGAGGAGTGCGTGCGGCAGGCAATCCGCACCGGTCTCGGGTTGAAGGCCGTGATCAACAACAGGTCGGTGTTCGACCGGAAGAACTATTTCTATCCGGACCTGCCGCAAGGCTACCAGATCAGCCAGTACAAGTCGCCGATCGTGGGCGAGGGGGTGGTCGGCGTCGATTTGCCAGACGGCAGCAGCATCAATGTCGGCATCGAGCGCGTCCATCTCGAGCAGGACGCTGGAAAAAGCATCCACGACCAGCATCCGACGCTTTCGCTGGTCGATCTCAATCGCTCCGGCGTCGCGCTGATGGAGATCGTCTCGAAGCCGGACATCCGCTCGTCGGAGCAGGCGAAGGCCTATGTCAGCAAGCTGCGCTCCATCCTCCGTTACCTCGGCACATGCGATGGCGACATGGAGAAGGGCAACCTCCGCGCCGACGTCAACGTATCGGTGCGGCGGCCCGGTGAGCCCTACGGCACGCGCTGTGAGATCAAGAACGTCAACTCGATCCGTTTCATCGGCCAGGCTATCGAATACGAGGCGCGGCGCCAGATCGAGATCATCGAGGACGGCGGCACGATCGACCAGGAAACGCGCCTGTTCGACCCGAACAAGGGCGAAACCCGTTCGATGCGCTCCAAGGAAGAGGCGCACGACTATCGTTACTTCCCCGATCCGGACCTGCTGCCGCTCGAATTCGACGACGCCTATGTCGATGCGCTGCGGGCGAATCTTCCGGAGCTTCCGGACGAGAAGAAGGATCGGTTCATTGCGTCGTACGGTCTGCCGCCCTATGACGCCGGCGTCCTGATCGCCGAGAAGGAGACGGCGGACTATTTCGAGGCGGTCGCAAAGGGCCGCGATGCGAAATCCGCCGCGAACTGGGTGATCAACGAACTCGCCGGCCGCCTGAACAAGGAGGGCAGGGACATCGGCGCGTCGCCGGTTTCCGCCGCGCAACTCGGGACGATCCTCGACCTGATCTCGGAAAAGACGATTTCAGGCAAGATCGCCAAGGATCTGTTCGAGATCGTGTGGGCCGAGGGCGGTGATCCGCGCGGCATCGTCGAGGCGCGGGGGATGAAGCAGGTCACCGATACGGGTGCGATCGAGAAAGTGGTCGATGAGATCGTGGCGGCGAATCCCGACAAGGTTGCGGATGCGAAGACCAACCCGAAAGCGATCGGCTGGTTTGTCGGTCAGGTGATGAAGTCGTCCGGCGGCAAGGCCAATCCGCAAGCTGTGAACGAAATCCTGAAAGCCAAACTCGGTCTTTGAGACTGCGCGCGGTAGCGATAGGCTTTCGTTCTCATCGCTATGTGCGTTTTGAAATTGACGAGGTCACCATGCTTACCCGCCGCTGTCTGCTTGCGCTTTCACTTGTCGTCGCGACAACGCTTGGAGCCCACGCCGCCGACAGCAAATACGGCAACTTCATCTTCGTAAAACCGGGGCAGCTTGATCTCGGCAAGCTGCTGGCTCCGGCCCCCGACCCGAATTCGGAAACCCAGAAGCGCGACCTTGCGACCGTGCTGGAGGTTCAGAAGACGCGCACGCCGGCCCAGGTCGAGCGGGCCGTGGCTGACAATCCGCTCTCGATCTACCGCTTCGCTGATGTCGTCGGTCCGGACTTCTCCGCCGCGCGCTATCCGCAGGTGGACGCCTTCTTCAAGCGGATGTTCAACGACTCCCGCATCCTCGTTCTCTCCAGCAAGGATGTGTGGGACCGCCCGCGTCCTTACGTCGTGAGCAAGGACGTCCAGCCGGTCGGTGAGTTGCCGAAGGCGCCGGGGTCCTATCCGAGCGGTCACGCGATCTTCGGCTATCTGAGCGCGATCATTCTCGCCAACATGCTGCCGGAGAAAGCGACCGCTCTCTATGAGCGCGGCTACGAGTACGGGACCAACCGCGTGGTCACCGGTGTTCACTTCCCGACCGATCTCGAAGGTGGCCGCATGGCCGCAACCGCCATCGCTGCAGCATTGTTGCAAAGCGAACAGTTCCGAACGGAACTGGAGGCCGCGAAGACGGAATTGCGGAAGGGACTCGGCCTTTCGATCAACGCAGCGTCGTCCTCGGCGCGCTGAGACGTTCTCATCTTCGCTGACGGGACGCGTTTTCATCTCGACGCTGTCGCCTCAATGGCCGTGAACTGACTTTTGCGAGCGCAGCTCGGCCTTTGACCGACCCCGTCAGCGAAATTTGACGCGAACAGAATCCGCGTCGTGTTGCATCGGGCGTCGTTGAGATGCGCTCGCAACAATCCGCCCATCAACCCGTCCCGTTTTGGGGCAATGCAGTATGCTCGATGAGTGATTGAGCGTGCGCGAATGCGCGCGAGACGACAATCGTTGCAGTGCGAACGATACGCCGACGCCGTTCAAAGTCGTGCGCAAGCTTCGGAATGGAGCGCGTGACGCGACGGGTGAATGCGTCAACGCCGAATCGAGATGACCGATTCGTTCGATTCGCGATCGAATCCGCCGCCTGCGCGCCCCATTTCCGAGCCGTCCCAAAAAAAAATTTGTGATTGTAAACGGGACAATCGGCTTGACATCGCAACCACTGAAATTGCGGGCGCTGCACTCGTGCTGTCGATGAAGAACGAACGCATTCGAACACTCACGACACACGAATTGCCCATATTTTATCGGTGCAAATCAATCATCGCGATCTCGGCGCGGCGACGATCGTCAGCGTCGTCTCGCCGGTGATGTGCTGAACGCGCGCGCGCCGCCGTCATGCATCGATCGACGCTCGCGGCGACCCGCGGGAGTACACGTTTCGTTAAGTGGAGTCGCTGTTTCGTGCGTTCTGGTGTAATCGAGTTCACGTGCACGTCGATTCGCGACGGCACTTAATCGATAGCGCCATCTCTAACTTGGAGGGCACAATGGCGAAACGTAAGAAGGCAGTGGCCAAGAAGGCTGCTAAGAAGACGAAGCGCGCTAAGAAGCGGAAGTAAGCGCGATCCGTTTTCGTGCCACGTTACATGGCCGGCGACGCTGTTCTGCGCGAATTCAACTTCGGGCGAGGCATCGCCGGCTTCAATGTAACGACGGAGGGCGTCGGCGAGACAATATCAGGTCTCTCCGACGCCCTCGGTCTTTCCGGACATGGCTTTGCCGTCCAGACTTCTGCAGCCTGACGCGACTTAGCCGGTTCATACCCGGCTATTCAGGCGGCTTTCGGCTTCAGGCGCGTATTGCACGCGCTCCAGAATTTCGGCCAGGTCATGTTCTTCTCGATCTTGCCGGCCTTCTTTGCCTCTCGCCATTCCGCGCCGCATTGCTTCTGGCGATCTCTGACCGCGGCGCGAGCGGCTGACGCCTTGGCTTTCTTCTCGGCGCGCTCCTTCTTGGCCTCGGCCCGTTTGGCCTTGCGCTCTTCCGCCTTGGCCTTGCGATCCTCGGTCGACTTCGACTTCGCGTCGCTCTGACCCGTTGCTTCCTTTGCGGGGGGCGTCGTCTGCGCGACTGCGCCGCCGCCCTGAAGTCCCGCGAATGCCAATGCTGCCGCAATCAACGTCGCAACTATGACCTTGCTCATGCTTCACTCCCACCTTGCACCGCGATAGGTGCAAAACGGGAGACTATGCGTTGCGGTGAGGGCGGTCCATATGGACCAGCCGGTTGCAGCGGGCATGTCCCGGGCTTAGGTGACGTTGCCTGGATCGTGCGAATGTAGGAGACAGCGATGGCGCGCAAGCCGGCCAAGTCGAAGACACGAACAGCGAAGAAGCCGAAATCGCCGCCGAAGGGGCGGGCCCCGAAAGCCGGAGTGGCCGCAAGGCGCAAGGCGCCGCCCGCAAAGCGGAAGGTGGCGTCGGCAAAGCGCCAGCGCCCGATCGAGCTCTATTACTGGCCGACACCCAATGGCTGGAAGATTTCGATCATGCTGGAGGAGTGCCGGCTTCCCTACATAATGAAGCCGGTGAACATCTCGACCGGTGACCAGTTCAAGCCGGAATTCCTCGCGATCTCCCCTAACAACCGCATGCCGGCCATCGTCGACCCGGACGGTCCTGGCGGGCGGCCGATTTCGGTCTTCGAGTCGGGCGCGATCCTGCAATATCTCGGACGCAAGACCGGCAAGTTCTATCCGACTGATGAGCGCGCCCGGACGGAGGTCGATCAATGGCTGTTCTGGCAGATGGGCGGGCTCGGCCCGATGGCAGGGCAGGCGCACCATTTCCGGATTTACGCACCTGAGAAGCTGCCCTATGCGATCGATCGCTACACCAACGAGGTCCACCGCTTGTTCGGTGTTATGAACATCCGGTTGAAGGATCGGTCCTTCCTGGCGGGCAAGTATTCGATCGCCGATATCGCGTGTGTCGGATGGGCGTCGCGCTGGGAGCGGCAGGGGCTGGACATCAACGAATTCCCGCACGTCAAACGATGGCTCGAGACGTTGATGGCGCGACCGGCTGTTGAACGCGGCATGAAGCTTCGTGTCGAAGAAGCATCGCAGGTGGACATGAAGGATCCGAAGGTGCAGGCGCTCCTGTTCAAGCAGCGCGCGCGCTCCGCATAGGGTTCGGTTGCTCGCACTTGTCGCGCGCCAGAGCGTGCGCGTGGTTACGCGCGCGACAAGAATATGGGTTGCCGTTTCGTAACCGGAAACTCGGAAGTCCTTATTTTACAGGCATTTTCGAGCCGTTTCGTTGGTGGTGCAGCGGCGCCCTTAACGCTTGATTCATCGCGACGTTTAAACTGCCATTCAAATCTTCCGCGACATCATCGTCGTCGTCCGAATGGGGGACGTGAACCTGCCGGCAAGGGCGGGACAG
>Ga0182740_1001508_pt1 | contig 15633 bp, 16 predicted proteins | sample eDN5th37CKraftBY_FD_128872 | JGI IMG/M metagenome (GOLD analysis project Ga0182740, IMG submission 128872) | Enriched backyard soil microbial communities from Emeryville, California, USA - eDNA 5th pass 37_C Kraft BY (version 2) (version 2) | ecosystem: Environmental > Terrestrial > Soil >...
AACCTGGGGCGGCCTGGCCGACATGCTGCCCTGTCTGCGGCCTCTTTCACCCAAGGGGGTGATGCGGCGCATGGCGGATGTTCTGGAGCCATTGTCCGGGTGGGCGAAGGCAAGGGAGGCCCGGCCCGCCAACGGTTGTCGTCGCGGGCGCCCTCGGCCGCTGTGTGGACGGCTCCGCTCGGCGTCATCCCTGTCGCCGGCCAGGGGCATGATTCGTCCGAAGCATGCCGCCGAGGCGACCGCCACAGCGGCCACGAGGCTCACCGTGGAGCGGATGCAGGCGGAACTCCTCCAAGTCATCTGTGGCCGGGCGTGCCTGATGTGCGTCCGACCGGCAGGAGCCGGGCCGAGTTGAGGATGAAGGCGAACTCCGAGCCCACATGGATGAAGGCCGCCAGCAGCGGGTTCAGGAAGCCGAAGGCGGCCAGAGCGATGCCGAGCGCATCCACCCCGATGGTGCCGGCGAAGTTCTGCCAGATGATGGTGCGCGTGCGCCGCGCGATGCGCAGCGTCTCGACCAGCTTGCCGAGATCGTTGCCGATCAGCACGACGTCGGCGCTCTCCTTGGCGATGTCGGTGCCGGAGCCCATGGCGATGCCGAGGTTGGCGGCCGTGAGGGCAGGGGCGTCGTTCACGCCGTCGCCCACCATGGCGACCGAATGGCCGCCGGCGACGAGCTCGCGGACCGACTTGAGCTTGTCCTCGGGCAGCATGTCGGAGACGACCTCGTCGATCCCGAGCTCCTGGGCCACGCTCCGGCCCACCGCCGCCGTGTCGCCGGTGAGCAGCATCGTGCGGACCTTCAGGCCGTGCAGGGCCTCAATGGCCTTGCGGGCCTCGGGGCGGATCGTGTCGGCCACGATGATCTCGCCGAGATAGCGTCCGCCGGCGGCAACGACGATGTCGGAGCCGATTTGGCCATCCACACGGATCGGCGTCTCGATCCCGGCTTCGGCGAGGAGCTTCCGGTTGCCGACCAGAACGGTGCGTCCTTCGACGCTCGCTGTGATGCCGCGCCCCATGGTGTAACGGAAGCTGTCAGGGTCCGGGGCCGCGACGGCTTGCTTCGAAGCCTCCGACACGACGGCGCGGGCGAGCGGATGCTCCGAATGCAGTTCCGCAGCCGCGGCAAAGCGGAGAAGATCCTGCGGATCGATGCCGGGGGCCGGACTGATGGCCTGCACGGCGGGCTCGCCCACCGTGAGCGTTCCGGTCTTGTCGAGCACCACCGTGTCGACCCGCCCAAGGGTTTCGAGGTGAACGCCGCCCTTGATGATGGAGCCGAGGCGCGCCGCGCGGCCGATGCCGCCGAGAATGGCCAGCGGCGTTCCGGCGGCGATGCCGCAGGCGCCGGCCACGATCACGACCGAGATGGTGTCGCGCACGTCGCGGGTGAGGGCATAAGTGAGGATGGCTGCGCCCACGGCGAAATAAACGAGGTAGCCAGCAAGCTGGTCCGCCAGCCGCTGCACCGGGGCGCGGGTCTGCTCGGCCTGTTCCACCGCCTCGACGATCCGGCCATAGCTGGTGTCGCGGCCGATGCGCTCGACCCGAATTTCCAAAGCGCCCATCTGGTTGATCGAGCCCGCATAGACGCTGGCGCCTTCGGTCTTTTCCGCCGGCATGGATTCACCGGTGATGCGCGACTGGTCGACATAGGAATGACCGCTCACCACCGTGCCGTCGACCGGCACCTTCTCGCCGGGACTGACGAGCGCCGTGTCGCCGGGGACGATGCTGTCGACCGGAACGGTGAGGATGTCGCCATTGCGGCGCACCCGGGCCTGGCGGGGCACGAAGTCGATCAGGTCCTTGATGGCGAGGCGGCCGCGGGCGACGGTCAGGTGCTCCAGCTCCTCGGCCACGAGCACGAACAGCATGACCACGACGGCCGTGAAGAACTCGGAGATCGCCGCGGCGGCCAGGATCGCAATGCTCATGGAGAGTTCCATGGTCATGCGCCGGGCCAAAAGGTTCTCGAAGGCCTCCTTGAACATCGGCCAGCCGGCGAAGGCGAGGGTGGCGATGCCAATCACGCTCGCGGGGGCAAGGGGTTCGTGAAGCCGGAACCACAGGACCGCCGCTCCCAACAGCGCCACGGCCATCCGGGCGATGGCCCAGGGCTCGAAGGGGGCTTGGTCATGCACGTTGTCCTCGTGGGGACGGGCATGGTCCTCCAGCGGCACGGTGCGGTTGGTGGCCTGCGGGATGGAAAGCGGCGGCATGGACGGCTCCTTGAAGCGCCGGCAGGACGGATCCCAACGAATCGTTGGGTCTTGTTTAGAACTACTCTAAACTACTTTGGAGCACATCTGAACGGCAAAGTCCGTGGCCGGGCATGGGTCCCGGTGGCGGTGCAAGACCGCGCCTAGACCGGGTTCATCCGTGCCATCGTTCCGTCGCGGAGCACGAACTGGTGCCACAGGGCGATCAGGGCGTGGAGGCCGGAGAGAAACAGAATGACCGTGCCACCCACCTCATGGAGTTCCGCGATGGGACCGGGGCGCCCTGCACGGATGCCGCAATGGCGGGCACGGGAAGGCCGAAGAACGACACCGGCACGCCCAGCCGCGAGGCGGCATACCAGCCGGTGAGCGGCAGGCCGGTCATGAAGGCATAGAGCACAGCGTGTCCGATCTTGGCCGCCAGATTGAGCCAGGGGTTCTGCGGATCCTCGATGCCGGGCTGGCTGCCCCACCACCGGGCGATCAGCCGCGGCACGATGAGAAGGAGCACGGCAAGCCCGAGCGAGAAGTGCAGCAGGGGCGGATTGAGTCGGACCTGCCGGCCACCCTCGGCCGTGAACCAGGCCGCCAGGATCAGGAGGGCCATGGCCCAGTGGAGAATGATGAGGGTCTTCGAGTAACGCGGCATCGGTGGCTCCCTTCCGCATGGGCTGGGCAGCGGTTTCGAGCCGGCTGGCTCAGCCCAACCTTTCGGCAGAGCCGCTCTCTACACCGTCCAACCTGTCTTCTCGCTGACAACCCTCCACAGCAGCCTGACAGCAGGCTTGCGCCACTCTCCCGATATTCCAGGCGCCTCCACCGGCGCTGGACGCAACAGGAGAAACCCATGCGCTATGGAGAGCATGAGGTTCTGTGGGGCGGACAGTGTGAGGGGCCCTTCAGAAGGCTGCAGCAAGCCCGATCAGTGGCAGTACAATATCGCGTGAGACATCGCTGCCCCACAATTCCTTATGCTCTCCGTCCTGATGATCAATCCCAAAGCCGACGCCCTTATGGGCCAGGACATCGAACGGCATCTCGCCCACTACGGGGTCACGGCGGAGATCGTTGCGGTCGAGAGCCGAGGGCGCCGGGTTGCGGACGTGGTTCTCGATGAGGCGCGCCGCGTGTCCGCCGATCTCGTGATCATGGGAGGGTACGGCCACACCCGCCTGCGGGAGCAGGTCTTCGGCGGCGCGACCCTGGACATGCTGACGATCTCAGACCGCCCCGTGCTCCTGGCCCATTGAGCGGAACGCTGCCCCTGCTGGAGCAGCCGGCATGACACGCATTGCCATCATCCAGGGCCATCCGGCTTCCGGCAGCCGACATTTCTGCCATGCGCTGGCCGATGCCTATGCCAAGGGAGCGGCCGAAGGAGGTCACGAGGTACGCGTCGTTCCCGTAGCAGATCTCGACTTCCCGCTGCTGCGCTCGAAGCGCGATTGGGACAGTGCCGCGCCGCCTCCCGCCATTGCCGAGGCGCAGCAGGTGCTGGCCTGGGCCGAGCACCTCGTCATCATCTATCCCCTCTGGCTCGGTGGAATGCCGGCGCTCCTGAAGGGCTTCGTGGAGCAGGCGTTCCGGCCGGCCTTCATGACAGGCGGCCAGGTTGGCGCGAGCTGGAAGACCGCGCTCAAGGGCCGCTCCTCCCGGATCGTCATCACCATGGGCATGCCGGCTTTGGCATATCGCTGGTACTTCGGTGCGCACGGCCTCAAGAGCCTCAAGCGCAGCATCCTGGCCCTGGTCGGTGTCGGCCCGAACAGACAGACGCTCATTGGCATGATCGAGGGAATGGGTGATGCCAAGCGCAGTGCATGGCTCAGCACCTTGCATGATCTCGGGAAGAGGGCTCGGTAAGCCGAGCGTCGGAGGGGCGGGGCGATCTGGCTGATCGATGGCGAGCAGGCCGTTCCGACGACGAGGTACAGGGCAGTGATGACGACAAGCTTTATATGTTCGACTTCGTTTTCATGAAGCGGACCGACCGCGCAGGGACAAATCTGCTGTGCCTGTTTCTGCCTATGCTCCTTGAACAAGGCGGGTTTGGTCCTCCCAGATAGAAATCAGTGAACACGTCCAATTCGACACCAATGGGAGAGGCCGTAAAGCTGAAAAGACTTGCTCAGGTGACAACGCCATTATGCCGGATCCGCACGAGCTTGTTGAGCTGTGTTGGGGTTATCTGTCGCTGCCAATCCCTTCTCGCGAAGAGATGAGGAAGAATGGCTTCGGCTGAGGAGCAATTGCACCTTCATCCGAAGCATTGCGTGGGCTCCTGCATCTTGGCCAACATTGCAATCCCGCACGGGCGGATCTATGACCAGCCCGATGCGGCGAAGCGGAGCTTGGAGTATGGCTGACGGTACTCGGGTCTTGGATCCCATCCTGCGGAACAGGACTATGTCGTCGGATGAGGCGGCCGCCCTTATTCCCTCCGGCACGAATGTCGGGATGAGCGGCTTCACCGGAGCCGGGTATCCGAAGGAGGTTCCCCTCGCCCTCGCGCGGCGGATCGTGGCGGCGCACGAGCGCGGCGAAGCCTTCAGGATCGGGGTCTGGACCGGCGCTTCGACCGCCCCGGAGCTCGACGGGGCACTAGCCAAGGTCAACGGCGTCGAGATGCGTCTGCCCTACCAGTCGGACCCAACCTGCCGGCAGCGCATCAATGCCGGCGAGATGGACTATCTCGACATTCACCTGTCGCATGTGGGTCAGTTCGTCTGGTTCGGCTTTCTCGGCCACCTTGATGTCGCCGTCATTGAGGTTGCGGCGGTTCTGGACGGGGGGCGTCTGATCCCCTCCTCGTCGGTCGGAAACAACAAGACTTGGCTCGACCAGGCCGACAAGATCATCGTCGAGGTGAACCACAGGCAGAGCCTCAACCTCGAGGGAATGCACGATATCTACTACGGCACCCGGCTGCCGCCGCACCGCCAGCCAATCCCGCTGACGCATCCGAGCGATCGCATCGGGACCCCTTATCTCACCTGCGACCCGGACAAGATCGTCGCGATCGTCGAGACGAACCAACCGGACCGGAACACCACCTTTACACCGCCGGACGAGACCTCGCGGCTCATCGCCGGGCACGTGATCGAGTTCCTGCAGCACGAGGTCAAGAATGGCCGCCTGCCGAACACGCTCCTGCCCCTGCAGTCAGGGGTCGGCAACGTGGCTAATGCCGTGTTTGCCGGCCTGAAGGACAGCCCGTTCGAGAACCTCACCGCCTACACGGAAGTGCTGCAGGACGGCATGCTCGACCTGCTTGCCGACGGCAAGCTGACCTTCGCGTCGGCGACCGCCCTGTCGCTGAGTCATGACGCGCTGGCGCGGTTCGAAGCCGGCATCGAGGAGTTCCGCAGGAAGATCGTTCTGCGGCCGCAGGAGATCAGCAATCACCCCGAGATCATCCGCAGGCTCGGGGTGATTGCTATGAACGGCATGATCGAGGCCGACATCTACGGCAACGTGAACTCCACCCATGTCATGGGATCGAGCATCATGAACGGGATCGGCGGCTCCGGCGACTTCGCCCGCAACGCCTTCATCTCGTTCTTTATGACGCCGTCGGTTGCGAAGGGCGGAACGATCTCGTGCATCGTGCCCATGGTCTCCCATGTCGACCATACGGAGCACGACGTCCAGGTCATCGTCACAGAACAGGGTCTTGCCGATCTTCGGGGCCTTGCGCCGCGGCAGCGGGCCCGCCTCATCATCGAGAACTGCGCCCATCCCCACTTCCGCCCGGCGCTGGAAGACTACTTCCAGCGCGCTCTGAAGGACGCGCCTGGCCGGCACACGCCGCACCTGCTGGACGAGGCTCTCAGCTGGCATGCACGCTATCTTCGGCACGGCTCGATGTAGATCGGAGCCTTTCTCACAGGCTCCTTGCTCCTGAGCGGGCGAGGTTTGCCGTTGATGCAACGCCTTGATGATCCGGAGCCTCGATCCATGGGCACGTTCGAGTTGTCATAATGGGGGGGAGCTGAATTCTCCCCACCCAGCTTTCACCTTGGGGTGGCAGAGGTTCAGGCCCGACCTGTCAGGTGCTGCTCGATTTCATAGACGGGATGCTTGGTCAGGTCTTTGTTGACCTCGGCAAGGATCCGCTGTTTTGCCGCATCGGAGAAACAGTTGCGCAATTCCGCCAGGGTGCGCGGGGGCGCCGCCACCACGATTGCGTTCATGTCCCCGCGGACGCAGGCGGCATTGACCGTTTCCGCCACCTCACCCGCGAATTTACGCTCGGCGAGTTCATGCCAGTCGGTTTGCTCGACGGCTCCGTGCTGGGCGCGCACCCCGGGCCTATCGGTGCCCTGCTGATGGGTTTGCGGATTATCGGGAGCTTGCAGGACACGCTCGACCTTAAAGTTGGGATAGACGTCATCCCCCTGGTTTTTCAGGAACAGGGCTTTGCGGCCATCGCTGACGAGGATCATTCCGTCATGGGGGATCTTGAGGTCTTTGTTCACAATGATGCTCCTTCTCACGGGAGCGATTCTTACGCATCGCGACGCGCACACGCTTTGACCCAGATCATCCCTTGCCAGGTGATCTCTGGCTTATCCTGAAGGAATGACCGGAAGAACCAAGCTTCTGCGACGGCGCATCGTCACTGTCTCACGGCAATGTCCATCAACCTGAGAGTACCGCAACAAGGCTTGCCTTGTTGATTTCAGGTGATCCGGCCTGCTGCGGTTTTCCATTCCGAAATCGCGAGTGGACGATGCGCTCTGGCGCGGAGGTGAACGGTGCCCAAGCAATGATGTTGCGAACGCGGACGCGAGAGGCGCTTGCCCTACTTACTCCCCGAGGCTTTGCGACAGATCAAAGCGCGGCTTGTGGGCCAAACCGTATTCTTACCTAGATTTCAATCAGAGTTGAGAAACTGGGAAGGAGCAACATGGTCCAGAATATCAAGAGCGTGCTGATCGGCCTGACCAAGGATTTCGGCCCGGATGAGGTCTCGTCCGCCTTGGGCTACGGCCCTCGCTGGCGCAGCAGGCGGGAGCTCATGCCACCGTCCAAGCCGTCTCCGTGAAGCTGGACCTTTCGAGTGCCGGGATCAGCAAGGTCGTGGCCAATCTCGTCGAGGAGGAGAACCGGCGCCTGCACGCCCTTGCCCAAGCGGTTGCCCGTAGCGCACAGGCCGATGCTGCGGCTGCGGGGGGCGCCTGCTTCACCGAGAGCTCGCATCTTAGCTATCCAGAGTTGCTGTCCGCCTTCAGGACGCAGGCCCGTCTGCACGACCTCACCATCGTCGATGCTGAACCGGATGCCCTCGCGCCCGACCGGGGCTTGATTGATGCCTTGCTGATGGACAGTGGGCGGCCGCTCCTCGTCGTCCCGTCCGACCGGGACGTGTTCGGCGCCCGGCGGATTATCCTGGCCTGGGACGGCAGCGGGCGGGCGGCCCGCGCGGCAGCCGACGCCCGGTTTTGTTGCAGCTTTGAAGCTTCCTACCACCCAGGCTATGACGGTATGGGGTTGAGAGGGGCTCATGGTGACGGCAGGTAAGAAGAACCCGTTCAAGGGTCGGCAGTTCACGGCGGAGATCATTCTGTGGGCGGTGCGCTGGTATCTGCAGTTCCCCATCAGCTATCGTGATCTCGAGCGGATGCTTGCGGACCGCGACATTCAGGTGGACCACACGACCCTGTTTCGGTGGATCCAGGCTTACGCTCCCGAACTGGACAAGCGCATTCGTCCGCATCTACGCATGACAAACGGCTCCTAGCGCGTGGACGAGACATATATTCGGGTGAAGGGTGAATGGGTTTACCTCTATCGCGCTGTCGACGCGACCGGGCAGACCATTGACTTTCTGCTCTCACCCAAGCGGAATGCGGCTGCCGCGAAGCGGTTCTTCCGTAAGGCTTTGAGGCAGCCGCATACGGTCAATCCGCGGACCATCACGGTCGACAAGAATGCTGCTTATCCAATCGCAACGAAAGCCATGAAGCGGGATGGAGAACTCTGGCGCTTCGCCAAAGTCCGGCAGGTGAAGTTTTTGAATAACATCGTCGAGCAGGACGACCGACGCATCAAGCGGCTGGTTCGCCCGGGGCTCGGCTTCAAGAATTTTGTGACGGCCTCACGGACTGTGGCGGGCTACGAGGCTATGGCGATGGTCCGCAAGGGCCAAATCGCGGGTGCACCAGCAAACGATGTGCGGGCTCAAAGTGATTTCATAGCTACTCTCTTCGCTGCTGCCGCCTAACCTGAGGTCAACTCGGGCAGTCTCTTGACCTACATCAGGGTTTGCAACGGAACCGCGCTAGGCTGGCTTCGTGCTACAAGCCAGTCCCGCGCCCGTGATGCGACACATTCTGACCGCATGAGTTTCGTCAAAGCGGCAGGCAATCAGGATTGTCCTTAGCTAACGCAAGTACAGAAGCGTGTCCTTCGCTCAGGTGATGTTGCTGGCTAAGGCGGCTTACTTCCCGATGTCCCGGACGCCACAAAGGAAGGAGATATCCAGGGCAGCACGACATTTCCCCGCACTGCGGAACAGTCTAAAAGGCGTCCCGTTAGTGCCCTAAAGCGGGGACTGTTCATGAACTTTGACAATGCTGTGCTTGAGAGCCTGGAGCATGCCTTCGGGACCCTACCGCGGGGTCCGGCAAGCCTGCTGGTGCTTGCCACCGCCGTCTGCCTTGCATTCGTGGTTCATCGGGCACTGTTCCGGGTGCTGTCACGCCTTGTCGAGAACCGGGACCTGTTCTGGCGGTCGTTGGTGTCGCGCTCGCGGCGTCCGCTGAGACTCTCGATCATGATCGCCGCCCTGAGCGTGGCGAAGACGATCGCACCTTTGGACGCATCTCAGGCCGATGCCCTCGGCCACATTCTGCTGATCTGCTTCATCGCATTGGCAGCCTGGACCGCGCGAATAGCTCTCCACATCTGGACGACCGTTTACCTGCGACGCTTCAAATTGGACGCTGAAGACAATCTGCTGGCGCGCAAACACGTGACCCAGACGCGCATCCTGGGCTGGGTCGGCAACACGCTGATCGCAACAATTGCGGTTGCGGCCGCTCTGATGACCTTTGAGGGTGTGCGCCAATACGGCGTCAGTTTGCTTGCCTCCGCCGGCGCAGCGGGACTCGTTGCCGGTCTTGCGCTGCAGCCCATCTTGAAGAACCTCTTTGCCGGGATCCAACTCGCCGTCACCCAGCCGATCCGGATCGACGATGCCGTGCTGGTCGAGGGCGAGTGGGGCAACGTCGAAGAGATCACATCAACCTATGTGGTCGTTCGCATTTGGGATTGGCGCCGCCTGATCCTGCCCTTGAGCTACTTCATGGAGCATCCGTTCCAGAACTGGACGCGGGAGAGCGCATCCCTCATCGGTTCCGTGATGGTCTATCTTGACTACACCGTGCCGGTGGCTGTCCTGCGTGCCAAGGTCGAGGACATTGCCAGGGCGTCCCGCTTGTGGGACGGCAAGGTCGTGAATGTGCAGGTGACGGATTTCAAGGACAGCATCATGGAAGTCCGAATCCTGGTGAGCGCCTCCAACTCGAGTCGAGCCTTCGACCTGCGTTGCGAGGTGCGCGAGAAGCTGGTCGCGTTCCTGCAAGCCGAGTATCCGAACGTCCTACCGCAGCTGCGCATGTCCATGACTGGCATCCCAAATGCGGTGATGCAGCGAGCCACCTCCGGGATGCCATCTGCTGCCGAGTAGTGTTGCCGGCCAGTCCATTGCCCTCCGTGCCGCCGCTGAAGTCGTGAGAATGGCTCGCAAGTTGAGCTGATGTGAAGCGGAGTCGGAGGGGAACCCACTTTCATTCGCCAACACTTAGTCTCACCTGAGATCGGCTGGCACTCTGATTAGCTTTATCTGGGTTTCGCGCTGAGGAATAAGGTCATTTCTCTTTTGCATGCAATCGTCGGATCCAGCGCATCCAAGGCCGACCTGTTTGGGGCGTCGGAAGTGACAAGAGAATGGCACCTTCGTCAGTTTTGCGGATGTGGAGGGTGCGTGTGTGAAACTTCTCCAGTCCAGGTCGATGCCCAATCGACAGCACCGACGTACTCGCAAGCTCATGCTCGAAGATCGACAACATCGAGGCTTGATTGTCATCGTCGAGCGCCGATGTGGCCTCGTCCATGAACACCCATTTGGGTTTGTGGAGAAGGACCCGTGCAAAGGCCACACGCTGTTGCTGACCGAGCGAAAGCGACCTGTCCCAACGCTCGGCGCGATCGAGTGATTGCGCGAATTCCTGGAGATGAACACGCTTCAAAGCCGCTTTGACCGCAGCATCGTCGAACGTATCCGGCCCAGCCGGATAGCTGATGGCTGAGCGCAGGCTCCCAAGCGGAAGGTAGGGGCGTTGCGGCAGAAACATCATGTCATTGCCATCGGGGGCGCGAATCACCCCTGATCCCCACGGCCATAGCCCGGCAATCGCGCGAAACAAGGTGCTCTTGCCTGAGCCTGAGGCACCGACGATCAGAACACGCTCGCCCGTGCGGATCTCAGCCGTCGCCTCCTCAATGAGGATGCTTCCATCATTGAGTGCGATGGAAAGGTTGTCAAAGCTGAGCCACCCCTTGGGATGGTGCTGCAGCTCAATGCGCCGGCTGCCGGCGGCAATGCGATCCAGATCAAGTGCCGCCTGCCGGAATCCTGCAATTCGCAAAACCGCTGAACGCCAATCGGCAATCTTGGGAAAGTTGTCGACAAAATACCGCAAGGCGGCCTGAACCTGATTGAAGGCTCCCACAACCATCATCATTTCGCCGAACGACAGCCGCCCGGTGAAATAGCCAGGAGCCGCGGCAAGGATCGGCACCACGATCGCCAGCCAGCCGTAGCCCGACGTGATCCATGTCAGGCGGGCCAAAGCGCCGGACAGGCGCCGGGTCGACAGCAGGACGGCGTCGAGAAAGCTGTTGAGGTTGCGCCGCTCATCGGGCTCACCTGAATAAAGAGCAACGCTTTCGGCGCTCTCACTCACGCGGACGATTGCAAAGCGCAGGTCTGCCTCACGGGCATACCGCTCAGTGTTCAAGCGGATGAGCGGTCGACCCACGAGCCAAGTCAATCCCGATCCGATGCCGGCATAGGCCACCGCGACCCATACCATATAGCCCGGAATCACGATCTCGCGTCCTTCGAATTCGAAGCTGGCGTAAGACGAGAGCGTCCACAGGACGCCAATGAAGCTGACGAGCAGAAGGAAGGCCTGCAGCATGCCCACGCCAAGCTCGGTCGTAAATTCCGAGAACAGGCGGCAGTCTTCCTGAAGGCGTTGATCGGCTTGGGATCCAGACGGGCCAACGTGTCCAAGCTGGTAAGCCCGAGCCGGCTGGAGCCAGACATCAAACAGCGTGTGGGTCAACCGCTCCCTCAGGCGGATCTTGAGTCGCTCCTGAAGCCAGGTTTGGGCCACAACGAGCGCCAACAGGACCGCGATGATGACGAGGAAGACGACGAGCTGGTGGAGAAACGCGACAGAGTTTCTCTTCTCGACGGCATCGAAGAACGCGCCGTTCCATTCGTTCAGCCGCACCTGACCGAACATATTGCCGATCAGCACTATGACAATGGCCAAGACCAGTCGAATGACGGGCCAGCCCGCTCGACCGTGCAGCAATTCACGGAAGAGGCGATACAGCTCGCCGACGATACTGTTAGGGCGGGAAGGCTTTTCGGCCTCTGCACTGAGAACGTGCTGCGTCGCTTGCTCGACAGCCTCCACAGTCTCGATTGGCTGACCGAGGTCGGCTTCCTGCTCAACCCCCGTCGTGGCGGCGGGAAGCGGGCTGTGGCGGCCTGACAGGCCTCTTGAGTCATGCTTCGGTTGTGGCACGCGCGCTGCTGGCTCCTGTCTCTGAAGTCTGCTTGCGCAGACCTGATCCTATGGGTGCTCGCGGCCGCACGGGTTGTCGGCCGCCCCGGAACAACACAACCTTGCTGCCCTTGTGAGCTTTTTCAAGGTGACCCGGAGGTTCCTGACGATGGCCGATAGGGCCGATACCGCTGGGGCGCACGATTGCAGATAGAGAAACATATTTACAATTGTCAGGGGGGAGAGGCCATGCTTCCCTCTCTCGGGCATCAGGCCCATCCTCGACTTGCTTGAGGAGATGGAAGATTATTGTCTCACCGGCGCGATAAAATTGCACATTGTAACCTTCGGCCATAGCAGGCAGAATGTTACGACGTTGAATGGGGAGAAGAGTGGATGTGTAAGTCTTATGTAGGTGCCTGGTTCGTGGCCTCTCTGTTGATGGCCAATCCTGCATCTGCGCAGACCTCATCATCGCAACCGGCGCCTGGAGGCACCGCTAGCGCGGACCCAACCGCCCCAAAAAGCTCTGTCTTTCTCGAGCTCCGTCAGCCGGATCAGTTCCGCTCAACCAACCTGCGGGGAACGCGCGTATACGGCGCCAACAACGAGAACATCGGTGAGATCAATGATGTTCTGATCAGTCGCAGTGGGCAGGTCGCGGCGGTTATTATCGGGGTAGGGGGCTTTCTGGGAATAGGCGAGAAAGACGTTGCCGTTCCCATGTCCATGCTGCTGTTCCAGCCTGGCGCAGTTGAAGCGAATTCCACACCAGCTTCTTCGACTGGCGCCGCGGCGACCCCGACTTCACCGGCCACTGAGACCCAACCTGGAACGACGGCAATCCCATCCGCTCCTGCAACCGGCGCAGCTGCACGACATGATACTGGAATTCCGGACCGGCTCATTCTGAAGATGACCAAGGAGCAACTTCAGAATGCCCCAGCCTTCAAGGATAATATCGGTGACAAAGGTCCAAGCACAGAGGGTTCAGGTCCGCCTACGTCGGACGCGCCGTCGGCGCCGAAGCCCTGAGTTAAACAGCAGACGATACACACACGTCCAACACGTGGACCTTCGTCACTGGAGACGCTTGATCGACCAGCGGAAAGGGCTGTTGAAGGAGCTCTGTGAAGGTGGCAGTGGCAAGGCAGCGCGGTGCCAGTTGCCTCAGCTAGCTCTTCACGGCTCAGGAGCAGATTGCCAGGCTGCTGCGACCGGGGATTTCCAAACGTCTGGAGTGCGCGCACCGCAGAGCATTGCAAGCGGCAGTATCAAACCTGAGAAACCCAGGTCAGTGCTAGAGCAGAGACAAAGAGTCCCGTGCAAAGAATCATCAGGCTGCGTTCCCAGGCAATGCGCTTATTCGACGGCATCGATTTGCTCCTAACTTCAATAATGTACATTGATCAAGATGGCCGCTGCTGCTTAATTGCTGGTTACCAGCCGCCGATCACTACGTTCCAGCGTGCACATTTGTTGTGCCTCCTACAAGGGATCTTGCGCGAGCCATTGGTCTAAGAGAGCACGAATTCTTCCAGGGTAGTGCTAGAGCACATGCGAACAGCCGTCTTCGACGGGGTTAGGTGACCAGGCTGAGATCGCGGGTTCCTAGGCATGGTTTATGGCTAGGAATCCTCGTGTTCCCCTAGTGGGCGCCCCTCATAGGGCTACGATGACACAACTGCTCATGATCTCTTCACATCCTTGTGATGTGCCTTTGGAACTCGATGCGAAGAGTGATTTCTCACTTTTCTTCGTGAGCACTGTCATTGCTCTTTTGGACGCAGCCAATGGGATCATGCCGCTTTAATGATCTTCATCAAAGTGGGGTAACATAGGGTGGTGTCGGGGATCGCAGTTTCTTTAGGCACGCCAGTCTCTCTATCACGAGGCTCCCGTGAAGATCATCAGATGTTCTGCCACTGCTGCGTGACGAACTCGACGGTTGCATCCCAGGCGCGCTGGATGAGCGTTCCCTGCTCAACCGCCTCGCCAGCGTAAAGCGGCACCTCACGCAGGTTCTGCTCGCTTTCACCCTCGGTTCTCATCACACGCAGCGTCGCGACTTGGTCGCCCTTCGTGACAGGAGCTGTCAAGGGATCTTTGTAGACGATCTTCAACTTGATCTGATCCGCGCTCTGTCCTTTGGGGACGACCACATGTATGACCTCATGAGGAACAAGCGGCACGCTATCGGTTGCCCCGCCATAAACCCGCGCCTCGCCCACAGGTGCGTCGGCCCTGGCGACCGCTACTTCGTCGAACGCACGGAAGCCGTACTCAATCAGCTTGCGCGCTTCCTCGGCTCGGGCCCCCGCGGTCTTCAGTCCGCTCATCGCCAGGATCAGGCGCCGGTCATCCCGCACGGCCGACGCAACAAGGCTGTAGCCGGACTCCTGCGTGTGACCAGTCTTGAGACCGTCTGCGCCAGGCACCTCACCGAGCACAGGATTGCGGTTATGCTGGCGCACCTTGTTATAGGTGAATTCCGCCTCGTGAAAGACGGCGTAACGCGCAGGATAGGTGCGAATAAGATGGGCTGCCAGACGGGCCATGTCCCGCATGGTGACATGTTCATCCGGATGGGGCAGACCGTGCGGATTCACGAAATGCGAATCACTCAGCCCGATCTCCTTGGCTCGCAGGTTCATCCGCTCGGCGAAGGCCTCCTCGGTGCCAGCCAGCCCCTCTGCAACCGTTGCGGCTGCATCGTTTCCGGACTGGACGGCGATCCCCTGGATGAGGTCTCCGACTTTGACCGCCTCGCCGGGCTGCAGGAACATCGTCGAACTGCCGGATTTGGGGCCACCTGAGCGCCAGGCATGTTCAGAGACGTTGAAGCTATCGTCCAGTCCGATCTTGCCCTGCTGCAATTCATGGAACAGCACCTCCAGCGTCATCAGCTTGGTCAGGCTGGCAGGAGGAACGGGCTGATCGGCGTTCTTATCGAAGAGCACCGTCCCTGTGTCATAGTCGATGAGAAGAGCTGTTGGTGCTGCCGTATCGAACCCGACCTGGCTGTAGGCCGCCTCGAACCGGGCGGAGCAGAGGAGCAGCGCCAGAGCTGCGAGGGCATGATGAACTGAAAAGCGCAGGCCCAATTGCATGAATTCCCCTTTCTCAACTATCTGGAGAGTAGTGGCATAACTCCTAAAGGCCACGCTTGGTTCGCCGTACCTGCCATTCGCAAGAGGGTCGCAGACCTCAAGGAAGAGGCAGACAGGCCGCACCTGGGCAGGGTACGGATCTCCTGAGAGGCTTGTCCCACCAGGAGCAGGGGGATCCTCATTCGAGCATAGGCCAACAGAGCGCTGTGTAGGCGCTGATGCAACTCCGCTTTGGAACAGTCAAGGCTGGTGGCGCGATTGGCTCTGTGAGGTGCGGCGCCATGAGACCTTCCATCTTAGTCTACACAGTTTCGTGAGATCCAACCGCCCTACGGAACTGCTCCTTCGGTAAGACGTCTGCAGGAGTGTTGCTCTCTTTTCCTACGCGGGGACTTTTCTCAATGCGTCTTGTGCATGTGTGCGTCACCCTTCTGTGCGGGATCATCACCGTTGTCGCCAGCTCGGCACATGCAGATGTCTTGATCAAGGTCA
>Ga0182740_1001510_pt1 | contig 15618 bp, 17 predicted proteins | sample eDN5th37CKraftBY_FD_128872 | JGI IMG/M metagenome (GOLD analysis project Ga0182740, IMG submission 128872) | Enriched backyard soil microbial communities from Emeryville, California, USA - eDNA 5th pass 37_C Kraft BY (version 2) (version 2) | ecosystem: Environmental > Terrestrial > Soil >...
ATCCGGCAAGCCGTCGCGGTGGTGGGCGTTTCTGTTTCGGCCATCAAAAGGCAATTGAATAAGTAGAGGCACCGAGAAACGACAGGTTCGATATGAGCCACGCCACGCCGGCGCAGTCCGAAAACGGGAGCGCCGTATGCTGGGGACAGCCATGCCACAAACACCTGGGCCGATCGACGTACAAGCGAAGCCGGAAATCTGGGCGGTGGGCGATGTCCACGGATGCAGCGCATCTCTGGACGCATTGCTGTCGCGTCCAGAGATCGCAGATGACCCGGCATGCCGGGTCTGGTTCGTGGGCGACCTGGTCAACCGAGGCCCGCAGTCGGCCGCTACGCTCAGGCGCGTCATGGGCTTGGGCGGACGCGCCACGGCCGTGTTGGGCAACCACGATCTTCGGGCGTTGTCCATCGCGGCGGGCTGCATCAAGCCCGGCAGGCACGACACGGTGGATGATCTGATCAACGCTCCCGACGCCGATGTCTTGCTGGATTGGTTGAGTCGTCTTCCATTGATGCATGCCGAAGCGGGTTATGTCCTTACCCACGCTGGCATACACCCGCGCTGGGCGGTTGCCGAAGCCATGTCCCTGGCGGGTGAAGTTGAAAACCTGCTCGGGGATGGCCAGTGGCGGCGTCGGATGCGCATGTTCGACGGGCCGACGGCGGAAGGCTGGAACGCCAGGTTGACGGGGGCGCGCCGCGTCAGATTCATTGTCAACGCATTCACACGCATGCGCCTTTGCAACCCTCACGGCGAATTGACCTCCGCGTCCAGGTCCGTGCCTGGACGGCGGCAGGGGGGAGCGCTGCCTTGGTTTGACGTGCCAGACAGAGCCGCCGAGGGCGCGCGCATCCTGTTCGGGCACTGGGCGGCCCTGGGCCTGATGGTGCGCTCTGACGTGGTTTGCCTGGACACGGGCTGCGTGACCGGCGGTTGCCTCACGGCCCTGAGGCTGAGTGACCGGAAGCTGCTCCAGGTCAGCCGCGAGCAGGCCGACTCGCCGGCCTAGACTCTTGCCGCCAGGCCGTTCATCGGCCCGCTTCCAAACAAAAGCCCGCGGCTTGCGCTCGCGGGCCTCTCATCTTCAGCCTTCAAAGAAGTTCTTCTTCTTCCTCCGATTCACCGGCCGGAGAATTTCACCTGACTTGAGCCGGTACACGTCTTTGCCCTCCCAGATCACGGTGCCGCCGGTGGAGAGGCGGCATTGCAGCACTATGTGTGGATCGGGACTTTCGTCCGTTGCGGGTTCTTGAATGATATGTCGCTCGATCCGGTACTGGTCTCCTGCTGCCGAGACCGCAATCACATCCTCCAGTCGTCTGCATGAGATTGACATGATGAGCCTCCTTCACTTGCACCACGTTGAAACCTGTGGCGCCGAGGTCATCGTCTCGACTGGCCCTTTCGCTGTCAATGCTGCTGGGGTTCATCATCCAAGCGTATGCGCGGCGCTCCCCTGGGGAGCGTCGTGCATAAGCATGAGGCGTTGCATGCGTTTGATCTAGGCTGTTTTCAAGGCAGAGCAGGCGTTGAATGCGCTTGCCTTCTGAGGTAGCGGCCGCCGCAAGGCCGCGCGCCCGATCTATTCAAGCTTCACGTTGGCGGACTGGATGACGCCGCGCCATTTCTTATAGTCCGCGGCGATGGTCTGCGAGAACTGCGCGGGCGTGGTGGGCATGGCGGTCGCGCCCTGGGCCGCGAGCGCATCCTGCACGTCCTTCAATGCCAGGATCTTGTTCAGTTCCGTGTTCAGCGTCTGGATGATGGGCTTAGGGGTGTTTGCGGGAGCGAGCAGTCCGTACCAGACGCGCACGTCGAAGTCGGGATAGCCAGATTCCGCGACGGTGGGTACGTCCGGCATCGCCGGGCTGCGCTTGAGCGAGGTCACCGCCAGCGGGATGGCGCTGCCCGCCTTGATTTGCGGCGCGGCCGAGGGGATGGACGTGAAGATGACGGGGACCTGGCCGCCAAGCAGGTCTGCCATGGCCGGCCCGGAGCCCTTGTAGGGCACGTGGACGAGCTTGATACCTGCCTGCAGCTGTAGCAGCTCGGCGGCCAGATGGGTGATGGTGCCGGCTCCGGGAGATCCGTAGTTGATGGTTCCCGGCGCCTTCTTGGCGGCGGCGATCAGGTCCTTGAGGGATTTGTAGGGACCATTCTTGTTGGCAACGACCACCAGGGGGGCTTCGCCCACGATGCCTATGGGCTCGAAGTCCTTGACCGGGTCATAGGCCAGCTTGGCGTACAGCGACGGCGCCACGGCCAGGTTGTCCACCTGGCCCATGACGATTTCGTAGCCGTCGGGCTTGGCGCGCGCGGCGGTGGTAATGCCTATGGTGCCGCCCGCGCCCGGGCGGTTCTCGGCGACGACGTTCCACTTGACCGAGTCCGAGAGCTTGGCGGCGACCGTGCGCGACAGGAAGTCGGTGCCGCCGCCTGGCGTGAACGGCACGATGACGCGTATGGGCTGGTTCGGGTACTGCTGTGCGGTGGCGGGGGCGCAGGCGGCAAGCGCGCAGGCCGAGAACATTAGGGCACGTAGCATGTGTAGTCTCCATTCCTTGGTGGGCGCGTCCGGTCATGATCGCCAGACGTCGGTTGCTGCGAATGCTGATGAGGCGTGCTGCGGGTCAGGCTACCGCGGGCAGGGCAGTCGGTGTGGGTTAGACGACTCCTTGCTCGCGCAGTTCGCGGATCCGGTTGCGGGACAGTCCCAGGTCTTCCAGCACTGCATCGGTGTCCGCGCCTAACGCAGGCGCGGCGCTGCGGGCCTGGCAGGGCGCATCGGCGAACTTGATCGGAAAGCCCAGCATCCGTACCTGCTGGCCATCGGGATGGGGCACGTCTATGGCCATCTGCTGGTCGGCCACCTGCGGATCGTCAAACACTTCCTGCAGGTTCAGCACCTGTCCGCAGGGCACGCCGAACTGGTTCAGGCGTTCGATCCAATGGTGGCTGTCCTTCTGGCGGGTGCGGGCCTCGATGACGGCCTTGATGGATGCGCGGTTCAGCATGCGGTCCGCGTTGGTCCGGAAGTCCGGGTGCGCGCGCAGTTCAGGAAGTTCCAGCGCATCCAGCAGCTTCTCGTACATGGCGTCGTTGGACGGCGCGATCGCAACCTGGCCATCCGCGGTCTCGAACAAACCGTAGGGGGCCACGATGCCGTGGTCGTTTCCGGTGCGCGGCGGCAGTTCGCCGCTGGCGAAGTAGTTGGACGCCTGGAAGCTGAGCAGTCCTATCATGCTGGAAAGCAGGCTGACGCTGATGGAATCGCCGCGGCCGGTGCGCTCGCGGCGCAAGAGCGCGGCGACGACGCCCAGCGCGCCGTTCAGGCCGGCGGCCAGGTCGCTGATGGGTGGGCCGGCGCGCATGGGAGGATTGTCTTCGCCGCCGTTCAGGCTCATGAAGCCGCTCATGGCCTGGGCAATGAAATCGAATGCGGGCCGGTCGCGGTACGGGCCGGACGTGCCGAAGCCGTTGATGCTGCAGTGAATGATGTCCGGGCGCAGCGCTTTCAGGGCTTCGTCGCCGAAGCCCATCTTGTCCATGATGCCGGGCCGGTAGTTTTCGATCACGACGTCGCAGCTCGGTATCAGCTGGCGCAGGATCTCTTTGCCTTGCGCGCTGTACAGGTCCAGCGTGACCGACCGCTTGTTGCGGTTGTAGTTGGCGAAGTACCAGCTCAGCCCGTCCTTGATGACGCCCTGGCGGCGAATGGGATCGCCTTCGCCGGGAGCCTCGATCTTGATCACCTCGGCGCCCATGTCAGCAAGTATGGATGTGCAGTACGGCCCTGAGATGATGCGTGTCAGGTCGAGGACGCGGATTCCGGTAAGTGGCATGGTGTGCATCTTTTCAGCTTTTGTTTATGGTCAGCGGCCCAGTCCCGGCAGCCACAAAGTCAGGGGAGGAAAGGCGCAGATCAGCGCAAGCACGATCAACGACCAGATGAAGAAGGGAACGATCTCGCGCACGATCGGGCCTATCGGGGTGCGACCCACGGCGGACGTGACAAACAGCAGAATGCCGACAGGCGGGGTCAGCATGCCCGTCATCAGGTTCAGGATCAGGATCATGGCGTACTGGATCGGATCCATGCCCAGCTGGGCGCCAATAGGCAGTAGCGCGGGCAGGGTGATGATCATGGCGGGCAGCGGTTCGAGTATCTTGCCCACCAGGATCAGGAACACGTTCACCGTCAGCAGCACCACCCAGGGCTGATCCGAGACGCCCAGGATGCCCTTGGCGATCGTGGCCGCGACGCGCGATTCGCTGATCAGCCAGCTGAAGGGGCCGGCGGCCGCCAGCAGGAACAGCACCACCGCCATGGTGCGACCGGCAGAGTAAAAAGCAGATCCCAGTTCGCCCGGCTTCAGTTCCCGGTACACGGCCAGGCCCACCAGCAGGGCGTACACGGCCACGAACGCCGCCGCCTCGGTGTCGGTCAGGAGGCCGAAGCGTATGCCTGCGATGATCAGGACCGGCATCATCAGCGCCCAGATGGACGCGCGCGTGACCTGGGCCCGCTCGGGCCAACTGGCTCGAGGGCGCGATTTGTAGCCATGCCGCCGTGCCTGCCAGGCGCAGATGGCCATGTACCCCGCCAGCAGCATGAAGCCGGGAATAATGCCAGCCAGGAACAGGCGGATGATGGACAGGTTGGCCAGCACCGCGTACACGATCATCGGGATCGATGGCGGCAGGATGGGGCCCAGCATGGCGCCGCAAGCGATGACGGCTTCGGGGTAACCGCGCCGGTAGCCTTCGCGCTTCATCGACGGAATCATCGCGGTGCCGATGGCGCTTGCGTCCGCCACCGCGGAGCCGCTGATGCCGGCCATGACCAGGTTGGTGGTCAGGGACACTTGCGACAGGCTGCCGCGCATATGTCCGACCATGGCCATGGACCAGTTGATGAGCCGCAGCGTGACGCCGCCGCGGTTCATGAGTTCACCGGCCAGGATGAAGAGCGGAATGGCGACGAGGGCGGTCTCGTCGATGCCGCCCAGCATGGACAGCGGCGCCTGGGCGATATCGACCCCGCCGCCGCCCTTGAACAGCATGCCGATGAGGGCGGCGGTGATCATCGCGAAGCCTATGTCCAGCCCGACCAGGATGAGCACGACGAAAAGCACGACGGAAAAGAGGATCATGGGTGCGTCCCAGGGGTGTCGGACTCGTCGCGCGCAAAAGCGTCCAGCGGCGCGGCTGCGTCAGGGATCAGCAGGCGCAAGGCCAGGAACAGCATGAAGAACACCATGCCCACGGTCAGGGAGGCGTAGCTGACGGCATAGGTGAAGGGCGTGCCGACGATGTCCTGGAAATTTCCCACGGCGACCACGTCCAGACCCTTGTAGAACAGGGTTGCGGCCAGCGCCAGCAAGGTGGCGTCGAACAGGCGGTCGCGCACGCGCCGCACGCGTTGCGGCAGGTGGCGGTCGATGATGTCGATGACCACGTTGCGCCGTTCGCGCAATGCCATGGCGGCGCCGACAAATGCGCACCACAGCATGCCGATGCGGGCGATCTGGTCCCAGGCGTCGAACTGCGTTTTCAGCAGATAGCGGTCCAGCACCTGGGCGAAGCAAAAAATCAGCACCATGGCCAGGGTAAGGGCCACGGCGCGCCGGCCGGTCCAGCACACGACGCGGTCTGCGCGCAGGACCAGGCTGCGCCAGCCGGATGTCGCGTGGGCCGCGGGGCGAACCGTCGTCGCGGGCATGGGCGCGCCCATGGCTTACTCCTGCATCTTCTGTATGCGTTCAACCATGCCGGCAGGCCAGTCTTTGCCTTCGTATTGCTGGTAGACGGTGGCCAGCGCCGCCTTGAACGCGGCTTTGTCGGGCTGTGTGTACGTGACCCCGGCGTCCTTCAGGATTTTGATCGCGTTGTCGTCCAGCTCCTGGTCCAGCTTGGTGGCGACTTTGCCTCCGGCCTTGGCCGCCTCGGTCAGCGCCTGGCGCTGCTTGGCGTCCAGGCCTTGCCAGACGCGCTCGGAAATGAACCAGCCGGTCAGCTCGTAGGCGTGATCCGTTGCCGCCCAGTACTTCGCCTCCTCGTGGAAGCGCAGGGGAATCGACAGGTCGAAGCCGTTGTCCTGGCCGTCTATCATGCCGCGGCCCAGCGCTGTGTAGATTTCGGTCATGCCCAGCGGCACCACCTGCGCGCCCAGCTTTTCGAAGGTGGACTTCAAAATGGGGATCGAGGGGACGCGCAGCTTCAGGCCTTTGACGTCTTCAGGCTTGTTGATGGGGCGCGACACGGTCTGCAGTGCGCGCGGCGAGCGTATGCCAAAGGCCGCAAACACCCGCACGCCCGATTTCTTTGCCACGTCGTCGAAGATCTGCGCGAACTCATCGCTATTGATGATGCGTTCGGCCTGTTCGCCACTTTTGAACAGATAGGGCGCGTACAAAATGTTCAGAGGCTGGGCGCCCCGCAGGAACACCACGGATCCCAGGCCGAAGTAGCCCATGTCCAGCGTGCCCAGTTGCATCGAAGACAGGATCTTGCTGATGTCGCCCAGCTGTCCGTCCGTATAGACGTGTACTTGCAGGTCGTTCTGGGATTGCCTGGCAGCCTCTTCGGCGAAGGCTCGCATGGCGTGGTCCCAGGGACTGTTGGACGCGGCGATGGTCGCGATCTTCATTTCTCGCGCCTGCGCATCGGCCGCGGGGGCGAATGCGCCGGCGACGGTAATCGAAAGGGCCAGCAAGGCCGCCGAGGCGCGGACCAGGGGCTGCGATATTTTCTTGTTCATGATGTCTCCTCCGGATTGCGGTCCGGGCTACCAGTTCCAGTGCACCGGCTTGAGCCCGGCGACCGGCGAATCGAACACCGCCAGCCGGGATCCATTGATGCAACCCATGTAGGCGGTCTTGCGTTCTGGGCCGCCGAACGCCAGGCTGGTGATGTTTTGCAGCCTCTTGCTATGGTTGTCATAGACCATGGGGCGGCTCAGGCGATTGGCCAGGTATTCGGCTTCCAGTCTGTCGATATGCGCGGCATCGCAGTCTTCCAGCACCAGCTGTTGCTTGCCGTCGGGGCTGACGCGTATCACCCGGTTGGAAACCACGCTGACCACCCAGATGTGGCCCTCTACGTCGACCGCCATGCCGTCGGGATAGGTGCCCTTGCCGAATTCCGTGATGACCGTCCGTTCGCTGAGGTTCCCATCGGCGCCGATGCGAAAACGCAGCAGGCGCCGGCCGAAGGTTTCGTTGACGTAAAGATACGTGCCGCTTGGATCGGTGCGGCATTCGTTGGTCCAATGCACGTCCTGGGCCACCACGCGCGTGCCTCGCTGGTCGCGCACCGCGATGAAGCCGTCGGCGATGTCGCGGCGGAACTGATGGTCGCCCCGGCGCACCGTGCTCACGCAGATCCACAAGCGCTCCCGATCATCCAGCCAGACAAAGTTGACGCTGGGCAGCGTCACCCCTTCGATCTCCATGATGTGGGGTTCCGCGGCGCCGTCGCGCTGCACGCGCCAGACGCCGCCATCGTCGGCCAGGTTCGCGACCGCAAAGGAGCCGTCGCGCAGCAAGGCGAAGCCGTTGGGAATCAGCCCGGCTTGGGCGCCGATCAGCCGCGCATCGCCATTGGGCAGGATGTGGCGTATGCCGCCGGCCTTGTCCGATACGTAGAGATCGCCCGCTGCCGTGCTCAGCACGCATTCGGGACGGTTCAGGTTGACGCCGGTCTCGCGCAGGTCCGATAGTTTCAGCAGCGCGCCGCGATTGGATTTGCTGTCCATGCTGCCTCCTCAGCCCACGGCGCCGGCGGCTACGTTGTAGTCGTGCAGGCGCAGGCGCGGTCCGGCCTTCATCAGCTGGCCGGGCAGGCCGCGGCCGATAATGCCTTCCAGGCGTTGCGCCACCTTGATCAGCTCGCCCAGATCGATACCGCTGTCCACGCCCATTTCATCAAGCAGATAGACCAGGTCTTCGGTACAGATATTGCCGGTGGCGCCGGGGGCGAACGGACAGCCACCCAGGCCCGCCAGCGAAGACTCGTACGAAGTGACGCCGGCCCGCAGGCCTTCCACCACGTTCACCAGTCCGATGCCGCGCGTATTGTGGAAGTGCAGCGATATCTTGATGCCGGGATGGTCGGCGCGCAGCGCTTCGACCGTGTTGCGTACCAGGCGCGGCGTGGCCATGCCGGTGGTGTCCCCCAGTGTCACGGCATCGAAGCCCTGGCGCGCGAAATGGTCGAAGATGGTCCGGATGCGACCCAGATCCACGTCGCCTTCGAAAGGGCAGCCGAAGGCGACGGCAATGGCGCCCTTGCGCTTGATGGGATGGTCTTTCAACAGCTGTGCGACGTCTTCAATGTCGCGCAGCGACTGTTCGACGGGACGGTTCAGGTTCTTGGTGTTGTGGCTTTCGGTGGCCGACAGGAATACGACGACTTCGTCGGCTTTCGATTGCAGCGTGCGTTCGACGCCCTTGCGGTTGGGCGCCAGCGCGCCCAGCACGACGCCCGGACGCTTATGCACGCCTTCCAGGACGTCCTGGGCATCGCGCATCTGCGGAACGGCGCGCGGCGACACGAAAGACGTGGCCTCGAAATGCCGTACGCCAGCATCTATCAGCGCGTTCAGGATCTGGATTTTGGTGTCGGTGGGCACGAACTCGGACTCGATTTGCAGCCCGTCACGCATGCCGACTTCCACGATTTCGACTCGGTCTGGAAGGCTCACGGCTTTTCGTCTCCTGGCGCCCGGATCCGCGCTTGCGCGAGGGTCTCGCGGCGATGTCCGGGACATGGGTTGTCGGCCACTATCTTCAGTGATGGACCCGGGCAGGACAAATCGTGAATATTCGGCGGGGTATCGCGAAACGCGATGGCTCGGACGGCATGCCTCGCGCGTCGGCAGGACCGCGGACGTTATTGCTGCGTTGCGGCTTCGGCGATCAGGTGATCCAGCAGCAGCCGGGCGGCGCCCGACAGCGATTCATTGCTGCGCACGCACAATTTGAGCTGCCGCCTGGCCCAGGCATCGGTCAGCGGAATGATGCAGAGGTCATCGCAGACGTAAGCGGACAGGGCCTTGGTCGGCACAATGCCTATCCCCAGGTCCGCGCGCACCATGGACACCAGCGCGTCGTAAGAGGTGACCTGGAAGCGCAGCCGCAGCGAGCGGTTCATGGAGGCGGCTTCACGCGTGAACAGATAGTTCGCGGCGCTGCCCCGGTGCATGCCCACGTGGTCGTAATCCAGCGTGTCGGCAAACGATATCTGCCGGTGCCGCGACAGGGGGTGACCCGAAGGTGCCACCAGCGCCATGACGTCGCGGTGGTAGGGAAAGATGTCCAGGCCGTTTTCGTCGTCGGACTGCGTGTAGACGCCGATATCGGCGGTGTTGTCGATTACCGCGCGGGTGACGCCAGAGCTGACGGACTCTTCCAGATCGATCTGCACGTGAGGATGTTGCGTCAGGAAGCGGCGCAGTTCCATCGGCAGGAACTGCGCGATCGAAGACAGGTTGGCCGCCACGCGCACCCGGCCGCGCAGGCCGGTGGAGTAGTCGCGGATTTCGTCGGCCAGGTCCTGGGTTTGATGCAGCAAAGTGCGCGCGCGCCGCGCCAGCGCGCGCGCGGCGCTGGTGGGTTCCATGCCGCGCGCATGGCGCTGGAACAGCGGCACGTCCAGAACGCGTTCGAGTTCGGACAAGCGCTTGGACAGTGCTGACGGCGCGATATGTTCGCGCGTGGCGGCAGCGGCGATGCTGCCTTCTTCCAGCACTGCCAGGAACACCTGCAGGGTATACAGATCCAGACGAGGGGTCATGGGTAGTCGCGCATAGACACGTCCGCGAGGATAGCGGGTGTGATGCGCGGCAGGCCTAGGGGATTACGCTGAGCCTGCTTCCACCCGTGCCGCTGGCGTCGACCATGCACGGGGGCTTTGCTTCATGGGATCTGGCCGGCGCGCCCGGCAAGCGGAACGGCGATGGCGCGCCGCTAGCGTTCCTGCATCGTGACGGCCAGGGCCGCGGCGGCGCGTGCCATAGCCGCCAGGCTCATGAGCGAGCCCGGCTGGCGGCCGGTGTCTCCTTCTTGCCGCGCGGCTTGGGCGCAGTTTTCGGGGTTTGGGCAGGAGCGTCGAACTCCTGTTTGTTGCGTTCGCCCCGGGGGGTGTTTTCCGGATGCGGCTTGGGAAAAGCCCAGGGCTTGGTTTTCTGATCCATTGCATGTACTCCTTGCACAGGCGGAACAGTAGCATTAGCCGTGGCGCTGGGTAAGTGAGGGTTGACGTCAATATTCATCACATCGTGATTTTCAGGTGAAAAACGCGATGGATTCGACCCGCGATGCCCCATTATGTTCCGCCCTGATGGATCAGGAGCTGTCGGCGCCAGGCAGGAGCTTGCGCCGGGCGCCGGTGCTAACCGGCTTGCGGTTCGTTTTCCAGCCAGATGCGGTCGAACTGTTCGCGCGCATGCCGCGCCCAGTCATCGATGGCGCTGCGCACGTCGTCCGCCGTGGGTTTGCGGTCGGCAGGCAGATTGCCGCCCGTCACGGTGCCGAGCGAAGTGATGAGCAATTCATTGGTGTTGGCGTCGCGCAGGGCGGCTTCGAGCAGCAGGCGAGCGGATTGGTCCCGGTAGCCAGCAGCCTTGACCGTCTGGCCGATTACGAAGCCGATGGGTACGTACTCCATGATCCTGGGGTCGCGTTCGTTGCGGAACGTGCCGGTGATGGCGGCGGACAGGCGCAGCGCGTGCGGCGCGGGGCGGGTCAGCAATTGATAGCCGGCTTGCTCGAACTCGCGCCGGATCGCCTCGTTCAGGTATGCCAGCGCGCGCTCGCGCATGACGCTGTCATCCTTCATGTTCAGCTCATCCGGTCGGTCGCCCTGGATGTACCGCACCGGTTCGAGAATGAGTTTCTTCTGGTACTGGCTGCTGACAGGGGGCCCGGGACGCACCCACACCATGCCAGCGCTCCAGTCGGGATCCTGTTTGAGCCGGCTTTGGTTTTCGCCCAGGGACGTGGAGTAGTTCTGCGGCTTGGGCAGGTTGGTGCAGCCGGCAAGGCCGATCACTGCGCAGCAGGCGGCCAGGGCGAGATGGAGCTTCATGTTCTTGTCTTCCAATTAGTGACGTCCGACGCCGCGGGGGAGGCCGCGCGTCATGGCCTGCGCAATTATTGCTTCATTCGTCTCGCGCATTGGCGTCTTGCTTGGGGGTGAAAACAAGGTTTCGCCGGAAAGCAGAATTCCATTTTCGTAAAAGTGGATTTCGCTTGCTCCTGAATTCCAGGCACCGACTCCCGGCGCCATTTCGGGTAGGCCGAAATAGCCGCCGCGGGATGCCGGCGCGGGACTACGATGGAAGCGTGAACATAGGGAGACAACTATGGACACCGCCAAGCAGTGGTATGCCGCCGTCAAGGATTGGCAGCGGGCCCGCGACGAGCTCACCGACGCAATCGCCGCGATAAAGTGGCCGAATCCCACGCAGGATTGCCTGGACACTTATGACCGCGCCTATGCCAATGAAACGCAGGCTCGGGACCGTATGAACCAGGCGTACGAGCGGGTGCGACGATAGCTGCGCGCATCTCCCTTCGCGGCCTGGGCGCGGGCATTGCTACACTGCCGCGCATGACGGACCAACAGAAATTCTTGATCAGGCCCGCGCGGCCCGAGGATGCGGCATTGCTGGAAGACCTGCTGATGCGCACCTACGAAAGCACGTGGATGCCACAAATGACGGCCGAACGGGATCGGCAATTTCGCGCAAGCGGCAAGACGGCCACGTATGTGCACACCCGGGGGCACCTCTTCCTGGTGTGTGAAATCGAAGGCGTGCTGGCTGGCATGGCGGACTGGGAGAACGACTTCATCTGGGCTTTGCATGTGCATCCCGCGAGGCAAGGCCAAGGCGTGGGCGGGGCTTTGCTGAGCCGGGTGGAAGCGGCCATCCGCGAGCAGGGGTTCGGACGCGCGCGCCTGGAGACGGACACCTTCAACGAGCGGAGCCGGCGGTTCTACGGCAAACATGGCTACGCGGAAATCGACAGCTATCCAGACGAAGAGTGGGACAGCGGCTTTACGACCGTGCTGCTGGAAAAGCCACTGGCGGTTTGAGTTCTGTGGCCCCATGAAAAGGGCTTGGCCTGGCCCTGGTAATGGGGCCACGATAGCGGTATGTTCTGGCTTTGCCCGCTACCGCCGAACCCGCCATGTATCTGCCATCCGCCTTTCGCGAAGACTCGCTTGAAGTTCAGCACGATTTCATCCGCGCCCATCCCCTGGGTGTGCTCATGACCAGCGGGGATGGCGGGTTGATGGCAAACCATATTCCCTGTCTGCTGTATCCCGAAGGGCCGCACGGCGTGCTGCGCTTGCACGTGGCCCGGGCCAATCCGCAGCTTGCCGACCTGGCGACGGGCCGGGAGTGCCTGATCGTTTTTCACGGGCCCCAAGCCTACGTGACGCCCTCCTGGTATCCGACCAAGGCCGAAACCCACAAGGTCGTGCCCACCTGGAATTTCGTCGCCGTGCATGTCTGGGGCTCGCCGGTCATCCAGGATGATCCGGCCTGGCTGCGCGCACAGCTGGATGCCTTGACCGATAGCCAGGAGAAGGCCAGGACGCAACCCTGGCGCGTGGATGAGGCGCCAGCGGATTTCATCGCCGCGCAGATGCGCGCCATCGTGGGCGTGGAGATTCCTGTCTCGCGCATCGAAGGCAAATGGAAAGTCAGCCAGAACCGCACGCTTGCCGATCGGCGCGGGGTGGCCGAAGGCCTGGCGGGCGAAGCCGGCGATGCCGTCATGGCCGCGCTGGTTGCCCGTCGTGGCGGGTTGGCCTGACCCGCCCCAGCGCAAAACCTGCGATGGCGGCCGCCTGCAGGCCGGCTGCTACCGCCAGGAACCAGAAGAGCGGCTGTCCGGCCTGCTCGGACCAGGCCCGCAGCAGGCCGAACAAGGCAGGCGCGAAGGCATAGGCGCCTTGCGATATGGCGACGATCAGCGGCACCACGCGTTGCGCGTCCTCGCGCGCAAATTCGCTCTGCGCGATCAGTGGCGGCAATGAAGTCGCGTTGCCTATGCCCGAGCCGAACAAGAGTACTCCCAGCCAGATGGCCCAGGCGTGTTCGGCGGCCAGCATCAGGACCAACGAGCCGCCGATCTGTATCGCGTAGGCCAGGCAAGCTACGATGCGCCGGTCCGCCCCGGCCGGCATCAACCAGCCCACCAACGTTCGGCCTGCGATGGCCGCAGCCGTCGCCAGTCCCATCGCAATTCCGGCGGTCTGCGCGCCCAGCAGTGGCGCCAGCAACGACAGCAGGTGAGCAATCAGGCCGATCTGGGCGAACAGCCCCAGCGCCATGCCCGCAGCCAGTGTGAGGAAAGCCCGGTTGTGCCACAGGTTCGCCACCGGCACTGGCGATACGGAGCTTGCGGCGGCCACCGCGTGCGGCGCTCCTGTCGCGCCGTCCGGTTCCTGTCCGAGCTGCTGCGGCGTAATGGCAAACACCTTGCGCGACAGCACCGCGATCATCGCCACCATGGCCAGGCCGACCCACAACGCGGCCTGTGCGAAGCCGGCGTGGCTGATCAGGTAGACCCACAAGGGCGAAAAGACGATGCCGCCTACGCTGGCGCCGTTGTAGGCCATGCCCAACGCGGCGGGCCGGCGGCGCGCGAACCAGGGGGAGATCAACGCATTAACGGCTGCCGCGCCCAAGGTCACCCAACCCATGCCGGAAAAGAGCGCGGCCACGTACAACTGCCAGGGTTGCGCGGCCGTGGCCCAGCCGCCCACGCCCAATGCGAGCAGCACGGCGCCGCCCAGCGTCACCGCAGGCACGCCGCAGCGCTGATACAGGCGCGGCAGGTTGGCGACCACCACGGTGCCGCAAAGAAAATGCAGGGTGACGGCGCCCGATACGAGGGCGACGCCCCAGCCTGTGCGCCCGGCCACCGCGTGCAGGAAGACGGGCGGGCCGTAGAAGCCGACGCCCCAGCCGAAGACCGCCAGGACGAACGTGGCGTAAAGAACTGTCCAGCCGAAGAAGGGTCGGGTTGCGCGCATGGCTATCCGGCAGGGCCGGCTGTCTTGTGGTGTCGAGTCGCAGTATGCTTGACCGTGCACGCAACACTTTGATCAGGGCCGAATCATGGAATCCGAGTTCGCCGACATCAATCTTTCCGCCGTGGCAGGCGCCATCGCCGACCCGGCGCGCGCACGCATGCTGTGCGTGTTGCTGGACGGGCGCGCCCGCACGGCGACCGAGCTGGCCGCCGCCGCCGATATCGGCGCTTCCACGGCCAGCAGCCATTTCCAGCGCCTGCGGGAGCAAGGCCTGGTTGAAATGGCCGTGCAGGGCAAGCATCGTTATTACCGCTTGTCCAACAGTGAGGTCGCACATGCGCTGGAGGCGCTGCTGGTCGTGGCCGGCGCCGAACGGGCGCCGTTCAAGCCCAATACGCCTTCCGCCCTGCGCGAGGCGCGCACCTGCTATGACCATATGGCTGGCACGCTGGCCGTGGGTATCCACGACGCCATGTTGTCGCGGCAATGGCTGGCGGCGGATGGGCGCGATTACCTCCTGACGCCGCTGGGCGAGGCCGCGTTGGCGCAGATTGGCGTGGACGTGGCGCAGGCGCGCCAGCGCCGGCGCCGCTTCGCCTGTTCCTGCCTGGATTGGAGCGAACGCCGCTCGCATCTGGGCGGCGCCTTGGGCGCGGCCCTGCTGGATGCGCTGACCCGGCGCGGCTGGGTCAGCAAGGACCTGGATTCGCGGGCGCTGAGCATCACGAACAAGGGCGAACGGCAATTTCCCTCGTTCTTCGGCCAGGCCGATGAAGCCGCCCGGGGTTTCGCGCAGCGAGACCTGCACGCCGCTGCGTGATCACGCAACAAGGTGTGCATATGCAACAGGGCTAGGGAAATCCCCCGGATTCGCTCTGGGGACATATCACGACCAGGCTATGCATCACGCCACAAGCCGCGTCACGCCTGGCCGGGCGACTCCCCCAATCACTCCGCGCGTTGCGTGCGGCAAATGGGGACGCAATTCTTGCGATGCAACAGTGTTTCTATTTTCTGCCAGAGTTACAAAACTTATCCGACCTGTCATGAACAGCCGGGGTATGCTGGATCGCAGAAAGAGGGCATCCGAAGTGCATCAGAACAACTTGATCTACAAGGGATACCGGCTGACGGCCAAAGTGTCCCGGGGCGCAGACGCCGAGGTTCAGGCGCAATCCAGTGGCCCCGTATTCATTGCGTCGGTGATGGTGGTCCAGGCAGGCGCCGTGCTCGAAGGCGGCGACGAATACCCGGTTCCGCGTTTTGCCGAAGGCGGTTTTGTCTACAGTCCGCGCGAAGCGGTGCATGCAGCCATCCTGCATGGCCGCGAGATCGTCGACGGCCTGACCAACATGCCAGCCTGACGCCCGTCCTAGCTGGAAAAGACTTCCCGCCAATCCCGCGTTTTGGCCAGCGTCTGCACGGTTGCGGACTGTTCCAGTATGGTCACGGCCTTCTTGAATTCCTCGGCCGAGGCGCCGTCTTCCAGGATGACCATGCGCGAGTTGCGCGCGTCGGCCATCTTCACGTCTGACATCTTGCCGTGGGTCTGGTAGACCTGCG
>Ga0182740_1001511_pt1 | contig 15615 bp, 16 predicted proteins | sample eDN5th37CKraftBY_FD_128872 | JGI IMG/M metagenome (GOLD analysis project Ga0182740, IMG submission 128872) | Enriched backyard soil microbial communities from Emeryville, California, USA - eDNA 5th pass 37_C Kraft BY (version 2) (version 2) | ecosystem: Environmental > Terrestrial > Soil >...
CCAGCGGATCCTCGCGGCGCTCGCGGACGACGCGCGCCTGCCGAACAACGCGCTCGCGGCGCGGGCGGGCGTCGCCCCGTCCACGTGCCTGACGCGGGTGCGGCAGCTGCGCGAGCGCGGCGTCATCCGCGGCTTCCACGCGGACGTCGACCCGGCGCGCACGGGGCACCCCCTGCAGGCGATGATCGCGGTGCAGATGCGCGGCGCGGCCCGCACCCGCCTCAGCGGCTACCTGCAGCGCCTCGCCGAGCTGCCGGGGGTGCTGAACGTGTTCCTGCTGGGTGGCGCGCACGACTTCTTCGTGCACGTGGCCGCCGCGGACTCCGATGCCCTCAACGAGTTCGTCATCGAGCACCTGTCGACCGACCCGGACGTGGCGCTCACGGAGACCAACCTCATCTTCCAGCACGCGCGGGCGAGCTGGTACTGACCCGTCAGCGGCTCGCGGCCAACCAGCGCTGCAGCTCGATCGCGAGCGCGACGGGCGCGTCGAGCTGCACGAGGTGCCCGGCGCCCGGGAGCAGTCGCACGTCGGCGCCGGGGACGGCGTCCGCCAGCCGCCGCGCCCGGTCCGGCGGGATCCACGAGTCCTCCTCGCCCCACAGCACGCGCACCGGGACGTCGAGGTCGCCCAGCAGCGGCTCGAGCTCCGCGGTGTACCGCTCGTCGGCCTGGGCGACCTGCCGGTAGAACGCGGCCTGTCCCGCCGCGCCCGTCCACGGGTCGACGAGCGCGGCCAGGTGCTCGTCGCGCAGCGGCCGGTGCGCCGCCGTGCGCACGTACGCCTCCAGGGCGCCCCGGTGCACGGCGGCGGGCGTGGCCGCGAAGACGTCCGCGTGCTCGCGGACCAGGGCGAAGTACGGCGAGCCCCACGGGCGCAGCGCGACCACGTCCACGAGGCACAGCGACGCGTACCGGGCTCCGTGCAGCAGCGCGGCGCGCAGGCTCACCGCGCCGCCGTAGTCGTGCGCGACGACGTGCGGCAGCGGCGGCGGACCGGTCTCGGCATTGTCGGCACCGTCGGCACCGTCGGTCCAGGTGGGCCGCCAGTGCGCCAGCAGGTCGGCGAACAGCTCGCCCTGCGTACCGAGGTCGACGTCGTGCGCGGGGTCCTTCGACGACGCCCCGTAGCCCGGCATGTCCCACAGGTGCACGGTGAACTCGGCCGCCAGGGCGCGGGCGTACGGCTCCCACAACCACGACGACCACGGCGTGCCGTGGCAGAACACCAGCGGCGGGCCGGACCCGAACGCCGTCCACGCGACGTCGCGGCCCCGCCACGCGAACCGCCGGTCCAGCAGGGGCGCCGTGCCCGTGTCACCCGTCGAGTCGGTCATCTGGCGAGGCTAGGCGGTGGGGCCGACAGCGGCGCCGGCCGTGCCCACCCACCCCGCACCACCCGCCGGGTCCGCATCCCCTGCAGCGGCCTTTGTGCCCGCGAGGTCGAGCGTGAAGAACACGCTGCACGGGTCGGGGGAGTAGGAGCCGAACGGCCCGCAGGGCACGAAGCCGTGCCGCGCGTACAGGCGCCGCGCGGGCGCGAAGTAGTCCTGCGGCCCCGTCTCGAGGCTGACCGCCGCGTACCCGCGCGCGCGGGCCAGCGCCACCAGCCGGCCCAGGACGGCGCTCGCGACGCCGCGCCCGCGCGCGGGACGGGCGGTGCGCATCGACTTCAGCTCGCCCCGCCCGGCGCACGCCGTGGTCGTCGGCGCCAGCTCGCTGAGCGCGCCGCAGCCGAGCAGCGTCCCGTCGTCGTCGCGCGCGGTCACGAACGTCACCGAGGGCGCCAGCAGGCCGCCCAGGTCGAGGGCGTGCACGGACTCCGCGGGGGAGGTGGCGTGCATGTCGGCGAGATGCTCGTCCAGCAGCGCGCGCACGTCGGCGGCGGCCGGGGACTCGGGGGCGATGATCACCCCCGCATCCTCGCGCCGGAGTGTTTCGCGCACGTGTCCGCGGGTGTCAGCCGAGGTGGCCGGCCAGCAGCGCGTCCCCCAGCCGGGTGCGGGTGTGCAGCACGCGGTTGCCCTGCCGCTCGGAGCACACCAGGCCCGCCTCGCGCAGCACCGTCGCGTGGCGGCTCGCCGTCGCGGGCGTGACGTCCAGCACGCGCGCCAGCTGGGTCGTCGTGCGGCTCGTGTCCAGCACCTCCAGGACGCGGGCCCGGGTCGGGCCGATGAGGTGCGCCACCTGCGCCCCGTCGCCGGGCGCACCCGCCTCGTCGCCGCGGGCCATCCAGCCGGGCGCCGGGGCCACCGGGTACACCAGCACCGGGTCCAGGTCGTCGTCCTCGAGCACCACCGGCGCGATCACGCAGAACACCGACGGGACCACCGTCAGCGGGCGGCCCCGCAACGGTAGGCGCTTCGACACCGGGTACCAGCCGGTCCACCGGCCCCCGTCGTGCCGCAGCAGCGGGTCGAAGCTGTCCATCAGCCCCTGCGCCCCGCCGAGGCGCAGCGCCGCGTCCCGCGCGTCCTGGTCGGCCGCGAGCGCCGCCCGCGTCACCGCCGCGTACGGGGCGACCGCCAGCGCGTGGTACCGGCACAGCGCGCCCGCGAGCCAGCGCATCGCCTCCGCCTCGCCGGACGCGATGCGCCGCACCCACGGCGGCGCCCCCGACGGGAACGTCATCGCCAGCTCCCGCGCGAGCCGCGCCCGGGGAGTGCCCGCCACCCGGTCGGCCGCCACCTCGATGCCCTCCTCCTCGCGGCTGCCGTCGGGACGCGGCCCGGCCACCGGGGTCGGGGTGAGGAAGTCGGGGAAGTACGACGCGAAGGGCGCCAGCCGCGCGAGCGCCGCGACCGTCGTCGTGAGGCCCGCTTCCACGATCCGCGCACGCACCTGCCGCCGCCACGGGTCGAAAGCCAGGGCCGCCTGCCGGTTCTGCAGCAGGTGCAGGCTCAGCACGGTGTCCCACATCGGGTCCGGGCGCCCCGGCGCGCGCAGGCGCGCGAGGTCGTCCGCCGACAGGTCGATCGTGAGCACGGGCCACCACCTCGGGGTCGACTCGGGCCAGCTCGGTGTCCAGGCAGCGTCCACGTAGCGTCCACGCAGGGACCCCGCAGTCCCACCGAGTGCCGGCCATCCACGCTAGCCGCCCCCGGAGCCCCACGCCCGGGCCGGCGCCCACCTTGCACCCACGCGCAATGTCCGCGGCGCCGGTGTCCCCGCCCGGGGCCCGGCCCTCCGCCAGGGTGCACGACTGCACCGCACGACCGGCGCGCACGCCGTTCCCCGCCGCCCGTCCACCGATCGGTGGACCTCGGGTCCCCCCGACCGAGCCTCGCGGCGAGGGCGCCGTGACGACCAGGCTCGAGACCCCGGCGAAGCAGCACCCACCCGGCACCACCCGGCACCACCCGGCCCCCCAGCGGAACGCACCGAGGAGCACCCCATGGGCCTGCACGTCGACCCCACCGCCGTCTGCCTGCTGGTCGCCGTCGCGTTCGCCGCCGGATGGCTCGACGCCGTCGTCGGCGGCGGCGGGCTGGTGCAGGTGCCCGCCCTCATGCTGGTGCTGCCGTCCGCGCCGGTCGCGACCGTGCTCGGCACGAACAAGCTCGTCGCGATCACCGGCACCTTCGGCGCCGCCGTCACGTACGTGAGCCGCATCGGCCTCGACCGACGCCGGTCGCTCGCGGCCGCCGCCCTCGGCCTGCCCACCGCCGTCGTCGGCGCCGTCACCGCCTCCCACCTGCCGCGCGACGTCATCACCCTCGTCGTGGCGGCCACCCTCGTGGGCGTGGGGGTGTGGGCCGTGGTCGCACGGCCCGGCGCCGCGCCCCGCGCGGGAACACCCGCCCCGGCCCGCTGCACACCCACCCGGCGGACCACGCTGGCCCTCGCCGGGGGCGCGAGCGCCGTCGGCTTCTACAGCGGCGTGGTCGGCTCCGGCACGGGAGTGCTGCTCGTCGCCCTGTTCGTCACCACGCTCGGCACCGACTTCCTGCGCGGGTCCGCGATGGCCAAGGTGGTGAGCATCGGCAGCGACCTCGGCGCCCTCGCCCTGTTCGGCGCGCTCGGGCACGTGCTGTGGCTGCTCGGCGCCGGCATGGCCGTCGCCAACGTCGCCGGCGGCATCGTCGGCGCCCGCACCGCCCTGTCCCGCGGCGCCGGGTTCGTGCGCGCCGTCCTGCTGCTCGTCGTCGTCGCCCTCGTCGCGAAGATCGTCCACGACCAGTGGCTCGCCGCCTGACCCGACCCCGGACCGACAGGGCCCGTCGCAGGTCAGGGCGCGTGCACGGTGGGGTCGTCGCGCAGCACGTCCAGCAGCAGCGCCAGGATCGCGTCCGGCCGCTCCAGCACCGGCAGGTGCCCCGCCCAGTCCAGCAGGGACAGCTCCGCCCCCGGCACCTGCGCCGCCACGTGCCGCGCGCACGCCCGCAACGCGTCCATGTCGTGCGCCCCCTCGACGACGAACGTCGGCACGCGGATCCCCGCGAGGTCCACCTCCACGCGCTCCGGGCCCGGCTTCGGCAGGCCGGCGGCGCTCGCGGCCGTGTCGGCGGCGAGCTGCACCTCGAACGCGCGGCGCTGCATGGCCGCGAGCGCCCGGGCGGCGGCGTCGCCGGCGTCCGGGCCGAGCCAGGTCGTGACGTTGAGCCGCACCGCGCCGTCGACGTCGCCCGCGGCCAGCAGGCGGGCCTCCTCGGCGTCGAACGCGTCGGACGTCTCCGTGTCGGGCACGCCGGGGGCGGCGGGGCACAGCAGCACGAGCTCGCGCACCCGGTCCGGGTGCGCCGTCGCGAGCTCGAGCGCGACCTTCCCGCCGAACGACGACCCGACGACGGCCGCGTCGGCGATCCCGAGCCCGTCGAGCAGGGCGGCGACGTCGCCGGCGTTCGTGTACGGGCCGCCGTCCAGCGGCAGCGGGGAGTCGCCGAAGCCGCGCAGGTCCGGGCGTACCACGCGGAACGTGTGCGCGAGGGCGGGGGCGACGGCGTCCCACATGCGCCGGTCCGCCACCCCGGCGTGGAGCAGGGCGACGGCGGGGGCGCCGGGGTCGCCGGCGACGTCGTGCGCGAGAGTCATGCGCACAGGCTAGACCGGAGGCCGCGGCCCGGCGGGCGAGCGCGGCCCCCCCGCCCGAGTATCGGGGTGACGCCCCGGGAAGCACTGTGACCCGCAGGAGGTTGACCTGTCCGTGAAGCACCTCGGATTCCTGTCCTTCGGGCACTGGACGCCGCACCCGCAGTCCGCCACCCGCTCGGCGTCCGACGCCCTGCTCCAGTCGATCGACCTCGCCGTCGCGGCGGAGGAGCTCGGCGCCGACGGCGCGTACTTCCGGGTGCACCATTTCGCCCGCCAGCTCGCGTCCCCGTTCCCGCTGCTCGCCGCCTTCGGCGCGCGCACGAGCCGCATCGAGATCGGCACCGCCGTCATCGACATGCGCTACGAGAACCCCCTGTACATGGCGGAGGACGCCGGCGCGGCCGACCTCATCGCCGGCGGGAGGCTGCAGCTCGGCATCAGCCGCGGATCGCCCGAGCAGGTGATCGACGGGTTCCGCCACTTCGGGCACGAGCCTCGGGCGGGGGAAACCGACGCCGACATGGCCCGCCGGCACACCGCCCGCCTCCTCGAGGTGCTCGACGGCGAGGGCTTCGCCGAGCCGAACCCGCGGCCCATGTTCCCGAACCCGCCCGGCCTGCTCCGGGTCGAGCCGTACTCCGAGGGGCTGCGACAGCGGATCTGGTGGGGCGCCGGCACCCGCGCCACCGCCGAGTGGACCGCGGCCCAGGGAATGAACCTCATGAGCTCCACCCTGCTGTCCGAGGACACCGGCGTACCGTTCCACCGTCTGCAGGCCGAGCAGATCCAGCGCTTCCGCGACGCGTGGGCCGCCGCCGGGCACGGGTGGGAGCCCCGGGTGTCCGTGTCGCGCAGCATCTTCCCGATCACCGACGACCGCGACCACGCCTACTTCGGCACGGAGACCGCCAGCACCGACCAGGTCGGCCTCCTCGAGGGCGTGCGGGCCCGGTTCGGCAAGACGTACGCCGGTGAGGTCGACGACGTCGTCGCGGACCTCGCCGAGGACGAGGCCGTCGCCGCCGCCGACACCCTCCTGCTGACCGTGCCCAACCAGCTCGGCGTCGAGTACAACGCGCACGTCATCGAGAACGTCGTCCGGCACGTGGCGCCCGCTCTCGGCTGGCGCTGAGCACTCTCACCCCGGAGCGCCCTGCCCGCAGGGGGACGTCACGGGGCCGGGGCCGGCGTCGTCCGGCAGGCGCAACGCCCGGCACAGCGCCGCCCACGCCGCCTCGCCCAGACGCCGGTCGGCAGCCTCGCTGCCGCCACGACGCATCGCCCTGCCCGCCGACACGGGCGGCTCCCCGGGCAACGTCGCGCGGTGGCCGGCCTCCGGGTCCGTCACCAGGGTGGTCGCCAGCCCGTGCGCGTCCCGGCGCCGGAGGATCTCCTCTGCGTGCCGCACCGCGGGCCACACCTGGTCGTCCCCGCCCGCGACGAGGACCACCTCCGCGATCCGCTCCACCGCGATGGCCGCCGCCGTCGTGCGGGCCGCGTCCGCCTCCCGCGAGCGCAGGTACAGGTCACGGAACGCCGGCGGGTCGTCCACTGGGGCCCACCCCGGCACGAACGGGACGAACGGGAGCGGCCGCCCGCCCCACGTCCAGTGCGACGTCTGGCGGCCGCCCGGCGCCACCCCAGCCCACACCACGTCCGACGGCGCGAAGGCGACCACGGCGTCCACCGGCGCGCTCGTTCCCGCGGCGAGCGCCGCCGTGACGAGCGCGGCCTCCGCCCCGAACGACGTCCCCACCAGCACCACGCGATCGCACTCCGCCGCGAGCGCCTCGACGCGGCGCACGAACGTCTCCACGGGGACGTCCCACGGCCCCGCAGGCTGTCCGTGGCCACCGAACCACCGCACCGACTCCGCGAGCACCCCACGTCCGGTCAGCAGGCGTGCCCGGCCTTCGTCGACGCGGCCGCTCGACCCGGCGAGCACCAACGCCCCTGTCCCCACCGGACGTCGCGGCAGGACCCGCACCCCCTCAGGGTCCACCAGCCGCACCACCCGCGAGACGTCAGGCACGGCCGCCGCCCACGATCTCCACGAGCGTCGGGGGAGAGGTGCGGTAGTCGCCCCAGCGCGCCCACCGCACCACCACCCGCACCACCACGATCCCCGGGTCCACCAACGACGCCGCGAAGCGTGGGAACGCCTCCGCGTAGGCCTCCGCGCACCGGACCCGGTCCGCGCCCACCGGGACGTCCGCCACGCCCTCGACCTGCAGGGTCGTGCCGTCCGGGCCGCCCACCACGACCGCCACCCGCGGGTCGCGGCGCAGGTTCGCCACCTTGCGCGACCCCTCCCGCGCGTCGAAGACCAGCTCGCCGCGCGCCGTCACCGCGAGCGTGAGGTACGCCGACTGCGGGCCGCCGTCCGGGCCGAGCGTCGAGACCACCCCGTCGCCCACGCCGCGCACGTGCCCGACCACCCGCTCCAGCGCCCCACCCGACAGGCCCGACGTCGTCATGCCGCGACACTAGCGGGCGCCACCCGCCCGGACCGGCGCCGCCGCGTCCACCACGCCCACCAGCACCGGAACCGCCCGCCGCCGACCCACCACGTGCACCTGCGACCACCCGCGGTACGGGGCGGACCCGGCGGCCACCGCGACCAGGCCCGCACGCTGCGCCGCCCACCGCCGCCAGTGCCGCGCGAACGCCCGGGCCCGCACCACCCGACCCCGCGCCTCCTGCCCCGACAGCGCCTCGCCGCGCCCCACGTCCACCATCACCAGCACCGGACGCCACCCCGCCCGGCGCGCCAGGCGCGCCCACCACCACCGCCGCACCCGCGACGTCGCCGGGTCGTGCACCACGAGCACCCCGGCACCGTCGTCGACACCGCCGCTACGGCCGCCACCGTCCGCGCAGTCCCCGCCGCACCCCGGGCCCGTCAGCACCGCCCGCACCACCCCCGCCAGGTGCCGCACGTGCACCACGGGCCGGTACACCGCGTACGGGATCCCGCGCGGCACCCGCCGCCGCAGGTCCCGCCGCGCCGCCTCGCTGTCCAGCACGCGCACCCCGGGACGGCACCCCGCCACCCGCGCGAGCGCCGTGCTCTTGCCCGCCCCCGGCACGCCGCCCACCAGTACGAACGTCCCCGCTCCGGCCCCGCTCGCCGTCGCACGCTCCCGCACCACCGCCGTCATACGGCGACCACGCCCCTTCCTGCCGCGACCTCCACCGCCGTCCGGCGGGGCGCCCAGCGTGCCAGGCCCGCATGAGGGCCAGATGAGACCGTCCCGCGACGACCGTGCCCGCCCGGAGGCACGATGCGAGACGATGCACGACATGGCCCGCACCACCCTGCTCGGAACCGACCTGCCCCTCGTCGCCGCCCCGATGGCGGGCGGCGCCACCACGCTCGACCTCCTCGCCGCCACCACCGACGCCGGAGCGTTCGCCTTCCTCGCCGGCGGCTACCAGCATCCCGACACCCTCGCCGACCAGGTCCGCCGCGCCCACCGGCAGGCCCGCCCCTTCGGCGTGAACCTGTTCGTCCCCCCGCCTGCCTCCGCGCCCCGCCCCGACCCTGCGGCGCTCGCGGCCTACGCGCACCAGATCGCGCCGGACGCCGCCGCCCACGGCGTCGACCTCGATGCCGTGCTCGCGGCAGTCCCGGTCGCCGACGACGACGGCTGGGCGGCGAAGGTCGACCTGCTGCGCCGCGAGCCCGTGCCCGTTGTGTCGTGCACGTTCGGGCCGCCACCCGCCGCGGACGTCGCGGCCCTGCGCGCGGCAGGCTCCGCCGTCCTCGTCACCGTCACGACCCCGCAGGAGGCCGCGGCCGCCGAGGAGCTCGGGGCGGACGGCCTCGTCGTGCAGGGCCCGCGGGCGGGCGGGCACAGCGGCACGTGGGACCCGGGCCGCGCCGTCGTCGACGGCACGACCGAGGACGTGGTCGCGGCGGTCGTCGCGACCACGAGCCTGCCGGTCGTGGCCGCCGGGGGTGCGGACGGCCCCGCCGCCGTCACCCGGCTGCTGCGGGCCGGGGCGCAGGCGGTCGCCGTCGGCACGCTGCTGCTGCGCACCGACGAGGCCGGCACCTCCCCGACCCATCGGGACGCCCTCGCCGACCCGCGGTACGGGACGACGGCGATGACCCGCGCGTTCACCGGCCGCCCCGCCCGCGCGCTCGTCAACGGCTTCCTCACCCGGCACGACGCGTACGCCCCGGTCGCCTACCCCCAGGTGCACCACCTCACCCGCGAGCTGCGGCGCCGTGCAGCCGCCGCCGGGGACGCCGAGCGGCTGCACCTGTGGGCCGGGACCGGTCACCGTCACGCCGCCACCGGTCCCGCGGCCGACGTCGTCCGCGGCCTCGGCGCCGACCTGTGACCCCCGCGCGCGGCACCGCCGTGACATCGTGCCCGTTCGCTACGTTGCCGTCATGACCGCGACCTGGGACCCGCCGACCGTGCTGCGCGCCGCCGCCGAGTGGTCGTGGGTGCCGCCCGACGCAGAGTGCGTCGTCACGGACGTCACCCTCACCCGGTGGCCGGCCTGGGCGCAGGGCCGCGTCGTGCTCACCGGGCTCGCGTCCGACCGCGCGCCGCAGGACGTCCTGCGCGACGCCGTCGAGCGAGCGCGCGCCTGGGGCAGCGACACCCTCGGCGTCTGGGTCTCGGACAGCAGCACCCCCGACCTCACCGACCTGCTGCTCGACCGCGGCGCCCGGCTCGAGGACTCCGTGGACGTGCTCGCCCTCCTGATCGAGGGACTCGCTCCCCAGCCCCGCGAGGCGCCGGACCCGGGTGGGCGCCTCGTCGTGCGGCGCGTGACCGACGCGGCCGGGCTGCGCGACGCCGACCGCGTCGACACCGCGGTGTGGGACCAGCAGCCCATGGACGACGACCGGCTCGCCGCCGCCGCCCGCTCGCTCCTGTCCGAGGGCAGCCCCGAGCTGCGCGTCGTCGCCTACCAGGACGGCGCGCCCGTGGCGTCCGCCGGCGTCACCCTCGCGGCGGCTCCCCACCCCGCGCTGGGCACCGTCGCACGGCTCTGGGGCGCGGGCACCGTGCCCGACCGTCGCGGTCGCGGCGCCTACCGGGCCGTGCTCGAGGAACGACTGCGCCTGGCGGCCACCGCGGGCGCGTCGCTCGCCCTCGTCAAGGGCCGCGTCAGCACCTCCGCCCGCATCCTGCGCCGGGCAGGGTTCGAGCGGTACGGCGAGGAGCACTACTACCGGCTCACGCTCTGACGCGCGGTGAGACCGGGAGGACCCCACACTCGACGAGGAGGACGGACACGTGACAGGACCCTCGGCAGGACGCTTCGACGGCCGTGTGGCGCTGGTCACCGGCGGAGCGCACGGGATCGGCGCGGCCACGGTGCGACGCCTGCACACGGAGGGCGCCACCGTCGTGGTCGCCGACGTCGACGAGGACGCCGCGCGGCGCGCCGTCGCCGGCCTTCCCGCCGGCGGGCCACCCGCCTCCGCCGTCGCGTGCGACATCACCGACCCCGCGTCGGTGGACGCCGCCGTCGCCACGGCCCTGGAGCGACACGACCGGCTCGACGTGCTCGTCGGCGTCGCGGGCGGCACCGGCGTCCACCCCGGCCTCCTGGACGGCATGGACGACGCCACCTGGGCCGCCGGCGTCGACCTCAACCTGGCCGGCCCGGCACGTTGCGTCCGCGCTGCGGCCCCGCACCTGCCGCACGGGGGAGCGATCGTGCTGGTCGGCTCCGTCAACGGCCTGCAAGCCTTCGGCGACGAGGACTACTCCGCCGCGAAGGCGGGCCTCGTCTCCCTCGCGCAGAACCTCGCGGTGCGGCTCGGCAGCAGGGGAGTGCGCATCAACGTCGTCGCCCCCGGCACCGTCCGCACCCGCTCGTGGGACCAGCGCTCCGACCCCGACCGGCTCGCGACGCTCTACCCCCTCGGCCGCATCGGCGAGCCCGACGACGTCGCCGCCGCCATCGCGTTCCTCGCCTCCGACGACGCCGCCTGGATCACCGGCGTCACGCTGCCCGTCGACGGCGGAGTCCTCGCCGGACCGCTCGCCCGCTTCGAGTCCCTCGGCGGCGGGGGAGACCGGGAACCGTGATGTCACCGATCGTTGACATCGGGAGAGATGTTACTTAGCGTTGACATCGAAGCCGATGTCGTCGCTCGTTGACATCTCGTCGCGAGCACGCTCCGGCGGGGGAGGGGAGCCCATGATCGTCGCGAACGCCGAGCAGCTCGGTGCGCTGCTGCGCCGCGCCCGCAAGGACAAGGGGATCACGCAGGCGCAGCTCGCCGCCGCCGTCGACGTGTCCCGCCAGTGGGTCATCGCGGCCGAGGCCGGGGCACCCACGGCGCGGCTCGACCTGGTGCTCGATGCGCTGCGTGCCGTCGACCTCGTCGTCGACGTCGTGCCCGACGAGGCGGACGACGCCCTCGACGCCGTGCTGGGTCGCGCCCGTGGCTGACCGGGCCGCCGACCGGCTCGACGTCTGGCTCGACGGTGCTCACGCCGGCACGCTTCGTCGCGACCGCGGTGGCGACGTCACCTTCGCCTACACGCCCTCGTACCAGGGCCTGCGCGCCGCTCCGTCGCTCTCCGTGAGCATGCCCCGCCATGTCAGCGAGCATCCCGCCGGCGTGGTCATGCCGTGGATCGACAACCTCCTGCCGGACAACGACACCGTGCGCGCCCGCTGGGCGGCCCAGTTCGACGAGCGCCGCCCGACGGCGTTCAACCTGCTGCGCCACATGGGCGCCGACTGCGCGGGCGCCGTCCAGGTGGTGCCGGTGGGCGAGGAGCCGCAGGACGGCGCGGGCAGCCGGCCGCTCGGCCCGCGGGAGATCGCCGCCCACCTGCGCGAGCTGCGCGCGGACGACAGCTCGTGGGCGTTCGAGCACCATGGCGGGCGTTTCTCGCTGGGCGGGCAGCAGGGCAAGTTCGCGCTCGCCCGGGCCGCCGACGGGTCGTGGCACCAGCCCACCGGCCGCGGAGCCAGCACCCACATCTTCAAGATCGGCGTCGACGGCGTGGCTCACTCGGCCGCCGCCGAGCTCGTCACCATGCGTGCCGCACGAGCCCTCGGGCTGCCCGTCGCCACCGTCGAGACCGCCTGGTTCGAGGACCAGGCGGCCGTCGTGGTCGAACGGTTCGACCGACTCAGCATCGGCGACGACGTGCGGCGGCTGCACCAGGAGGACATGTGCCAGGCCCTCGGGCTCTGGCGGTCCGCCAAGTACGAGGCGGATGGCGGGCCAGGCGTGCGGGGCGTGGCGCGCCTCGTGGCGCGCGCCGTCGACCGCCGCGACCTCGCCCGGTCGCGCGACGACCTCGCGCGGGCCGTCGTCTTCAACTGGGTGGTGGCCGGGACGGACGCGCACGCCAAGAACTTCGCACTGCTGCACGGTGGGGCACGCACCGTCCTGGCGCCGCTGTACGACCTGGTGAGCGCGAGTCTCCTGTGGCCGGCCGACGAGGTCCGCTACAAGGCGCGCCTCGCGATGAAGCTCGGCGGTGAGTACCGCCTGCGGGCACTGGGCACACGCCACGTGGAGCGCGCCGCCGCCGACCTCGGTGTCGATCCTGGCTGGCTCGTCGGCGTCGCCGCCACGTACGCCGCGGCCTGGCCGGACGCCGTCCGGGACACCGTCGCGGGCGAGCGCGACCTGATGCCCGACGGCCTCGCGGGGGAGTTCGTGGACCGTGCCGCAGCACGCAGCAGGGACGTCGTCCGCGCACTCGCCGCGGGTACCGGCGGGGGAGAGGAACCCCTTCGACCCGGCGGCACCTGGGTCCCCCCGCACGAGCGCGCGGGCCGCAAGGTCGCCGGTCACTGGCGGGCGCACCCGGGGCGCTGAGGGCGCGAGGGCACGTCAATTGACGATCTCCGCATCGCCGTCTCGCATGGCCGTGACTCGCTCCCGCCAGGCCGCCAGCGCCCCGGCGTCTGTCGGACCCGGTCCGTCACGTCCTCGAAGGGACCGGTCGGCTCGACGAGATAGACGTGCGGCTCGTCGCCATCCGGCCCGAGCGGCCTCCAGGTGGGATGAGCACCGGCGCAGTCGCCCTGGGGCGCCTACCGTGAATTGCATGATCAGCTTGGTCTGCGCTCCGTACCACCTGGGTCGGCGTCAGCAAGGAATGGGTGCCGGTCCCGAGCGCCTTCTTGCTGCAGGAGCGCTGAACCGGCTGCGGTCGGCAGGCCACGAGGTCGAGGTGGTGCAGGTCCATGCTCCGCGACCGTTCGGCCATGAAATCGGCGCGTACTTCGCGGTCCAGGAGTCGCTGGCCGAGGCCACAGCGCACGTCGCCTCCACCGGCGCATTTCCCCTCATCCTGGGAGGCAACTGCGGATGTGTGCTCGGGGCCACCGCAGGGATGGGCCTGCGGGAAAGGAGCGGCGTCGTGTGGTTCGACGCGCACGGCGACGCGAACACGCCCGATTCCACCGAGAGCGGCTTTCTCGACGGGATGCCGGTGGCGATCCTGACGGGCCAGTGCTGGCGGGGATTGTCGCGCTCCGTCCCGGGATTCAGTCCGATACCCGGCAACCAGATCTTGCTGGCAGGTGTCCGGTCCGTCGACGAGCGCGAACATGACGTCATCGAGGAGGCCGGAATCTGTCTGGTCAGTTCGGAAAGCCTACGTCCGGCCCCTGACTCGCCATTCGCGCGTGCGCTCAACGTCCTCGGCGCCCGCGTGCAAAGCGTGCACGTGCACGTCGACCTGGACGTGATCGACACCGCAGACGGCATCGCCAACGAGTTCGCTGCCGGTGACGGGCCGTCGCTGGCGGCACTGACGGCATCCATTGACGCCATCGGCGCTGCGATCCCTGTCAACAGCATCAGCCTGACTTCCTACGACCCGGAGCACGATACGGACGGCCGCGCGGCAGCGTCCGCGCTGCGCATTCTCGATTCGCTGGCGTCTCTCGCCCCGAGAAGCGGTCAGAAGTCAGTGCCCGTGAAGACCAGCTGAGCAAGCCGAGGCGAGGTTCCGACCCGTCCAGGGCGCCGGACATGGCGGGGGATCGAGCCATCGGCCTGCTCGGGCGTGAACGTCAGGTTCAGCGAGGCAGTCTGCGCCTCGCTGAAGGCAGTCCCTGGTCCAGCGTCATCGAACGTCGCGCCGATGGGCGCGTCGGGTGAGGTAACCGGGGGCCAGCCAGGTCTGATCCAGGTGGTCGTGGAAGCCCGGCGTCGCCGGCTCTGCGAGGACTTCCACACACCGTTCCAGAACCGATAATGCACATTATGTCATTACGCGGGGAACCTGGGCCCCGACGCCCCTCCCTCGCGAGGTGGCTCCATGACCGTCGACGCACGTCTCGCATCGGGCGCGCCGTACGTCTCGTGACCGCTCGCCGCCCGTGCCGACATGAGTCGTCGCCAGGTCCGACGCTGAACCGACGCGGCCTGACGACGCGTGTCGAGGTCGGCGCGCCCGGTGTGCGACATCGCGCGTGTGCTGAGCTCGTCCGCGACGTCCTGACGATCCGCCTCGGGTCGGTCGAATCGCCTCTCGCGCGTCATGCCCGACCCGCGTCAGCACGGGCGACGCCTCGAGGCCCCGCGCCGCCCCGGTGCACCCTGGACGCGTCCGTCCGATCCCCCGGGACGGTCCCGTCCCCACCGGCGCGCCCGGCAAAGGCGTTCAGCCCGGCAACGCCGTCGAGCCCACCGGTGTGCGGCACGACGTCCGCCCGGATCGCCCGGCCAGAGTCTCGCCAACGGCGCCTGCGCGCGGTAGGCTGATTCGGACATTAGGCCCAAACTATTGTGTATGGCACAACACAGTGGTCTCGCGCAGCACGGCGTCGATTCCCCTCGATCTCCCAGGGACTCCGCGCCGCCGCTGTCGGACGGCATGGCTACCGTGAGCAGCATGGCCACTCCCCCCGGCGGGCTCGAGTTCTGCGTCTTCCCCACCGCCATCGGGCACTGCGCTCTCGTGTGGCGGCGGCCGGGCGTCGTCGTGGGCTCCACACTCCCCCACGGCTCGCCGCAGAGCACGCGTGCCGCCGTCGTGCGCTGGTACCCGGAAGCCCGCGAGACCAGCCCGGGCGCCGAGATCGCCGCGGTCGTGGCCCAGGTCGCCGGCCTGCTCGAGACGGGCGCCGGCGACCTGTCCCGCGTCGACCTCGACCTGTCCGGCGTCCCCGCGTTCGACCGCCGGGTGTACGAGGTCGTGCGCGACATCCCCGCCGGCACCACCCTGACCTACGGTGACGTGGCAGCACGGCTCGGAGCCCCGGGCGCGGCGCAGGCCGTCGGCCAGGCCCTCGGCCGTAACCCGTTCCCGCCGATCGTGCCGTGCCACCGCGTGCTCGCCGCGGGCCGTCAGGTCGGCGGGTTCTCCGCGCGCGGCGGGCGACGCACCAAGCTGCGCATGCTCGAGGCCGAGGGCGTGCACCTCGAGCACCCCACCCTCTTCGACGTCTGACGGGTCCCGGGTGTCGGTGCGCGCGCCTACGCTGGGGCCGGGCCGTGCGGCGGGCGTCGCCGCAGGTCACGAGCGTGCGGGTGGTCCGCACCGGTTCGCATCAGACGCCATGGAGGACGTGATGGTCGCCCCGCCCCGGCTGGACCGCGTCGCCGTCGCGACCGCCGTCGACCGGTAC
>Ga0182740_1001512_pt1 | contig 15611 bp, 11 predicted proteins | sample eDN5th37CKraftBY_FD_128872 | JGI IMG/M metagenome (GOLD analysis project Ga0182740, IMG submission 128872) | Enriched backyard soil microbial communities from Emeryville, California, USA - eDNA 5th pass 37_C Kraft BY (version 2) (version 2) | ecosystem: Environmental > Terrestrial > Soil >...
CCCCTGTGGGGTTTTGTCTTTGTGAGAGCCTTATGGCTGGCGCCTGTCGAGAACACTCCGGGTGCAGTCATCAGCCTCAGTGCCGTATTCCAGGATTGGAGTACCTGCCGACACAGGGCAGGGACTCAAGCAGTTACGCCTGACGACCATAGCAAGGTGGTCCCACTCCTTCCCATCTCGAACAGGACAGTGAAACGCCTTTGCGCCGATGATAGTGGACGGACGTCCGTGAAAGTAGGTCATTGTCAGGCTTTGATTCCAGAGACCCCGCAGCTTGCGCTGCGGGGTCTTTTCTATTGCGGCTCCCCAGTTCTCGAGGCGGAGCTACTCGGACTCGGAAACAGAAGCCGTGCACCGGAGCGGGCGTCGTATGCATTGGCATGCGGTGCGAGGCACTTGAAGGGGCAGCTTCTTGGAGGCATGTGCGGCTTGGAGGCAGACGGGCGCAGCTCCGGCCTTGAGGATTTCTGCAGATGCATGAGACCGCCAGCATGAGACCGCCAATCAGGCTGCAAGCCGCGCCAGCATTGAATGTGCCCAAATAACAACGGCCGTGGGCGGGGTAGCTTTGTGCGGTAAGATTGACCGAGTCAATTCGTTGGAGCGTTATCGTGAGTGATCCCCAGACCCCCGTGCCCGGAACGACGTTAGACCTGCGCACGCTGACACACGTGGCCTATGGCTTGTACGCCCTGGGCTTCTTGACGAGTGGATTCCTGGGCATCGCCACGTTGGCGGCCGTTGTGCTGATGTATCTCAAGCGCTCGGACGCCGCAGGCACCGTCTACGCCGCTCATTTCGACTGGTTGCTGCGGACCTTCTGGTGGGCCCTGCTGTGGCTGGCCATCAGCGCCATTGCGACGCTCATCTTCATCGGCTGGATCGGACTGGCCGCCACCGTGATCTGGGTGCTGTATCGTCTGATCAAGGGCTGGCTGGCATTGCTGGAAGGCGCTGCACCGACAAGCTACGCCTGAGTGCGTGCGCAATGACAAAAGGCCGGCATATGCCGGCCTTTTGCATTCTGGGCCTGGCCCTGTCTGCATGTGCGGCGACATGGATGAGCACGCTTAGGCGAGATGGCAACGGCGTACATGATGGCGAGGAGACAGGGGCGGAATGCGAAGAAGATGCCCCCATTCCAGCGTGCATGCATGCGTGCGGGTCACACGCTAATTCAGGCATCGGGGCATGCAACATGTGCAGCGTTGATAGGCGCGCAAGCACGCCCACACAAGTGAGCGTTGCCGGCACACGATGCAGCTTCGAACTATGCCGATTGCCTGCAGAGGCGCGCCAGGCTTGGCTTTCGGGAAAGGCTGATGTGGGAGATCCAACCGTGCCGGTGAGAGGGCGGCAAGGCTGTCGCGATAAGTAGGGCTGCGCTGGGGAGGCGAGCTCGCCCAGGGATGAACCAGGGCGTCGCGACGATATGAAGGCAGGGACGTACGGGGTACGCCCTTTGCCTGCTTACTTCAGATGCGCGTTGACCAGCTTGGTCAATTCGAACATCGTGACCTGATCTTTGCCGAAGATCGGGCGCAGCTTGGCATCGGCGTTGATGTTGCGCTTGTTGCTGGCATCTTGCAGGTTGTGCTTCTTGATGTATTCCCAGATCTTTTTGGTGACCTCGGTACGCGGCACGGCTTCCGAGCCGATGACAGCAGCCAGTTCGGCGCTGGGGTCAGGGGCTTCATGAATGCAGCGTTCGGCTTGCGCGCGGTCGCGGGTTTGGAGGTTGTGGCCATAATGCGGCGCTCCTTCTCTGGCTGTTGGAAAAATTGTCCTGCGGCCGGAGCATAACGTGTCTCTCCCGTAAAGACAAAGGCATTTATCCTCTGTAGCAACTAAAATGCACAGACTGTCCCCTCTATATCGTCAATCTGTAACCTCCTATGTACGCACGATCTCCTTTGGAATCAATTCGACTATTTCATGACGAATTGACGGCGCTGCGGCGCGATTTGCACGCGCATCCCGAATTGGGCTTCGAGGAAGTCAGGACCTCCGGTATCGTTGCCGGCGCGCTGGAAGCGCTGGGAATCGAGGTGCATCGCGGCATCGGCAAGACCGGCGTGGTGGGCGTCATACGCGGCAAGCGTTGCGACAGCGGACGCATGATAGGGCTGCGTGCCGACATGGATGCCTTGCCCATGACGGAGGACAATGACTTCGCGCACAAGTCGACCAAGCCCGGTCTGATGCACGGTTGCGGCCATGACGGCCACACGGCGGTGCTGATCGGCGCCGCGAAGTATCTGTCGCAGACACGTAATTTCGACGGCACCGCAGTGCTGATTTTCCAGCCCGCCGAAGAGGGGCGCGGCGGCGCGCGCGCGATGCTGGAGGACGGACTGTTCGATACCTTCCCTTGTGACGCCATCTATGCGTTGCACAACTGGCCTGGCCTGAAGCCTGGCACGATAGGGATCAATCCCGGGCCGATGATGGCCGCTGCGGACCGCTTCGAGATCCTGATCACGGGACGCGGCGGTCACGGCGCTCATCCTTATCAGACCATCGATCCCGTCACCATCGCGGGGCAGATCATCACCGCACTGCAGACCATCGTGTCGCGCAACGTGAATCCGCTGGATTCCGCTGTGGTGTCCATCGGATCCCTGCAGGCCGGCCATCCTGGCGCGATGAGTGTGATTCCGCGCGAAGCCAGGATGGTGGGCACGGTGCGCACCTTCCGCAAGTCTGTCCAGGAGATGGTCGAGACCCGCATGCGCGAGCTGGTGTCCGCGATCGCGGGTGCCTTCGGCGGCACGGCCGAGGTCACCTATGAACGGATTTATCCCGCGACGTTGAACACGCCGCAGCACGCCAACCTGGTGGCCGACATTGCCACCGAGATGATCGGCAAGGAGAACGTCGTGCGTGATCTGACGCCGTCGATGGGCTCCGAAGATTTTTCTTTCATGTTGCAGAGCAAGCCCGGTGCATACTTCCGGCTGGGTCAGGGCGGAGCGGATTCCGGCTGCGTGCTGCACAACTCGCATTTCGATTTCAACGATGCGGTCATCCCCTTGGGCAGCGCGATGTTCAGCGCGCTGGCCGAGCGGGGCATGCCGCTGGCAGATTAAGAAGCCTTTCATGTCTACTCAAAATACGACTCAGCTCACCATCACCCGGCCGGACGACTGGCATCTGCATCTGCGCGACGGCGCTGCGCTGGAGGCCGTGGTGGCGGATACCGCTCGCCAATTCGCGCGCGCCATCATCATGCCCAACCTGAAACCGCCGGTGACGACTACCGAGCAGGCGCTGGCCTATCGCGGCCGCATTCTGGAAGCCTTGAAGAAAGCGGGCGGGAACGTCGATGCCTTCACGCCGTTGATGACGCTGTACCTGACCGACAATACGTCGTCGGAAGAGATCTTTCGCGCTCACGAATCCGGCCAGGTCTACGCCGTGAAGCTTTATCCCGCGGGCGCCACGACCAACTCGGACGCTGGCGTGACCGATCTGCTGGGCAAGTGCACGAAGGCGCTGGAGGCGTTGGAGAAGTGCGGCATGCCCTTGCTGGTGCATGGCGAAGTGACGGATCCGTCGATCGACCTGTTTGACCGCGAAGCGATCTTTGTCGAGCGCGTAATGAAGCCCCTGCGCCGCGCTTTCCCCGCCTTGAAGGTGGTGTTCGAGCACATCACGACGAAAGACGGCGCGGAGTACGTGCGGGATGCCGAAGGCCCCATCGCCGCCACGATCACGCCGCAACATTTGCTGTACAACCGCAATGCGATTTTCCAGGGCGGCGTGCGGCCGCACTTCTACTGTCTGCCCGTCCTCAAGCGCGAGACGCACCGGCTTGCGCTGGTCGAGGCGGCGACCAGCGGTAGCCCGCGCTTTTTCCTGGGCACCGATAGCGCGCCGCATGCGCGCGGTTTGAAGGAACATGCCTGCGGCTGCGCCGGTTGCTACACGGCGTTGCACGCCATGGAGCTGTACGCGACTGCTTTCGATGCGGTCGGCAAGTTGGACAAACTGGAAGGTTTCGCCAGCTTCCATGGCCCGGATTTCTACGGGCTGCCTCGCAACACGGGTACGCTGACGCTGGCGCGCGAGGCTTATCAGGTGCCTGAAGAAGTGCCGTTTGGCGGCACGACGCTGGTGCCGCTGGCCGCGGGTGAGGCTCTGGCTTGGCGCGCGCGCGCCTGAGCGGCCTGAAATCGGGCGGGTCAACCGCGGCAAGAAAAAGCCCTCGATTCCGAGGGCTTTTTTCATGTGCCTCTATATGTATATAGAGACACCCTGATTACAGCGTGCCTTCGCGGCGCGCTTCCAGCAGTTCCCAGCGGGCGAAGCGTTCTTCGAGCTCGCTTTCCAGCTTGGCGAGCTCGCTGTTGATGCGTTCTACCTCGGCGGGGGCATCGCGATACAGGCTGCCGTCCGCCAGCTTGCCGGCTAGCTCGGCCTGTTGTGCTTCGAGAGCAGCGATGGCGTCCGGCAAGCCTTCCAGTTCGCGCAGTTCCCAGGAATTCATCTTGGCGGACTTGGCTGGCTTGGGCCGCGCGGCCTTGGCGCGCGCGGCGGCATCGTCGGCGGGCCGGGCTGCCGGAGCGGCGGCTTCGGTGGATACTGCCGGGGCGGGCCGCTGGGCAACCCATTCGTCGTAGCCGCCCACATAGTCGCGCCAGCGACCGTCGCCTTCGTAGGCGATGGTTTGCGTGACCACGTTGTTCAGGAAGGCGCGGTCGTGGCTGACCAGCAGCACCGTGCCCGAGTACTCCTGCAGCAACTCTTCCAGCAGCTCGAGCGTTTCGATGTCGAGATCATTGGTGGGTTCGTCCAGCACCAGCACGTTGGCGGGGCGGGCAAACAGGCGCGCCAGCAACAGGCGGGCGCGCTCGCCGCCGGACAGGCTGCGCACCGGCGAGCCCGCGCGGGCCGGCGAAAAGAGGAAGTCTCCCAGGTAGCTCATGACGTGCTTGCGGGCGCCGCCGATTTCGACCCATTCGCTGCCCGGGCTGATGATGTCGACGAGCGTGGCGTTTTCATCCAGCTGCGCGCGCATCTGGTCGAAATAGGCAACTGCGACGTTGGTGCCCAGCCGAGTCGTGCCGCTGTCAGGCTGCATTTCGCCCAGGATCAGCTTGAGCAGGGTGGTCTTGCCGGCGCCGTTGGGGCCGATGATGCCAATGCGGTCGCCACGGAGGATGGTGGTGGAGTAGTCGTCCACCACGATCTTGTCTCCGAAGGCCTTGCGCACGTGATCGAGTTCGGCGACCAGCTTGCCAGAGCGTTGGCCTTCCGCCAGCGCGAGCGAGACGTCGCCGACCCGTTCACGGCGCTCGGCGCGCTCGACGCGAAGTCTTTCCAGACGCCGCACGCGTCCTTCATTGCGGGTGCGGCGCGCTTCCACTCCCTTGCGGATCCAGACTTCTTCCTGCGCAAGCAGCTTGTCGAAGCGGGCTTGCTCCAGGCGCTCGGATTCGAGCCATTGCGCCTTGCGTTCCTGCCATTGCGAGAAGTTGCCGGGGAAGCTCAGCAGGCGGCCGCGGTCGAGCTCGACGATGCGAGTGGCGACGGCGTCCAGAAAGCGGCGGTCGTGGGTGATGATGACAGCGGCGCCTTTCCAGGCGCGCAGCATGTCTTCCAGCCAGGCGATGCCCTCGAAGTCCAGGTGGTTGGTGGGTTCGTCCAGCAGCAGCAGATCGGGTTCGTCGACCAAGGCGCGCGCCAGGGCGACCCGCTTGCGTGTGCCGCCGGACAGACCGGCGATTTGCACGTCGGCGGGAAGGCCGAGCTTTTCGAGCACCGATCGCACGCGCGACGGACGCTGCCAGTCTTCGTGGTCGCCCTCGACGTTGCAGACGACATCGAAGACCGTGGCGTTCTCGTCGAGCTCGGGTTCCTGTTCGACCGTGGCCACGCGCAGCCCCGAGCTGCGGGCGATATCGCCATCGTCGGGTTGGGTCCTGCCATCCAGCAGCCTTAGCAGCGAGGACTTGCCGGCGCCGTTGCGGCCGATAAGTCCGATGCGCTCGCCGGCCTGGATGGCGAAATCGGCGTGATCCAGCAGTGGGTGGTGGCCATAGGCCAGCTGGATATCGGTAAGGGTGATGAGGGTAGCAAGGGCCATGTGGTGAGTAATTTCTACGGCGTCTGAGCGAATCAAGGCGTATTGTCGCAGGAACCCCGGAACGCCGTTTGGGCCGCTTGCTCCAGCGCGCTTCGGGGACAGAGTCGCCGCGTGTAATAGAATACGGACCGCAAGGCGGGTCGGGCGATCGCGGTGGATGCATATCCATCGAGGAAGGTCCGGACTCCACAGGGCAGGGTAACGGCTAACGGCCGTCCGGCCGCGTCCTCGGGCGCGGTTGAGGAATAGGGCCACAGAGACGAGTCTGCGGGGCGGGCGCGCGTCGCGCGCACAGATACGGCCATCTCCGTATCGCGTCGTCCGGCAACGGGCGGCGGCATCGCAGGGTGAAACGCGGCAACCTCTATCCGGAGCAACATCAAATAGGCATGCGTGCGGTCTTCGGACCGCGAAGGGCGGCCCGTCCAAGCATGCGGGTAGGTGGCTAGAGCGGCTCAGCAATGAGCCGTCCAGAGGAATGATCGTCCGCCAGGGAAACCTGGTGTACAGAATCCGGCCTATAGACCCGTCTTGCAACTCATTCTCAACGCGGGCGAGGTTCCAGCTGGAATCTGGCGCCGCGCTGGCCGGCTCGGACATTTTTTCGATCGCTCAAAGCGGCGGGCTCGGCTGGAAGCCTTGCCAACCGGAGCAATCGACCGACCGTAAAACAATGCAAAGCCATTGTTAGCCGCCACTTCTGAAGAAGGACTTTTAGATAGTGCCGCAACCTCCTGATTTATTGGGAGGTTTTTCTTTTTGCGGTTTTACATATTGATCTAAGTCCTTGTTGTGATTGAAAAAATTGCAACCACGCGCTTGACCGCCCCGATCCCATACCGTAGAGTGGGAAATAGTAGGAAATTGTGCAATTAAGTGGGGTAAAAGTGGTGTTTCAGGGAAGCAGCGCGCTCACGCTGGATGCCAAGGGGCGGATCTCGATTCCGACCCGGCACCGTGACGCGCTCATGTCGCAGGCCGATGGCCGGCTGACCCTGACACGCCACCCTGACGGCTGCTTGCTGGTCTACCCGCGGCCGGAGTGGGAAAAGAAGCGCGAGCAGATTGCCGCCTTTCCCATGACGGCGCGCGCGTTGCAGCGGCTGTTGCTGGGCAACGCTCAGGACGTGGAACTGGACGGCTCCGGCCGGGTCTTGATCGCTCCTGAACTGCGCAACGCTTCCGGTATGACGCGCGATGTGATGCTGCTCGGTCTGGGCGCGCACTTCGAGCTGTGGGACGCCGCTACCCTGGCCAGCCGCGAGGCTGAGGACCTGGCCAAGGGTATGCCGGATGTGTTGAATCAGTTTTCGTTCTGAAAAAGTTATGGAATTCGAACATCGGCCCGTTCTGCTGGAGCCGACGGTGGACGCGCTGTTGCTGCCCGACTTCGGCGGCAAGGGCGCGGCACGGTCGCATCAGCAGGCCGGGCCGGATGCGGCTACGCGAGCGGAAGGCGGCGTTTTCGTCGACGGCACCTTCGGGCGTGGCGGGCACAGCCGCGAGCTGCTTGGCCGTTTGGGCAAGGCCGCGAGGCTGGTGGTGTTCGACAAGGATCCGGAGGCGATCGCCGTAGCCAGGCAACTGGCGGCAGCGGACCCGAGGGTCACGGTGGTCCATGGCGGCTTTGCCACCATGGCCGAAGAATTGGCGCAACTCGGCATCGGCAAGGTCGATGGCGTGATGCTGGATCTGGGCGTTTCCTCGCCTCAGATCGATGATGCCGAGCGCGGTTTCTCGTTCATGCGAGACGGCCCGCTCGACATGCGGATGGACACCACTCGTGGTCCCACGGTGGCGGATTGGCTGGCGCAAGCCAGTGTGGATGAGATGCGGGAGGTCATAGCGGATTATGGCGAAGAACGGTTTGCTTTTCAGGTTGCAAAGGCGATTGCTGCTCGCCGCGCAACAAGGCCGCTGCGCACCACGCTCGAACTTGCCGAGTGCGTCGCCAGCGCCGTCCGCACGCGCGAAAAGGGGCAACATCCGGCCACACGCACCTTTCAAGCTTTACGGATTTACATCAATCGGGAACTCGAAGAGCTCGCGCGCACCCTCGCGTCAGCTCTAGACCTGCTCGCCCCGGGAGGGAGGTTGGCGGTGATCAGCTTTCATTCGCTTGAAGACCGCATGGTCAAGCAATGCATCGCGGCGGCGGCTCGTCCGGCCGCCGCGCATGCGCGCCTGCCTTTGCGGGAAAGCGAAATGCCCCAGCCGGTCCTGCGTTCGCTCGGGCGTGTGCTGGCCGAAGACGAAGAAGTCTCGGCCAATGCGCGCGCCCGTTCCGCCGTCCTGCGTGTCGCCGAACGCACTGAAACGCCGCTGCCCCCTGAGGGCGGCTTCGCGTTCGTGAAGATCGGTTCGCTGCCGGGCAGCGACCTGGCTGCGCCGCCCCGCCGCGGCAAGGGAGGGCGCCGCTAATGGGTCGCGTCAATCTGATCGTTGCGGCTTTGCTGATGCTGTCGGCCATTTCCCTGGTCACCAGCCGGTATCAGTCGCGCCAGCTTTTTATCGAGCTGGGTCGTGATCAGGCGCAGGCGCGCGACCTCGAAACCAATTGGCGGCGCTTGCAGTTGGACCGCGCCGAACTGGCCCGCAATGCGCGGGTCGACGCCATTGCGCGTGACGGCCTGAAGATGATCTCCATCGTTCCGGACCGCACGCTGTATCTGAATCAGCCTTCCGCCTCCACCTCCGGAGGCGCGCAATGAAACGCGTCCCTTTCTTCGACAACCCGGTGCTGCGCGGGCAACTGCCCACATGGCGCGCGCGCCTGGTGCTGATCCTGCTGTTCGGCGGATTCACCGTGCTGGCCGGCCGCGCCTTGTTCTTGCAGGGCCTGTCCACCGAATTCCTGCAGCAGCAGGGTGAGCGGCGCTACGAGCGCACGCTGACGCTGGCCGCCACGCGCGGCAAGATCATGGACCGCAATGGCGCCGTGCTCGCATCCAGCGTGCCGGCGCGCGCCATCTGGGCGATTCCCGAAGACGCCAAGCAGGCTACGCCGGCGCAGCTGGAAACGTTGGCGAAGCTGCTGGAGACGCCTGTGGCCGATCTGCGCCACCGTCTCGTCGACGAAGACAAGAACTTCGTCTACCTGAAGCGCCAGGTCTCCATGGACGTGGCCGACAAGATCAAGCAACTGGGCATGCCCGGCGTGCACCAGCAGCCAGAGACCCGCCGCTACTACCCGGACGGCGACGTGATGGCCCACGTGGTGGGTTTCAACAGCGTCGAGGACCAGGGGCAGGAAGGGGTCGAACTCACCTTCAACCAGCAGCTTTCCGGCCGCCCGGGCAGTCGCCGCGTCATCAAGGACCGGCTGGGCCGCGTGATCGAGGACGTGCAGGCCGTGACCCTGCCGGTGGACGGCCGCGACCTGCGCCTGTCCATCGACACGCGTTTGCAGTATCTGGTGTTCAAGGCCTTGAAAGACGCCATGGACAAGCACCAGGCCAAGGGCGCCACCGCCGTGGTCGTGGACGTGCACACGGGCGAGATCCTGGCCCTGGCCAACGTGCCCACTTTCGATCCCAACAAGCGCGAAACCTTCCACGGTTCCAAGCTGCGCAACCAGGCCATCACCGATACGTTCGAGCCCGGTTCGATCATGAAGCCGTTCACCGCCGCGCTGGCGCTGGACCTGGGCCGCATCACGACCAAAACCCTGTTCGAGACCGGCAATGGCCGCTTTCAGTATCAGGGCAGCACGATCAGCGACGTGAGCCGCAACGGCACGCTGGACGTGGCGGGCGTGCTGCGCAAGTCCAGCAACATCGGCATGACCATGATTTCCGAGAAGCTGGAATCCCGGGAGATGTGGGACCGCTTCACGGAATTGGGCCTGGGCCAGGCGCCTCAGGTGGGATTTCCCGGCGCTGCACCCGGGCGATTGCGCCCCTGGGATCGCTGGCGCCTGATCGAAAAGGCCACGATGGCCTATGGCTACGGCCTGTCGGTGTCGTTGCTTCAGGTGGCGCGCGCCTATACCGTTTTTGCGCGCAATGGCGACATGGTGTCGCTGACGCTGGTCAAGCGCGACAGCGATCCCACCAGCGTCAAGATCTATACGCCCCGGACCACCGAAATGGTGCGCGGCATGTTGGAAGCCGCCGCCGGTCCTGAAGGTACCAAGGCCGCCCAGGTGCAGGGCTACCGCGTGGCAGGCAAGAGCGGAACGGCGCGCAAGATCGTCGACGGCAAGTACAGCATGCAGCGCTATCGGAGCTCGTACGTGGGCTTCGCTCCGGTGTCGGACCCCAAGATCGTCGTGGCGGTGTCCATCGACGAGCCGACGGTTGGCGGCTACTACGGCGGCGCTATCGCCGCGCCCGTGTTCTCCCAGATCGTGGGGGGGAGCTTGCGGCTGATGGGAGTGCGCCCGGACGCACCCTTCGAATCCACAATTGTTGCTGGTCTTAAGGAGCCAGGCAGATGAGCGCCAAAGGCTTCCTCTCCAATCCTGTCGCCACGGTTGCCGAAACCGTGGCGTGGTTGCATTCGCGCGTGTCGTTGACCGCGCACCTCAAGCTGGACTCGCGCGATATCGAGCCGGGCGATGTTTTCGTTGCCTGCCCTGGTCTGTCCAGCGACGGACGTCTCTATATAGAGAAGGCGCTGGCGCTGGGCGCGAGCGCTGTGTTGTTTGAAGCTCCCGCGAGCGAAGCCGTCCAGGCCGTGGCGGACCACGCGCCCATGCTGCCGGTGACCGGCTTGCGTTCCCTGCTGGGCGAGCTGGCCGACACCTGGTATGGCCGTCCGTCGGCAGCGCTCGCGGTCGTGGCGGTGACGGGTACCAATGGCAAGACGTCGTCGGTGCAGTGGATCGCTCATGCGCTGAGCCGCAATGACAAGCCTTGCGGCACGATCGGCACCTTGGGCGCCGTGCTGCCCGACGGCCGCACGCTGGGCGGTGACCTGACGACCCCCGACGTGCTGACCGTGCACCGCACGCTGGCCGCCATGCGCGACGCGGGCGCCAAGGCCGTGGCCATGGAGGCATCCTCCATCGGCATCGAGCAGGGGCGGATGGATGGCGTGCGCGTTGCGCTGGCGGCCTTCACCAATCTGACGCGCGACCATCTCGACTATCACGGCACGATGGAACGGTACGAAGCCGCCAAGGCGCGCCTGTTCCGTTGGCCGGGCCTGACCGCCGCGGTCATCAACGCCGACGACGAGGCGGGTCGCCGCCTGATCGCCGATCTTCCCGCCGGCATGGCGATGGGCTACAGCCTGAGCGAAGACCCGGAGATTCCCGCCGGCATGCGAGCGCGCGAACTCCAGGCCACTGCCCAGGGCCAGATTTTCACGTTGGTGTCCCCGCACGGCGAGGCCCAGATCGTCACCCGCTTGCTGGGTGCGCACAACGTGTCCAACCTGCTGCTGGTGGCGGGCGTGCTGTATCAACTGGGCCTGCCGTTTGCACAGATTGCACGCGAATTGGCCGCGACGGATCCGGTCGACGGCCGCTTGCAGACGGTCGAGCCGGTGGCGCAAAGCACCCAGGCCGACGCAGGCCGCGGCCCGCTGGTGGTCGTGGACTACGCTCATACTCCCGATGCGTTGTCGCGGGCGCTGTCCGCGTTGCGCGCCGTGGCAACCGCACGTGCCGGCCGCCTGGTCTGCCTGTTCGGTTGCGGCGGCGAGCGTGACCCGGGCAAGCGTCCCGTGATGGGCCGCATTGCCGCGGACCTCGCCGATCACGTGGTCGTGTCCAGCGACAACCCTCGCACCGAGTCCCCCGAAGCTATCGTCGAGCAGATCCTGACCGGCATTCCCGACACCGTGCGTCCCGACGTGCAGGTGGATCGAGCGCGCGCCATCATGCAGACCATCTGGGCAGCCGCGCCCGATGATGTGGTGCTGCTGGCCGGCAAGGGGCATGAAACGTATCAGGACATCGGGGGCGAGAAGTTGCCCTTCGATGACCGCGAATGGGCGCGGCTGGCATTGCTGCTGCCGCAGGTCAAGGGCGTATCCACCGACACGCGCCGCATCGGCGAAGGCGAACTGTTCGTGGCGTTGGTGGGCGAAAACTTCGACGCCCACAACTATCTGGACCAGGCCGAGGCGCGCGGCGCATGCGCGGCCGTGGTGGCGCATGCCATGCCTGAAGCCAGGCTGCCGCAGTTGGTGCTGGGCGACACCCGCATTGCGCTGATGCGCATCGGCGCCGCCTGGCGCGCGCGGTTCGCGCTGCCCGTGGTGGCGGTGACCGGCAGCAACGGCAAGACCACGACCAAGGAAATGATCTCGGCCATGCTGGCCGAGTGGCAAGGCGAAGGGAACCGCCTGGCGACGGCGGGCAACCTGAACAACGACATCGGTGTGCCGCTGACCTTGCTGCGCCTGCGGCCGGAGCACCGCGCTGCGGTGTTCGAACTGGGCATGAACCATCCCGGCGAGATCGCGCAGCTGGCCGCCATCGCGGCGCCCACGGTGACGCTGGTGACCAACGCCCAGCGCGAGCATCAGGAATTCATGCACAGCGTGGAGGCGGTCGCGCGCGAAAATGGCGCAGCCATTTCGGCGCTGCCCGAGGATGGTGTGGCGGTATATCCCGGCGACGAGCCGTATTCGTCTATCTGGGATGCGCTGGCCGAGCCTCGCCGCGTGTTGCGCTTCGGCCTTCAGCCCGGTCTGGACGTGTACGCCGAGCAGATCATTGCGGACGTGAACGCCACGCGCTGCCGCGTGGTCACGCCGGTGGGCGTGGCCGACCTGGCGCTGCCCGTGCCCGGCCTGCATAACTTGCGCAACGCGCTGGCGGCCATCGCCAGTGCGATCGCTGCGGGGGCGCCGCTGGAAGGCGCGGTGCGAGCCTTGGCCAGTTTCAGCCCTGTTGCGGGCCGCATGCAGCACAAGAGTATGAGTGACGGAACGTTGCTCATTGATGACACTTACAATGCCAACCCCGACTCGGTTCGCGTGGCCGTGGATGTGCTGGCCCGCATGGCCGGCATGCGCATCCTGGTGCTGGGCGACATGGGCGAGGTCGGGGACAACGGCCCCGCCATGCATGTCGAGGTGGGCAATTACGCGCGTGAGCAAGGGCTCGACGCGCTCATCACGCTAGGCGAAGCCAGCCGGGCGGCCGCGGCCGCATTCGGTGTGGGCGCGCACGCCTGCGCATCGGTAGACGAAGTGGTTGCCGCATTGCGCGGCTTGCGCCCGTCCTGCGTATTGGTAAAGGGATCGCGCTTTATGCGCATGGAGCGGGTAGTGACGGCTTTTTCTTTGAATGACGGTACGGCGGCCAAGGGGCAGGGAGAGCAGAATGCTGCTTGAAATCGCCCGCATGCTGTCTGACGATGTGCGCGCACTGGGGGTGTTCGAATACATCACCTTGCGCGCTGTTCTGGCATGCGCGACCGCGCTGCTGATCGGCCTCGTGGCCGGTCCGCGCGTGATTCGCAAACTGACCGAAATGAAGATCGGCCAGGCCGTGCGCTCCTACGGCCCGGAAACCCATCTGGTCAAGACCGGCACCCCCACCATGGGCGGCGTGCTCATTCTTATTTCCATCGCGATCAGCACGCTGTTGTGGGCGGATTGGACCAACCGCTTCGTCTGGGTGGTGCTGCTGGTGACCTTCGGCTTCGGCTGGATCGGCTGGATGGATGACTACCGCAAGGTGGTCTATCGCGATCCCGAAGGCATGCCCGCGCGGCAGAAGTTCTTCTGGCAGGCCACCATCGGCATGGTGGCCGCGGTGTATCTGGCGTTCGCGGTGTCGGCGCCGGCCAATACCGAACTGTGGCCGCTTTTCAAGGCCTGGGTGGGCAGCGGTTTCACGATGTCCCTGCCGACGCGCGCGGACTTGATCGTTCCGTTCTTCAAGAGCGTGAGCTACCCGCTGGGCGTGCTGGGCTTCGTGGCGCTGACCTGGGCGGTCATCGTCGGCATCAGCAATGCCGTCAACCTGACCGACGGCCTGGACGGCCTGGCCATCATGCCTACCGTCATGGTGGGCAGCGCGCTAGGCATCTTCGCCTACGTGGTCGGCCGCGTCGACTATTCCAAGTACCTGCTCTTTCCTTACATACCTGGCGCGGCCGAACTGATGGTGCTGTGTGCTGCGATAGGCGGCGCCGGCCTCGCATTTTTATGGTTCAACGCGTATCCGGCCCAGGTCTTCATGGGCGACGTCGGCGCGTTGGCGCTGGGGGGCGCGCTGGGCACCATCGCGGTCATCGTGCGCCAGGAAATCGTGCTGTTCATCATGGGCGGTGTGTTCGTGGTCGAGACCCTTTCCGTGATGATGCAAGTGACTTGGTTCAAGTACACGAAGCGACGTTATGGAACAGGTAGACGCATTTTTCGCATGGCTCCGTTGCATCATCACTTTGAAGTGGGTGGATGGAAAGAAACCCAGGTGGTCGTGCGTTTCTGGATCATCAGCATGATGCTGGTGCTGATTGGCCTCTCTACCCTGAAGTTGCGATGAATACGATGGAAACCTCCCGCGCAGACGCGCCGCTCGTCCTGATCCTCGGATTGGGCGAGACGGGTGTCGCCGCCGCTCGCTGGTGCGCCCGACAGGGCGCCCGCTTGCGCGTGGCCGACACGCGCGCCGAGCCGGGCGGATTGGCCGCGTTGCGCGAATCGTTGGCCCAAAGCGAGGTGGAATACCGTCTGGGTTGTGACGAGTCGTTCGACACGGCGCTGCTGGACGGCGTAAGCCAAGTGGTCCTGAGCCCTGGCCTGGCGCCTGCTCAACCGCCCGCCGCGGACCTGCTGCGCGAGGCCGAGGCCCGTGGCATCGAGATCGTCGGCGAAATCGAATTGTTTGCGCGCGCGCTGGCCGACCTGGCCGAAACGCGCGAGTACCGGCCGCGCCTGTTGACCGTGACCGGCACCAACGGCAAGACCACCGTTACCGCATTGACGCGCCAGCTGGTCGAGGCCAGCGGCCTGTCGGCCGTGGCGGCCGGCAACATCAGTCCTGCGGCGCTGGCCGCGCTGATGGACGCGCTGGATGCGGAATCGCTGCCGCAGGTCTGGGTGCTGGAACTCTCCAGCTTCCAGCTGGAAACCACGCGTTCGCTGATGGCCGACGCGGCCGTCGTGCTGAACGTCACCCAGGATCATCTGGATTGGCATGGCGGCATGGAGGCCTACGCACAGGCCAAGGCGCGTCTGTTGAAAATGGCCCGCGTGGCCATCGTCAACCGTGACGATCCGTACACCGTCGACATGGTCGCAACGCTGAACGGGCTGAATGTACGCAGCTTCGGCCGCGACGTGCCGGAACTGGTCGGCGACATGGGCCTTGAGCTGGGCCAGGGTGTGGCTTGGCTGGTGGCCTGCGAGCCCAACGATTTCGATGAGCCCGCGCCGCCGGTGCGCCGCAAGAAGGATGCACCCGAGCCCGTCCGCGCCAAGGGTCGCATGAGCCGCCTGATGCCGGTGGACGCGTTGCGCATCCGCGGCATCCACAATGCCTTGAATGCCCTGGCCGCGCTGCAACTGGCGCGCTGCCTGGACCTGGGCTGGGGCGCCATGCTGAGGGCGCTGCGCG
>Ga0182740_1001513_pt1 | contig 15606 bp, 11 predicted proteins | sample eDN5th37CKraftBY_FD_128872 | JGI IMG/M metagenome (GOLD analysis project Ga0182740, IMG submission 128872) | Enriched backyard soil microbial communities from Emeryville, California, USA - eDNA 5th pass 37_C Kraft BY (version 2) (version 2) | ecosystem: Environmental > Terrestrial > Soil >...
CGGCGAGCAGCGCGTTGGCGAGCGTGGTCTTGCCCGAGCTGGTGCCGCCGGCCACGAGAATGTTGCGGCGGCTCGCCACCGCCCGGCGCAATATGTCGGCCTGCACCGGCGCCATGATCGCGTCGGCTACATAGTCGGCGAGCGTGTAGAGCCGGGCCGCGGGCTTGCGAATGGAGAAGCAGGGAGCCGGCGCGACCGGCGGCAACAGGCCCTCGAACCGCTCGCCTGCCTGCCCGTCGTTGTGCGGCGGCAGCTCGGCGCTGACGATCGGCGCACCGGCATGGACTTCGGCGCGCACATGGCTGGCGACCAGGCGGATGATGCGTTCGACCTCGGCCGGCTCCAGCCGCGCACCGGTGTCGATCCGGCCTTCGCCCAATCGGTCGTGCCGCTGCACGCCGTCGGGGTTGACCATGATCTCGATGACCCGGGCGTCGGCCAGGGCCGCCGCGATCGCCGGCCCCATCGCCGTCCGCAACATCGTCCGGCGGCGGTCGCGCGCTTCGGGATGGACCAGGCCGTTCATGGAACGGCCTTTCCGTCGTCGCTTGGCCCGCCGATGGTGCGGCCGGTGGCGAGCTGGCGGCCGACCTGATCCACGAAACGGCGGAAGCGTTCGCGGCCCACGGCCTGGGCCGCCTTGTCGGCGTCGGGCAGCGGCGCGGTGACGGTGAGCTGGTAGCGGACGAACAGCGACAGGGTTTCGAGCAGAACCTGTCCGTCGCGCTCGATCCGGCCTAGCTGCGTGCTGATCCGGTCGAGCCGGGATTTCAGCAGGTCGTCCACTTCGCGCGTCGCGCGGCGATTGAGATATTCGCGCAGCGCGTCGGCGATGATCGCGGACTTGGACGTGCCGGGCTTCGATCCCAGCAGGTCGAGCCGGGCGGTCAGTTCGTCGTCCAGATAGAGGTGATGGCGCGGCTTCATCGGCGGGGCCTCAGAAGCTCGGCAGCAGATCGCTTCCGCGATCCGTGCCCTCGTTCATCGCGTGCGCCCGCTGGACCGCGCTGAGGCCGCGCAGCCGGTCCATCGCCCGGCGATCGGCAACCTCGTCGGTCTCGTCCTCGATGCCGGTCAGAACCTCCTTCTCGGGTTCGACGGGCTTGGCGGCCTGTTCTTCGGGCAGGCCGGGATGGCGCTGCTGCTGCAAGCCGCCTTCCTCGTCCTCGCCGGGCATGTGTTCGTCGGCGTCGGCCGCCAGCTTCTCGTGCAGCCCCCGAACCAGGCCGCTCCAGTCGTCGGGACGCGCGGCGGGTCGGTCGCGGTAGGGACCGGCGCCGAGCGCAGGCGGCGCCAGCACGCGCGACGTGAAATTACCGTCCTCGAAGTAGCGCAGCTTCTTGGCGCGGACGGGCGCGAGGCCGGAGACAAGCACCAGCTCGTCGGCGGGTGGGAGCTGCATCACCTCGCCGGGCGTCAGCAGCGGCCGGGCCGTCTCCTGACGGCTGACCATGACGTGCGACAGCCAGGGCGCGAGACGATGGCCGGCATAGTTGCGCTGGGCGCGTAGTTCGGTGGCGGTGCCGAGCGCGTCCGATATGCGCTTGGCCGTGCGCTCGTCGTTGGAGCTGAACGCTATGCGGACATGGCAGTTGTCGAGGATGGCGTTGTTTTCGCCATACGCCTTGCTGATCTGATTGAGCGATTGCGCGATCAGGTAGGCGCGGATGCCGTAGCCCGCCATGAAGGCGAGCGCGGTTTCAAAAAAGTCGAGCCGCCCCAATGCCGGGAACTCGTCCAGCATCATCAGCAGTTGGTGCTTGCGGCTTTTCTTGGGGTCGCCTTCCAACCGCTCGGTGAGGCGGCGGCCGATCTGATTGAGGACCAGACGGACAAGCGGCTTGGTGCGGCTGATGTCGCTGGGCGGGATGACCAGATAGAGCGAAGCCGGAACCGGCCCATCGACAAGATCGGCAATGCGCCAGTCGCAGGCCGCCGTGGTCATCGCCACCGTCGGGTCGCGATAGAGGCCGAGGAACGACATGGCGGTGGAGAGGACGCCGCTGCGTTCGTTCTCCGACTTGTTGAGGACTTCGCGCGCCGCGCTGGCGACGACGGGATGGACCTGCGGATGCTCCTTGGTGCCGAGATGGTTGGTCGCCATCATCCGGCGCAGCGTGTGGGCGAACGACCGCTGGGGATCGGAAAGGAAGGTGGCGACGCGCGCGAGGGTCTTTTCTTCCTCCGCGTAGAGGACGTGGAGGATCGCGCCGACTAGCAGGCTGTGGGAGGTTTTCTCCCAGTGCGACCTACGCTCCAGCGCCCCTTCTGGATCGACTAAAATGTCGGCGATGTTCTGAACATCGCGCACCTCGTCGGGGCCTTTGCGGACCTCCAGCAGCGGGTTGTAGCGAGCGGAGCGCGGGTCGGTCGGGTTGAACAGCAGGCAATGCGAGAAGCGCGCGCGCCAGCCGGCCGTCAGCGTCCAGTTCTCGCCCTTGATGTCGTGGACCACGGCCGAGCCGGTCCATGACAAGAGTGTGGGCACGACCAGGCCGACGCCCTTGCCGGAACGGGTCGGGGCGAACGCCATGACGTGTTCGGGACCGTCATGACGCAGATAGTCGCCGCGAAAGCGCCCGAGGAACACGCCGGCATTGCGAAACAGGCCGGCGCGGTCGATCTCGCCGCGCGAGGCCCAGCGCGAGGAACCATAGGTGGTGACGCGGCGGTTCTGCCGCGCACGCCAGAGCGAGCCGATGATCGCCGAGCCGCAGCCGAGGAAGCCGCTCGCACCCGCGAGCATCCCGGCCTTGTCGAAGACCTCCGGTGCGTAAGCCTCGTAGTGATACCACCAGCCGAAAAGCTGCCACGGCCGATAGACCGGCACGCCGAAGGCGAAGGCCCAGGGCGCGCCAAGCTGCGCCTGATAGCCGAGCATCGACGCAGCCCATTGCGTCGCCGCCCACACGCCAAGAATGACGATGCCGAAAACCACGAATATCTGGCCAATGAGAAGCTTTGTAGGGGTCATGCGCCCGGTTCCGACTCGCGGGCCGCGACAAGCGGCGCGAACGGAACCAAGGCTGCGTCAGGTTAGGGGAATACCGTTACTGCACTTACATCACTCTACACTCACGGAAGATGCAGTCTGACGTTCCGATGGATTTGGACTAGGGGCCATCCCAGGTCGGAAAACAATTGGAACCTTCCGGCAACTCCTACGCCAATCTCACCCTTGTGCGGGCTGCACAAACCTTGTTTCGGCCGCCTTGTGTTCATTATGTTTCCCTAAGGCATGAAATGCTAACGACGCGATCATTGCGAATTAATGGGGGCACCGAGTCGTGGACGATTTTGAACAACAACCGTTTGCGGATGCAGAATTCGCCGAAAATCCGGAGCAGCGCTGTCCCTGCATCCTCCTAATAGACACGTCGACGTCGATGCGTGGCGATCCGATCCACCAGCTCAACGAGGCTCTGCTGGCCTTCAAAGAAGAGCTACACAGCGATGCTATGGCGGCCAAACGGGTCGAGCTAGCGGTCGTTACCTTCGGTCCGGTAGAAACCCGCGCCGATTTTACGACGATCGACGGCTGGTATCCTGAGACACTCGAAGCGAGCGGTGCGACGCCTATGGGCGAGGCTATCCTCCGCGCTCTCGACATGCTGCGCGAGCGAAAAGACCGCTATCGTTCAAACGGCATAAAATACTACCGCCCCTGGGTGTTCCTCATCACCGACGGCGCACCGACCGATAGCTGGCAGGAAGCCAAGCGTCGCGTCCATGAAGGCGAGGAGCGCAAGGAGTTCATGTTCTATGCGGCGGCCGTCGACGGTGCCGACATGGGCGTGCTGTCGCAAATCGCAACCCGCCAACCGCTCAAACTCCGCGGCCTCGCGTTCCGCGAGCTGTTCCAGTGGCTGTCGAGCTCGCTGAGTGCCGTGTCCCAGTCCAATCCCGGCGAACAGGTCCCGCTCGCCAACCCGACCGGCCCGGACGGATGGGCCGTTGCTGGCTGATTCGCGGCGGTGGCGTTGGGCCGCCGCGTCGAGGATCGGAACTTCACACCTTCGAAGCGGCACCCGCAAACAAGACGCCTATGCCGTCTCCCGTCTTCCCGGCGAGGGCCTGTGCCTAGTTGTCTCGGACGGCGCCGGGAGCGCCAGTCATGGCGGCCAGGGGGCGTCGCTCGTCTGCCGTTCGCTGACCGGGAACCTCCGAGCCTGGTCGGCCAAGCATGATCGCCTTCCCGACGACGAGCAGGTGATGGCTTGGATCGACGAACTGCGCGACCGGCTCGCCATCGTGGCCGAAGCGCGCGGTTTCGCCCGCCGCCAGTTCGCGGCCACGCTGGTCCTGCTGGCGATAAGGGGCAACGAGCTGCTCGCACTGCAGATCGGCGACAGCGCCATGGTGGCCCGCCGCGAAGGCCGCTGGGAAGCGATCTGCTGGCCCGAGAATGGTGAGTTCGCCTCGACCACGTTCTTCGTCACCGACGATCCCGAAGTGCGCCTGCGGACGGCGCGGCTTCCACACTGCTATGATGCGTTCGCGCTATTCTCAGACGGCATCGAGAATGTCGCGCTCGACCATCTGGCGGTCCAGCCCCATGCCCGCTTTTTCGACCCGATGATGAAGCCGGTCGACGAGGCGTGCGACGCCGGAAAGCTCACAGCGCTATCAGCCGCGCTCGGTCGCTATCTCGACGGCGCAGCGCTGTGCGAGCGCACCGACGACGACAAGACGCTCATTCTCCTGTCGGGTGCGTGAGATGGAACGCGTCAAGATCGCCGGTAAGCCCGAAGCTCTGGGCAAACGGATTGGCAAGGGCGGCGAAGGTGAAGTTTACGCGCTCCAGTCGCGTCCAGACCGCGCCGTCAAGATCTATAAGGAGACCTTGCGCTCCCAGCGCGAGCCTAAGGTACGCGCGATGGTGGCCGGGCAGTTGGCGGCAACGACGGATCTTGTTGCCTTTCCCGCCGAGATCGTCAGCGACCTGCGCGGCGGTTTCGTCGGTTTCATTATGCGGCTGGTCAGCGGTTACCAGCCGATGCACGAGCTCTACAGCCCGAAGTCGCGCAAACAGCATTTCCCCAAAGCCGATTACCGCTTCTTGGTGCGCGCCGCGCTCAACGTCGCCCGGGCAGTGGGTAAGGTCCATCAGGCTGGCTGCATCATCGGCGACTTCAACCATTCGGGCGTGCTGGTCGCGCAGGACGCCACGGTTTCGCTGATCGACGCAGACAGCTTCCAGTTCGTGCGCGAGGGCCGGGCCTATCCCTGTGTCGTCGGCGTCCCCGATTTCACCCCGCCGGAGCTGCACGGCGTCAGCCTCGCGAGCGTGACCCGCACGCGTTCGCACGACCATTTCGGGCTGGCGGTGGCAATCTTCCATCTGCTCGCTATGGGTAAGCACCCCTATGCCGGACGCTTCGCTGGCGGCGATCTCTCGATGGGCGAGGCGATCGCGCAGAATCGATTCGCCTTCTCGCTTGCCCGCAAGCACGAGACGCGCACGACCCCGCCGCCCGGATCGGTGAGCCTCCAGGATTTCCCGATGCCGATCGCGGGAGCGTTCGATGCGGCATTCGGGCTTAATCCCGCCGCGCGGCCGGATGCGGCGCAGTGGGTCGCGGTGCTAAAAGAACTGGAAGCGGCGCTCAGCCACTGCACGGCGATCAAAACGCACTACTATCCTTCCGCCGCGGGCAAGTGCGTCTGGTGCCGGCTCGCCGGTCAATCTGGGGTCGATATGTTCCCCGATCTGCTCAGCACGGTCCCGCCGATGCCCGGCGGCCCATTCGACATCGAGCGTATCTGGGCCCAGATTCGGGCTGTGCGCCTGCCGCGACCGGAAGAGCTGCTCCCGGCATGGTCCGGCGACACTGACTCCGGTAGCCCGGCAGTCGCTGAAGCCAAGCGCGCGCTCAATGCCCGCAAGATACTCGGCATCGCCGCGCTGATCGGCGCCGGGGCTGGGTTCGGCTATGCGTCCGGCGCAGCGATCATCTGGCTCGGCCTCGCAATCTTTGGGCTGGTCAAGTTGCTTGGCGGCTCGGTAGACCAGGAGCCGTTCAAGAAAGCTTACAGGGACGCTGACCAGCGAGCCCGTAACGCCGAGCTCGTCTTTCTCCAGCGTATGGGACTCACCGAGCTCGCCGGCATTCGCGACGATCTGGAGCGATGGGTCGAGGAGTATCGCAAGCTTGACGGCGAGCTCGTGCAGGAGATCATGCGCCTCAAGGCCACCCGCGAGGCGCGGCAACGGGCCACGTTCCTCGACCGGTTCGCGATCCGGCGCGCGCGTATCTCCGGGATCGGCCCGGCCAAGACGGCGACGCTGGCATCCTATGGCATCGAGACAGCGGCGGACGTCACGCAGCACGCAGTGATGACCGTGCCCGGCTTCGGCGAGGCGATGACCGCGAAGCTCATGCTGTGGCGGCGCGGACATGAAGCGAAGTTCCGCTATAATCCGGCGACCGATCCATCCGACGCACAGGCGGAGAATGCGGTCCGCGCCGCGAATGCCGCCAAGCGGGCCGATCTCCAGTCGAAGATACGCTCGGGCGCGGCCGCTCTCCAGACAGCGCCGCAGCGGCTCGCGTCGCGCTCGCAAAGCGCGGACCAGCCGCTGATGCACGCGCTCGGCGAGCGTGCCAGGGCAGCGCGCGACCTCGAAATTCTGGGAATTGCCGTCCCTCCAGCCACACCGATCGTGCTCGGCGCCAAGCCGCAGCCCGCACCCACGGCCGCGGTGTGGGCTACGCCAAGAGCGACATCGAACGGCGTGCCGAACTGTCCGCGCTGCGGATCGCCCATGCGCCGAAGGACAGCCCGCCGCGGCAGCCGTACCGGCCGGCAATTCTGGGGATGCTCTCGTTATCCGAGCTGCACCGGCACGCGGAACTAGAGTCCGGGGAGTCCGTCCAGACCACCGCAGGAGGTCCGAAGCAGCCGGATTTCGCTATTTCATGAGCGTCTGCCGCCGCCAGCTCTCGACCGCCTTGTCGAGCGCCGCGGCGGCCGCGGCATCGGCCCAGCGATCCCAGAACTCAATCGTTCCGCTGAGCGGTTCATTGACCGGCTTTGCGATGCGGATGCGCGTGGGCAGCAGGATGGCGTCGCCGACCACCAGCGCCTCGCCAGTGTCGAGCACCGGCAGCAAGTCGCCGAACCCGCCCAAGCTGTCCGGCAGCAAGCGTCGTACGACGGTCTGATCGTCGCCGTTGGTCAGCCGCATGGCGATCAGATTATTGCACTGACTTACGACGGTGCGGTTCACCTCCGCCGGACGCTGGCTTATCACCACGAGGCCGACGCCATATTTGCGGCCCTCCTTGGCGATCCGCTCGAAGGTCGCAATCGCATTCTCCGCCGCGCCGGATGTCGCGTCCTGCGGAATGTAGAGATGCGCCTCGTCGCAGAACAGCGCGACCGGATGCCGGGCGCCCTGGGCGCTCCACTGCTGGACGTGAAACGCCATGCGCGCGACCATGCCGACGATCAGCGGCAGGATGTCCGAAGGCACCTCGGAGAAATCAATGACTTTCACGCCGCCCTGGCCGCCCTTCGCGGCGCGGCCGCCGAGCAACAGGGTGACGGCTTCGTCGAGCCATTTGTAGCTGTCGGCAACGCCGGGCGCCGGAAAGAGGAAGCCGAGCCGGCGATCGGTGCGCTTGCCTTCGAGGCGCTGGATCAGGCGGCTGAGCTTCCCATGGAAATCACCCTGTTTGTCGCCCCTGGTGCCCGGCACCATTTCGGTATTGAGCCGCTCAAGCTCGGCAAGTACCGATGCGATCGCGAAGGGCACCGGACTGTCGATCGTGAAATTGGCGAGAACATCGGTATGCCCGCCAGCCGTCAGGAAGCCGGTCTTGGCCTCGACGATGGCGCGGGACATGACCATCGCCTGATTGGGCGCGTTCTGGTCGCTGCGATCGACGAACATCGAGACCAGCGCTTCGTAGCTCATCAGCCAATAAGGCAGATGCAGCACGCCGTCGGCGAGCCCCTTGCCCGCCTCGATGTCGCCGGGGCCCGCGACGCGGAGATGCACGAAGCCGTCCCCCGCCATCGACGCATATTCGCCGTGCATGTCGAAGACGATCGCATTGGCGCTCTCCAGCTCGGCGACCTGTTCGAGCAGCCGGGCGGTCGTCCAGGATTTTCCCGAACCGGTGCTGCCGACAACGAGAGCGTGGCGCTGGAAGAGCTTGTTGCCGTTGACATAGGCTTCAGCGTTGGGATCGAGCGTATAGGCACCGAGGGAGAGGCGCTGGGCGCCCCCGGTCACTTCCGAGATCACCCCCATGAAGCGGGTCAGCCGCTCCCCTTCGAGAGCGAAGCAGCAGGCGTCGATCTCCGGCACGGTTTCGAGAGTGCGGCGGAATATGTTCGCGCGACTTCCATCCCGATCGAGCAAGGTGCCGATCAGCGTAATGCGAACCAGATTCACCTCGGGATGGGCTTCCTCGCCTCGTTCCACCTCGGCCACCTTCGCCTCCTCGATCGCAGTTCGGGTGATCTTGTGGATCACGCCGATCAACTTGTGGCCGGCTAGGCTGCTTTGGAGCGCGACCAGCCGATTGACCTGGAGGGCGCGCAGCGCCTCCACGTCGTCAACGCGAACGATAACCGTGGCCGTATCGACCGATTGGACGCGCCCGAGCGCTTCTTCGTCGGCGAAATCGAGAATGCTCATGCCGGTGTCCCTGTTATGTGATCGAGGAATTGATCGAGCCGCCACAGCGGCTGGTTGAGATCGAAGCCGGCCGGCGCGTCGTGCATATAGGCCCGCGCGCCAGCCGGGCCGTCTTCGATGGCGAGATAGCGTCGGCACCGCCCGCTTGTCAGGAAGGTCTTGGCGGTCGGCGTCAGCTCTTTGGTGATGACGACGAGCGGCGTGGAATCGCGGTCGCAGCGCTCGATCAGCTTGGTCTGGACATGCTCGTCGTTGAAGCCATAGCCCACGCAGAAGTAGGCGCGGGCATTCTCCAGCGCATTGTCGCTGCACGCGAGGATGGTCCGGAAAGGCTCGCCGTGGGTCAGGCGATATTTGTCGATCCCGGGCGTGATCATAAGCGGCGCGTAATCGGGCGGGACGGCAAGCGCGCTGCGTATCCCGACGATCTGCTTAGCGGCGTCCTGGAACCAGTCGAGCGAGCCGTGAACCTTCCAGACCGCGACCGTGCGCGTCTCACGTCCCCTGATCGCGATCCGCGTTCTGGGATCGCGCGCACGCGATTGGAGATAGCCGTAATTGAACCCGGTGAAGGTGCTGACGTCTGCGGCGTCCGCGGCATATTCGGCGAGGCGATCGTAATTGGGCGTGACGACGTGGAGGGTTGTGTGGGTTGAGTCGAAGAGGTGCCGATAGAGCCGCGACAGCGGCAGGTGATGCCGGTCGGCCAGCAGCGCAGAAAGCACGGCCAAGTCGGACGGCAGCAAGAAGTCCCGTGTCGCACTTGCGATGAAATGAGTCTGACGCTCGGTCGGGCGAACCGCCTGCAAAGCGCTTTCGAGATCGGTTCCTGCCCTGAGATGGGCGAGGAAGGCGTTCCATTCCTTATTCTCCTCGGCCGTCCACACGGCAGGGGGCGTTGCGCTCGTCAGATGCGCCGCGAGCGCGCCCATGCCGGCGACGCCGTGGGCGGCCGATGCGCCGCTCCCCAGAATGATCACCGGGGTCGCGCTCAGCGCGCCCTGGGCAAATTCTTGCGCGATTTCGGCCGCACTCTTGGCCGCCATATCTATGCCCCCTCGATTGATCTAAGCGAACCGACGCCCCGTCGGCATGGTCCGCGACGTGGCCGCTGGGCCATGCGGAGGCGGAAAGGCGCCGCCGCCCATCATGCGAGCAGAAGCCGTTTGGCTTCGAGTCCGCGATAAGCGCTGGTGCGGCAGCTCAGAATGATGATCTGCATGCGCTGAGCGGCTTCGGCCAGGATTTCGAGCATAACCTCGAAACGGTCGTCATCCGCGAACACGAGCGCGTCGTCGAGCATGAGCGAGGCGGGTTTGCCCTTCTCGATCAGCAGGTCGGCAAAGGCGATGCGGGTCAGGACCGCGAGCTGCTCCTGCGTTCCCTTGCTGAGATCATCGGTGGCTTCCTCGCGGCCACCCCGAGTCAACAGGGTGGGCCGCAAATCTTCTCCGAAGACGATGCTGGCATTGGGCAGCAGCCGCCCGATGAAAGGCGCCACGCGCTGCGTGATCGGCGCTAGGAACCGGCGGGCGGTTTCTCGCTGGGCGTCCCGGATGGTCTCGGCAAGGAGCGAGAGCATGTCCGCTTCCTCCTTGAGCCGGTCATGGGCGGCGACGGCAGCCTCCGCCAGTTCGGCGGCCGCGGCGGCGCGGGTGGCGGGGCCGGCGCCGCCGAGCGTCCTGGCGCGTTCCTCGAGCTGGGCGATCTCTCCGACGAGCCCGAGCCGGTCATTGACCAGCCGCTCACGGCGTTTGCGAAGAGCGTCCCGGCGCTGGAGCAAAGCGTTCTCGTCTAGACCTTCGACGGCGCGTTGGGCCTCGTTTCGGGCCAGGATCGCGCGCGCTTCGTCCGTCTTGGCCGCGTCCAGCGCGGCGGCGAGCGCGTCATCGTCCATCGCATCGAAATCGGCGGTCAGTTGCTCGCCGAGCCGCGATACTTCGGCCGCCGTGCGCTCGACTTGGCCGGTCAGCTTGACGTTGGTGATCTGGGCTTCCTGCAACGTGTCGAGCGCGGCCTGGCGGCGGCCTTCGGCTTCGCGTTCGGCCGTGCGCGCCGTCTGCCACGCATTATCGACATCCTCGGCACCGGCGGCACCGTCGTCGGGCGTCGCACTCGGGTCCGGCCGCGTTTCGGACGCGAGCGCCCCGCGCAAAGATTCCACGCCGGCGCCGATGTCGAGCGCCGCGTCCTTGGGACAGGCGGCCTCAAGCTGGGCTGCAAGCAGCGCAGTGGCTTGCGTGGCGTCGCGATGCGCCTGCGCCGCTTCCTTGGCGGCGAGAGGTGTGGCGCAGCCGACGTCGGCGAGGAAGGCGGCGAGATCCTGTTCGGCTGCGCGCAGCCTGGCCTGCGCCGGTTCGCCCGAAGCCGGCGGCGTGACCGACACGGTTCCGATTCCGTCTAATTCGAGACTCTGTGGCTCGCTGACGAGAATGCGCAGGCCGCCTTCGACCGCCGCGCCGTTGAGCCGCGCGGCAGGCGCGGATGGCAATAGCTCGACCGAAAGGACCGCCGCGCCGGCGGAAACGGCGGCCTGAGCCTCGGCGACCGTCTGTTCGAGGTTCAGCAATTCGCTATGCGCGTCAGCCGACATCCGATTGGCGGCCAACTCGTCCCGGCGCGCCTGCAACTTGGTGGCAGTATCCTCCGCTGTATCGAGCCGGAGAAAGGCCGCCGCCAGCGCACGCTGCCGCGCCTGGGCGGCTTGGCTGCGCTGCACCGCCAGACGCCGTTCTTCGGCTGTGCGAAGGGCGGTGCGCGCCGTTTCAAGCGCAGCGGTCGCATCCTTTTCGCTCTGGCGCGCGGTTTCCAGGACCATGTCATGATCCGTGACGGCGGAGCGCGCCGTCGCCGCAGCCTGTTCGGCCTGAGCGATTTGGGTGCGCAGATCGCGCCGGCTGGTTTCGCGCGACTCCAGTCGGCCGCGTTCGCCGGTCGCTTCGCGGAGCAAGGCTTCGGCAGTGCGCAGCGCCTGGCCCGCAGTCCTAGCACGATCGAGGTCGGCCTCGAGTTGGGTCAGTTTTTGTTGCTGCTCAGGATCGTCCAGTTCGGCGACCAGCCGTCTTTGTTCGTTGCGTTTTGCCTCTAGCCGCTCCAGCACGCTGTCGAATTGCTCCAGCTCGGCTTGTGCGGCGCGGGCGTCCTCGGCGGCCGACGCGGCAGCCTCCTGCGCATCGAGAAGGCGGCGGGCCGGCCGGCCGGTCGGGGTCTGATAGTCGGCGAGGCTGCGCTCGATGGCCTGAAGAACGGTGGTCGTGCGCTGGCCGCCTGTCACGGCACCGACTTCGCCGGCGAGCACTTCTTCCAGCGTCCGGCGGGCGCCCTGACCGGGCGTCCCGAGCACGAAGGATTGGCCTTGCTCGACCCAGAGCAAACCCAAGGCGCCTCGACTGTCGTCGTCGGCGCCGCGATTTCCCGCACGCGCAAAGCCAAGAAGCGTCTGCAAACGCTCCTCGGCTTCATCGCCGGTTGCCCGCCCGGTTGGACCTTCGAGTTCGACCGAGGGGTTCTGGAGGAAGCGCTTGCGCAGCCGCCAGCTCGCGTCGCCGAGATCGAAGCCGAGCTCGATGGTCGGCGCGACCTCATCACCATGCGGCCGAAACGAGCGGATGCGATCGCTTCGCGAACCGTGCCGCTCGAACAGCACGGCACGCAGGGCTTCGAGGACCGTCGATTTTCCGGCTTCGTTCTGCTCGCACACGAGGTTCAACCCGTCCTCAAAGCCGGTCAGATGCAGTGGTTGCCGGAATTTGCGGAAATTCTCGATGCGAAGCTCGCGAATCCTCATCAACGCGCCTCCAGCCGGTCGGCACGGCGCTGCTCGACATAGAGGCGTTCGAGCGCGGCGGCCGCGCGCTTGCCGGTGGCATTCTCGGTCGCCGACAGCGCTTGCAGCCGCTCGGCGGCAACGCGCAGCACGCCATTGGCGTCGATGTCGGCAAGATCGGCGTCGGTTGGACGCGCGTAGAGATCGTCGAGGTTGAGATCGAGCCAGCGGAGCTCATGGGCCAGCTCGCTTTCAAGACGGTCACGGAGCGCCACGCGCTCGGCAAGCGTGAGCAGCCCGGACAGCCTGAGCCGGAGCACGAGATGCTGCCGTTCGATGCCGGGCGCGAGATTGGCGAGAAGGGTGTCGAATTCGGCGACGCTGCCGAGCGACCAGCTTTCCGACATCCAGTGGTAGCGGCCGATCTCCACCTGCACGACGTCCGGCGTTTCACCCGCCAAATCGACGCGCAGCGCCACGCCGCTCACCTCGCGATCGAAATCGTCGGGTTCGGGCGTGCCGGAATAATGGGTCAGGGCATCGATCGCGCGGCGGCCATGCCAGTCGCCGAGTGCGAGATAGGCAAGACCGGCGCGCCGGGCGCGGTCGGGTGCGATCAGGTTCGCCGCCGCCGTGCTTGATCCGAAATCACGGATCGGGCCGTGGGCGAGACCGATCCGTGTGGCGCCGTCCGGGATCTCGGCATGGTCGAACCAAGCTGTCGGATCATCCTGCGTCCGTTTGTATTGGAGCGGCGCGGGCAGCAGCCAATATCTTTCGGCGAGTTCGACCGGCTGCGGTTCGAGGCAGACTATTACGGTGTCCGGCGCCTCGCTCGCAAGGCGGCTCCACAGGCCATCGGCGCGCGCCGGATCGTGGTTGCCGGGCAACAACACCCAGCGAATGTCGGCGGCGGCCTTCATGCGGGTGAGCGCCTGGCGATAGATACGATCACCGGGCTCGGGGCTGTCGAAAACGTCGCCCGCCACAAGGACGAACCCTGCGCCTTCGCGACGCGCCACCGCCGCAAGCCCGTCTATTGCATCGAGGCGGGCTTCGAGGAGTGCAGCGCGAGCTTGTTCCGGCGCTCGCCCGAATGGTTTGCCAAGTTGCCAATCGGATGTGTGAATGAAGCGCATCAACCCCCCCGAGCAACATATAATCGATAGTTCACTTAGCGGAAAGCGCGCTGAGTAGAATTAAAACTCAGATTCTCCAGCATCTCCGGGGCTGACCTGTAGACGAGACCGCGCAAACCGGTCCAATCGACCTTAGTATGTTTATGCCAGCCCCAAGACGGAGTGGATTTGGCGCTATCAACCCAGTTCTATGCCGCCTTGGCAATGTGCATCTCAACATGCAGGCCGGCGGCCGACAGCATGTTGACCAGCGTGTCGATGCTGAACAGGTCGATCTTGCCGCGCATCAGGTCGGACACGCGCGGCTGGGTGACGCCGAACAGCTTGGCCGCCTGAGCCTGGCTCAGTCCCTCGCGTTCGATATGATCCCTCACCGCCCTCATCAGGCCGGAGCGCAGCTTCATGTTCTCGGCCTCGACGGGCGTTTCCGAGATCGCGTCCCATACGCTGGCGAAACGTTCGTTGCTCATGGCTTCAAATCCTTCAACAAGTCCTTGTAGCGTTGCGTCGCAAGCGTGATGTCTTCCCGGCTGGTCCTCTGCGACTTCTTCTGGAAGCAATGGAGGACAAAAATCGCATCGGCGAACTTCGCCACATAGATCACCCGGAACGCGCCGCTCGCATCTCGCATTCGTATCTCCCGGACGCCCTGCCCGATGGTCGTCATCGGCTTCCAGTCATCCGGTTCTCTGCCGTGCTGCACCTGATCGAGCTGGAACCCGGCTTCCCGCCGGGCTGTATCGGGAAACGCCCTAAGATCGGCCAGGGCGCTTCCGCGGAACGCGAGCGGCTTGGGTAGTTCAGACATCGACCAGCTCCCCATATACAAGATTTTGTATATCAAAGCAAGGCATCCTGTTCCTCCATCATGAAATCGACGGGCCGCTGCGCTGGCGGCCGAGGGTCCAGTTGATGCCGTCGCCGCGCATAACGCCGGACACCTGTTTCTCCAGGTGGCGGTCCAGCACCGGCCGCCACGGAACAAGGGTGAACTCGCGGCTCTTTTCGATCAGCGCATAGCGCCCGGAGGCCAGCTCCACCGGACGGCGATAGACGCCCTCGATCCGCTCGCCGGGCTTGGCCTCGACATAGCCAAGCCCCAGCTCGTCCGACAGTTGCCCGGCGATCCGGTTCAATTCGCGCCGCCGCAGGGCCGCCAGCAGGTTCGCGCGGATGACAGTGCGGCCCTGTTCCTCCTGAGCCAACCCTTCGGCGATCAGCCAGCGTCGCCGCTGGTCCATTGCCGCGCGCGCCTCCGCCCCGAATCCTGCGTCGCGCAGCGGCTCGGGATCGGCCGCGACAAGCTCCCGGTCCAGCCAGGTCGCGCCATCGGACCCGGCCTGCCGGTCCAACGGGATCGCGGACAGCGTATCGACGATGACCGGCGCAGCCTTCGCCTGCTGCGCCTCGTAGGCGGCGGCGTGCTCGACATGATCGGGCGCGATGATCCACGTCCCGTCCGCCTCGCGCTCGACACTACCCATCGCCTTCCGCATCGCCTCCAGGCGACGGACATGGGTTTCGGCGAAGGCTTCCCGCGCGATGGGATCGTGGCGCAGATGGAGGTCGATGGAATAGCGCCCGCCGTTGGCGGCGGCGATCTCGGCCACGGTGCGATCGACGGCGCGCGCCTCGATCGGCTTGCGCGCGATCCGCACCACGGCGCCGGCCGGAATGACGCCGGTGGCCTCGCCCTTGCCGATGTCGATGTAGTGGCTGCGCCCGTCAGTGGCGTCCACGATCAGATAATGGCGGTCGTTATATTCGTCGGAAAGGCCGCGCTCCACGACGCGCCCGACGATCGGCGTCATGTTCGCCGGATCGGCAATGGCATAGTCGGCGGCGGCGCGCTCCAGCCCCTGTTCGGTGAAGGCGCGCTGCATGGTGCGGATGATGTCGCCGCGCTCGCCCATGCGCTTCAAGGTAGCGTCCATGCCTTCGGCCAGGCGCCAGCGGCCTGGTTCGATCTCGTCGGCCAGGCCGAGCCGCCCGAGCTTCTGCAGGCGGCCCGCGCGCAAGGACTGATAGAAGGGATCGCGGTCGGCGGCGGC